>Ga0208765_1000148_pt1 | contig 43664 bp, 41 predicted proteins | sample ETNtaG_2_FD_185783 | JGI IMG/M metagenome (GOLD analysis project Ga0208765, IMG submission 185783) | Marine microbial and viral communities from oxygen minimum zone, Eastern Pacific Ocean - ETNP201406SV203 (SPAdes) (version 2) | ecosystem: Environmental > Aquatic > Marine > Oceanic ...
AAGGGGAAATCATCACCACACCATTGGCCATCGCCACATTTTGAAGGATAGCCGTCGTTACACCAGAACAGTCGGCTCCCATAATGGCATTCACTTTATCTGATGTAATCAACCGTTCAGCTGCAGCGCTGGCTGCTGCAGAATCTATGCAAGTTGAATCAGCACGTACACCCTTGATCTTGCCTCCCATAAACAAATTGCTTTTGTTGACTTCTGCGATAGCCATTTCAGCACCAGCGGCCATGTCTGGTGTTAATGACTCAATTGGCCCAGTGAAGCCCAGAATGATCCCAATCTTAACGTCTGCCGCTGCTATAGCCGGCAAAATCATGGCTCCCACAAACATCAGTGCGAGCTTATTTAACATTTTATTATTTTTCATGTCTCTCCTTAAAAGTGACATTGATTAAAATTAAGAACCCTGCAGGAGAAACTTTTTCTCCAAAAGATTGGATTACCACTCCAACGAATTCCAGGATTCCTGACAATTAGATAATTTACAATGAAAAATCAAAAAGGTCTACTAGACTCTTTCAGTGAAGATCTGAATACAAAGCCTCATGAACTTGGGACCTGGACGACAAGAACAGTGAGACTGCTTCTTTGCGCCACCTCGACGTTGGTGTTATGCTCCATCCTGAGTAATATTTCTTATTACCCCCTTCGCTTTTTGGTATAAATCTTGAAAAAATATTGTTTTTATTGATTAATTTTTTGGAGTCAGGACATGGATCGACCGACTGAAATTCTTCCCACGAAGGGAATTGAGAGCAAGACAGGAGCGATCGAAGAAATCCAAGAAGAATGGATTCAACCTAATTCGATGGCCATGTTTGAAGATTATTCAGAGCAGTTTTCGGATGCTTTCCCGAACCTGAATCAATGATTTTTTCAGGAATGGGGTGATGATTCCGGAACCAGTGTTCCGGGTTGAAATTCTTTATCCGACCCGATTACTGAAAAAGGGTTCCCGGAACTAATCTTCCATGATGGTGCAGATGACCCTCCGCTGGTTTCTGGGACCGTCGAACTCACAGAGGAAGATGTTCTGCCAGCGGGAAAGCCCGATTTCTCCCCCGATGATCGGAATTGTTTCCGAGGGGCCGACCAGTCCTGCCTTGAGGTGGGAGTCCCCATTCCCGTCCTGTTGGTCATGCAGCCATACCCCCTTGGGAATGAGTTTTTGCAGGAGATGGATGACATCGGTGCGCACACTCGCATCCCAGTTTTCTGGATCATGACCGCGGCGGTTGCTCCCTGGGCATAGAGAGCGACCAATCCGTCACGGATTCCGCAGGACTTGACACAGGTCTTCACTTCCATGGTGATGTCGATCAGTTCTTCCCGTGCGCTGGAGGCGACGGTGATGGTTTGTTTCATGATTTTCTTGAATGGGTCTGAGGATTGATTTTTTCCGGTTAGATGCCGGATGGTGCGTCATCCTTCTACCAGCATCTTAGCGTTTTCTGCAAACCTTGACAGCTGAAGTTTTTCCTCGACTTGGAAAACTGGTTCATTGATTTGAGGATGGAAGTGTTTGCTCCAATCACTTATCTTTTTTGTATTCTGATCAAGCCCGACCCAGAGCATTTTGCATGATTTACGTTGTTCTGTATCTGGCCGCAATTGTGCTGGCCAATATCCTGATTTTACTTTACAACCCCGATACTGTCTCCATGACCTGGGCCCTGGTGGCGGAAACGGGCATTTCCTTTTTCCTCATAGGCCTCGATCTGTCCATCAGAGACAAATTGCATGACTATTGGCAAAACAGGAACCTCTGGCCCAAAATGGTGACTCTCATCGTGTCAGGTTCTTTAATCACCATCCTCTTCAATCTGGAAGCGCTCCAGATTGCCTTTGCCTCCTGTTCCGCGTTTCTGCTGGCAGGACTCACCGACGCCTTGATCTATCAGCGCTTGAGAAAACGAAGATTCCTGGTCCGCGCCAACGGGTCCAATCTTGGCGGTGCCGCGGTCGATTCGCTGGTTTTTCCGCTGGTTGCATTCGGGTTCTACCCGGGTGTCCACTGGATCATCCTGGGCCAGTTTGTCGCCAAGGTATTCGGCGGGGCGCTTTGGGCTTTTGTGATCGACCATTTCCGCGGGGAACCTGGAAATACCGCCGAAGCCGCAGTCTGATCCGGGATTTCCTTGGAAACTCCCAAAATTACTCTCTCCGTTCGGAGAAGGGCTCAAATTTAATCAGGATTGGTTGGAATTGACTATGCCCAAAGCTTCTGCGGATTTTTCACCAGCAGCCGCAATTTCCGGAAAGAGGGGTGATCAGTGCATTACCGATCAAGGAGCCGGAACAGATGTCGTCACAGTATTTCTGAGAATTGCTCCTCGGGATGGTGGTCTTCACCGTTGAGGATTGGCAGGCAACAAGAAAAAATGATGCAGCAATAAGACAAAGAAGGGATTTCATCAAATTTGGGAGAAGTCTATTTTAGATAATCTGAATTTTTGATCGATTTCAAACCGAATTCAATAATTTGGTTTTAGAAATCTGATAGGTTGTCTGACTAGAAAAAACTACCCCCCCCCCTTAACAGATTTTCTTCAGATCAGAAAACCTGCAAAGCTTAGGGTCAGCAAACCGCTGCAAATGACCACTGCCGTGATGATGATAGCAGGGGTCAGCCGATCTTTTACAACCTCATGATTCTTGATCCAGTCATTGACATCGATCTGCTCTAGTTCTTCCTGTGTGATTTCATGACTTTCCATAATATCTCCGGGAAATGCATCAAACAATTTGATTCAGGACAAGCAGGAAAAATTCCAAAATTGACGATCGGCTGGAATTTTTTATTTTCATTGTCTCATGTTCTTAAATTTTTTCGTAGATTTGCACATTAAGTGTTGCCCCTCTCTTGCCCATTGAAGTGTATGATTAACAGTTCGTTAGCTTGCGAAAATTGTCAGGAAAATGGTGGTTGAGAGTACCCAATCTCCGTCATCCATTGATCCTTTAAGCAATGCTTCATACTGCTGTCTTTGTCTCTTGGGTTTTGCTGGTGATGATGCTGATGGAAGAGAAGGGCATAATCCCTCCTTTCTAGAGAATGATCCCCAGAAAACTTGTTTCATTGAAATGAAACGGACGTGATATTCAACAACTACGGGTAATTTTTGCTGAATTTTGGAGTCGACAGTCCTGAGATTAAATATTTTGAGTCAAAAAAGAATTGAGGAATCCTAAAAAAGGGTAGGAAAACCTTTGGGGTTTTGAAGATGCTTTGAATGATTAGGGTTCTGAACCTTTGGATGCTTGGGTTCCTGGAGTTTTTTCCAGGTCTCCAAACTTGATATAATTTTTCAGATAATCGTAGTCGGGAAAGGCTTTGCCTCCAAAAATGGTCCTGCCTTTTGAAGATTTTTTTCCGGCTTTCGGGCGGGTTCCGCATCTTGCAAACACACTCCCAGCCGATTGAGTAAGTGTTGCTGTACAAGATGGTTTTTTGGAAACAGGTAGACTGCCTGATGGTTGGTTTTGATAGGCCATATCCTGGAGTTGTATGGAATCTTCCGCATAATAACTGCGGTAACCCGGGATCAAATGCGGAGCAACCTGAGGCATTTGGTCTTCTTCGGCAAAAGAGGCTTGAGGTGCAATGGTTATGTTGAAGAGGATAAGCAATGTAATACAGGTATTAATAAACCACGATTCGGAAGAGAAAAATTTGGGATTCTGTTTCATTTTCCAGACTTGGAAACAGTATTCATGGAAAGCTAATCGCATCTCTTAAATCAAAATCTTGAAAATCTGTTAACTTTTTCTTTTAGCCCATTCCTTTGTCATATTTCCGATTTTCTCCGCTCAAAGGAGGGTGTGCAGAAATCGCCTCTTCGTTGAGTTCGGTCCCCCAGCCAATGCCATCAGGGATCTTTAAACAACCGTTTTGGATGATGGGCTTTGTGGTGACCAGATCATCCTTCCAGGGTACATCGTCAATGTCGATTTCCATAATACGGAAATTTGGAATGGCAGCACAGAAATGGGCACTCATCAGGGTCGAAAGATGTCCGTAAAAATTATGTGGTGCAACATTCACCTCAAAGCTCTCTGCCAGACCGGCTATTTTCAGCGCCTGCCATATCCCGTTCCAGGGTACATCCACGATCGCCACATCCATGGACTGGTTCTCAAAAAATGGACGGAATCCGCGTAACCCAAAAAGTGATTCACAGGAGGCGACTGGCGTTTTCAAAGAATGCCTGATCCTTGCCAAAGATGCAGGATCGTACAGATCTATTTCAAACCAGCCCAGCCCAAGGTCGTCCAAGGCACGGCAGACGGTCATAAAACCTTCGGTACGGTAGTTGAAATTCAAGTCCAGCAGGATCTCTACCTCCATCCCTGCTCCTTCACGAAAAGCCACAAGTTGTTCTCTCAGGGAATCGATGATCTCACGTTCCGGATTGAGTGCGGGCCAACCCTCACTGCGTGCAAAACCGGGTTGGTGCATATGTGGCTGTTCGCCAAAGAGAAAAATGTTCGTTTTGAGGGCCCCGAAGCCCTTTTCCCTCACTTCACGTCCGAGGGAGACTAGGTCATCGAGGGACGTCAATGGAGGAACACCGATCATGTCAGCGGTTTGGGGCATCCTGTAGCTTCCACAGTGGGACCAGTACAAAGGAAGCTTTTCCCGGATGGCACCACCGAGCAATTCATAAACAGGAATTTCCAGGGAACGTGCCTTAAGATCTACCAAGGCGTTTTCAACCGCAGCGATTGCCTGTTGTGCAATCCCTCCATGGGCCTGTCTCGTTCTGGCATACAATTCGGCTGAGAGTTTCTCATGAGCAAAAGGGTTCTTGCCGATGATCCACTCCAACATACCCTCGATCACTCCGGTCAACCCTGGGCTTCCATAACATTCATTGTATTCGGAAATTCCTGTTGTGCCGTCTTCGGCAATCAACTTCAGGAAAGAAAATCTCCTCCATCCTGCATCACAATGAAGGGTTTGATAGGCTTCGAGTTTCATTTTTTGAACTGGAGAAGGAACCTGATTTTTCAATTCGGATCTTAGCCAATTTAGGGAAAAATTACCTGTTTTTTGTCACAATTATTTTTATCATGTCCCATTCAAATCAAAGGCTTGATTCATGATTTTTGGAAACCATTAAGGTGGAACACATCGCCCATGGAAGAGACGACCCATTTCTCTTTTCTCCAGATGATGCGATGGACACTGGTATTGGGGATGATGAAGCGGGTTGGGGTATCCTGGGACATGCCAAGACTGTATTTGAGAATGACACTGATGAATCCTCCATGGGTGACGATACCAATTTTCCGGCCTTCATGTTTTTTACGGATTTCTTCCAGAAATTCCAATCCTCGGACGAGTAAATCGAGGGTGCTTTCTCCACTTTTAATCCGATAACGTGAGCCACCAGTATTAAAGGCTTTGTATGCATCCGAATACTTTTTTTGGATTTCGGACACATTCAAGCCTTCGAAAATTCCTAGATTCTTCTCACGCAGCCTCACATCCAATTCAACCTGACGCCCGGTCCCGCGTGAAACAGCTTCCGCCGTCTTTCGTGTTCTCAACAGATCGCTACTATAAAGCTGATCCAGTTCCTCTTCCTGAAAACGGACACCAAGGGTTTCCACCTGGAATTTCCCTTTTTCAGTCAAATCACTGTCCTGATGTCCCTGGAAACGCTGCGCCACGTTCCATTCCGTCTCTCCATGACGGATTAGGATTACTTCCGTTTCTGGCATTTTTCTGTTGGTAAGGGGGCATTCATGGTTCAATGCATCTGTCTGAATCATAAGTCATACTAAGACATTTGAATCCAGTACGGAACTCAGAATTTATATATATTGTATGAAAAAGGTTTCAAATTTTCCAAGAAATTGATGCATTCTCAGTGTTGAAAGATCCATGAAGTTTGATGTTTTTTCTCAGTATCCTTGGCGTCATGGTTCAACTGTGATAATTTGAAACCTTCTCAATCCACATTTTTTTAATAATGGACCCAAAACGTTACAAACCGGAAACTCTGAGTTTGCATGGCGGACAGCTTCCGGACCCGGTAACCGGATCCCGGGCAGTACCGATTTACCAGACCACATCCTATGTGTTTGAAGACAGCGACCAGGCTGCTGCGCTTTATAACCTCGAGCAGGGCGGGCACATCTACAGCCGCATCACCAACCCCACAGTGGCAGTTCTGGAGGAACGAATAGCCCTCCTGGAAGGCGGCAGCGGTGCAGTCGCAACCGCTTCAGGCCAGAGTGCGCTATTCCTGACCCTGATGACCTTGCTTGACTCAGGGAGTCACATCGTTTCCTCCACCTGCCTTTATGGAGGGAGTGTCAATCTGCTCAAACACACTCTGCCTCGCTTTGGAATTGAAACCAGTTTTGTCCATCCCCGGGATCTGGAGGGTTTCCGTCAGGCGATACGTCCTGAAACCCGTTTGGTTTTCGGAGAAGTGATCGGCAATCCAGGACTGGAAATCCTTGATCTGGAGGTTGTTTCCGGAATTGCCCATGAATCCGGGGTGCCGTTGCTGATCGATTCTACATTCAACACACCCTTCCTCTGCCGTCCTTTTGATTGGGGTGCCGACCTGTTGATGCATTCCGCCACCAAATGGATCGGAGGGCACGGGGTCGCGATCGGAGGGCTGGTGGTCGAGAGCGGCCGTTTTGACTGGGAACAGAACGATCGCTTCCCAACCCTGACAAAACCTTACGCACCCTTTGGCGGGATTCAATGGTATCAGGAGTTCGGTCCCCAGGCCTTTGTCATGCGCGCCCGTTCGGAAGGAATGCGCGACTTTGGACCGGCAATGAGCCCCCAAAATGCGTTCTACCTGCTCCAGGGACTGGAAACCCTGCCGATGCGTATGCAGCGCCACCTGGAAAACACCGAAAAGCTGCTCGAATTCCTACAGTCCAGTGAGGATGTCAGCTGGGTATCTCATCCTACTCTGAAGGATCATCCGGATTTTGAAGTAGCCCAGAAACTGCTTCCAAAAGGAGCCGGATCCGTGATTGTTTTTGGAATTCAAGGAGGTCGAAAAGCAGGAGAAACGTTCATCAATTCAGTTCAGCTCGCATCCCATTTGGCCAATGTGGGAGATGCGAAAACCCTCGTCATTCATCCAGCCAGCACCACCCATGCACAGATGGATTCCGACACCATGAAAAAAGCCGGACTGAGTGAGGACATGATCCGTCTTTCAGTCGGACTCGAAGATCCCGATGACCTGATCAACGACTTCAAGCAAGCACTGCGCAGGGCACGTAAAGTGACCCAGTCATGAAAACTTGAAAATCCCATGCGATTCGAAATAGACGGAGAAACCATTTTTGCCACGACTGGAGGACGATCCTTTGATCCCAGCCAGCCTGTTTTAATTTTTCTCCATGGTGCTGGATTTGATCACAGTGTCTGGAACCTTCAAACTCGTTATTTTGCCCATCGTGGTTTTTCTGTCCTGGCAGTCGATTTTCCAGGTAATGGACGTTCCACCGGAAAGGCACCTTCTGACATTGGGAAACTGGCAGACTGGGTTCCGGGCCTGATGGATGGCGCAGGAGTCAATGAAGCCAAGCTGATTGGACACTCGATGGGAGCCCTGGTGGCACTAGAATGTGCGGTGCGTCATCCACAGCGAATCCTTGGCATTTGTCTGTTGGGAGCTTCGGAAAAAATGCCTGTTCACCCGGATTTGCTCGAAGCTGCGAAGAAGAATGAGCCTTTGGCCTATGAACTGGTTTGTTCCTGGGGACACGGCCGGCGAGGTCATATTGGTGGAGCTCCCGTACCCGGAATGAGTCTGATGGGAGGTGGATTATCCCTGATGGCTTCAGTGCGTAAAGATGCCCTGGGGGCAGGATTGAAGGCCTGCCATGAATATTCTTCTGGAAAAGATACAGCACAGAAAGTTCACTGTTCCAGCCTTGTCATTACTGGTGCTGAAGACCGCATGACCCCTGCGTCAAAGGGGCGAGAATTGGCAGGGTTGATTCCTGAATGCAATTTGGAGGTCCTTCACCATTGCGGGCACATGATGATGCTCGAAGATTCAAAGGCCTGTCTGGATGCATTGAAACAGAACATCTGAATCCATCCGCAAGAAGCTTTGCCGGTTTTCATCGAATACATTCAGGTTGTGCTTGACTGGCTGGTACAACAGATCTACCTCCATTCAAACATAACCCTGGTTGCACTTTCTGTAATAGCCCTCCTCGTCGCAGGTCTGACATTGATCCAGTGCCTTCGGGCATGGAAGAATTTTTTAAGTAAAAGAAATCTGCTCAAAGAACTCCATGAACACCTACCCCCCTCCCAGGGTTCTTGAATTTCCTGAGGTTCATTATCCCGAAGGTTACCGTTCAACCCCGGTGATTGGGGGCAACTTCGGCATCACTGCTGGGTTGCCAAAGCTGGAAGACATCATTGAATGGCAGGAGGGACGTCGGCGGTTTACAAGGGGATATTACAGACTGGTTGAAGGCCCCCAGTTGTTTCAGTTGCAGCAGGGATTTTCAAAGCATTTCTCCGTACGTCATGCCGTAGCATTCAGTTCTCTGCAATCTGGTCTGCTCGAACTTTTGGAACTTCTGTTCAATCGGTTTGAGGAAATGAGGTTGAAGGTCATTCATGATCATTTTGATCCAGAGTTTTCATCTTTGGTCAATACCCTCCAGTCGCTTCGCCGTCCCGTCTCCTATTTTCCCAGTAACCTTGAAAATCCACTTCAAACTGTGGATCCAGGGAAGCAAGAAGTATTACTGATTGTACTCAAAGAACCCATTTCCTGGATAAGGAATCATTTTGATCTGCTCAAAACGGCATCTATTGAAAAAATCCCCACCGTAGTCTTTACAGTCTCCTTCAAGGAATTGGAATCCTTTCCCGAAAACGCGGATTATTGGGTTACCTCTTTAGCATCTTTCGATGATGGGACTGCCCTGAATGGAGGAATCGTGCTTGGAAACAAGGACCGGCAGATGACCGAATTGAGGGAAATCCGGAAAAAAAGAGGTAACGTACTTTCCTTGCGCAACGCCTCACTGATGATGGGAGACCTTCGGGTTTCTGGAAAGCTGCTTTCTCCCAAAATAGAACCCCGAAACTCCACCGATTCAAAACAACAAGTCCTCGAACGTCTATGTTATTTGGAACACGCTGAGCATGGCTTGCTCTATCCATCCGGCATGAGCGCAGTGAGTTCTGTGATTTCGTTGCTGAGACGTCCAGACAAACCAAAAGTGATCGTCATCGGTCTTCTGTACACAGACACCTATGGGTTTTTAGAAAGCACCTATCGCGGGAAGAAAGACACCGCATTATATCTGAAGACGGATGATATTAAGGTGCTTGAGCAGTATCTGGATGATCAGACCGCATGCATCTTAACGGAAACGATCACTAATCCACTGCTCGAGATTCCGGATCTTGAAACCCTTGGCCAACTTGCGAGGAAATATCAAATCCCGCTGGTGATCGACAATACTCTGGCCACTCCCATCAACTGCAGACCTTTGGATTGGGGTGCGGATCTTGTCATTCACAGCACGAGCAAATACCTCAGCGGCGGCAACGATCATGGGGGTGGAGCAGTTCTGTTCCGTAAGGAACACTGGAAGTGGTCTTTCGAACACCATCACGATCAATGGGGCTTGGATCCATGGGAACCGGAAATCCAGATCCTTCAGCAAAATCTTGAAAATTTCGAGGAACGTATGTTGCGTTTCAATTTAAACGGGGATAAGGTTGCGAAATTTCTGAAAAATCATCCAGAAGTTGAAAAGGTTTATCATGGTTCTTTGGTTCAAAAAAAAGATCTTTCTCCAAAATGGCTTTCCGGTTTCGGAAGCGTCGTCAGTTTTACTCTTCGTTCTGGTGATCTTGAAAGTCTCAGACAGTTTTATGACCACCTTCCCGCTCCCCTGCTGAAAGCCCCGAGTCTGGGTTCCAATCAGACTCTTGTATGCCCCTATGCGTTGTTGGCTCATTATCATGAGCCCTCCTCCTTTTTTGAATATCACGGGATTTCAAAGCATTTAATCCGGCTTGCAGTCGGTTGTGAACATGATCTTGATCCGATTATCGGGGCACTTGAAGAAGGACTGAACCAGACCCTGTAGGGATCGCATGGAACTCTTAAGTCCTAGACTGAGACTGCGTGAATGGCGTGTTTCTGATTTCCATAATTTTTCAAGACTGGCGAAAAATCCAAATGTGGTGCGCTGCATTGGTGATGGAAAGCTCTGGGATGACCAGCGGATCCGGAAATTCATCGAACGCCAGCAACAGTTGCAAAAAGTGCTGGGGCATTGCCTTTGGGTGCTGGAACTTCAGGAAGAAAAGGGACTGATCGGATTCTGCGGGATCGCCCCTTTTGAGCCTCCTGGTTTTCTGGAAATCGGATGGTGGCTCGATGAAATCTGCTGGGGCCAAGGATATGCTACTGAAGCGGCGAAGCGAGTTTTATCCCATGCCACACAAGAACTGGGCATCAACCAACTCAGATCAGTCTCTCATCAGGATCATATACGCTCTCAGGCCATTATGCGTCGGATTGGAATGCGTCATGAGCGTGATGGACTACTGGGCATCTTTGGCAAAGAACCCAAGGATCTACCGATCCGGGTTTATGTTTATGAACACAAACCTAAGACTGAGTAGGTTTGTTCCAAGAAATAAGCATGTTTTGTCACTCAGCAGGACCTCACGGGATTCAATGCCGTGGTCCAAAAATCGCGCTTCCAACACGGATCATGGTGGCTCCTTCCTGAATCGCCCACTCGTAATCGGAAGTCATCCCCATCGAAAGCTGATCGATTTTGGGAGCGTCCAGGCTGGACCGCAATCGCTGCTGCATTTCCCTTAACTGGGCAAAAACCTTTCGAGTCTCCGCTTCCCCCTGGTTCGGTGCAGGCATGGTCATCAACCCGCGCAACTCCAGCATCTCCATTTTCATTATTTCCTCTGCAAGCGGCATTAACTGCTCCCAGTCTCCTAGGCCAGACTTGCTGTCTTCCTCTGAAAGGTTAAGCTGAATGAGTACCTTGATACTGGTTTTTTGTTCCTGACACAATCTTTCAAGTCGTTTTGCGAGTTCCAATGACTCCAGAGAATGGATCCATTGAAAACGTCCTGGACAAAATCGAGCTTTGTTTTTTTGAAGATGTCCAACAAGATGCCATTCCAGTTGGGAAAGATCATGGAGGTCATCTATTTTTTCAATCGCTTCCTGAACCCGGTTTTCTCCAAAAATCAATTGCCCGGCCTTAAAAGCTTCACGTACTGCCTCAGCGGGTTTTGTTTTGCTGATGGCCACCAGCCGTATTTCATCCAAACTGCGTTGCGCTTTTTCTGAGGCTTGCTGAATCGATTCATTTAAACGAAGAAGCCTTTCGTGAATCTGCACGTTCATCCTTTCGTAAAGCGTTTAAAAAACCGTCTTGGACTGGCGTTGTTCAAAATGGATTTCGTCAAAAAATCATGGCAACGGAAATACCAGGCCGTTCAGAACGATCAGGTCCCTTGGACTCCCTTGGGGAAACCGCTTGAAGAGTGCAGGCTGGTTTTGGTAACAACCGGAGGAGTCCATCAAAAAAATGATACTCCCTTTGACATGACCGATTCCAATGGTGATCCGAGTTTCCGAATGATTTCAAGCCAGGCGAAGCCGGAGGAATTGATGATTACTCATGATTATTACGACCATCGTGATGCCGATCAAGACCTTAACCTTGTTTTTCCATGGCAGGTAATGCAGGAACTTGTCAACGAAGGAAAAATGGGTTCCCTTACGGATCAGTTCATTTCCTTCATGGGACACATCGATGGAACGTTGATTGAAACATTGGTCCAGAAAACTTCTGTTGCTGCGGCTGACAAAGTCCAGCAAATGCAGGCTGATATTGCCCTGCTTGTTCCCTCCTGAGGCCTTTGCAATCAGACGGTCGGTCTGGTCCAACGTGAAATCGAAAGCCGGGGCATCTCCACAGTCAGTCTGTGCATCAGCATTAAAATCTGTTCCTCAGTCAATCCTCCGAGGGCCTACCACCTCCGATACCCCTATGGCCATGCTCTTGGTGAACCTTTCCGTTCTGCTCAACAAAGGAGGATTGTGATGGAAAGTTTGAAACTACTGGAAACCGTAAAAGAACCAGGAACCATCGTGGACAGCCCTTTTCGCTGGAAAAGAGACCGATTTGAAGAAATGGAGGAAGGATTACCCTTTATTGAACGACACGACAAAGAATTGAGGAATTGAGGAATTGAATCGGAATTGAATCGGAATGAATCACAAAGGATTCAATGATCCTTGGTAATATTGTTTACTGTTGCAATTCCGCTTTCCAAAGCCCAACTTGTTTTTGGCGAGCCTCTTTTTCTGCTGCAATCAATTCTTCATGCTCTACTGGTTGTTCATCGGGAAGTAGGTAATACGACCAGCCATTACGGATCATCCAAAGATTGAGGTTGGTATCTCCAGACCAAACCGTTCCTTCCATCCTGTAGAGTTTTTCTGAATAATCATAATCGACACGAACGTTCCGGTTGTAAAAAATCTTTCCCATCTCAAAGACGACCTTTTTTTTGAACCAGGTATTGTATTCCTTCCCGAAACTGACGGATTGACTTGGTGAGACATATTTGAGCCAGACCCGGATTTCCTGACGGGGCAAATTAAGGCTTTGTTTGGACAACTTATAGGTCCATTTTCGAAATTCGGTCCGGCTATCGATTCTCACCCAAATACTTTCGGGATCGGTCATCCTGCCGAAAACACCATGCAGGATGGTAAGGTTGATCTTCCGTGCGTTTTTTTTCTCTTTACGGTCTTTCATACGGTTGAAAAGTTGGCTGCGAATGCTTTCCGTGTTGAAAAAGCTGTCCTCTTGCGCCCAGGCGTTTGGTACTAAAAGCAAAAGCATCATTAATAGGCTGACCGAATAGAGCTTGTTGGGAAAAGCCATGTAATTTTTTTTCATAAAACTCACTTTGCTGAGTGGCTTGGTAGTAGATCTCAAATTAGAATCATTTCCATGCAAAATCCATGTGATCTTCTAAGCCTTACAAGGCTTAAGGGCAAATAGATTGCACTTCCGAACAGGCTGTTTTTAAATATTCTTTCATGTCCACAGTTAAACCCACCCGTTTCAGACCTCAGTCAATTTGAAGTTGAGGTGCTTTCAAACTCAAAACCAGAATTCGTGAAGTTTTATACAAAACTCTTTCCTTCAGGAAGTCTTAAGATCCGGATTCCAAACTCCTGGGGTATGGCCTTCGCCTTAATCCAGGTATTTCTATGGATCTTTTTCAGTTGTCCTGTCTATGCGAAAAGCCCGGTAAATATCGAAACACTCAGTTATGTGCATGACCCTGAATCCGGAGATTTTATCTACCATGACGCCTTGATCACCTGGGAAGACATGACCTTGGAGGGGACTGAAATCCGGCTGGATCCAGAACAGAACACTGCCATTGCTGAAGGGTATGTTCGTTTCAAACGTGAAAAATTGTTGGCGGTTATGGACCGTCTGGAGATGGATTTGGAAACCAGAACCGGTGTTTTTTACAACGCCATCATGTACGACTCTGAAAACCGAGCCTATATGACTGCAGATGAAGTGCAATGGCTGGGAGAAAGTCACTTTGTTTTGAATGAGTGCAGTTTTACCACCTGTAACCCTAAAAAACCTTTCTGGGAAATTAGTGGAAACCAGGTTGATTATAGACATGAAAATTTTGGTTCCAGTGAACACACCATTTTAAAGATCAAAGGGATCCCGGTATTTTATTTTCCTTTCCTGGCCTGGCCCACCACGAGCAGCCGCAAGTCAGGTTTTCTGGCACCCGGGTTTGGACAGGATACGAGTAACGCTGAAAAATTCGACCTTGGTTACCGGATTGGAATTCCTTACTTTTGGGCTTTTGATAAAGAGCATGATTTAACCTTCCAGTATGAGTGGGTAGAAAAGAGAGGCTATGGACTGCATGCAGAATATCAATATGCCTTCGAGGAAGGAATGTTCGGTCAACTACAGTTCCGAAGGTATTTCGAGAGAGATCCACGTGACCCTGAGAAGGAAGCCGGCAGTCTTGCTGCAAACAGTATCTCCGAAAAGGACTTGCGCCCTGAACGTTATAAACTGGTTTACAACCATAACCAACGGCTTGACGAAAGAAGCCGGCTGATTGTCAGCAGCTTGAATTACAGCGACGGACAGTTTGAAAAAGAGTATGAACGAAACCAAAACCCTAGTCTGACAGCTCAAAAATTTAGCGGCTCAGTGAATCGACAATTTGAAAAAGGGAGCGTTACGCTTTCTGTCTCAAAGCATGAAAAATATTTGGAGGAAGCCCTCCTCAATCGTCAAACCGATGATCAGACCACTGTCCAACAGCTTCCAGCTTTGAGTTTTCAATATGCTCGAGTTTTCTGGAAATCCGGTTCCCAATCGGCCTCTGCGAACGTCTCAGGCAGCCTGATCCGTTACTTCCGGGAAAAAGGGTGGAACGGGATTGGTGCAACGACAACACCACGAATCAAATATTATTTCCCAGCCACCAGCTTTGCCAAAGGAAGTCTAGGCATTGGCAGGCGTTTTTCCCGATACCAGGTCTGGAGTACGACTCGACCTGCATCAGAAGACGAATACGGGTTCGAAATCAATGAAGCTCAGGCGGAACTGAACACGACGATTTCTCGCCAGTTTGTCCGGGAAAGAGGAATTTTTACCCGTCTCAAACATCAGATTGTGCCGCGCCTTCAATATGATTACATCGAGGATGTAGAGCAGACATCGGCTTCAGGAATCCCTTTTGGCAGTCTTATTTCAACCCGGAGACTCGCAACCCTCAGAATAGAGAACACCCTTTTAGCAAAACGTCGTTATATGGAAAAGCCTGCTGTCCTGACGGGACGTTCACTGAATCGTCTCAGGCACTCTCGCTTTGGGCCGCAGTTGGTCCAGCGTCTGGAAGTGCTGAAAGACAGGGTCTATCCTTCTGAAATGGATCTGTTGGAAGCCTTGGAAGAGGTTCTTGGAAGAAAGCTTCCTTCCCAGGAACGTGATGAATTGATGTCATTTGCTGAAAAAGGAGTTGTTCTCCCGGGATCACGAATCACAGAACGTCCCAGCCGTGAAGGGCCTGCTTGGACACTAGCGAGTCTGAATTTGATTCAGCATTACGATTTGCTGAAGCAAGATCCCGATTTTCAATCTAAGGGACCTGCACCAAAAGGTAACGAAACTCCCGCTGGAAAACCCCTGCTGCCACTGAGAACCGATGTCAGAATTCATCCTGGCCCTCAGCTCTCACTGAGTTATTTTAATCGTTATGATCATTTGAAGAGACGGATTCTTGAATTCTCTGCCAACGTTGAGGTCGGGGTCAGTGCCTACAATAAAGCAATGGTCAGTTTTAGAGAGAACGAGGCCGCTTATGAAGATCCTTATGGAACTTCGGTATCTGCAGGAAAGACCTTCGGGTTCGGTCAGACAGTGGAATTCAGTGACAGGCTAGCCCTGGGTTATGCCGGAACCGTTGATCTTGATGCAGAAAGTTCTGCTTTCCGGCGGCGGCTCAGTTCGGCAAGTGCCAATATCGATTACCGGCCGAATTGCTGGGATATTGGCTTAAATTTGAATGAATCGAGAGATAAAACCGTCACCAGTTCCGGTAAAAAAGAGGAATATGTAGAGCGCAGCCTTTTACTGACCTTCAAGCTCGGTGGAGCAGACCTTCCTGAACAGCCTCTGCACAAAATACTCGCGAGATGATGACACTAGAAAGAATCGTAATGAATCTTGTTTTACCCAAACAAAAAATAATTTATGTATTGAAGGAGATTTACCAGTCAGGGCTTTCCAAATTGGAATGCAAAATTATTTTATTAAGCCTTTTGATGATTCAGGTACTTTTGGGAAGTCCTCATAAAATTTTTGCTCAAACAGAAAAATCTTCCACGTCTTTAAAAACCGAATCCAGTCTTGTGGAAACCCGCCGTGCCTACCGTGAACCATCATTCTTAAAGCAGGGCAGCGGACTGAGATGGCAAGGGGTTTTTTTTGGAGTCGGTTTTCGTCACCTCCGATTTACGCTCGGGAATGGAACTGAGGTGGTCAGCAACCAACCAGATCTTAACGGAATAGGATTCCAGATTGGGTTACTACAAGAGAAACTGACTTACGAATACGAAAGACAGGTTTCCATCATCGATACCGGAAAAACACTCAGCTTCCAGAATGACTCTGGGACCAGACTGGAAAGCATCCAAAATACCTTGTTGTTTTCATGGTATCCCAGATTGATGAGAGACCTTCACGGACAGCTTGGCGTGGGCCTGCAGAGCAGTCGTACCGGATTTGTGGGTTCAGGCAGTTCATCTGGGGTTCATTCTGAAACTGCAATCCAACTCAATCTGGGAGGAGTGTATTTTGCGACTAGGAATCTAATGCTGTCTCTTCGAATTTCACAAAGTTGGCATCTTCCTCTGAGCCGTTCCGAAAGCAATCCGATGTTGAAAAACAGTCAGATTCAAACTCTCTTTCTCAATTATTACTATCCCCTCTAAAACCTACTCCGCAGGCACCAGTTTCAAGAAATGCTTTGATTCTCTCATCTTCCCATCCCAGTTCCCTGAGGGTGGACAAGGTGTCGGCTCCCGGGATTTGACCGGAAAATCCAGAATTCACAGGAGTCTTTGAAAAACGAAAAGGGGAGGAGATTTGTAAAATGAGGTCTCCTTCTTCATTTGGCACCTTTTTGATCATCCCGCGCTCCTGAAGTTGTGGGTGATTTGCTGCTTCAGACATTGTGAGTACCGGTTCCACACAGGCATCCAACATTTGGAAAATTTCTACCCATTCCTGGAAATATTTTCTTTTGAAACCTGCACGTAATTTTTCTTTGAGTCTGTTCTGTGATTTCGCATCATCCAGGTGGCTGTTCTGCTCTTCAGGGATTCCCATCTGGAGACAAAGCCGTTTCAGGAAAACAGGTTCTAGGCTTCCGACCGAAATCCAACGCCCATCCAGGGTTTCATAATAATCATATAGCGTTCCTCCATTCAACATTCCGTTTTCTGCTGAAGGTTCTTCGGCACCACTGAGCCATTCGGCTCCTGCCAAAGCATGCATGCTGAAAACAGCATCGGTCATGCTCAAATCAATGTGCTGCCCTTCTCCGGTCTGCTGACGGTGTATGACAGCAGCCAGGACTGCCATGGCCATGTGATAAGATCCTCCTGCGATATCGGCCAGTTGGAATCCAAAAGGAACAGGTCCGGAATCTTTTCTGCGGCTGGTTTCACTTAAGCCTGAAAGTGCGAGGTAGTTGATATCATGTCCGGCTCGATCCCGGTAAGGGCCTGTTTGGCCATAACCGGTAAGGGAGCAGTAGATCAATTTGGGATGTTCAACTTGTAGTTGTTCATAACCAAGTCCCAGTCGTTGCATGACTCCGGGGCGGAACTGTTCCAGCAAAATGTCATGACTCTCCAGCAATTGATCCACCAACTGGAGGGAATCCGGAACTTTGAGATCAAGGGAGATGCATCTTTTGGAACGGTTGACGGTGGCATGTGCTGCGGAAACGGAACCAGCACGTTGCCTCATTTCGCGGACCAGATCTGGACGGCCAGGAGCCTCGACACGAAGCACCGAGGCGCCAAGATCTGCCAAAATCATGCTGGCAAATGGCCCCGGAAGGAGGGTGGTAAAATCAAGAACCTTCAGGCTGGCCAGGGGTCCGGCCATCGTTCAATCCAGTGCAATGACGGCCTCACCAACCAGGGACTGTTCTCGTGGGGTTTCAGCGGTGAGTTCCAGGCGGACACGGTTTTCTCCGGATTCAGTGAATTTTTCCGTAATTTTTCCACGACAGGTGACGGTATCACCCACGAGGGTCATCGCGGTGAATCGGGTTTTTAGTTCCCGAACAGATTCCTGAGAAACCCAGTTGGTGACCAGTCTGCCGAGGTAGGCCATTGAAAGCATCCCATGAGCGATCACATCATCCAGTCCCGATTCCTTAGCATAATCAATGTCTACATGGATGGGATTGTGATCTCCAGAAGCCCCACAATAGAGAGCCAGAGTATGACGGGTAATCGGTTCGGTGGAAAGTGATGGAATTTCTTCCCCAACCTGAACAGATTCATAAGATGGTTTTGACATGAATCCCTTTCAATTCCTGATGACGTAGTTAGTTGTTGTTTCTGCAACTTTGACCCCGTCCTGATTGATGAAATCATTTTTGGTGAGGATGAATTCAAGCTTGCCGTTTTTCTTGTCATAAATGTCCACCACCTTTTTTTTAACGCTAATTCTGTCTCCGGCATAAACTGCAGCATGGTAGACAAAACCTTGTTCACCATGGAGGAGTTGTCCCAAGTTACAACCAAACAGTTGGACCAAATCCTGAAGATCCACTGCATCAACTTCTAGCATGAATACAAAAGTCGGTGGCGCTGGCAGGGTAGGATGACCTGCTGACTTAGCCGCTTTAAGATCACTGTAGATAGGATTCTTTTCTCCAATCGCCTTAGCAACAAAACGCAATCGACCTTCTTCCACAGGTAAGGTCACAGTTTTAAACTCATAACCAATCAGTTTTTTATCAATCATTCTTTAACCCATTTACGCAAAAAATTAGTAATAATTGGATTGTTATTAAATACAGCGACCTCCATCGACTTCCATACAAAGACCCGTAATCATTTCTGCTTCCTCCGAACAAAGAAAAAGTGCCGCATTTGCCATGTCTTTAGGAAGGCTGAGTCTCCCCAAGGGAATGGTTGAGATAAACTGTGCACGTTTTTCGGGAGTATCTTCTCCCATAAAAAGGTGAAGCATCCCCGTTTCACCGGCCACTGGATTGATAGCATTGACACGGATTTTATCCGGAGCCAATTCAATGGCCATCGCTTTCGTTGCGGTCATCATTGCGCCTTTGGATGTATTATACCAGACCAGCCCTGGCCGGGGTCTGACTCCGGCAGTCGAGGCCACATTCAGGATCACCCCGTAACCCTGTTTTTTCATCAACGGAACCACATGTCTTGCACTCAGAAAAACTGATTTGACGTTGACCGAAAAAATACGTTCGTACTCTTCCTCGGTTACCTCCGTCATCGGACGGTTACGATGAGTTGTCCCAGCATTATTCACCAGAATGTCTAATTTTCCGAAACGATACAAACTCTGCTGAACCATCTGAGAAACATCTTCATCGCTGCTGACATCCGCTTCCATGGCAAATGCGGATTCTCCAATTTCATTTGCCACCTGCACAGCGGAATCATGATTGATGTCAATGACTCCCACTCTTGCACCCTCAAGGGCAAACCGGGTTGCGATGCCCCGACCAAAACCTGACCCGGCACCGGTGACAATTGCTGTTTTATCTTTGAGTCTCATGTTCATCCATGATGAATGGCTATGGTTTTCGTGACTGAAAAACCATAAAGTGCTTCGAACCCTTTTTCACGTCCGTGCCCGCTTAATTTAACTCCTCCGAAGGGAAGCTCTACCCCTCCTCCGGCACCGTAATTGTTGATGAAGACCTGACCGGATTTAAGTCTCTTGGCAACCCTCAGTTGACGACCTCCATCCCGGGCCCAGACCCCTGAGACCAAACCGTAAACCGTGCTGTTCGCGAGTTCAATGGCTTCCTCCTCTCCTTCGAAAGGCATGGTGACCAGAAGTGGTCCAAACACTTCTTCCTGGGCCAGACTGTGTCGGGGGGGCACACTTCCGACCATGCAGGGGGCCAGATAGTTCCCTCCTTCAGGCGCATCTTCGACGATGCTTCCTTCCGCAAGGAATTCAATCCCATCCTGAAGAGCTCTCTGAAGAAATCCCTCCACCCTTTCTTTCTGAGTTTTGCTGATCAAAGGACCGCATTCGAGATCGTGTAATGCGGGACCAGCACGAAGCGCTTTGATGGCCTTGGCCAGTTTTTCAGAGAGTTCCTCGAAAACTGGTTTTTCAATGAGCACCCGGGTTGCGGCGGAACACGTTTGCCCTGCATTCTGAATGGCTGCATTGACCAGAAAGGGGAGGGCTTTTTCCAGATCAGCATCGGCAAAAACCAACTGGGGGGATTTTCCTCCCAATTCCAGGGTGACGGGTACTGCACGCTGTGCTGCTTCCTTCTGGACCTTTATCCCGATCTCCGTGGAACCGGTAAAAGAATAGTGGTCCACCCCTGGGTTTTTTAAAAGGGCTTCACCGGCTTCTTCACCCAAACCCGGAACGATGTTGAAGACCCCTGCAGGAAATCCTGCTTTTTGGCTCAATTCTCCGATTTTCAAGGATGTCAGGGAAGCTTCTTCACCCGGTTTGAGCACGCAGGCATTGCCCATGGTCAGGGCCCCGCCGATGGTACGTCCAATGATCTGCATCGGATAATTCCAAGGGATGATATGTCCTGTCACTCCATGTGGCTCCCTCAGGGTAAGAACGGTATAACCTTCGAGGTAGGGAATGGTCTGACCATGGATCTTGTCCACTGCTCCGGCATAAAACTCGAAATATCTGGCACAGGCCCGGACATCAATCCGTGACTGGCGTAGAGGTTTGCCGACATCCCTCGATTCGAGCTCTGCCAGTTCCTCTTCATGTTCCAAAATCTGCTGGCCCAATGCGTGGAGAAGCCTTCCCCGTTCCACAGGGATCATCCGGCCCCACTCTCCGTCTAAAGCCGCTTGAGCAGATTTGACTGCTTTTTCCACATCTTCGGCTTTGCCTCGAGCAATTTTCGAGAATTCTGTTCCGTCACTGGGATCTGTCACAGAAAGGCAATCCCCAGATTCAGGATTTTGCCATTTCCCGTCTATCAGAACTTTTCCTTCCAATCCAGGACTCCTTATTTTTGAGGGTTTTTATTTTTCCCTGCGGTCTTCCAACCGGACCAGCAGACTGGAAGTATCCCAGCGTCTGCCTCCCATCGCCTGGATTTCAGAATAAAACTGATCCACCAAAGCGGTCACCGGAAGATGCGCTCCGTTGGATCGTGCTTCTTCCAGGGTAATGCCCAGATCCTTGCGCATCCAGTCTACCGCGAACCCATGATTGTATTCTCCTTCGTTCATGGTTTTGTAACGGTTTTCCATCTGCCAAGATTGCGCGGCACCTTTTGAAATCGTTTCAATCACAGCCTCCACATCGAGCCCTACGGCCTTTGCGAAGTGGATTCCTTCCGACAAACCCTGGACCAATCCTGCAATACAGATCTGGTTCACCATCTTTGTCATTTGCCCATAACCGGATGGACCGAGAAGTTTGATCATTCTGGAGTAGGCGTCCATCACGGGTTGAGCCCGTTCAAAGGCTGCTGGATCACCTCCGACCATGACCGTCAGCATCCCGTTCTCTGCGCCCGCCTGTCCTCCAGAAATGGGTGCATCAAGAAATGAAAATCCCTGTTCAGCAGCATTTTCAGACAGTTCCCGAGTGACCTTTGCGGAAACAGTGGTATGGTCAATGAACACCGAACCTTGACTCATTCCTGAAAAGGCTCCATTCGTTCCACAAGTAATTTCACGAAGATCATCATCATTCCCCACACAAGCCATGACGAAATCGGCCTCTTTTGCGGCATCCGCTGGAGTGGATGCTTTCATCCCTCCATATTCCTGAACCCATTGCTCAGCCTTGGAGGCTGTTCTATTATATATAGTTACCTGATGTCCTGCTTTTTTCAGATGCCCTGCCATGGGATAACCCATCACTCCCAAACCGATGAATGCTGTTTTACTGCTCATTGTCAAATACTGGTGCTGGTTTCAAAAAGTTGCTGAAAAGAAATTATTCCCATAATCCATTAGAATTCAGATACGGTGCTTTTAAACCAATCCTGATTTTACAAATTTGAAAAGGAAATCACTCCTAAAAAATTCTTATTTTGGAAATCGATTTTATTTAAACCTAAAACACGCAGTCTAATTTGAAGCATTTAAATGACAAGCCTGTTATCCAAAATACTCCTATGATTTTCGGCAGAATGCATTGATTTAACTGGACTTTGTTAAGTCTTTTCATCTATGTTGATTTCTTTTTGAAGGCAAGAGTATTTGGGAAAAAACAGATAGATCCCATTTCGACATCGAAACAATGCTCAAAGGATCAGCAGGCTTGGAAAACGATAGCAGATTCGTTAAGAACTTGGAAAACAGGGAATTTGCTAAAGGGTTCCTTATTCGAAAAATTTAAACTTTGTGTTCCTTGAGATCCAGCAAGGTGTTTACGGTCGATGTTGTCATTGCCGCTGCCGGCAGTGGGAAACGCATGGGAGCGGGGCGTAACAAACTATTGTTGAATCTGCAGGAAGAAAAAGAGGTTGTTGAAAATTCTCCAGAGAGAATATCAAGTGAAACAAAAGGCCTGACACTTCTGGAATATGGACTGAAAGCCTTCCGGCAATTTCCAGGAATCAGAACTGTTTTTCTTGTAGTTTCCAGTTCAGACCGACCGGTACTCGAACCTTTGCAGGAGCAGGAGGGATTGGTTCTTGTGGAAGGAGGGAAGAGAAGACAGGATTCGGTTCATAAAGCACTGGAACAAATCGATCAAAATGATGAACCTCCTGATATGGTTCTGATTCATGATGGAGCAAGGATATTCTGTACAGAAGAGCTGATTGAACGTGTCCTTAAGGGTTGCCGCGAAAAGGGTTCGGCGGTTCCAGTCATCCCCCTTCAGGATACGGTGCGAAAAATCTTGCCTAGAGAAGGAGCAACCAATGGGGTCATGGAATCATGGCAGAGGTCATTCAGTGAAGCTGATTTAACATGTGAACTTTTGGACCGAAGTGAGCTTTATGCCGTACAGACTCCGCAGGGTTTCCGCTTTGAGGATCTTTGGAAAGCATCATTAAAATCGCAAAAAGAAAACTGGGAAGTTACGGATGATGCGTCCCTACTAGAAAAAACCGGCAAATCAATCCATCCTGTTCCGGGAGAGGCGGGAAACTTGAAAATCACGACCTCCGAAGATTTGGCCTGGGCTCGGTGGAAATTTCAATCTGCATGAAGTGATGGTCTCTTGTTAAACAAACCTTTTATATTTGTTTTGAACATATCTCGGTGTCTTTCCGTAAAATGGCCATTGCCCCTCCATGGCTGGTTGCTTCTGTTGTTGCTGATCGTTCCCTTAGCACCCCAACACGTAGAAGCAGCAGGGAAGAAAGATAAAGTCACCATCAATCTTCCTCAGAATCTGGTTCTCAAGGAATTCATCAAGATCATCTCGATGCGGACCAACACAGTTTTTGTGTATCAGGAGCAGATCCTGCGTGGACAGATGTCGATCACTGCTCCACCAAATTTTCAGGTCACTGCGGAAGATGCATTTTTCTTCTTTGAAAAAATCCTTAAAACCCAAGGACTTGCGATGGTCCGAAGGGAGGGAAGCAACGTGGTGGAAATCATTCCAGCAGCAGAAGCACGATTTAAGAGGCTTCCTATCAGCACGGATGAGGAAGGGGTAGGTGCTTCAGGAGGAAATTATGTGATGCGTCTGATTCCTGTCCGGCATAGTGATCTCAAACGGATTCAAGCCGCCTTGCAGCCGATCTTTTCTAAAACAGGGGTGATGCTCGTCTATGAACCACTGGATGTGTTGATCGTGATTGATGATGCTGCAAACATTGAACGCATCGTGGAAATCATCGACGCTCTGGATGTTCCTCTTCCAGAGGGACTGGAAAAGACCGTGACCTTTCACAGAGTTCTTCACAACAATGTTGCTGAAATCCACAAAACCGTATCCGAATTGTTTGCCAATCTGACCCTGAAGGGGAAACCCTACCAGTTCAAGCTTCTGATCGAAAATAGGCTGAATGCCCTGTTCATCATTGCCACCCAAGAAGTTACCAATACCATCATTAATTTCATTGAAGAGGTTGATGTACCGGTGGAGGGAGCCAGCACCACCATTCACGAGTTACGCTACACCGAACCAGGAAAAATTGTCCCGCTGATCACAACTGTTTTTCCTAAAACTGCATCCATCAACATCGTTCCCTTTGCTCCGTTGAATGCTCTGGTCATCATTGCCAATCCGGTGACCACGTCTCAAATCATTGAACTGGTGAATCAAGTGGACATTCCACGCGGAGACATGCAGGTTAAATTGCATCCCCTCAAACATTCCTCGGCAAAGATCATCGCCCCACTACTTTCAAAAATCTTTTCAGATCGAATCGTTGCTGGAAAAGGAGAAGGAAAGGCTGCTGCAGGGAGCCCGGTCAAGATCATTCCAGAATCGCGGCTGAATGCACTGATTATCATTGCAGATCGGATGGAAACAGAAAGGGTGCTCATTCTGGTGAACAAACTGGATGTGCCCCAATCGATTTCAGGAGAAACGCAACTGAGGCTGGTGCAGTTGGAATATACTTCTGCTAAGCGCATGGCCCCCTTGTTGTCAAAGATATTTTCCGATCGGATTGTTGCAGGCAAAGGAGAAGGCCAGGCGACCCCTGGAAGCCCGATCAAAATCATTGAGGAAACTAGGCTGAATGCTTTGATAATCATCGCCGACCGCCTGGAAATCGAAAGGATCATCGGGTTGATCAAACAACTCGATATCTTCCAGGAAAGCGGCAAAGTGCAAAGCAACTTTAAACTTTATCAGCTCAAACATGCTGTCGCCAAAGACATGGCCCAGCTTTTGAAGGAAGTTACAGGTAAGATCACGGAGGTTGCACGTAAGGATGAGGAACCTAAGCCAGGAGCTGTTCAAGAAGGGCAAAAAGCATCGAATTCTGGATCAGACATTCAAATCAGTTCAGATGAAGCTACGAATACTCTACTGATTTTTGCTCCGGCAGACACATTCGAAACGCTGGACCGAATTATCGCAGAACTGGATGTTCCAAGAATGCAAGTCTATGTCGAGGCTCTAGTGATGGAAGTAACTCTTTCAAAAAGCCTAGATTTTGGAATCAATTGGGAAGCTGCGGGAGCGTCAAATAACAATCGTGTTATCACAGGAGGATTTCCAACTGGAGGAAGTTTTGATACAGCATCTGCTGCGGCAGCATCCGGTGGAGCGAATCTTGGTTATTTGAATGCAAATACCATCAGTATTGGTGGAAAAGATTACTATTCTTTTGGAGCATTCATCAATGCATCCAAAGGTGACACTGATGTAAATATTCTGGCCAATCCACAGGTATTAATGATGAATAATGAGGAGGCAGTGCTTAATGTTTCCTCAAATATACCTATTGGTACCAAAACGGTGACAGATGCCAATCAACTGACAACGACCCAATTTGAATTCAAAGACGTCGGTACAAAAATTACCATAAAACCTCAAATTAGTGGTGCAGACAGTATCAGACTCCAAATCAGTCAGGAATCCAGTCAGGTTTCTACAGAAAGTGTATTGACTCAGCAGGCTATAACAACGTATAAACGTGAGTTGAAAACGTCAGTAGTTGCAGGAAATGATGAAATCGTGGTGCTTGGGGGGTTGATTGATGAAAAACGCAATCGCTCAGAAAGCAAAATACCAGGATTTGGGGATCTTCCCCTAATTGGTTGGATGTTTGGTACAAAGTCGAGTTCGGTGAATAAAACCAATCTCTTGCTTTTCATCCGACCCACAATTATCAGATCTCAGAAAGACCTGATTCGTGTTACTACCAGAGCACGAACACGATACGAAGAACTAAAAACGGATAACAATGTTACCGAAAAAGTACTCAAAGATCTAAATCTGTCTCCACCTTCGAGCATTGGAGATCAAATTCCAGAAGGGACTCTGGAACCAGCCGATTAATCACAACTGAGAAAAGTGATGGAACACACAGAAACACGCATGGATGCGTTGAATCTCTTCCCCAATCCTGAAAATCCTCTGGAAATCAAAATCCCTCTTTTTGAGGGTCCACTTGATTTGCTTCTACATCTGATCAGGAAAAAAGAAGTTTCAATAGCCGAGGTTCGGCTCTCTGAACTGACGTCGTCCTACCTTTCCTATCTTGAAATGATGCAGTCCGTGAATTTGGATATTGCCGGGGAATTTTTGGAAATTGCAGCAACTCTGATCCTGATCAAGTCTCGTCAGCTACTGCCAAAACCGATCGAGGAAATCGATGAGGAGGAGGTAGAGAATCCTGAAGAAATTCTGCGGATGCGTCTGTTGGAATATCAACGATTCAAGGACGCAGCCTTTGAGATTGGTTCTAGGGATGTACTTTGGCGGGATATCTTCACCCGACCTGAAACTGAGGAATTTGTTTCAGATGAAAACGAAAAAAATCCTGAATTCGAGGATGTTTCTGTATTTGCGCTCATGGAGGCGTTTCAGCAGGTCATGGCTCGTCGACCTAAGATTACACGACATGTGGTAGAAACAGAGTCTTTAAGAATCGAGGACCGCATCGACCAGATGATTCAACTCTTTAACCAGAGACCCAGGATTCTTTTTGAGGATCTCTTTGAAAACATCGACCATCGTTCCTGGTTGATTCTGACTTTCATGTCCCTGCTTGAAATGGTCAAAATCCGTATGATCACCCTGATCCAGTTGGAACACCTAGGCCCAATTCACTGTACCATCCATGAGGATTTCCAAGGTAACCTCAAATCATGGTACGAACTTCAGGAAAAGGAGGAACCTGTCGAGAATGCAGGTTTACGTTTGGTGAGTTAAAGTAAGCCTTGTTTTTTAATCCTTTCCATGAGCCTTGAGCTGAAGAGAAATGCGGATTTTCAGTAACTCGTTCTCTATGCTTCCCGACGTCTGATAAATGCAGGGATGTCGAGATTTTGTTTGAATTCAGGATCGTTACGTTTGTCTGCCCATTCCGGGAAAAAAGGACCTTCTTCCGGAACAGATTCCGAATCATAGTTTGTTTTTGAATGCATGGAGAGAGCTTCCACAGAGTCATCAATAGATACTTCAGATGGGTTGTTTTCTGTTGATGTACTTGCGACAAATGCAGGCTTCCAAGAATCAGATTCGAATCCCTTATTTTGATCACCCTCAGATGATGAACTGAAATCTCCTGTTTCCTCCTCTGGGTCATCGTCTCTCAAAGAATTATTGCTTTCTGAATACGCCCATGAAGAATCAGTGGATGGGAAATCTGCTTCCTCTTCTTCTGCCACGACTGTTTCGTTGCTGTGAGACGTCGTTTCTTCCATTTCTGTGGTTTCAGTCTTTGCTTCTGAGAAATGATCCCATCGTTCCGTGGAAATACTTGCCGCCGACGCTTCGGCCAGCGAAAGGTACGCCGGATCATTGGTTGAAGTTTGTGCTACTGCTGGAATCTCTTTTGGAAGATCCATTGCAGTGCTATTGGGTTCTGAATTTTGGGTTTCAGAAAATGAAATAGCTTTATCCCTTGAGAATGAATCAGTTCGTGGAGAATCTGCTTCACGCTCCTCAAAACCGGTAGCAATGACAGTGATCATGATCTGGTCTTCCAGTTCTGAGTTAATTGAGGCACCCCAGATGATGATGGCATCTTCGTGCCCCTGTTCCTGGATATAATTGGACGCTTCCGTAACTTCGTGTAGAGTCATCGTTTCGCTTCCAACAACGTTAATCAGGATCCCCCTGGCACCGTCAATTTTGCTGTCACTCAGGAGTGGGCTATGGATCGCATGTTCGGCTGCAGTCCTTGCCCGGTTTTCTCCGGAAGCCACGCCCGTGCCCATCACTGCTTTTCCCTGATCTTCCATCACAGTCCGAACATCGGCAAAATCCAGGTTCACCATACCGTCTCTGGTAATGAGATCGGAAATCCCCTGGATTCCTTGACGAAGTACGTCATCCGCATAGCCGAAAGCTTCAATCATCGGAGTACGTTTGTCTATCACACCGAGCAGGTTGTCATTAGGAATCACAATCAGGGTATCAACGTTTTTTCGAAGTTCTTCAATTCCTTCCTCTGCAGCCTTGCGCCTTCGTCTTGCTTCAAATCCAAAGGGCATCGTCACCACTCCAACGGTCAGGGCTTGTGCTTCCCGGGCAGCCTTGGCAATGACTGGTGCTCCACCGGTCCCGGTGCCTCCACCCATACCTGCAGTAATGAAAACCATATCCGCACCCTGAATGGTATCCCGAACCTGATCTATACTTTCAAGGGCAGCAGTTTGGCCGATTTCCGGCTTTGCACCGGCCCCGAGCCCACGAGTGGAATCGGCCCCAAGTTGGAGTTTGAGAGATGCATTTGATTTACGAAGATCCTGAAGATCAGTATTGGCGCTGATGAATTCAACTCCTCTGACATCCAGTTCGATCATCCGATTGATGGCGTTCCCTCCACCACCTCCAACTCCAATCACCTTAATGTTCGGAGTGTCATCACTCACCGTTTGAATGTTTGAAAAATTCAGCATCCTGCTTCCTCCTTCCGAAAGATTGGAGTTATCCGCTTCCATTTAGTGCGGTGATTGTGTTTGTTTGAAAATCCATTAAACAGTTCCATTTTTGTCTTCTTTTTCATCTTTAAGTCTGATGATTCCTAGAAAAAATCCTGCATCCAGTCTTTCATCCTTCTGGAAACCTTGTGAAAAAGGTTGGTTTCGTCTCCGACAAAATTCAGTTTGCCCTGATTACTCGTGATTCCGTAGCGAACCAGTCCAACACTAGTGGCATATTTAGGGGAATAGATCAGTTCTTTCAAACCTGAAATATGTTCTGGAAATCCTACACGGACCGGCATATTTAATACTTGATGGGCCAACTGGTCCACTCCAGGCATGATGCAGGATCCTCCGGTGATGACCACCCCGGAGGCCATCAGTTTATGATAATGGGTTTTTTCGATTTCACGTCCAATCAGTTCAAAAATTTCTCGGAAGCGGTCTTCAATGATTCCTGCAAGGACCATTTTTTTCATCTGACGGTTGTTTCTTCCTCCAACACTAGGAACGGCGATCATCTCACTCTCATCTGTCATTTCCGAAAGCGCTATGCCATTGCTGTGTTTGATTTCCTCAGCCTCTTGAAGTGGTGTGCCCAGACCGATGGCAATATCATGAGTCAGATGATTTCCACCCAACGCAAGTACGGCAGTGTGGACGATGCTTCCCTCTGAATAAATGGTGATGTCGGTGGTGCCTCCTCCAATATCGACCAAAACCACCCCGACTTCCTGTTCATCGGGGCTGAGGACAGCCTGGCTGGAAGCAAGTGGCTCCAGGACAATGTCTTCGACATCCAATCCTGCCTGGTTACAGCATTTTATGATGTTTTGTGCGGATGTAACGGAACCGGTTACGATGTGGACATTCACCTCCAGTCTTGCTGCGGCCATTCCCAAAGGATTCTGTACCCCGTCCTGATCGTCAACAATGAATTCTGAAGGTAAAATATGGAGGACTTCACGATCATTGGGGATCAAGACCTGAGCTGCATCAATGACCCTTCTTATGTCTTCCTCAGTGACGGTACGGTTGTGATACACCGTAACCATACCCCGGCTGTTCTGTCCCCGTATATGATGCCCGGCAATACCGGCATAGACACTGTTGATTTGTTCACCGCACATCAGTTCACATTCTTCAACAGCTTTCTTGATCGACTTCACCGTCTTTTCAATGTTGACGACCACTCCCTTGCGCAATCCCTCAGATTTCGCTGTGCCGACTCCTACAACATTTAAAGTTTCTTTGCTGTCACTCTCTACCGCGATCGCACAGATCTTGGTCGTCCCGATATCGAGTCCAACGGTAAGGTTATTGTATTTTGTGCGTGACGGCATCCATGCTCCTCACTGGGGAATTCTCCCATCCCAAAAAGGGATTTTGTGCAGTTGAAGTAACTAAGTTGGAAGGTTTTTTTGTCCTACATCCATGTAAAACTCGTTTCGGAACATTAAGATTTCATGCGCCGAATTGAAAATTATTAGTAATCATTACGTGCTGGGGTAAATTTTGTCAACCCTTATTTCAATATTTTTTCAAAAAAACCGAATTTTATAAGTGATTTGAGCTAATTTTTACTCCGTAGTCAATTTTATAAAATTTAAATTTTAAAAAAACATCATTACAGCATGATTTTTTTTATTATCTTTGAAATCTACATTCCTTACCATCCAATCTGCGTGTCTGATAAGGGGAACAGCTATAATTTCGTGCTTGAAAAATTCCACAATAATAAACTCCTTGCTGCAAATCACTTTCGGTATTTTGAATTGGCGCCATGATTTCATCTTTTTTCATAGGGAGAACTTTCCGATCCACAACCATATATTGTTTCGATTTTCGAGAGGAAACCTGTTGACACATTCTCCGTTGCTCAAGGAAGGATTGCTCCGGGAATTCATATTCCCTTATTGGTATGGAGCAAGCACTGGCATGAACAATGATTCCAAATAAAAAATAAATTTTATATTGTTTTTTATAAATAAAAGGTCTGCCACTGACCATAAAACAAGACCTGAAAAAATTGCTGATCCATGAAGGAGATTTAGATGATCTTTTCGGGAGGATACCCAACATGTTTCAATTTTTGAAGAAAACCCGTTTTGGAAACTTAAAATAGTTTGTGAATATTTCGAAGATTGCGTGAGGAACAAACCAAGACCACTCTGGATCCGGGTTGGACTTCACTTACGCCAACAGCTATTTCCCAATTTCCATTTTGATGAATTCCACCTATTATGATTTCGTATTTTTTCAGATAGGAAGCAAGTTTTTTTAAAGGTTTCTTCGTTATCTCGGAACCTGGAGATGCAACCACTTCGACCACTTCTGCATCAACCCCATGAAGATGTGCCACTGAAAGCAATTCACTCCTGCGAATGAATTTCAGGATTTCATTTGCTGCAGAAATTTTGGAATTCAGAACCACATCCAAGCCAATGGTCGAGGACAGCACAAGGTGATCCTCTTTATCCACAAGGGCTATTGTTTTCCCTTGAGCTCCTTGGACTTCACGGTTTCCACGATTCATCAAATGTTTTGCCAGTAAACAGGTGATAATGTTCGTTTCGTTATCTCCAGTAGTTGCGACAAAACTTTCCATCCGATCCATACCGGCCATCACAAGAACATTGGCATCAGTTCCATCCCCTTCGATGACCTGCGTTTTCTCCAAATTTGCAGCAAGTTCTTCTGCACGATCATGATTATTTTCAATCAGGGTGATCTCAATTTCTTTTTCCAGTAACTGAGCCACACGCTGTCCGACAAGTCCTCCACCTAGGATCATCATCCGACTGATTCCCCGGTCTTGGATGCGCATCTGTTTCATCAGTTGCTCCATGTCATCCCGATGGGCGAGAATAAAGACTTGATCCTGAGGACGTATGGTTTCATCTGCCTGGGGAATGATGGTTGAAATCCCACGAGCCAGAGCAACGACCCGAAAATGGTATTGGTCGTGGATCGTCGAAAGTTCCTTTGGTGACTTGAAAACCAGCGGGGATTGCTCGTCAACACGTAAAGCCAACACTTGCATCCACCCGTTTCCAATATCAATCAGATCATTGCATGCTGCACGTTTAACCAGACGAAAGATTTCTTGAGCCAAGAGTTCCTCAGGATGAACCATCAGATCAATTTTCAGTTCTTCCGGAGGCAGAACACTTCCTGGCTCAAAATCGAGAGAACGCACCCGAACGATCTTGCGGGGGATACCGAAACGGTCTGCTATCAGTGCAGAGAGCATATTGGTTGCATCGTCATTGGTTGCGGCGATCATCAGTTCCATGCTTTCTGCTTCAGCTGCTGTCCAACTGCTGAGACGCATCGAATTGCCCTGGATCACCCGAGCATCCATCGTCTCTGCTGCTTCATGGACTAATTTTGGATCGTTTTCGATCACTGTCACGGAAGCCCCTTCATGCAATAACCTCCGGGCCAGGTGCATCCCCACTCCCCCAATCCCGAGGATCAGTATATTTTCAGCTTTTGATCCCATTATGGATCTTTGAATGAGTTGGATGCATTAATGACTGGATCACATTTATTGCTGCTGAGCATAGGGTCGGCCCTATGTAAACATCAAATGGTCAGTTCGTACTGTTCGTATCGTGACTGGCTATGTAGGGGGTTTTTACTGGAAAGATCAATTTCATAAAAACTGTCAGCTTCCGGAACATAGGAGGGATCATAAATGTTTTCTGGTTTTTGTCCATACTCCAAACACTGCCGAATGGCATGGCCTATCCAGCGTTCGATCTTAAGCACGACAAATTTTTTCCTCAAGCGTCCTTGGTCATCCCGGTTGAGAACACTCGAAATGGTATTGGTGGTGATAAACTGATTGAGAAAGGGCGAGTTCAGGTTTTCCCGCGCTTCCGGGGAAATGTAGGTATGAGTACAGTAAAAAAACATGTTTGCCGGCCGGCAGCGTTCCGATTCTGCCAAAGCGCTAATGTTTGCTGCAAGAGTCCCTCCAGTACGCACCATGTCATCCAAAATGAATACATCCCGGTTTTTCAATATTTCCACTTCTTCATTCAGATCCAGATTGACTTCGCGTTGACCAATACGCTTCTTTTTGAAAGTCACCAATGCCGAATTATGAAGTCCGGTAAATTCTCTCACCCGTTGAACAAATTCCACCGCCCCGTCATCTGGGGCAACAAAACCAACATGTTCTCCATAGTTCCATAGTCTCACCAGACCAGAACGGAGGATGTAATTGGCGATGATGGGTGAGATGTCAAGATTGATGAAAGGCGGCAATTGATTTTCTTCAGGTGGACCATAAACCTTTTCATAAATTCCCTTCATTACCTCAGGTTTATGATTATGCACGGTCATCACCGCATCGACTCCTGATTTTTTCAACAGCCTTGCATAGAGCTCTGAAGAACAGGGTTGGCCAACAAACTTTTCCCTGGATGAAAAATCCGTCACCTGAGGGTGGTCCAGCGTTCTGGGACCACGATCCTGGGCGGAATAATAGAGATCCGGTTCCACCAAGGCCACGAATTTTGCTCCATTTTCTTTTGCTGCGGAAGCGATCAGAAAGTTTCGCATCGCCAGTTCATTCCTGGATAGATGGGGGGAATGAGTTGACACAATGTAAACTGATTTGCCTTCCAGCCCATGTCCAAGATTCAGTTCATTGACATCATCCTGCATGAATCGAGGGCAGAATTCGCTGTTGACAAAAGATTTCAAAGAGACCGTGTCTGCGATGTCGAAGGGTTGCAGACAGGCATGTGCGACACCTATGGCGAATGAAGCATCACTGACGTTCGATACAACGAGATGATCACTCATGTTGGATTTATGATGAACGGGGAGTTGGTTTTATGATGAACAAGGAGTTGGCTTTCATCAAAATCCTCTTAAAGTTCAATAGGCCACGGCAAAGACCACTTCCCTTTCGGAAGCTTCTCCTGTAACCATGCACTTCCCTGGGGAGGGGTCAGGATCGAGGGGAATACAACGGATGGTAGCTTTGGTATCCGTTTTTATTTGGGCTTCCACTTCCGAAGTACCATTCCAGTGGGCCATTACAAATCCACCCTCTTCTTTCAGTATTTCCCGGAATTCATCATAGTTATTTGCCCGCCGAGTGTTCTGCTTTCTAAATTCTAGAGCACGCTGATAAAGATTTTCCTGTATCTTTTCTAACAGTTCACAAACATGGGGAGTAATCTCTTCGAGTTGGACTGGATTTTTTTCCCGCATGTCCCTTCGTGCAACCATACCGGACTGTTTGGCCACATCCCTGGGACCAACTTCGATCCGAACCGGGATTCCCTGCTGAAGCCAGTGAAAAAATTTCTCTGCGGGACGCAGGTCATCCCTTTGATCAATGACCACTTTCAAGCTGTCCAGCCGGCTTCGAAGTCGTTCTGCAACCGCTTCGGCAAATGCCTTTGTTTCAGACTTCTCCTGATCATTGGTGAAAATTGGGATGATCACTACCTGCACCGGAGCAATACGTGGTGGAAGGATGAGACCATCATCATCTCCGTGAGTCATGATCAATGCGCCGATCATCCGAGTCGTAACCCCCCAACTCGTGGTCCAAGCATGGGACTGTTCATTGTTTCGGTCTAAAAAAGTGATGTCAAAGGCTTTGGCAAAATTCTGTCCTAAGTTATGAGAAGTACCCGCCTGCAGTGCCTTGCCATCCTGCATCATTGCCTCGATGCAGTAAGTTGCAATCGCTCCTGGAAATTTTTCTGATTCAGTCTTGAGCCCCGGAATTACGGGAATAGCAAGGTCTTCTTCTTGGAAACGACGGTAAATTTCCAACATCCGCATGGTTTCCTCCTGGGCTTCTTCCTGGGTTTCATGGGCCGTATGCCCTTCCTGCCAGAGGAATTCGGAGGTTCTCAAAAACAATCGGGTACGCATCTCCCAGCGAAAGACATTGCACCACTGGTTGATCAGGACCGGAAGATCACGGTAGCTCTGAATCCATTGAGAATACATGTGGCCGATGACTGTTTCTGATGTAGGTCTGATCATCAGTGGTTCTTCCAGTTCTTTGCCTCCACCGTGTGTAACGACGGCGCATTCAGGGCTGAAGCCTTCGACGTGTTCTGCCTCCTTTTCCATGAAATGTTTAGGAATCAACAACGGAAAGTAGGCGTTGACGTGTCCGGTTTCCTTGAACATCCGGTCAAGACGTGCCTGCATGGCTTCCCAGATGGCGAATCCGCTGGGTCGAATGACCATGCACCCTTTGACTGGAGCATAATCTGCAAGCTTTCCAGCGGCAATCACATCCAGATACCACTGGGAATAGTTTTCCTTACGGGGTGTTATGTTTTTTGCCATTCCGGTATCGGTGACGGAAAGGTCAGGAGGATTTTCAGTTTTGCTTCTTTTGTTGACGCTTTATTTGCGGCATGTAAAAAATATTGATTCGCATCCTGTTTGACAAGCTCTTTTAGGTTATGACTTTGCATTAAGCTCAACATTGAGTCCCAGGAGTTAATCAGAAGAGTTTGTGACATTACAAATGCCTTGCTCCTTTTTCCTTCAAAACCTTAAGATTGTGTCTCCTCACTGGGATGTTAAAACACAAAAAAAATTCTCCGGAGTGATTCTTGTTTGGGAAAAAAAATGTGACTGAAACTAAAGGAAGTGCTCCGACTTATCTTGGCGGAGGTATGAAGATCGATGGCAAAATCATCGGTAAAAAACCAATCTGGATGGATGGTGAGTTGAAAGGCAATATTGAATGTGAATCAGAAGTCGTGATTGGACCCACCGCAAAGATTGAAGCCACCATCAAGGCAGCCACGATCAAAGTAAACGGCCAAGTCAAAGGAGATCTTTATGCCTCCGCACGCATGGAAGTTCTTTCTCAAGGCAGAATCCAAGGCAACCTCACCAATCTTCCAGGGGCCCTCATCATTCACGAGGGCGGCATCGTCGAGGGACAATGCGTGACCACCAGCAAGGAAGAAATCAAGAAAATCATGCCTTCCTGGATCAATGCTGTTGATACGAAGCTGAAAAGTTTTTCCAGAAAAGAAGAAGCTCCTGAAAATACAGAAAAAAAACTGGAAAAGCAGCCTTCGTAATCCAACACATAAATCCCCGAAAAGGCTTCAGAACCCCTGAAGCCTAAAGGTCCCTCTCTTCAAATTATCCAACAAGCAGCAAAGATTCAGGAACCAGGTGTTCCAGGTTTGCGATCTTGAAATCCAACTTGATTGCCCTTACGTTTAAAAGCATTTTGACGTTGTGTCGCAACTGTTCCACGTGGTTCCAGTTGAAACAATTTGGATTTCAGGGTTTCTCGGTTGCGAATGGGGATGGCAGGTATGATCAAAGGAAGTGCCCGGCGAATGATTTCCAGATGGATCGACTGAATTGGTTCACGGACTTCCGGATCATTCAGTTCCAGGTTGGCCCAGTTGCCTTCAATTTCTAACTGCCGACCTGATCCAATCAACACTTCTGCTTGATTTCGTAGTGGGAACCATTGTCGTTCTGTGCTTGTTGATGTGCCCTGCTTCCGTGGGCTAAAATAGACTCTCATTTGCAGTGCCTTTCCAGGTTTGTCTGGAATCATCATCAGGGAACTGAGTTCATCATCCTGGAAGGCAATCCTACAATCAAAACCGCCTCCCTCCTGAAGGTCCAATTCATCCAAATAGAAATGGGTGTCTGCTTCCGTGTTACGACTTTTGATTTTCAACCCGTTCCAGAAATAACTCGTTTCCAGTTCTGGTGTCAGATATTGAAGTTTGATCACGTCCATCGGAAGCGTGTGTCCTGCCTTGAAAACTTGGAGGATCGATCCCAATTGTGAAATTTGGGGTATCATCTGCAATGGCAACTCACTCCATTTCAACGGCCAGAAACCTACCTCCAGGCTGTTCCTACATGCCTCATTGGCCTGCATCAGCACATTGAACCCTCGTTGGATCGAGGAATTTGTTCCGATCAGAATGACTTTTTTCCAACCGGACCAGACCGATTGCTCCATCAGTTTTTCTAAAGACTGGCGGCTGCTGGTATTGGCAAATTCGTTAGGTACCAACTGCTCCATCACCCGCAGTCCATGCTTCCACCAGAAAAGTGAAACTCCGGGATTTAAATGGCTGTCCAAAATCAGATGCAGTGGACGTTTCATCTTTAGAGGTTCATTGTGTTAAGGAAGCTTGATTAGATTTCTTAAGCTCCCAAGAGCTTCAGGCAAAGAGATCTGTAGTTTTCAATATTCAACAACCATAACAAAAAAAGATAAAAGCACCAAGCAGTCAATTTAAGACAAAACCCACTTTATGCTTGTAAATTAAGTATATTTACGTACATTAGTTCTTAGATATTAACGAGGATAAAAATGATTTTGATGGAGATTGAGATCTCTTGCTTATCATCAAGATTGTTTTTGCAAAGACACTCACACCCGGTTAGCGATTGTGAATCAACTGAAGAAACTGATTATCACTTTTACAAAATGTTGGGATTGTTTCCAATCAGCAGTAGCCTTTGCTGAATCGGACTGTGCTGATCAGGCCATAGATCTCTTAGACCCGTCAGATCCAAGCTGAATCCCCAAAGGTTAAATCATTTTGAAGCCGTCAACAGGGCACGGCCAACACCCCGGATGAAAGAGTCATCCGCATTTCCTCGCTTTTCTTCTTATCCTTTTCGAGTAGTTAAAATAGACAAGGGAATCTTTTCTAATCTGGTAACCTGGTTGGGTTAAAAGAATTCAGAAGATGTCTCAATCTTGGTGGAGTTTCCAGAGAAATTTTTGATGAAGAAAAAATACTTTTTGAAGATATAATCTTATGCAGATTTAACAGCAATGTGGCATCGGTTTTTCCCATTTTTGGAATGGCGTTCCAGACTGACCTGGAGCAACTTTCAGCGTGATCTAATAGCCGGATTGACTGGTGCAATCGTGGTTTTGCCGCAGGGAGTAGCCTTTGCGGTGATTGCCGGCATGCCCCCTCAGTATGGCCTCTATACGGCCATGGTCCCCGCCGCAGTGGCAGCATTATTCGGTTCTTCCTGGCATCTGGTTTCAGGCCCCACCACCGCTGCCTCTCTGGTTCTGTTTGCATCACTGAGTGCTCTGGCCGAACCCGGATCCCTGAATTACGTAGAACTGGCCATCACCCTAACTTTTCTGGTTGGATTGATGCAGTTTCTGATGGGATTGATGAAGTTCGGCATTCTGGTGAATTTCATTTCCCATTCAGTCGTGATCGGTTTCACTTCAGGGGCAGCCTTGTTGATCGCCTCGAACCAGCTCAGTCATTTTTTCGGGATTGAAATCTCCAGGGGTCTGAAAATTCATCAGACCCTGGAGCAGTTTGTGCTGAATTTTGGAGAGATCAATCCCTACGTCACCCTCATCGGTTTAAGCACGGTGGTTTCGGGAATCCTCTGTCTGCATTTTCTTCCGCGAGTGCCATACATGATAGTTGCCATGCTGGCAGGAAGTCTGGTCAGCATCGGGTTGAATCATTACTATGGGCCGGAAGTCACCGGAATCATCACGGTTGGTGCACTGCCGAGCGAACTGCCCTCGCTAAGTTATCCAAATTTGGACCTGGAAGTCCTCGAGAAACTGGCTCCGGCAGTGGTGGCTACCACCTTACTGGCATTAACCGAAGCAGTTTCGATTGCCCGTTCTATAGCAGTACGTTCAGGGCAGCATTTTGATGGAAACCAGGAATTCATTGGTCAGGGACTCTCAAATATTGTCGGCAGTTTCTTTTCTTCTTATGTCGCCACAGGTTCTTTCAACCGTAGTATCGTCAATTATCTTTCTGGGGCAAGAACGCCTCTTGCCGCGATTTTTGCGGGAGGTCTGCTGGTGGGCATTGTCATGGTTGCCGCACCCTATGCGAACTATTTGCCAAACGCTGCAATGGCAGGAATTCTGTTTCTGGTAGCCTGGGGGTTGATCGATTTTCAGCAGATTCTTCAGATCTGGAAAATGAGTCGATCTGAATTCATGGTACTGGCGGTAACCTTCCTTTCCACCCTCACCCTGTCTCTGGAATTTGCAATCCTACTTGGAGTCATGGTCTCCCTCTTTGTTTATCTTTCACGGACCTCCCATCCTGAAATTCGTAGTAGGATGCCTGACCCTTCACATCCCACCCGACAGTTCAGTAGCAATCCGGATTTACCAGAATGTCCTCAATTGAAAATTATCCGCATCGATGGCTCCCTGTTTTTTGGCGCAGTCGAACATGTTGAGGAACAACTGAGAAAATTTCTTAATGATCAACCTTCACAGAAACACCTGCTTCTGATTTGCACGGGCATCAATTTTCTGGATGTCGCAGGAGCTGAATTTTTGTCACGTATCCTGAAAAAATACCGCTCCTTGGGGGGAGATTTGTTTTTCTACCGCATCAAGGATACCGTCAAGTCAACCATGTTGCGAAATGGATTCGAAGAAGACTTGTTTGAAAAAAACTTCTTCCGTTCCAAAAAAGAAACGATAGGTGCAATTGTGTCAAGAGTAGACCACACCAAATGCAGGGTATGCAGCAAAAGGGTGTTCAGTGAATGTTCCCAGTTCAATCCTCTTCAGCAGGATTTGGAGGAGACAATTGAAAACCCAAAAAATCAAAAATTGAATCCTGGCTCAGTTTGAACTGCGGGCTAGGAAGGGAACCTTATTTTATGCATTCAAATTTGAATGGATTTTATTCTGCCTTCTCCTGAAGGCTTTCTAGAGCCTGCTCAAGCCGTTCTTCAAGTTCTTTTGGAGTTCCGTTGTTTTCCAGGATAAAATCGGCATGAGGAAGGCGTTTTCCAGGAGAGAGTTGAGAAGAAATCCTCTGCTTTGCCTCTTCAGGGCTTGATCCATTTCGCAGGGCCAGGCGTTCTAAAATTCTTTCTTCATCCGAATTGACAATCCATACCTGGTGGCATTTACGCTGCCAGCCGGTTTCAATCAGAAGCGCTGCTTCTAGAAAGATGATTTCTACAGAGCGCTCTTCTGCCAGTCTGAGGGATTCTTTTTCAATCATCCTGGCAATGTGAGGATGAGAAATGCTGTTCAGTGTTTCCAGTTTTTGAGGGTCCTGAAATACAAGCAATCCCAACTTAGGCCGGCTGATCCGCCCGCTTTGGTCCAAAATCCCTTTTCCAAAAGCCTCCAACACTTCCCTGAACCCAGGATGGGAAGATTCCAGCACCCGGTGTCCAAGCAGATCGGCGTCGATCACCGGATAGCCTCGTTTTTCCAGCATCCTGGCCACAGTACTCTTGCCGCTGCCAATTCCTCCGGTTAAACCGATGATGAGGGGATGCTTCATGGGATGGATGGGGGCACCACTTATTTCTGGAGACACATGGGGGCTTCCGCAGTTTGAGTTGATTGGACCTGCTTCAGCATACCCCTTAGTTCCTGGTGAGTGAAAGCTTTAAGATCGACCTTCTCCTCATCATACAGTTTTCCCGGTTCAAAAAAATCCTTACCACACCGCTGGCTTTCAAGCGCTTTCATCAGGGTATCCGGACGCAAAGGCATTTCTTTCCAACCCAGTCGGGACCATTCTTGGCAGGAATCAAAGGCTCCAGAACTTTCATCCTCCTTCGAACATTTTCGGGATGACAGCAGAAGCCGGCAGCCCAAAGGCCGTACCGGATAGATCGAACAACAACCCTGATCCTGCAAAAGAAAAGGGCAGGGCTGAACCGCAGAAGAATGTTCGTTTTCCTGGACAAACCATTGCCGGTCCAATTTGGAACAGGCATCAGCAGCCATATTTGAATGGAGGTAATGCCTTATTTCATCAAACTCGGTTCGGCTGGAGGTGATTTCAGCAAAGTAGCAACAGGCATCGCATCCATTTCCGCAGACCGCTGATTGTGATTCGACCTCCATCCGTTTACGGGTCAATTTGGAAACGCTGTCGCAGAGCAGATGTAAAAGGGCTATAAATCGGTTTTGATGCGGATAACGCTTTTCGGGGATGGTTGCAGCATACTTCCTTAATCCTTCAAAGAAATGTTTCACCTCCAGTTGTTGGGGGCCTTCAGGATGGAACTCTTTCATCGTAAAACCATGGATGACTATTTAAAAGCATTCCAGCTTATCCATTCGGATGACTGAGCTCAAGTTCTGTCCAGACCAACGATGATTTCTACAAAAAGACTGGTGGGATCCGATTTCAAGAAATCTTTATTTTAAATCGACCGTTTCCAAATTGCTTAAAAACAAACTTTGGTTTAGGTTTGATCTAAGATCCATTTTTTTGAAAGAGGATGATCGTGTACCGGATTCTGGTCTTTCAAATGATTTTGGGGCTATGGTTAGCAAGTCCGAGTACTGTTCATGCTTCCAGCGCCATGGTGTTGAAAGTAGAAGGTGCGATTGGACCTGCAACCTTGGATTATGTTTCCCGTGGGCTGAAACGGGCCAATTTACAGGGTGCAAAAATGGTGATTTTGCAGCTTGATACTCCTGGCGGACTGGATTCGGCGATGCGTGACATCATCCAGCTTATCCTGACTTCGCCCATGCCCGTGGCAGGATTTGTCGGGCCTAGTGGTTCCCGGGCAGCCAGTGCAGGTACTTATATCCTCTATGCCTGTCATATTGCAGCCATGGCACCAGGCACCAATCTTGGTGCGGCCACCCCGGTTCAACTGGGAGGACTGCCGCTTCCGACCCCGTCCGGCCCAGAACCGGAAAATGCGGATGATTCCAAAACCTCGCCTGCAAAACCGGCATCCTCGATGGAGCGCAAGCTGGTCAATGATGCCGCGGCTTATCTGCGCAGCCTGGCCCAACTGCGGGGAAGGAACGCGGAATGGGCAGAACAGGCTGTACGTGAAGGAACCAGCCTTTCCGCAGAGGAGGCCCTAAAACATGGCGTGATCGACCTGATGGCGGGGCAACTCCCGGAACTGCTTCAGAAACTTGAAGGAAAGGAGGTCCTTTTTTTTGATCAGAAACAGATACTAAAGACAGCTGGTCTGGTCCTGGAGCACTACGAAGCCGACTGGCGTACTGAATTATTGGGCATCCTGACCAATCCGAACGTGGCCTATTTCCTGATGCTCATTGGGATCTACGGACTGATTTTCGAATTTGCCAATCCTGGTACGTTGATTCCTGGTATTGCTGGTGCCATTTCACTTTTGCTGGCACTTTATGCTTTTCAGGTGCTTCCGGTGAATTATGCCGGGCTTGCACTGATCGTGCTCGGCATGGCATTGATGATTGCTGAAGCGTTTGTTCCCAGTTTTGGAGCTCTCGGCATTGGAGGTGCCGCTGCCTTTGTGTCAGGTTCGATCATTCTGATGGACACGGATGCTCCGGGTTTTGGATTATCACCATGGCTCGTTGGCGTTCTGACCCTGATGAACTTGGCCTTCTTTGCCTTCGTGCTGGGGGCTCTTTTCCAGTCCAGAAAGCGTCCGTTGGTGAGCGGAAGGGAATACCTCATCGGATCAGAAGCTACCGTGGTCGCTGATTTCGAGGGCAACGGTCATGTCAGGATTCTCGGAGAAATCTGGAAAGCCTCCAGCCCTGTTCCCCTGGTCCAGAATCAGACAGTCATAATCGTCTCAGTCCAGGGACTTCTGTTAAATGTTAACCCGCTAAACCTATCTAACGAGGAACCATGATTTTCGATTCTCTTTCTGTAATCATCCCACTGGTCGTCATCGTCATGCTGCTCGTGTCGATGATCAAAATCCTCCGCGAATATGAACGTGGAGTCATTTTCATGCTCGGTCGTTTCTGGGGTGTCAAAGGTCCTGGGCTGATCATCGTCATCCCTGGTCTGCAGCAGATGTTGCGGGTCGACCTGCGCACGATGGTGCTGGACGTACCCACCCAGGACGTCATTTCCCGTGACAATGTTTCGGTCAAAGTCAATGCGGTGCTCTACTTCCGGGTGGTTGACCCGGAGCGTGCGATCATCCAAGTCGAGGATTACTATGAAGCCACCAGCCAGCTTGCACAAACCACTCTGCGCTCAGTCCTCGGCCAGCATGAACTCGACGATATGCTCGCAGAGCGGGAAAAACTGAGCACCAACATCCAGGCCATCCTTGACAATCAGACCGACGGATGGGGGATCAAAGTGACTCATGTGGAAATGAAACAGGTCGATCTCGATGAAAGTATGGTACGTGCCATTGCCAAGCAGGCGGAAGCCGAGCGCGAAAGACGGGCCAAAGTCATCCATGCCGAAGGAGAATTACAGGCTTCTAGCAAGCTCCTGGAATCTGCTCAGACCCTTGCCAAACAGCCTGAGGCGATGCAATTGCGTTATCTGCAGACGCTCACTGAAATCGCTTCGGACAAGAGCAACACCATCGTCTTCCCCCTTTCGATGGAACGGATTGGCGCCCTGCTAAAAAATTTAGTTAAAGACTGATTCTCAGGATTGATTCAGGGATGAAACTTGAGGAGAGATCTCTATAACAGTATATGGAAAGAAAGGAAAATTTATGTGAAGTTTAATTTCGATCTCATTATCTAGTTGAAGAACCTTAATTAATAATTCCATGAGCTTTAAACTGATTGAGATTCAAAAGCCCAGTCCTCCAGGAGTGCTGGTCATAAAGGCGAGAAGCAGAGGATCTCTCACAATTTTGCTCATATCATTGCCTATTGGAATTTTTGCTTTCTTGGTTTTAAAGGATTTTTCTCCTTCTTACACGGAACCTGTAAAGCCTTTTTTTATCTTCAATGAAACATTTGACGCACCTTCTAAAGAGTGGTGGCAGGAAGAAACTGATTCAGCATCAGCAGGCATAAAGGATGGTAAGTATATTATTCATTTCAAGGAAAACTCAGGATTTTCAGCCTATCGGGTGACTCAACCGGTTAATAGATCAGCTAAAATTTTTTCTCTGGAGGCCCAAAAGATTTCAGGTGCTGAGCGCAGTAGCCATGGTCTCATTTTGCTGGGTAAGACAGAAAAAATTAAATTTTTGATCACGTCAGAGAGCCGTTATGCACTTGTAAAAAACTACCTTAAAGAAAACACCTTTTTGAATGAAGCTGGAAAATATTCCTTTTCTCCATACATCCTCCAAGGAAATAATCCTAATAAATTAATGATCATTTTTCATGATGATCACTTAACACTTTGGGTGAATGGCAAGGAACTCGAAACGATAAAGCTTTGGCTAGGATTTTATCTCCAGAGGATTGGTTTTATCGCCTATTCTGATAAAAAGCAGAAAACCTTAGTTCACTTTGACAATCTATATTACGGTGATCCAGTTCATGAAAAATCTGTTGTATTGGCAGATCTGAGCGAAGAAGAA
>Ga0208765_1000155_pt1 | contig 43284 bp, 20 predicted proteins | sample ETNtaG_2_FD_185783 | JGI IMG/M metagenome (GOLD analysis project Ga0208765, IMG submission 185783) | Marine microbial and viral communities from oxygen minimum zone, Eastern Pacific Ocean - ETNP201406SV203 (SPAdes) (version 2) | ecosystem: Environmental > Aquatic > Marine > Oceanic ...
CATTTTCATTCATAGGCGTCACTTAGTGACTATCACGACTTGTATCAAATATAAACATCTCTCAGAATGCTCACTTTCCGTAATTTTCACTAAACCGGTAATATACACCAAATATATTACTAATTTAGGAAAATTATTACGAATATAGGAAAAAAATAATGATTTTTATTACTTATTATGGTAAATTTGAGTAATGCTAGATATTCGATATTTCAGTAAAAAAAATACACAAAGTGTAAAAAATACACCGATTATTGCTGATACTCCCGTTCGGCGTAGTAATCGTCGGCCTCATCGTCCTCGTAATCCCATCCCCGATCATCGTCGAAATCTTCCCTTAGCCTGCTCCTGCCGAATAGGAATGCCATGGTGCCGGAAAGCATCCCAGCGATGCTACCTATCACTAGGATGGAGATCTCGGGGTTCAGCTTCATCTTGTCCATGACCGTGAGCGGGTTCGCATTGTCTCCGAGTCCGTCAGAGTTCCGGTCCACCCATTCATCGGGGTCGAATGGGAACGCGTCCTCGAGATCGGCTACTCCGTCGTCGTCGTCGTCGAAGTCTATCAGGTCGCATGTCAGATCTCCATCGAAGTCATCGGGCACCTCGCTGGAGGATACCGGAGACGTCTGGCAGACAATCTCGGTCGGATCTGCCCAGCCATCGTTATCGTCGTCGGGGTCATCGCCGTCTCCCTGGCCATCCCCATCGGTGTCCTTTGTCTCTGTCGGGTCCTTGGGGAATGCGTCGTCGAAGTCGAGGACGAGATCGTTGTCGTCATCGTCATCCAGGTTATCGCAGATCTTGTCCCCATCGTAGTCAGCGGGGACGGAAAGGGAGTCCCTTGGGTCAGTTCCGCAGATGCTGAGTTCATCGGAGTCGCTCCACCCATCGCCATCATCATCCGGATCCGCATTTGACCCGAGGTTGTCTGCATCGAGGTCATCCCACTCGTTGGGATCGAATGGGAAGGCGTCGATGGTGTCGTTCCATGCGTCATTGTCGTCGTCTGGGTCGATAACGTCGCACACCCTGTCCCCGTCCCAGTCGTCGGGTGAGGATTGCATCAGTGAGGGGTTGGTGCCGCAGTCGGACTCGTCTGCGTCATCCCAACCGTCGTTGTCGTCGTCGGGATCTGCATTGTCGCCGACGAGATCTCCATCGTTATCACTCCACTCGCTCGAATCCAGTGGGAATGCATCGAATCCGTCATGGTATCCGTCGTTGTCGTCGTCGGGATCTGCTGCGTCTCCGAGACCGTCGCCATCGGTGTCGATGCTCTCGGAGTCGTCGAATGGGAAGTCGTCGAGGTCGTTTCCTATTCCATCACCGTCGACGTCGTCGTCCAGTTCGTCGCAGACTCCGTCCGAGTCGGTGTCGGCGGGGGTTGACGAAACGTCCAATGGGTCCGATAGACAGTCAATCTCCACTCCGTCGTAGAAACCGTCGCCATCGTCGTCGCCATCGGAGTTGTCCCCAATCCCGTCTGAATCTGTGTCGTTCCACTCGCTTGAGTCATAGTCGAAGCTGTCTGAAGGATTATCATACCCGTCGCCGTCGATGTCCTCGTCGAGTATATCACAGATGAAATCCGAGTCGAGGTCGTCTGGAATCGAGTCTGGGTCATTGCCATCTGTCCCGCATGAATACTCGTCGGAGTCGCTCCACCCGTCGTTGTCGTCGTCCGGGTCGGAGTTATCCCCTGTCCCGTCGCCATCACTGTCAGTAGTCTCGTTCGCGTCACTGGGGAATGTGTCATTCGCGTTGTCGACGCCATCTCCGTCCATGTCCTCGTCTAATGGGTCACATATCCCGTCCGCGTCTATGTCGCTTGGAATGCTGGTGTTGTCGTTTGGGTCAGAGCCGCAGGCATACTCATCATCGTCGTAGAAGCCATCGCCATCCGCATCGAGGCTGAAAATCCAGAGTGAGAGATTGTATTGGTCGCCACCGCTGTATGCCCAAACCTCGATGACGGCGTTTGATCCTCCAAGGTTTACTCCCGTCCCATTTGTTGAGACTGATTGTGGGTTCGAGTAGTAGTCGTAGTCCACCTGGCTGTTTGCACTATCATACAGAGAGAGCGTGAGCCAGTTGGACTGCCCGTAGCCAGGGGAGAGCTCCACGGTGATGCCGTGATCTACTGGGATGTACACCTGATAGTAGTCGTATTCATCCGAGCCGCTGTCGACGTATCCAGGCCAAATGGAGTGCACGGGTGTCGCATTTACCAGAGGGGTTGCATTGGAGTACTCGTCGCCTGCGTCCCCTCCCGTGTACGCGTCGTTCTGGTTGAGGCCCGGCACCTCTGACTGATTGACCAGGGTAATCTCGAGTGTGTAGTTGCCCTCTCCGCCGTTCCCCCACCAACCAGTGGAGGACTGGACGAGTACGTACACTGTGGAATTGCTGACGTCGGTCGAACCGCTCTCCACTGACTCTGGGTTTCCGAATGTGCTGGAATCAATCATGGACTGAGATTCATCATAGAGGCCTAGGTCGAAGTCGTTGGCCGAGTTGTTCCATGAGAGATTGGACTGAATCGCATAGCCAGATGGGATCTGGACGCTGTAGATGTCGTTGTTGTCGGCAGTGTCGGAAATCCATCCGTAGTACGTGCCATTGCCGTTGGGGAGTCCGAAGGCGGTTGAGAAGTCGTCACCGGCATCCCCACCAGAGTTCGCATCGTTCTGATTGAATGCAGGGCTGTCGGATAGGTTTGCGAGGCCAATCGTCAGATTGTAGTAGACATCGTTGCCGGAATAACCGACGACGTTGTAGTAGATGGTGGTGCCGCCTATGGATGATGAGTTTCCGGAGACGGACTCCGGGTTGTAGGAGAGCGAGTATGCCAGAGTGGTCTGGTTGGAGTCGTATAGGTAGAGATCGAGATCGGCTGAAGTGTTGGACCACGAGAGGGAAGCCCAAGACGTCCAGTTCGTAGGTACGTACACGGAATAGTAGTCCTGAGAGTCCCAATTGTCATCGACCCATCCCTCGAATGTTGTCGTGTTGCCGGTCATGTTGATTTGTAGTGCAGCTCCTGTGGTGTCTCCAGCATCGCCTCCGGATCCGGCATCGTCCTGAGACGAACCTGGTTGTCCTGCTGTCGAGAATAGGGAGATTGTCAGGTTGTAGTGGCCCTCGTCGGAATTGGTTAAGACCCTGATGAACACGAATCCCCCGCCAACATTAGTGCCGTTGCTGGTTACCTCGTATGGGGAGTAGTAGTCGTATTGGATGTAGTATGTCGCGGTGGATTCTATCAAAGCGAGTTGCGAACCAGATGAAGAGCCGTTTGGGAAACTCATTGTGACGAAGATACCGTTTCCGGATGGGACTGAGATGTTGTACCAGTCCTGAGGATCGAATGTGTCTGAAATCCAACCGGGAACTGTCTGGTTGGTTGAGTTGAGTGGGGTTGCCGTCGTTGATGAGTCACCTGCATCCGAACCGGTTCCGGCATCGTTCTGAGCGGGTCCTTGCGGTTCGGAGAAGATCCAGATCTGCATAGAGTACTGGCCTGAACCAGACCATCGCCTAACTTCTATGTAAACGGTAGTCCCCCCTATGCTGGTTCCGTTCGACGTGACCTCGTCATAGGAAGAAGTGGAGAGACTGTAGTCGATCTGCGAGTTCCCCGAGTCGTACAGATAGAGGTCGAAGTCTGCTCCGGAGGGGGAAGTGAGGCCGACGGAAATCCCCGTTCCGTTGGGCATGGAAATAGAGTAGAAGTCATAATCGTCTGTTGAGGAGAGGTTTCCGTAGTAGGTAGCGTTGGTGGGATTGAGGGAGGTCGCGCTGCTGAATGAGTCACCGGCATCGGAGCCCGAGCCGGCATCGTCAGCGAGAACGAGTGTAGAAACCGTGCTCAGAATCAGAATGGCAACTACCGACCTGACCTTGCTCGCGCTACCTCTCATGACTTTGCCGTGGGCCCGGCCGTATTGAAGGTTAGTGAAAAATGGTGTAAAAAACACACCGCGCGCGAGTGCATCGTTTTAGTACTGGTAGAATCCAGACCCTGTCTTCCGCCCTAGTTGGCCCTTTTCGACCATCTCCACAAGCAAATTTGCTGGGGCGTACTTGTCGCTGCCAATCCCCTCCTCCAGCACATGCATGATGTGCAGAACGGTATCTAGTCCTATCAGGTCCGCTAGTGCGAGAGGGCCGATAGGGTGGTTCATACCCAGCTTCATGATTCCATCTATTGCCTCTGGTTCCGCTACTCCCTCTTGGAGGGCCAGGATAGCTTCGTTGATCATTGGCATCAGGATCCGGTTGCTTACGAATCCAGGAGAGTCTCTGCATGAGAGGGGGGTCTTTCCCATTTCCTCTGAAGCGGAGATGACCTGCGATGTCACTTCCTCGGAGGTTTCGCTACCGTTGATTATCTCGACTAGTTTCATTATTGGAACTGGATTCATGAAGTGCATTCCAATGACCCTGTCTGGCCGGTTTGTGTGACCTGCAATCTCATTTATCGAGATGCTTGAGGTGTTGCTGGCTAGGATTGCTTGTGGCTTGCAAATTGAATCTAGTTTGCTGAATGTGGAGAATTTCAGATCGGGTATCTCGGGGATCGCCTCTACGACTAGGTCGCAATCTGACAGGGCATCCAGTTCTATGGACGAGTCTATCAGAGATAGTGCCGAATCGGCGTCTTCTCGGCTCATTCTCTCCTTCAAAACCAACTTGTCCAGTGAATTCGAGATTGCCGATAATCCCTTGTCTAGGTATTCCTGCTTGATGTCTACTATCGTTACTTCCATTCCACTACAAGCAGCAACCTGTGCGATTCCGTTACCCATCTGACCTGAGCCGACTACTCCAACTGTCCGTATTGCCATGCATTATTCCGGTGTACGGAGAGACATGAGGTTTGGGATGGGGTTATTCTGCACTTCGAGTTCTTCTTCTTGAGATTCGTAGGGTCATTACGACGATGAATGAGAGTAGAGATATTGTGCCGAATGAAAACACCCAGAACATTGTTCCTGAAGCCTGGGCATCGTCAATAGCCCAATCCACCCAGTCTTGCTTCAGGACTTCTATCTGGTGTGAGTTGGAGTTCTTTGCCTGGTCTACGGAGAAACCCTCGATGGTGTGCTGCCCCTGAATCCCGGGGACGATGATGTTCAGGGAGAATTCCCCCAGTTCTGGGCAGACGACGTCTCGAGATTGTACTTGACTGCTGATTCTGACTAGTAGTCCTGGCTCGCACACCCCGGAAATCTCCCTGAGAGTAGTAAGAGTTGAGCCCTTGTATGACTCCTCCATGAATTGCAATACCGGAGGAGTAGAGTCTCTTTCTATGGAAAAGGAGTAAGAGTCGGTGCTATCGAGAGAATCAATCTCAATTACGAATTCGTTCTGACCCTCCACCAGTTCCAGGGAAAGCACTGGAGTGCCTTCGCCGGGAACAACGACACCGGTAGCGCCGGTGGTCAGACTAGTCCACCGGACTTCTTGCGAGTGATGCCGGTCGAGGACAATCTCGATGCTGTCTAGTGAGACTAGGGGTTGGTTACTCCCTGAGACTGCTGTGTCGTAACTGCTCTCTGGGAGTACCATTTCCCTGCACTCGTGGAAGGAGTTGCGGTTCTCCTGCAGAATTGTCCTATCGGTAGCGTGAATGCAGAATGTCTGGATTCCAGTAGTATTCAGAATGATGACATGCGAGCCTATTGCCCCGAGTTGAGTGGTTAGCTCGGCGCCGTTAACCGTGACCCCTAGAGTGACATCTTCGGAGGACCACCAAGACAGGTTCTGTACGTGATCTTCTAGAGTTTCTCCGTAGGACGGGGTGAGGGCCCAGGAAACCTCGGGTGGGGTCGAGTCCATAATCAGCGACCAGTTTTGCTGATGAGTATTGCTGGCCCAATCCTCCAACGAAATCGAGATGCTGATTTCACCCTCTCCCAAGCCGTCTAGGGTCAGCGGAACCGAGACAGTTCGCGTAGTTGGGTATTGGGAAATTCCTGGCATCGGGAAGCCTGTGCTTTCGTTCAGAACCGCTGGAAGATTGTCCTCTTGAGAGCAATCCGAAGTTTGCACCCAAGAGAAGTATAGCACGAACACACACCATTCCTTTGTATCGACAGGGATTTCCAAAATTATTTCGCCGCTTGTGATGTTAATGGGGTACTGGAGTTCATCTGACCCGTATGAGTAAGAAGCCTGGTCCTGAATCGAGATTAGGGAGACATCCGAGGGCGGAGAGGGGTCGTATACGATCTGGAATGATGAGTTTGCAGAGTTTCCCGCATTGTCCGTCGATGAGATAGAGAATTCATTGGGGGCGCCGTTGTGGTAGAAGAAATACTCCTCGTCAGGGGCATCGTGGATTCCCAATGAAGATTCTTCGAGATTAATAGTCAGGTTTGCGATACCAGAGGAATTCGTGGGAATGGTTTCTCCATCTACAACCAGAAGTGCTCCAGGCTCGGTCTGGATTTGGAGGTCCAGGGTCGGCGTGTTTGAGATCCATGGGACGCCGTGAACTGCAAGTATTGGAGATGTAGCATCGTATGAGACTACGAGGTTTGAATCGGAGTATCGTCCCGAAGCGTCGGACACCGAAGCGTGGAATTGAAACCACTGCTCAGTAGCAGGCAGGGTAGAATTCACCCATACCTCTCTTAGAAGTATCGAGGAGGAATTGTTCGCTATGCCGTTCCAGATCTGAGTTAGATTGTGTAGGCTACCGTTCGTCCCTATCCCCCAAACCGAGTTAGCAGGGAATGTGGTGTTGTTGGATGGCCATGTCCATGACAGATCAGAGATGTTGAATCCGATGCCAATGTCTCTGGCATGGAGGTTCAGGGGAATCTGCGAATTAGTCTCGGTAAGATTCTGAGGAGTGGTGAACGAAATCTCCGGGTCAAGTTCGATGAGTTCGTATTGATATGGGAGCCTGATCAATGCTCCGCCTTCTAGAACTATGTCGATGAAACCAGTCCAGTTGCCCTCTTCAGGTGGTCTCTGGAAGCTGAGGTTGAGTTCTAGAGCACCCTCTGGGACCAGACCTCCCAGAGACTCTGATCCCGTAGGCCATATGCTGGCGATGGTGGATTCGTTCAGATTGTGGAACGAGGGGACATCGAGGGAAGTTCCAGAGATGACCTCGATGTCGATCCAGAATCTTGAGGACTCCCCGTCAACTGACCAGCCATGGACGGCTACCCCGTACATGCCATCCTGCGGGTCCGTCAGAGATATTGATTCGGAAGATGTGCCTCCCCAAGACCGGGTCACCTCCTCTCCGGAAGAGAAGGTTCCATCTCCATCATCATCACGGAACAGGAAGAGATCCAAATCGCTACTGTCGTACGAGTCCATCGAAATGCTCAGTTCGGTTGCTTCCTCGATTGAGACATTGTGCCACCAGGATGCTGTCATCTTGTCGTTTGGCTCGTCCTGATGTGCATACTGGTTGTCCAGACTAATCGGCCGGACCCAGCCCTGTGCCGAGACTGACTCAACGGGTAGAGGCATTGTCGAGACTACCAGCGAGCTGTCATTGCCCTCGGATTCCGACCAGTCGGTCACCGACCTCGTGAATCCTGATGACTCAGCAGAGATATATCCCACCGAGATGTTGAGTGGGTTGTCATTGGTCTCGACTCCATGCAGAGCAGTATGGAGTACCATCTGATGGATTCCAGGCGAGGCGGGAACGGCGAAGGTTTCCCTAGAGGTTCCCGTATAGGTGCCCCAATTGTGCTGTCCGCTCGTAGCATGGTTGTTCACTGACCTTTCTTCGATGAAGAAGGTGCTAGGCCCGTACGCGTCGGAATCGTCTTCAGAGTACTCATGAGGAGTCTCAGAGAGCCAAAGAATGTCGATGTCGGTGAAGGGGTTGTCATCCCAGTCAACGTCTAGTATGACTACTCCCTCCTCGTCGAGTTCCTCCGGCCAATCAACAGTCAGAAATCTCCAATCACCGCTTTCCGGTCTCCAACCCCAACGCATGGCCCCACTGATCCAGGACTCGGTGTAGAGCGTCTGGTTCTCGGGGTTTCCATCTAGGGGCTTTGGGAGAAGGGAGAAAGGACCGTCCCATGGAACATTAGTCACGATTGGCAGGGTCCAACCTCTGGAGGTGTTTTCTCCTGAGTTGGATTGAGACTCCACCTTAATGCCATGCTGGTGCAACCCTGGAGTCGCACCCTCCGGAACAGAAACGGTCACTGGGAAGGATATCTCCGAATCTGGGTCAATCTGGACGGACTCGCTAACTGAAATCCATTGGTCCGCGGCCATGCCGAAAGATGTCCAGTCAACTTCTATTCGGACTGGATCGAGGCCTGATGAAGTTTCGTCGTACCTCCAAACTCCTAGAAGTAATCCATCTCTGACATCTTCAAACGGAAGCCCGACTCTCACCTCGGCCTGTGGTCCGTGGGACCACCAATAGGTGACTTCCTCCAGTTCATCCGAGTCTTCCCACTCGGACTCGTCGACCATTCCGTCCGAATCCGTGTCGTTGTGATACTGGCCATCTCCGTCGAAGTCGCTCCATCTGAACACTTCGAGATACACTCTCTCCATCGATGACCTGTCCAGATCATGATCGAAAGCCTCGTACTGGATGGTGGCCCTTGCTCTGAACTGCACCGTTTCGAGAGGGAGTTGGTGGTTTGAGTCGTTGGTGATGTGTAGCGGGATGAGTAGATCTGGCCTATCCTCCTGATGCCCGTCCCACGTGTCATTCTCACCTCCGCCAGTGCCGTTGCCTGTACTGTTCCAAACCAGAACCTCATGAGCAAGTGGTTGGAAAGAAACTGGTGTCAGGTTCAATTGTAGTTCCGAGTCACTGGGGTTGTTGATCTGAACATCGAAGGACTGGGATTCGCCTGGGAGAATCGAGTTCAGGTTTGCATCTCTGTGTTTGCCATGGAACCATCCGGTGTTCCATTGGGCTGGGGATGCGGACCATGTGCCGTTGTCTCCTTCCAGAGTCCTTACTGCTCTGGATGCATTCATCCACCCGCCTCCTTGGACAAAGGGCTCGTAACCACGATCATCGGCTGTGGAAAGAACGAAATCGCGAAGCTCCTGAGAATCTGGATGCTGCCCTCTTTCCTCGATCCAAGCCTCCTCGATAAGTGCAAGTAGGCCCGCTACTACTGGGGTTGCGAGACTGGTTCCCCCCCATGTTGTCCATGCCTGATTTGCATTGTCATAGCTATTTAGAGGCATGTCGCCTGTTGCTGACCAGCCCACTGAGACGATGTCTGGATCCATTCGTCCGACAACGTTCGGACCCCTGTTGGACCAAGGTGCACTCTGTCCCCATGAGTCAGAGGACCGGCTACTGAATGCCCCCACTGAGAAAACCCCGTGGGCAGCTCCCGGAACCTTCGTCGTCCCGAATCCGTGCCCGCCGTTACCTATTGCTACAGCGTATGAGGTGTTGGAGTTGTACACTCTAGTGAGCCAGTCCAAGTACAAGGAGTACCCATCTGAGCCAGAGTCGTCAACGGAGGAGTATCCAAACGAGAAGGAGCCGATGTGAGGCTGATCGGGAGTGCTTGGATCGCCGTCATAGCCCTCTGCAATGAATCTCCATGCATCCAATGAGTGCCCTCCCGAGTAGTGATTCCCGATAGAAGAAATCGTAGCATTGGGAGCCATTCCCAATACCCTACCATCATCGATGACACCCTGAGCCGATATCGCGCTGGCGCATAGGGTGCCATGGCTCCCAGACTCTAGCATGAACAGTGTCAGGTTCCCAGAGCCGGCAATCCTGTCAGAGTATCCGTGCCTAGCCGAGTATGTGGCTCCATATGGCACCCCATTGGCACCATCAGAAACCCAGTAAACTAGCCCGGCTGATATGTCCCATAGGCCATCGCCGTCTGTATCCCTACCGGACGTCTCCTCGCCCGGACGCATTGGAATCTCGTTCCCGAACCAGTCGTCCCTGTCCGTGTCGGGCCAAACGGTCTCGTAGAGACCTGAGATTCTGTCGTCGACTACGAGGATGGGGACGTCCCCGCCAGCCTTGTCCTGGAGCCTCCAGTCTGGATGCTCCCCAAGGTGATATTCTCCCGAGATGGATTCGTTCACCCCTGAGATGTTGAATCCAGATTCGTCCAGAAGACCATCGCTGTCATTGTCGAAATCGATGGTCGAAGTGTCCGCGTACCATGTACTAGACTCCGGGTATGCCTTGCCCTCCAGCATCCACGTGTACATGCTGTTGTGATCGAACATCAGCGGCCAGCCGTAGTACGTGGAATTGTCGTATCCGACCCTAGCTTGGGTCCCATTCAGGTCAGGGTGTCCGAAGTCAACTCCGGTGTCGGCCACAGCAACTATTAGGCCCTCTCCCGAGTACCCCATCTCCCACGCGACATTGGCACCATGAATCTCTCCGGATCTGACGGTGTTAGGAACGGGTTCCGTCGGCATGACTCCATATTCCTCGGGTGATCTCTCAGCGTCCAGTAGGGCGATTATCCCCGGGACTGAGATTAGTTTGGGAAGAATGCTAGAGTTTGTCCAGAAGGTGCGGTGATTAATCCCCTCGGAAATCAGATCTTTTTGAACCATTGATTCTCCCGGTCCGGGGGGTGCTTGCCTCTCGATTGCCCCCACCTGCCTCTGCCAAGTGTCCAAGTGTCCGAGCGAACGAGTGATGGCAGTGACCCAGACCCTCTGCTGGCCAGAATCGGCCCTCTGCTCCAGAGAGGCATCAATCCAGGGATTAGTAAAGGGAAGCGCATCGTCTGTGAGTTGTAAATCGATTTCTCCAATAAGAGGAGCATTGTTTGAGAGGTTATCTGATGCGATGGATGGAAGTGAGGAAGACATTAGCAATGCCAATACGACTAGCACGAGTCTGCGACGCACGAGTCAGTGGCGGGGAGATTAATGCTTGATATTGACGGCTTAGAGTCCCGTCAAATACAAGAGTCGGGACACAAAGGGAGGGTCGGAGTCCCGTAGTGTAGTGGTCCATCATCTCGGGTTTTGGTCCCGGGGACCCTGGTTCGAATCCGGGCGGGACTACCAGAAAAGACAATGGATAATTGAAAAAACTCTCACACTCCTTCGAATTAGAGAAACATGGCCGATGATTGAATGTTCACAAATTTTGTGCATCTGCAATGTTGATTAATTGGGACAGGAGTCGGGAGTTATGACCGATGAGAGACTGGTTAGACCACTAAGCCTGACAATGAAGGGGCCAGGGAAGGCGGAACAGGGGACTATACTGAAGACCAAGAAGGAAAAGATAGTTGAGTTGACACTGCCGTGCGTAGAAATCACAATCCACATCGAACGAAGGATCCAGAGGACTGTCATCAGAGGAGGAGAGGGCGATGACCTGCTAGACGAGGGATCTGAGTCTGCTGTTTACGATGTAGTTTCATCCGCATCGGTTTCCGAGTACCAGTCTATGATGGACCTGTTTAGAGGAGGTCAACCGCACATTATCGACCCATTCGATGGGAAGGAGGTCAAGGTGGCCTTCAAATCAGTGGAATACAGTGCCTCGAACGGTGCATTGAAGATGATCCTAATAGAGGACGTCGACTGATTAGCCATCGATTACGCTTGAGTCTCTCTTCAGATCCTTGGTGATGTTCTTCTGGTGGCTCTCGAGGGTCCCGCCGCCTATTTCTAGGAGTTTGGCATCCCTCCACATCCTCTCTACCACGTACTCGCCCACGTATCCGTAACCACCCATTACCTGGATGGCTCGGTCAGCGATATTCTTGGCCGCGGTGGTGGCGAACAACTTGACACCGTCCGAATCCAGCCTGTGGCCCGCTTCTGAGAGTTCAATCTGCCTCGCAGTATCGTACACGTAGGCTCGCATGGCCCGGTACTCGGCCCATGACTCTCCGATGTGGCGCTGAATCTGCCCGAAGTCTCTGATTTGCTTACCGAATGCCTCCCTCTCGGTGGCATAGGCGTTCATATCGGCCAGACACCTTCTAGCGATGCCCACGCTCATGGCAGCTAGGCCGACACGCTCGTGTTCTAGGTTCCTCATGAGGTGAATCATAGACTCTCCGGGTTCCCCCACAACGTTCTCAGGAGGAACGATGCAGTCCTCGAAGACGAGTTCTGCCGTTGTGCTAGCCCTCATTCCGAGCTTGTCGGTAATCTTCTGTCCAGAGGAGAAACCATCCATTCCCTTCTCGACTAGGAAAGTTGTTAGTTCGGCCCTTCCCCTCTCGTCGGTTCCAGTCCTTGCGTATAGCCAGACCACATCGGCAGAAGTGCCATCCTCGTCGATGATTCCGTTTGTAATCCACATTTTCCTCCCGTTGATGATCCATGAACCGTCGTCGGACTGGACTGCATTGGTCTGCATACCGAGGACATCGGTCCCGTAGTCGGGCTCGCTCATCCCGAGGCAACCAATCCACTCTCCGCTGCACACCTTGGGAAGGATACGATCCTTCTGCTCGTCAGTCCCGCTGTGAACGAGGTTATTCACGAACAGCTGGTCATGAGCTAGAAACGCGAGGCAAAGTCCAGGATCCGAGTAAGAGAGTTCCTCGTTCACAATGGCTACCGAGGTAGCATCCATTCCAGCACCACCGTACTCAGGTGGAGCTGTGAGCCCGAGTAGCCCCATCGCCCCCATCTCGCGGAAAAGTTGCAGGTTGAATTTCTCGTCTCGGTCGTTCTCAAGGGCTTGTGGTTCGACCCGGTCCTGGACAAAGTTTCGCACCATCTCGCGGAGCATCGCGTGCTCCTCCGTGGGATTTGCGATATCGATATCACGCCAGTCCCCGTTCATGGCGATGCTAGGGGCGCTCTTCGTAAGAGGCATTCGTTAACTGACCTTTAGTTCCAGAATGCCGATTCTTCCCAAGGCAGGCCAAGGGCGATGCCGATTATCTCGAGGACTACGAAGTTCCAGACCAAGTAAGCTAGCACGGCTGCTGTGAAGACGGAAAGAGTCGTGTTCACCACTCTCCTCCTCTCTCTCTTCGCGTCATCAAGTGTGCAGACTCCCTGATTGCGGAAGTACAGAACTAGGCCGTAGGAGACCATGGAGAATGAGGTACCATACAATGCGAACCTCACCCACGAGTAGTAGAGGTCGTTTGAGAGCTGGTCTGCGGCGACTATAGCAGATGATCCTGCAAACAACACCCAAATCACAGAAGGGAGGCAACACATGCTCGAGATAACAGCGGAGAACGCCACAAACTTCGCGAGAGGCTTTGTTTGTTCAGAGTGCATCTTGCCACCCTAGGGAGTAACCCTTCTGCTGTCTCTCGGGAATGGTATGGCTTCCCTGATGTGATCAGCTCCAGCAAGCCACGTACAAACTCTGTCGACGCCCAGTCCGAAGCCTCCATGGGGCACGCCACCATATCTCCTAATGTCGATGTAGAACTCGTATGGGTCGCGAGGAGTGCCCTCCTCGTCAATCCTCTCAAGAATCTCATCTTCGGACCAAGTCCTCTCGCCCCCGCCGATAATCTCTCCGTAACCCTCGGGAGCGAGGAGATCATGGCAGAGTACGTACTTCGTGTCATCGGGGTCGGGACGGTGGTAGAATGGCTTAGCCACTCTGGGATAGTGAGTCAGGAAGTGGGGGACTTCGAAATCTGTGGTTAGCACCTTCTCCTTCGAGTAATCGAGATCCTGCCCCCACTCTATCTCTACACCCTTGTTCTGCAATGTCTCGACGGCCTCGTCATATCGGATCCTCGGATACTCGCTTTCGGCATACTTCTCAACGAGGGAGATATCCCTACCAAGGTGCTCTAGCTCGACAGGCCTCTCTTCCAGGAGCGTACTCGCAATGTTCCTTACTACACCCTCTCCATGCTTCATGACCTCGTCGTTGGATGCCCATGCGATCTCCATCTCGGCGTGCCAGAACTCCGTAAGGTGCCTCCTCGTCCTGCTCTTCTCGGCACGGAATGAGGGAGCCATAGTGTATAGTCTCTCGAGGGCAGGCATTGCTGCCTCTGCATAAAGCTGCCATGACTGGGTAAGATACGCCTTCTTGCCGAAGTAGGGAACCTCGAACAAGGTGCTACCCCCCTCAACGGCCCCTGCTACGAAGTTCGGTGCCTGGTACTCGATGAAGTCCCTTTCGCGGAAGTATGAGTGAACGGCACCGAATACCGAACTGCGTATCTTCAGCATGGTGGTCATACGACTCGTCCTGAGGTACAGGTGGCGGTTGTCAAGGAGAAACTCTGTCTCGCCCCCATCCGATTCCTCCATCGCTGACTCAGTGATAGGGAAGGGGCGATCGGGGTTTACCGGTCCGATGACGTCGGCTGCAGTTACCTGCACCTCGTGACCATGTTCTCGGTCGGTGGGCTCAACGGTGCCGCTGATGACAACACTTGATTCAATTAGGGCGTTTTTGAGTGACTCAAAGCACTCATCTCCTACTACATCCCTCTTTGCTACGCATTGGACGTGTCCTGTGGAATCTCGTACTACGACAAACCATATCTTGTTCGACCCTCGAGCTCTGTGAACCCATCCCTTCAATTCGACGTTTTTTCTATCATGGGAGCCGGCCCTAACATCTCCAATCCAGTACTCCTTGCCCATAGTGCCGCCAAATCAGCCGTCTTGGCCTGTGGTTATGAAACTTCGATTGGGGAGAGATGGTAATGGCGGGTCTGACGGGGTTCGAACCCGCGACCGCCCGGTTAAGAGCCGGGTGCTCTACCTGACTAAGCTACAGACCCAACTCGGGATTGGCGACCCCTCTTTAACCACGACGGAGGCTATAGTCTGCCGCCGGGCTTGACTAGAGTTTCGACTGCATCGCTGGAGGCCATGACAACTGCATCGCAGATTCCAACGAAAAGGCCCACTTCGACGACACCAGTGACCTCAGATATCTCCCTTTCGAGGGATCCTGGGTCCGAGATGCTGGAACCAAAAGAGCAGTCCAAGATGAATCCATGATTGTCGGTAATGTACGGATCTTCCTCGCTCCCTCTTAGACTGACTTCACCGGGACAAACATGGGAAACGGCATCCCTCACGTCTTCCCAGAGTATTGAGTCTACCTCGATGGGTAGGTCGAAGGCTCCCAGAGTGCGAACCTGCTTGGTTTCATCCGCGACCACAACCATCGATTTCGAGGCCTTGGCCACAACCTTCTCTCTAGTCAAGGCCCCCCCTCCTCCCTTGATGAGATCGAAGTTTGGGTCGAACTCATCTGCACCATCGATGGTCAAGTCTAGAATTGTTGACTCTTCTATGGTTCTGAGAGGAATTTCGAGATGCTCTGCAAGCTGCCTTGTGGCCTCGCTGGTCGGGACTCCGATGACGTCGAGGCCCTCCTGTTTGATCATCCTCGCAATCTCAATTATCGAGTATCGCACTGTGGACCCGGTGCCAAGGCCGAGAGTCATTCCATTCGAGACGAATCGGCATGCAGCGATACCTGCCTGCTCCTTCAATTGCTCCACGCCCGCCATGAAACCACGATGAACAGGACGTGCATGATGGTTGCCCTATGCCTCCGGTGGGTTCTTCCGGTATGATGCGGCCGCACGACTGAGGGAGCAGGAGGGTCGCTGACAGTGTTAGACACTGAGGAAAGTCCCCTCTCCGCGATGCAGGCGTCTCGTCACAAGGCGAGGGCCCGGGAGGGCCGGCACTGCAACAGAAACGAACCATGCCAGGGGTACGATGAACCCGAAAGGGAGAGGTTTCCTGAGCGTGGCTGGAACGGGCAACCACGCCGGAGCAAGTCCAAGCAGGTCCGCATGGCATCGACAGGACCGGGTAGGATGCAAAGTTGAATGCGACCAGCCGAAAGGTGAACAGAAAGGGGCTTACTCCCTGCACCCTCACCAACAAACTAGTCGAAGACGACCGCATCCACCGGAGATGCATCGGCTACTGATCCGCTCTCGCCATAGTCCTGCCAAGTTCCAAACCTCCCTCGCAGAGCATGGGCAAGCTCGTGATAGGCCACTATGAGGCTTGGAAGGAGAATAGAACTGGTTAGAAGGGCTAGAACGAGAAGAAGCATCATCAGGACAAAGAAGTTTTGCAGTCCAGGGATGGCGACGAACAGCCCTGCTGCTAGTCCCGTGCAAGTTGTTGCGGTGGTCTCGAAGATGGTCCTGCCTGTCCTGGAAACTGACTTCTGGATGCCTGCTGGGGTTTCGCGCTCATCCTTGATGCGATCGATGATGTGAATCGAGTCGTCCACTCCTATTCCAAACACTAGGGTCCCGATCATGGCCGTGAACACATTGACGTTGACTTTGTAGAACCACATAAGAATTGGTTGCCACAAGACAACCACGCCCACTGCTGTCATTGTGAAGATTGCTAGCCTAGGAGATCTGAACAGAAGAGCCATGACGAACAGGAGAATAAGCATGGTCGCAATCGTTGTCTTCGATTGTGCCTCGTGAATGCCGTCATTAATGTCCAGTGAGACTGGTAGTCCACCTGTGAGTAATGAGTTGGAGACGCCATTAATTCCCAGTGCATTACACTGTAGCGGAGTCGTGCACCCGCCCTCGTCAAGGTGACCGTCGATTGTTTCCCTGAGACCTCCTGCAACTGCAAGATTGATGTATGGCTGGTTGACGTAGACGAGTGTCTTAGTCTCCCCCTCTCCATCGTCGGAATTCATCAGCATGGACCTCACCTCGGGACTTAGGGTGTCGAAGGCAATATTGACCATGTCCTCCTGGCTGCTTGCCGAATAAGGCCAGCAATCTGGCCTAAGTGGGTTTGCCGATTCATCCCAGCATTCGTCGTGAATCAACTCCCAGAGACTCTGATCATATATCTCAAGACCCTGGATCTCGACATCGACATGAATCGCCTTCAGGATATCGACTAGACTGATGGTGGTAGTATTTGCGACATTGTCGATCTTCATTTCCTGTATGTGCTCGATTGCATCCAGTATAGGCAAGTCCCGGATGGGGGCTGTCTCGTTCTGGGGTCCTCTTTCTGTGGCGTCGATGATGAACATGTTTGTCTGACCGCCCTGGAAAACTATGCTATACTCTCTAAGCGCCTCGTATGACTCTAGACCGGGTGGGACTTCGTCAGAGGAGCCTGTGATATCCTTGCCCAGTTGTTCCTTGAACATCGCCCCTCCCAAGATAGTTGCCATCGAAGAAACTAGGATTACTAGCAATGTTGCCTTCAGTGGAACCTTTCCGACATAGTCCCAGAAGTCATCCAATAGGGAGAAGGTGAGGGTGGTGGAAAGTGTGAATCCCAGAATTAGGCACCCATCTTGGTTCAGATCGGTGGATAGGGAAAGAAAACCTGTGAATATAGCCGTGGAAGCTACATAGAACAGCAGACTATTCACCCCTAGTATCGTACCGAATACATCAGAGGTATCAATTATCGAATCTTCCTCCCTCCGAACAATAAATCTGGCCTCCGAGTCCTTCTTTTCATCAATCCTCTTCCTTCTCGATGAGTCAATCAGGCTAGTCCTGAGCAGATTTTTCGATTCTCCCTTCCTATAGCGAAGAAGTTCAATCCATGCTGGAACCATCAGCATCGAAATGACGAAGGTTGTAGAGATCCCAATCAGGAGAGTCTTTCCCACAGTCCTCATCGGTTCTATGGGTACGAGGCTGTGCCACATCAGAACGCTGAATCCAACTATTGTTGTGAGTGCGGAGAGGAAAATTGCGTTTCCAGTAGTCATTGCGGCCCTCACATTGGCGGTCAGGCTAATTTGTGGATCGAACGGATCGGGTTCGGAGACCTCAATCCCATCCCTTCTAGATGCCCAAGCATCGTCCTCCATCTTCTTCAGAATCTCGGTTCTGTTCTCCTCTATCCTGTTGGTCAGATGTAGAGAATAGTCCACACCCAGGCCGACCAGAATCGGTCCTGCTGAGATTATCATGGGAGTCAGCATGATGTCGAAGAGAACTGTGGAGCCAAAGGTCACTGCTAGGCTCATTGCAATCGGGGTGCCACAGATTACCAGAACCTTCCAACTACGGTGGAGGATGAACATGGTTAGACCGACCAGAAGCAGACTGATAGGCAGCATTGTGTAACGCAGTTCCTCGTAAATCGAGTCGGAGACGTCATGAAGAACTGGAGTCAGGCCCGTCACAGTAATAGCACGCCGGGGAGGAATTGTATCCAAACGCTCCTCGTCCATAGTCCATGTTTTGGCATAAGTCTTAGTGCATAACTCGCAATATTCTTTGGCAGGATCTGAAGCAAGTAGAGACTTCACGAACGCGACGAATGCCTTGTGGTCTCTGATTTCCTCGCCAGTCTTGAGATCGGTCCTAGGTGTGATGTCAGTATTCGTCATATCAAAGGAAATTCCCATTATTATGACGCCAGTATCCCAAATTCCGTCGTTGTTGGTGTCCCTTACGAAGTTAGACAGAAGTTCTCCCGAGTTATCCACGTACCCATCTATTCTCTCTTGTGCGCCGCTTCCCTGCGGAATGGAATATCCCTTGTTTGGGTTCTGACTCGCGACAGCGCAGTTTCCATCGGAACCCGGTAGTCCGTATTTCTCGACAGCACAAGAAAACCTGTAGTTCGTTGAGTTGGCCTCCTTGACTATCTGTGCAGGTGATAGTATCCAGACCACCCCATCACAACCGGCCATAGGGCTACTGCATGCATGTGCTCCACGATCCTCCTTGTTGTAGTCGAGGCCTCGCCCGTATCCACTCTCTGCTATGTTGTTATCGTCTCCCTCTATCCAAGAGATTTGATTCAGTATATTGGCGTCGGTGATGTTTGCGGTACCGTGTTCTTCACCCTCGGCGGAGTTGTTTGTCTGGACATATAGAATCACAATATCAGTTGACCACTGAGTTCTGACCTCATTCAAGAGAACGGTGGAGTTTGCTCCATCGGGAAGGTATATCTCGACGTCACCGTTAATCTGATGCTCGAAGTCCTCTGCCCTCCAGCCTATCAGTGCTGAAGCGAGAAGAAGGGTCACGATGAGGTATGCTGGACTCCTCAGGATTGCGCTGTAAGTTAACTCGGCAGCCCGCTGTGCAGTCATGTGAACTGTGTCAGAAACATCATTCACCAATTGTCCTGCAGTGTCTAGTAATCCTCCCACTACACTCTCTCTGACATTCTCTCGAACCTTCGAGACAAAATCCGAGACGGGACTAATCCTTTCGAAGAACCAAGTCCAGAAGACAAGTTCCTCGTCTTGCTGAGGGCTCCCATCTGCCACGGTCACACTCGCCTTCCCTTACTCAATCCAAATGAAGCGTTCGCATATCTTCCATCCAGAACGAGCAATTAGTGGACCGAAAACAGATTCCGAAGGCCCGATGGACTCAAGGAGGTGATAGGGTGCGCACATCCATGGAGTTAGTTACTGGAGGAGCGGGTTTCATCGGCTCGCATTTGGTTGACGCACTTGTAGAACAAGGCAAGAAAGTCAGGGTGATTGACAACTTCAGCAGCGGAAGGGAGGAGTTCCTAATCCACCATGATGGTCATGACTCGGTAGAAGTTTGTAGAGGTGATCTTCTGGACCAAGGTGCTGTGAATGGAGCCATGGAGGGTGTGGAGACCGTTCATCACTTAGCTGCAAATCCAGATATTCGACTTGGGACGGAAGTCACGGATACCGATCTAAGGCAGGGGACGATGGCAACATACAATGTCCTCGAAGCAATGAGGATTGCAGGAGTTAGCAGGATTTCCTTCGCATCTTCTTCCGCAGTGTATGGAGAAGCGGATGTGATGCCGACACCCGAGGACTACGGGCCTGTAATGCCAATCTCCCTTTATGGGGCATCTAAACTAGCCAGCGAGGGGTTGATTACTGCGTGGGCCGGTACATTCGGGGCTCAGGGATTCATTCACAGATTCGCCAACATCGTTGGCCCTAGGGGAACTCATGGAGTCATCTTTGATTTCATACACAAACTCAAGGAAAACCCCTCCAGACTCGAGGTCTTAGGCGATGGTCAACAAGAGAAATCCTACATGTCTGCGCATGACTGCGTACAATCGATGTTACACGTGATTGAACTAGGCTATAGTGGTCCGGTAATCAATAACCTAGGAACTGGTGATACATGCTCAGTTTCTAAGATAGCAGAGATTGTAATTGAAGAAAGTGGGCTCGAGGGAGTTTCAATCGATTACACTGGCGGAAAGAGGGGTTGGGCTGGAGACGTCCCCAAGACTTACCTGGACGTGACCAAGTTGCTTGGAACCGGTTTCAAACCTACAGTAATGTCGGAGCAGGCAGTTAGGGAAACTGCCCGGATGTTAATTTCAGAAATCGGCCTGTGATTAATATCGCAATATGGCCACAACTGCCACCCATTCATCGTCCGGATTCATAACTGGCCGTATGGGAGTGGAGGCATGAGTAAGCGCTGGTACCAGGAGAACAAGCGCGACCCATGGAGGAGGGATGCCAAGGCAAAGGGGTACAGGGCACGCTCGGCTTACAAACTAAAACAGATTCAAGACAAGTTCGGAATACTCAGAAGAGGAGATGCTGTTCTGGACATTGGTTGCCACCCAGGAGGATGGACACAAGTCGCTATCGAAGAGGTTGGAGATAATGGAATTGTGATTGGAGTTGACCTATTGGCGACATCGCCACTGGATGGGGCGGTCGTCTTGGTTGGCGACATAACCGAGAATTCCACTATCGAAGAAGTCGTCAGTCAACTGGGCGAGAGGAAATTGAACGCCGTGATTAGCGACATCTCGCCCAGACTAACTGGGAGGTACGACACTGACCAGACAATTTCTCTAGAGCTCTCGACCATGGCCCTTGATGTTGCGACCGATCTCCTGTCTCCCGGTGGATGCTTCGTAACCAAGGTCTTCCAAGGAGCAGGGATAGAAGGGTTAGTTGATGCTGCAAAACTTCGTTTCTCGGGTGTTGGGAGATTTGCCCCTACAGCCAGTAGGAGTGCTTCCTCGGAGACATACCTAATCTGCCAGAAGAAGTTCCGAAGCCCCAAGGAATTAGGTACGGCGATGGAGCACGTACAGAGACACCTTGCCTCGATAGGAATTGTAATCGATGACAGTAAGGAGAAAGATTTGGGGCCAAGGGTTGGATTCAGGAAGATTCCAAAACGGGATTAGTTACTCAGAATCTCGGTCGTATGGCACAATGTTCTGCCACTCAGATGCATCCGACCTAGAGACAACTGCGTGAACCCATTCGTCTTCGGAGCAATTGAATACCTCATGAGGGAGGCCCGGTTCGATGTAAAACATGTCTCCGGCACTGTGGATTACAGACTTCCTACATCCCTCTCCGTACTCATGCCTAACACTCCCTTTGAGGAGGTATACCATCACGTCAAATCCTACGTGAATGTGTGCCTTCGCGATTCCACCGGGAGGGATGTACGCCCTGTTCATGGAAAGGCCGGTCGAAGGAGTATTATTTCCAGAAAGGCCTGCGCCGTACTCAATGTTATTCCAGCCCCGCACTTTCTCCACTTCCCTAAGACTCCAGATACCACCCTCGTCAGTAACGAATTTTGACAAGTCTGATTGGGGTCCTGTCAACTTCAATTCTTCTTCTACCATGATTACGTTGACCGGTTTTGTCTTTTCAATTTTAGGCAATTATATACTGATTGGGACAGATGATGAGAAGAAAAATCACAATCAACGCTAAAAAGGGACCCTAGTACGCCAGCAAGTCGATGGCCGGAGCAAGTGGAAGGGCAAGTGTGTGTGCGTCCTCAGGTACGCCCCTAGTTGATAGCGAAAGTACCTCGTTCCCATGCCCGGGATGTTCAACCCCCCTGGGAAGGAGTCAGAGATGCAGAGTTCAATCTGTGAAATACATCTGCCCTCAGTGCAGGTTCGAGGGGCCCTGAGGTGAAACAATGGGTCATGTCGTCGTGAAATACAAGGTTACACTGGATCAACCAGAAGATGGAAGTCCTGACTACAACTCAATTGCTAGTGTTATCTCCGGTTTTGAAGAGGTGCAAGAGGTGGAGGTAAAGCCTCTGGCATTCGGAATGATGTACATCGAGGTCCAAGCAGTTCTTAGCGAGGGAGAAGGCATTGTGGATGGGTTTGAGGACAAGGTTAGGGATGTTGACGATCTTGTTGGCCAAATTGAGGCTTTGGAGATGGGTCGCCTCTAATCAGTAATGGTCGAGAGGTGAACGCATAATCTCACGCATCATCACTGTGGCATAAGCACCGGCTGGTAAGGTGAACCTGAGACGAAGTGATGCTCCATCAGGATGCCACCTATCTCCCTCAATGGGCCCTTCTTCCCATCTCTGGAAAAGCGAATTCGCGTCTGGAGCCTGCTCAACGCTGATGTCTCTGAAAGGTACGGATAGAGCCCTCCTCGTCCCCGATGTGGTGAGTCGGGGAATTTGTTTGACCACCCAATCAACCCCCTCTAGTCCTGCTTCCTTGACTCCGGCCTCCTCATGCTTCCCTGGTTCTCTCTCAGCAAAGGACGACTCTCTGCCGGGAAGAGTTCCAGTGATGACAAGTCTACCGAGCTTGCAATTCCTGCGACATCTCTCTAGGTTCGAGGGACTAACGGGGGCCATCTTGCCAACGTCTATCCTCCCGTTAGATAGGAGTGGAGCTACCAGATCGCCCACCACAGGTTCAATCAGAGAAAGCCCGGATTTAATCCTCTGAGAAAGTGCATGATTGAACGCTAGTGACTGAATCGAGTGAACCATAAGTAGTTGAAGTGAGTTTGGCAAGGTCTTGAAGGCCCCCACATAGTCATCCGGTTTCTTAGCCAAATGCTCCAACATGGCGGATTCATAGCCAAGTCTCTTCGGAGCGATTTCCAGTGACTTCTGTGGGTTTCGGTCATTCCTCCATGAAGCTCTGAAAGCTTCTGACTCAGCCCCCTCCCGAGTCCCCTTCATTCCAACATAAAGGTCAACTGCACGCTCGAAATCGCCTTCGATTACAGCCTTGCCCACTTCAGGAGTCACTGGCCTGGTCGAACCGAATCTCTGTGGACCTATCCAATTGGGGAATGCATCCGAACCTATTGAATTGGCCAATCCACTCCTAATCTCGTGCACTCTCCTCATTGCCTCTTTGGCATCGATGGGTTTGCCCGAGATATCGCAGCACCCTCGGACAGTAATGGTAAAGCGATTTCCGTCGTGATCTCCCATTGCGACCTTCTGATGAGTCCGACCCAGAACCTCGATTGTACTGTCGGGAATTTCGACTGACTCGACCTTTCTCCTAGGTGCGTCAATCACCAGAATTTGGGTTGTGATGGCTCTTTTATCCTTCAAGCCCGAACTGAAGATACGATTCTTGTTAATCCCACACCCTCTAGCCAGCCTCCTTAGATAACGATTGGTTTCCCAGTTCGTCATCGTCACCCTAGCAACTGTGAAGCGCCCCTTGGCATCAAGTGCGGGGACTTTGGATGATTCCTCGACTCGGAAGTCCTCGACTCTGGATTTGAGCAGTCCTCCGATTCCCTCCGCGGGGACTGTCCATGTAGATAGTCCCAAGTAGTCCTCGATTTCGCTCCCTATCAGGGAATCACCTCCTCAAAGTTTGATGCTGGAGAATTCCTTGGTAATCTCTGAGCAAATGTCTTTGAGAATCTTATCTGCCTTCTTGCCCTTGACTGAACGGACGTACAATTCCGGGTCGTCGAGATCAGGGTGGTTCTGGAAGTAGTTTGCATACTCGACGTCTTTCCGGCCATTTAGACGGGAGCGGAACATCTGGAGTGCAGTGTGATTCCCGTCGATGACTCTGATTCTTAGTTCTCGACCCTCGTTCTTCAATACTTTGACTGGCATAGGACGGGCGCTGGACTAGAGGGGCCCTTTTGAGGCCTTGCATGCCAAAGCCGAGCCATTCTTTCAACAAACCTCCCCTAAGTTTTACAGCGGGAGGTTTTGGGGGCGTCGATGTCAGGCAGACAAGCCATGGCAAAACGCGTGGCCGAGGCGTTCGAGAAGTTGTCATTGCCCATCCTCATGGTTAGCCTATTATTGACTGGTTTTCTGGCCTATTTCCTAGTTGGGAGTCTTGCCTTCACGACCGATCTCTCATCATTTGCACCTGAGACTGACGCCGATGAAGCACAGGACAGGATAGAGGGGGCGATTGGGAGTTCATCTCACCTAATTTACATCAATGTGAAACCCGCCGCGAGTGCAGACCAAGTTGGCAACGTCCTAGAAATGAAAGCCCTACAACAGCTGTCGGAAAACCATGCAATGATTCAGTCCTATTCGGACGATAACGGCAATTTCATAGCATCCCAGATTAATGCTGCCGAGGTCCTCCAGAGGTTCCTAGAAGAGAGTAACTACTCTGGCAGTCTCTCTGATTTCAACGATTGGAAAGAGATGCTGGATGTCACACTAGCAGATGAAGAGTGCGAGGATGCAGTTGGGACCGACGAACGATCAGTTGCAACGGCGGCCTTCGCATCGTCGGCCTTGCTGCACAAAGATTTGGATTACTCGCCTATTTGTGACTGGTTAGAGAGCGGAGAAGGGAATCCGACGCCCAGTGCCAGCAGTACACTTTGGCTCATCGAGATTAGTGGAGAAATTGATAGCGATGATCGACAGAGACATGCTAATGAGATTAGAGAGATGCTTAGCAGCACAACAATTCTCGAGTATGGAGTTATCTCGGACGACCTAATCAGCAACGATATCAACGAATCGACTCTGGATAGCCTGATCTGGTTGATCTTGCTGGCGGTAGTTGTCGTTGTCGTTCTACTCGCTCTAACATTCAGATCCGCGACAATGGTTGCCGCCCCACTAACCGCATTGCTCGCATCACTGGTCTGGACATATGGGACGATTTCCCTTATGGGAGTGAAATTCTCAATCCTAGAGGTCGCAGTTGCCCCTGTCGTACTCGGACTAGGGATAGACTACTCAATTCATCTACAGAGAGAATACGAGAGGGCAAAGGAAGAGTCGAGTAGTTCGGCAGAAGCATGGGCCAAGGCATTGATGGAGTTGAGGGTGGCACTCTCCCTAGCCGTGATTACCACTGTCTTCGCTTTCCTAGCAAATTCACTGTCTCCCCTCCCTCCACTCAGAACCTTCGGCGTAACTCTAGCACTGGGGGTCATCTCTGCTTTCCTAGCTAGTACGGTTACAGTTGGGGCGATGCACGTATTAGTCGAGAGGACAATGGGTGCATCTCGGAATAGTGGCTTGGAGTTGGGTAGTTTGGCCGAGAATGCTGCAAATTTCCAGAGAGGGAACGCACCATTAATCCTGCTATCAGTGGCAATAATCACCGCTGGCTCTGTAGTCATAGCAATGCAGGGCCTTGATACTAGTTTCGAGTTGACAGACTTCCTTTCCGAGGACGAGATGGAGATAATGGAGGTAAGGGACGACCTGTACCAATCTTACGAGATTAACGCCCTGAAGTCGGTCTACATTCTTGTTGAGCCGGAGGATGGAGAGGACTCTTTCGATAGTGAAGAAGGAATAATCTATGCACTAGGAGGATTGGAGGACTCTCTGGCCAGAATTGATGGAACGGTGGTGACCAAGGCCCCCGGAACAGGGAATGAGTGGGCTTCCTACGACAGTATATACAGAATCGTGTCCGATGCGATTGAGCAGGACCCCCAATTCGGAATCGATCACAACCTTGAGGTGTTTGGAGAGGACTTAGCACCAAGCGATAGTTTCGTCGAGGGTGACTTGGCTACCGCCTTATCCTCTTTACTATCGAATGACACCGTAGGAGACCAACTCAGAGGAACAACTTGGTCTGAACGGACGGGCGAGCACGTAGGCCTGACGGACGATGGCACCGCTATTAGGTTCCTCAGAATCAGGGTTGACGTTGAGGCTCGGAGCAGTGCTATGGTAGAACAGATCTCGGAGAAGATGGATGAGGAGGCATATCATGTATCTTCCGATATGGGAGGCAGGGCATACGCAGTAGGAGATCTGATGACTCTGTCGAATCTTCTTTCGGGGTTGATTTCTTCTATTGTCAGTTCCACTGCCATTAGCCTGAGTGTGTCCTTATTGGTATTGGCTACCCTGACAAGAAGAATAGGGCAATCCCTTCTGGTCATCCTCCCAGTCGGTCTTGCAGGCTCCTGGGTAGTGGGTTCGATGGCAGTCCTAGGTATCAACTGGAACGTTCTGACGATAATGATCACAGCACTAACAATTGGGCTCGGGATTGACTACTCGATTCACGTATGGAGGCGCTTCGAGACGAATAGGTCCTCCGGAATGGCGATTTGGCCGGCTATGAGAGACATGTACGCGAACACCGGATCGGCCCTTCTTATGTCGGCGGGCACGACAATTTGTGGTTTCATGGTCCTCCTCCTCTCTCCTATTCCAGTAATCAGGGACTTCGGGGTCGTTAGCGCCATCTCAGTGGCTTTCTCTCTTATCCTTGCTCTCCTTGTTCTGCCAGGACTGCTTGCAGCAGAGGTCAGAACTAATGGTAATGGCCACAACTAGGCTAGCTCGATGAGTTCGTCCATCTCCAGACTCTGCTCTCTTGCCAAGAGTAGAACTGCAACCTCTAATGTCACTGGACCCAGTGCCCTCCTCTTCCTCTCAGCCCTACGAATCACCTCTCGCTTTGCCAATCCCGACATCCTGGAGACTAGGGAAACAAGCTTGCCTATCTCAACCTCGTCCTTCTCGGGTTGAATATCCGAACTAACTGGAGCAGGAGATTTCAGTGGCCTTTCGGATGCCTTGGATGGATTCTCGGGAGGGCTTGGGATTTCGCCAACCCTAGACAAGAATGGGCGCCAACCGAGTTCTGGAGGATTCTCAAATGAGAGAACGCATGCAGATAGGGCCTCCACCTCACCAACTAGCCATCCTGAGTCATGAAGCCTTCCAACAAGAGAGAAGGCGACTTCGGGAGAGAACCACTGCAACTCTAGAGACCACATTCGAGCCAGATCCGTCATGCTAATCGGCTCCCCCTCTCCTCCGTTGAAGGACGAATGAAGGAGCTTGGAAATCTCGATTTCTACATCTGAGGACATGATTCATGCCCTGCTAGAGGTCGATGTGCTTCATCGTTACTCTGAACATAATCGCGTTTGATTGAAGTGTGATGGCACTATCCGCGTGCGTTTTCTATGCCCAGAGAGTACGTCGCACGTGACCCGCGAACGGGTAAGAGGATTGGAACTGGACAGAAAAGAAGGAGGAAAAAGTCAGGTTTCGCAGACCTTTCTCCTGACAGTGGTCCATGGGAGAGGTTGGAAATTGCCGAGATCATCCCCCTAGCCACTGGAAAGTCTGACAAGATAGAGTTCCTAACCGACGGGAAAAGATGGATGCTCGGTAGGATTGACGCGATTAAGGCCCTTAGCAAAGTAAGCGAGGGAGATGCTGAGAAGGCGTACGACGCCTTAGTCGATGCCTTGGAGGATAACTTTCCCGACGTCAGGATTGCCGCTCTGAAGGTCCTGCCCTCATTCGCACTTAGGAGGCAGGGAATCCTACTCCATTGCCTTTCTGACAGGCTGCTTGACGATGAGGAAGCAGTGAGGGACGAGGCGATGAACTGCCTGAAGAAGATAGCTCCCCTGTTCCCATCAGGGTGTGAGGAAATCCTTCGAAGAGAGCTCCGCGACGAAAGGAAGATCCATCGAAACAATGCCTTCGAGGCCCTCAAACTTACAGCCAGAGAATGGCCAGAGGTCGGTTGTCTACATCTCGATGAGATAATCAGAGAGGATGACACCGACCTACGGATCAGAGGATCACTGATTCTCAGGACAGTGGCGTCGAAGGGTGGTGCTGAAGCATGGGATCTGATCACATGGTCGCTTCAGGACGAGGAAGTCAGGGTTCGCAGGAATGCCGCCAAGACTCTAACAATTCTCGCTGATGTTGAGCCGAGGGTTGCTGTTATTCTGGTCGAGTCCAGCATCGGGGAGAATGACAGAGCCATCAGGAATTCTGTGATTAAGGCCCTGAAGAAGTTGGATATCCAGAGTCCTAGAGTCGTACAGATGATTCTGAAGGGCGCATCGGATGAAGATTTGGAGATGAGGAAGGCCTGCATTAGTCAGATATCGATCATCCTTTCGGGCCAAGAGCTTCGTGAGGCTGCGGGGAATCTGCTGAAGAAGGAGAAAGATCCGGGACTTAAGAGAAGACTTCAGTCCCTTGCTTTGGACCCAGACTTCGAGGGCTCAGAGGATGAGAAGAATCGCAAACTTGCACCCGCCGAGTATGTCCCCAAAGATGACGACGATTTGGTGCTGCCACCTCCTAAGACCTTGGGTGAGGATGATAAACGCCAGTCAGGTCGGCCGGCCAGCGAGGAAAGCAGATGAATGACGAATTCGACGAGAAGTTGGCTCGATTCGAGAAACTGTGGGACGGAGTCACCCCCAAGGGAGTGAACCGCACCAAGGCCCTGAAGTTCAGACAGTACATGAGGAACCATGTCCTTCAGAAGTTCCACAAGCGCCGTAAGGACCAGTGGGCAAACGCAGACAAGGGTCACTACAACCACGGCTTCTCGAGCAAAGACCAATTCCTGACAAAGGAGAATTGCAGGAAGTACTGGACAGGAGAGCTTCAGAAGGACATCAGAGAAGCTGAGACCTGGTCCTGAGGACAAACGATGACCTCCCTAACCTTCAACGACTGGCAACTCGAGAGCGATGTTGCCGAGGCAATCAAAGCGATGGGTTGGAGAGAGCCGACCCAAATCCAAGCCGAAGCCGTCCCCTTCGCCCGTAAGGGGAGAGACATAGTGGGCCAAGCCAGAACTGGTTCGGGAAAGACTGCGGCATTCGGAATTCCCATCATCGAGTCGTGCGAGCCGGTTGGCTCCACGCAGTCACTCGTCCTCTGCCCTACAAGAGAACTCGCAGTCCAAGTAGCCGAGGAAATGGGATTACTCCAAGGGAAAAAGGGACTCAATTTTGAGACCGTCTACGGCGGTACAGACATAGAGAAGCAAGCCAAACTCCTGAGTAAGGGAGTTGACGTAATCGTGGGGACACCAGGTAGAGTCATCGACATGACCAAGAGAGGTCACATCGATTTAACCTCGATTAGTATATTCTGCCTAGACGAGGCTGACAGGATGCTCGATATGGGTTTCTTCCCTGACGTGCTATGGATAGTAGAGAAGATGACTGACAGGAAGCAGACACTCCTGTTCAGCGCAACATTCCCTCAGGAGGTACTTGATTCCACCGAGGAGTTCACCAGCAACCCCGTCCATGTGATGAGTGAAGATCTGGAGGTCGAGGTCCCCGAGATAGATCAATTCTCAATCAAGGTCGGTCGCCTCAACAAGATGTGGGCCCTTGGAAGAATCATTGCAAACATGTCCGAAGGCGATCAGATGCTCATCTTCACGAACACGAAGAGGATGGTCGACATGCTTGACGAGAGGTTCGATAGGCAAGGTGTCGACTCAGCCGCCCTACATGGCGACATGGCTCAGAACAAGAGAGAGAGGATTCTAGATAGTTTCCGCGAGGGCAAGAAGAGGATCCTCGTGGCCACCGACGTGGCTGCAAGGGGTCTGGATGTAGATGGCATCACCCACGTCGTGAACTACGACCTGCCCGATGAGACGGAATCGTACGTCCATAGGATTGGGCGCACCGGCCGGATGGGCAGAAGTGGTCAGGCTTGGAGCTTTGTGAGTGGGTCTGACATGTCGCAACTGGACAAGATCGCCAACACGTGGGGAATGACGATTCCAATGGTAGAGGCACCGGAACTACCAGACGGTGCAAAGGAGATGGCGAGACTGAAGGAAGACTGGGACGAACTCTCGAACTGCTTCGGAATGGTCACAGTTAGGCTATCTCTCGGAAACGAAGACGCAAGCAAACTCGCCCTCGCTGACTGGATAGTCAATCAAGCAAGAGTTCCCGAGATAGCCATAGGGGAAATTTCTATGGGTGAGAGAGAGTCGACAGTAGAGGTGCACGTCAAGAAAGCCTCGTATGTTATAGACGTGCTAAAATCCAGGGAGTTCAAAGGCAGAAGACTTCAACCAGCGATAGTGAACTAATCCTGTTGCGCTTGGAAAATTTACGGCTCATCAGGAGGGACCTTCCGCATCCTAAATATATCCGGACTAACAAGACCCTACATGGCTGGCGGCAAGGGGAGCAACGCGGCCAAAGATAAGCAGGCTGCAGAGGCGGCCAAGAAGAAGGCCGAGGCAGAGAAAAAGGCTGCAGAGGCAGCCAAGAAGAAGGCTGCAGAGGCAGCCAAGAAGAAGGCCGATGCAGAGAAAAAGAAGGTTCAGGAACAGAAGAAGGCTGCAGAGGCAGCCAAGAAGAAGGCCGATGCAGAGAAAAAGGCTGCAGAGGCAGCCAAGAAGAAGGCCGATGCAGAGAAAAAGGCTGCAGAGGCAGCCAAGAAGAAGGCCGATGCAGAGAAAAAGAAGATTCAGGAACTGAAGAAGGCTGCAGACGCGGCTGCCAAGCAACTGACTGCGGCCGAGGAGGATTTGGTTAGCGCCAAAAAGTCACGAGAGAAGGCAGAGAAGGATTTGGTTAGCGCCAAAAAGTCACGAGAGAAGGCAGAGAAGGAGCTAGCAAAGACAACCACATCAATCAGAGACACATCAGAGGAGATCAGTTATTTGAAGAGGGTGAAGTCAAACACCGAGAAGGACCTCAAGAATCAGGGATTGGCAAGGAAGAGAGCGGAGGCCGACCTTGCTCGGAAGAAGAAGTCGAGCAACGAAGGGGCCAAACAGCTCGAGAACCTCAAAAGGCAGGTAGAGTCCACCAAGTCAAAGCTAGAGGACTTGAAGAAGGGCGCCTCGGAGACAAAGAGGAAATTAGAGAAGGAGAAGGAGAGGTCCAGTAAAGACACCAAGAAGAATGTAGAACTGTCCAAAGAACTCAGCGGCCTTCAGAATGATCTCAAGAAGTCAGAGGCCGAGAAGAAGAAAGCCGAGTCTGATCTGTCTACAGAGGCCAAGAAGGCAGCAGCGCAGAAGGAAAAATTGCAACAACTAACGGGTTCCATCAGGGGCCTGAAGGGTAAGATCTCCGAACTGGCGAAGAAAGTCAAAGAGACCAGGACCAAGGCTGAAGACGAGTCAAAGATGCTGAGGGAGTTCGAAAGCAGGCTGGCAGACGAGACCAAGGCGAAGGCCGATGCAGAGAAGAGGTTTGAGAAGGCCAAGAAGGTCACGGAGTCCGCTATAGCCAAGCGGAAGCTAGCCGAAGCGAAGACGAAGGAGGCTGAGAGGACTTACCAATCCACGGTCAAGCCCAGGAAGGACGCTGAGGACAAGGCCAAGAAGGCCGATGCAGACAGGAATAGGGCCGAGAAAGAACTCGAGAAGAGAAATTTGCTCCAAAAGAAGGCAGAAGCGGATGCGAAGCAGGGGGTCGCTGACAGGAAGGCTGCAGAGAAATCCCAAACGGAGGCGGAGAAGGCCAAGGACGAGGCGGAGAAGGCCCGAGACAAGAGCATCGGGGCCACGGACAAGGCAAGATCTCTGCTCTCTGAGTCGAGGGCGAAGATGAAGGAAATCAACGTGAGTCTCAGGAAGGCCGAGGAAGCTCGCAAAACCGCGCAAGAGAGGTCTGCCAAGGCCAAGGCCGAGACAGAAGAACTCGCCAAGAAGGCAGCTTCCAGCAAGGCAAGCGCCGAAAGCACCGCCAAGAGGGTGAAGGAAGAGAGCAAAGCTGGCAAGGAAGCCAAGGACAAGTACGCCGAGCACAAGAAGAGAGGTGAGGAGGCAAAGAAGGAAACGGCAGCCGCGGACGAGGAGAGGAAGAAGTCACAGAGAAGACTGGAGGAGATCGTCAAGGCCAAGCAGGGATACCAGAGAAGGGGTTCCGAGGAGAGAAAGAAGAGAGAGGCACTCGAAGAGGAGACTAAACAGAAGAGGAAGGTTACCGCCGAAACGAACAGGAAGGCGGAATCGGAAGCCAAGCTCAAGACAGAGGCGGAGAAGAATTCGGAAGCGGAAGCGGAAGCGCACAAGAAGGCCAAGGGGGACCTGAAGAGGGAGACCGAGGTTTGGAAGGAAGCGGAGAGGAGTCTAGGCAAGGCGACAAGTGCCCGCAAGAAGTCACAAGCCGAGGAATCCAAGGCCAAGAAGGAGAAGGAAGTCACCCAGAAGGAGTACCAAGATGCGAAGCAAATCAGGATCGAGGCCGAGAACGCGGCCAAGCAAGAAGATCGGGACATGAAGGAGGCCCAGAGACGAGCAGGGGCGGAGGAAAAGGCCAGAAGGGACCTCGAGGAGGAGATTGAGGAAGAGGAGAAGCGTCGGAAGATTGCTAGGGCGAAGAAGAAGGTACTGGAGAAGAAGAAGCTCAGCGCTGAGGAACTAGCCAATGAAGAGGCGCGAAAGCGGCAGGAAGCCAAGGACAGAGTCAAGAAGAAGGCCGAGAAGAGACGCAAGAAGAGAGAGGAGGCTCGTCAGAGGAAGAGCCTCGCCGAGGCCGAAGCCGAGCGGGCTGCAGAGGCGATTAAGCTAGAGGTCGAGCTTAGGCTAAACGACCTCAAGACACAGGAGGGTACGATGTCCAAGGAGGACTACGTCATCTCCAGGATTAAGATCAAGGCAATAACGGTGGACTTCACGATTATCGGTGAATCGAGCGGAAGGGACGACGATTTGCAGCAGATCGACGGAATCGACGATAGACTGGAGAAGAGGCTGAACACCCTCGGTATTTCCACGCTGGACCAGATCTCCAAGATGGATGATGATATGTCCGACGACGTCAACGACGCGATAGAGTACATGCCCGGAAGGATCCGTAGGCAGTTATGGGCCGAGCAGGCCAAGATCCTCCTAGAGTGATGAAGTAGACACCCCTTACGGGGTGTCTAAAAGAGAAAAACAGGGTTTTCATTGGATAAGACCAAAAGCGGAATTTGCCGTTAGAGGTGTATGCGAGCGCAAGCAAGGTCCTCGGTCCGTGCCCTGACACTGGTCCTGCTAATGCTCACGAGTACGCAACTGATTCTTCTGACCTCACCGAACTTCTCGCCCGAGGAGTTAGGTCAGGAGCCACAGAGATTCGAGGCCGACAACTCGGGAGTATCCCTCATCGACCTAGGATTCGACCACTCCTGCGTAATCGGGACATTGAACCAGATGAAGTGCTGGGGAGAGGGCGCGCAGGGGAAGACAGGTCACGAGAACACGGCCAGCTACGGGGATGACGAAAAGGAGATGGGGCAGTACCTCATGTTCACGGACGTCGGTAGTGGACTCACATTCACAGACGTGGGTGCTGGCGAGGACCACACGTGCGCACTGATAAACGACGGTTCGGTAAAGTGCTGGGGGAGTAATCACCTTCTGGGCTCAGACTCTGGCGAATCGGGCTCCGGTGCACGAGGGGACGGTTACATGGAGATGGGTTCGACGATCCCAATCGTCAAGGGATTCGGCCCCGATTCAGACAGCCCAGAGTGGAATGCAATTTCCATCTCGGTCGGCAACTCGCACGCCTGCTCAATAGTCAACGACACCACTGAGGACGGTCTCAGATGCTGGGGAGAAGGAGAGTCCGGACAGTTGGGACTTGGCTCAACTGACACGATTGGCGACACCGGCTCAGAGAGCATGGTGGTGGACCTCCCTGACAGAGGAGGGGTCGGACTAGCTCAGATCTCGGCCGGATCCAGTCACACCTGCGTCCTCTGGGTCGATGGCGAGATGGCCTGCTGGGGGTCCAACGCCCACGGCCAACTGGGCATAGGTAGCACAGACTCGATAGGTGACGGCACAGGAGAGATGGGAGAGGACCTAGAGCTAGTCGACCTACCGACTGGACGGACCGCCACCAGTATCGCCGCAGGGGAAGACATGACCTGCGCCATCCTAGACGACGGTAATCTCGCATGCTGGGGATGGGGCGACAGTGGAAGGCTAGGCACCGAATCCACGTCAGACGTCGGCGACGGCTCGGGCGAGATGGGGGACGACCTCTCACTCATACAGCTCGGGAACGGTCTGACAGTCGAGTCGATCGGAGTTGGGGTCGGCTCATCATGCGTCATACTCGATGACGGAGACTCAGAGACCTCGGACACGGTCAAGTGCTGGGGCAAGGGGGACGACGGGGCGCTTGGCTATGGAGACGCAGTCACAAGAGGAGACAGTCAGTACGAGATGGGCAACTACCTTCCAAACGTGGACTTAGGGACAACGGTGCACGCGATATCGGTCGACGTCGGTGACTCATACGCATGCGCCATCCTGAACAACAGCATGGTCAAGTGCTGGGGAACGGGGATGGACGGTAGGACTGGACTTGGTAAGAGCGGAGCGACTGGCGACGAATCGGGAGAGATGGGAGATGACCTCGACTACGTGGAGCTCTTCATGCCCGAGCCTACTCTAGATCAGCCGTGCGATCTCCCTGCCGAGGGTGCGGCGCTCGCCCAGGAGACTCTGGACAGCACGAGTTCGAACGTGGGAAACAAGACCTCGACAGCAATGACCTCAGACGGATGCGGTGCCGTTGCCTACATCGACGAAACTCACCAAGTAGTCAGGTTCGGGATCTTCTACAAGGGCAAGTGGACCACAGAGACCGTCTACGTCCTAACCGACGACACTGACAGCAGGTTGGTTGACGTGTCTCTGACCATCGACTCCGAAAACACACCCCACCTCTCCATATCACTGACGAACGGCGGCGCAAGCGGCTATAGGTTGGAATACGTGACCAAGGTGGATGGGGATTGGTCCAGCTTAGGTGTTAGCAACCACAGGTCCACTGCCAATGCTATAGAGTTAGATGGGGATGGCAACCTGTACATCATCTTCCAGAACTACAGTAGCCAGTTGGGCACATGGTACGGAGAGGTGTACGCCTTGACATGTCTCGCCGCCCAATATGAATCCACTCAATGCGTAGAAAACGGTGACTGGGGCGATGTCCCCAACGACAAATGGGTGGGCCCATCGTCATTCTCCAACTCTCTCGACACCGATGTCGCCTTGGACGGGACGATACACGTCGCCTACATCAGCAATGAATCCTGCACTACCACATCCTGCCTAGACGAACCGGGGTACGTGATGGTCGTAGGACTAGACTCGAACGGATTCGGGACCCCCATCAACACCAGTGGGCTAGCGAGCACTCCGGGGCAATGGGATAACTGGGCAGTTGCGGGGAACTCCTCGCTGGCCATGGACATGGGATTGGATGGTTCCATTCATATCACCTACCTAGGCAGCACGGAGGGAATCCACTACGCCTCGTGCTCCTCGAGTTGCGAGAGCATCGGCTCATGGTCCTCCGAGGACGTGACGGACTCCGTCGACGTCTCAGACACCGGGATCATTGACATCGCAATCGGAGCGGACCTCTCCGCACTGATATTGACTGGCACCTCTGACGGGACCTTCGCGCTGCACAAGAGCGATGGCTCGTGGGAGAAGAGTCAGCTGGAGGGGACTGGCGGTTCCGACTGGGTGGGCGTAGAACTCAGCGAGCAGGGCAAGATGTGGGGGTACGCATTCTACCCGGGAACCTCGGCCGCCATGACTCTGTTCGTCCAGGAGGGTTTTGCCACTGCTGGTCTGCTAACTGACATCGATGGCGATGGATGGTCGAGGCTCGACGAGCTCCGATGCGGCACTGACTACTCTAACTCGTCATCGACGCCGACGGATGCCGACGGGGATGGGGTGTGCGATCTCTTCGACGACTGGGAGGACTCCTCTGTCTCGGCCGAGTCCGATGCCCTCTCCATCGGGGAGGAGTTCGGGTGCGCGGTGCTGTCCAACAACTCCGTTGCATGCTGGGGGGACAACTCCGAGGGGCAGCTGGGAAGCGCCTCTGCGGGGTCCAGCAGCGCCTACGCCGTGCTTGTCGACCTCCCATCCGGCTTCGAGGCTGGGGCGGTGGACGCTGGCTCGGCCCACACCTGCTCCACAGGACTCGCCGGCAGCATGGTCTGCTGGGGCAGGAACACGAATGGGCAGCTTGGACGCGGGACGACTTCAGACAGCGAACTCCCGGGTTACGCAATCCTACCTTCGGGCGTGACGGTCTCGCAGTTCGCTGCGGGAGCGGATCACAACTGCATGACTGGCACGGACTCCAACATGTACTGTTGGGGCAACGGTGGCGACGACAGGACGGGCAAGATAGTCAACAGCGCGAACACGATCATCCAGTACGAGAACTTCACCGACAACTCAAGGTCCTGGACCAGCACACAAACGAGTTACCTGCAGGGCCCGGCAGAAGGGCTAGATTACATAGAAAGGCTGTACTACTACTATTGGCTAAATACGGAAATATACTCCGACGATTCGTTCGACGTCTCCCCGGGGGACGTGGTGTCCTTCAGGATGAAGGGGAAGTCCCATGGCGACAACGGGTACTCCAGCGAGTACATCAGGTTCTACGCAGATAACCAACAAATCGTCCAGATCGACTCGAACTCCACGACGTCATCCTCGAGTTGGTCGGATTGGCAGGACGTGTCGTTCGAAGTTCCGGAATCCTACACAGGTTCCGGGCAGGTCTCGATTAAGATTTACATCAGGGGTTACAGGAACTACCTCCAAATTGACGACCTTCGAATCACCACCAAGGCCTTTGGCTCGATGAGCTCTGTCCTCGACCCAAGTCGAGTATTTTGGGACGAGTCAGGAGGAATCTCGCAGATAGCCCTCGGGGCACGTCACTCCTGCGCACTGCTATCAACTGGCAGCGTGAAGTGCTGGGGGCACAACGGGGGGAGCTACTCAAACATCCTCGGAAACCCTGCTTACACGGGAGCAAGTACCTACGACCCGAAGGAGGTCGACCTGTCTGGCTCAAGCAGCCTGGTCTCATCCAACTGGACCGGTAGCACCGTGGATGGCATCAACGCCGGAGATGGCGTGACCTGTTCTATAATGAGGAGCGGCGAGGCGCTCTGCTGGGGGTCATCATCGCAGACGTCATACGTCGACCCGGTCGTGAGCACCGTGGCTTCGACGGATGACGTTGGCAGAAGTCCGGCATTGACTACCGATGGCAACGGCAACTGGTTGTTGGCCTACAACGACGGGGATGGGATCTCGTACGCGAGGTACGACGGCTCGAGTTGGAGCGCGACTTCCGTCTGCTCCTCATCCGACGCATGCGACAGTGACCGAGGCATCGGAGTCGGCGAGGAATCGGGAGGGAGTACTCACTTCCTGAGTTACGACGAGGCTGCGGAGCAACTCGTCCACACGAGGCACCTGAGCAACATCACCACCGTGGCCTCGGTGACCGGCCAAGACCCGAAGTACTTCAGCATCGCTAGGGACCCCTCCTCGGAGGACCTACACCTGACATACCACCAGATCAGTGGCAGGAAGCTGATGCACAGTACGTTCAACGGCACGGGTTGGTCGGACCCGGTGGTCATCGATGATGCCGATGACAGAACCGGGGAATCCTGGAACGGCATGAAGATTGACTCGGGAGGGAATCTCCACCTCTCATACTGGGACTGGAATACAGGGGGCACCGACGACACGTGGCTGAAGTACGCGCACTACAACGGAACAGCCTGGACCGTTGAGACCCTCCAATCGATAATGAACGAGAACAACCCGATCATGCACACGTCCCTCGACCTGGACAGCAGCGGCAACCCCCACATCTCATACTACGACCACAAGAACGACACGCTCCGCTACACCTACCACGACGGCACCGGCTGGGTCGACCAGACCCTGACGGTCGACGACTCTAACGACAACGGCAGGTACAACTCGATAGCGCTGGACAGCAGCGACTACCCCCGGATAGCATTCAGGAACGAGACGTCGGACGACCTGGAGCTGGCCACGTGGAGCGGAACCGAGTGGACAAGGGAGGTGGTCGACAGCACCAACAACGTAGGTAGTTGGGCCTCCATCGCCATCGACAGCAGCGACATGAGCAGGATAGCATACTACTACGACTCGTACGCTGACCTTAGGTACGCCTCGCACGACGGTGCCTCCTGGTCCTTCCAAGACATCGACACGAGCGTACAGAGTCAGAGCATAGTTCTCGAGCTGGACGACAGCGACAGACCACGGATTGCCTACCAGGACTCCAACAACGAGCCTTGGATCGCATTCAACAACAGCGGGACAGGAGACGAATGGGGGACGATTCAAGTCAGGGACGGGTATGACTTGGGAGAATTCATGGCTATGACGCTGGACTACGCCACTGGGACGGCCTACATGGCATACAAGCAGTATGCCTGGCCGGCTGACGGCGGCCTGCTGTCGACGGTCTACACCGGGACAGTGATCGCGTCAGACGCGGTAGCCAGCAGCGGCGAGACCGTCAACTCGGTAGGGATGGACCCGGAGATACACCTCTCGGGCAGCACCGTCATAGCCCCGTTCCTCAACGGGACGGATGGTTCGTCCCCAGCATTCGTCGAGATGGCGACTGTCAGAGCCGATGGTGCGGCCATCTCAACTGTAGACGGGGGGACCTACAGCGTTGGCAGCTATGGAATCTCCATGGCACTCGACGACAACGGCAACCAGCACATATCATACTACAATAACAGCGCCTCCAGCCTGATGTACGCAATGTTCGACGGAGCCTCGTGGCAGGTCGAAGAGGTAGACAACGGGGGCTCTTCCGGCACCTACTCGTCCATAGCAATAGACTCCGCGGGAAACCCTCACATCTCGTACGTGAACACGACACCTAGTCCAGACGCTGTCATGTACGCGCACCACAACGGTTCGGCATGGTCCATCGGGGTTGTCGACGGCACGCCATCCTACGCCTATGACACCTCTATAGACCTAGATTCCAGCGGTAACCCTCACATCTCATATGCAGTGTACAACGACTCCTGCGGGTCCTGCTACAATCTGAGGTACTCGTACCACAACGGCACCGACTGGGTCTACGAGGATGTCAAGGACTACAGCTCCAACTGGGGATACTCGAACACCGGCAGGGATAGCCAAATCAAGCTGAACAGTACCGACGTCCCACACGTCGTCTTCTACGACGACTACTGGGACGACGTGTACCTGTCAATCAGGACAAATGGTTCATGGTCGTCAACCAGCGTTGATGAATATGGGGGCCACAAGTACACTACAGGAGAGAGGGCGATATCCCTCGCAATCGACTCCACGGACGGCTTGCACATCGCATACCATGACATAAGTGGAAGATTCCTAGAGTACGCATACAGGGAGCTTGGTGGCTCTTCCTGGACGAAGACTAACGTCCACGATCAGGGGAACCACTACATCGGGACCTCGGTCTCCATAGCAGTCGACAGCGCCGACAGGCCGCACATCGCATACCATGACCAAGGCCAAAAGGACTTGGAGTACGCTTGGTTCGATGGTTCGGATTGGTTGGTTGAGACCCTTGAGGGATACAACAACGTTGGGAATTACCCTAGTATCTCCATCGACGGCAACGACCAAGTCCACATCGCATATGAAAACAGCTCGTACAGTAGGCTGATGTCCCTAGTGATATCCAACGGCATGGCCGCTACTCAGAAGGTCTCCCAAGTCGGCACCCACAGCTACGGGATGGGTTTCGCTGTAGGGGGATCTGGAGAGATGCACCTGAGCTTCTACAATGGCTCCGACGCATTGGGAAGTCTGCAGTATGCATCCAAGAGCGGGTCATCATGGACGAGCGTCACAGTCGATGACAGCTCGACCATGGTCGGAACCCACTCCGACCTTGCTCTCGACGACAACGGCAACCCACACATCTCCTATGTCGATGCTACTAACGGAATCCTCCGCCATGCCTACCACGACGGCAGCACCTGGTCCCTCTCCACGGTCGACTCCAGCGGCATCGTGCTTGGGTACACCTCGATTGCCATCGACGATGACGGGCATCCTCGGATAGCCTACCACGACGGGAGCCTACGTCTTGGGGCATGGGACGGGTCATCGTGGACGCTGACGACCCAGGACGCGGGTTCCGCGGGCCAAGGGACCCAAGTCACAGTTGACGATGACGGGAAGACAAGGGTCGCCTATTTCGACGAGGACAATGATGATCTGGTGTTCTCCCTCGCTGGGCACCAGTCCCCAGCAGTCATGGGGAACTCACAACTCCACACCACTGGGACTTCAATGGGATCGGGAGTCAGTGGACTTTCATCCTTCGACGTCGGGGAAACGCATGGGTGCGCCGTCGCATCAAGCAGCGTAATCTGCTGGGGGGTCGCTACGGACGGACAGCTCGGCAACGGAGCAGGCGTAGTCACTTCCAAGGACCCGGTCAGCGTCACCACCGTAGCTGGGTGGACTCCGCTGGAGGTCTCGGTATCCACCAGCTCCGGCTCTGGAGGAGGGACCACATGCGCCCTTTACTCCAGCGACTCCACGGAGGACCGTCGAGTCATGTGCTGGGGTGATGGATCCTCGGGGCAGGTAGGGAACGGGGGGACTTCTTCCCTAGCATCACCGGCCTCCACCGACCTCGTCATGCTAGACTTGACTACACCCCTTGGGGCATCCGACGGAAGTGAGACGCTCGCCTCTAGCCCCTATGACGTGGCGGAGATCTCCTTGAGCGAGATGGGTAAGTTCGGGTGCGCTAGGTCGTCGCAGGGGCATGTGAAGTGCTGGGGCTACAACGACTACGGGCAACTCGGACATGGCAACACCTCGACCGCATCTGATGGTACGGAAGAGATGGGTTCCAACCTAGCATTCGTACCACTGGGCTCCAACCGGACCGCATCACGCGTCTCCGTAGGAGAGAACCACGCTTGCGCTCTGCTGGATGACGGGAGCGTCAAGTGCTGGGGGAGGAACAGCCACGGGCAGCTTGGAATCGAGACCACCACTCAAATCGGGGACGGTGCGAATGAGATGGGGGACGCCCTCGCTGCAGTTGACCTAGGCACCGACAGGACGGCCACTGACATCGCAACAGGACAGTTTCACACATGCGCCCTGCTGGATGACGGGAGCGTCAAGTGCTGGGGCTACAACGGCTACGGGCAACTGGGGATAAGTAACTCCACCACTATGGGAGACGGGGCGAACGAGATGGGTGATGACCTCGCTGCGGTCGACCTCGGCACGAGTAGAACCGCGATAGCGATAGAAGCAGGGGCACATTATTCCTGCGCCATCCTAGACAGCGGCGTACTGAAGTGCTGGGGCTACAACGGCTACGGGCAGCTGGGTCAGGGACACAACGAGAACATCGGCACCGGGCCCGACTTCGACGCGAACGGGGTGTCGTGCCATCCATCTCTGAACACTGCTACCAATACGAGAGAGTGTAATGCTCGAATGGGTGACGGCCTTCCCGCAGTCGACCTGGGCGATGGGCGAACTGCTGCTGCAGTCTCGGCGGGCCAATCCTCGACATGCGCGATACTCGACAACGGCAGCATTCGCTGCTGGGGAGCCAACGGAGACGGCAGGACAGGCATAGGGACATACAGTGGAAACACGGGAGACGCAGCGGGAGAGATGGGGGACGACCTGCCCAACGTAGACCTCGGGAGTGGGAGGACTGCCGCTTCCATCAGCGTGGGTTACAGTCACTCTTGCGCGCTCCTGGACAACCTCAGCATAGCATGTTGGGGCGACAACTATTACGGGGAGCTGGGGATTGGGACCAACGACGACGTCGATACGGCTGAGGAGATGGGTTCTGGACTCGAGAGCGTCCTCCTGCCAACGGCGAAGTCCACCTCCGTCTCCTCGGGGAACTACCACACATGCGCAATCATCGAGGACGGGACCGTCAGATGCTGGGGCGAGGATGCTAATGGCAGATTGGGGGTCTACGACGGTGCTGACGACAACATCGGCGACGAGAGCGGCGAGATGGGGGGGGATCTCCCCCTCACCAACCTGTTCATGGTCCCTACAGACTACGACGGGGACGGTTGGATTGACATCTGGGACTCCGATGACGACAATGACGGATACATCGACACCAATGACGACCTGCCCTTCGATCAGAGAGACTGGTTCGACCATGATGACGACGGCATCGGCGTAAACACGGACACGGATGACGACGACCCCGATGTCACGACCGCGGAGCAGGATACCGTTACGAAGTGGTCCGACTCGGAAGAGGCGGCCTGCGGGACTCTCTGGTGGAGCAGCCTCTCCGAGCCCACTGACTACGACGGGGATGGGATCTGCGACGCTATCGATGATGATGTGGACGGCGACTCATGGAACAACACCTACCAGATCGAGTGCTACGGCGGAGAGCCATCGACATGGTCCCATAGGGACGTCTGGGACAGTTCAGGAGACGGGCCTAGCAGTAGTTATGACAGTCCAGTATACGGATACGACTTCTTCATCTCCGATTACGGGATTCGCGTATTCGCCACATATTCCAATGATTACTCGTACAATAGCCTATTGAAGTTCGATGGGACGGTTGGTTCGACCCAGTCAATTAGCGATAGCAACGATTTCGACTATTGGGGCATGGGGGAACGCAATGGAATAATCTACGTGATTGATCAGTATGGGATCACAAGGGGCATCGACGCGAACGGCAGCATCTCATCGCTCAGCTCCAGATCGGATCACTCGATAGCATCGACACAAGACGTTGCAATCAGCGTCGAGGGTGACATGGTTGTCAGGTGGGACGACTCAGACGGCGGGTCCGACATCAAGGGATGGTACCTCAACGGGACTGAATTCTCCATCAATGTCCCAGGAGGCCTTTCTGACAACTACAATCACCACTCACAAATCGACTTTGGACCAAATGGAAAACTGCATCTGCTTACCGTAAACATCTCTGCAAGAGACGCCGGACTCCCAGTGGGTTTCTACCACTACACGGCTGATCTAAATGGCAGCCTCTCGGGAAGCGCGACCGTCGCATGGAGCTCTCCGAAACTGGTTCTAGAGCGCAACCAGAGCACGTCATGGGGCAGTGACACCGACTATTCCAATACCGATCACGGTAGAGCGGAACTGCACGTTTCGAGCGATGGGACCGCATACGCAGCGGTGTACAACGGGACTAACTTGTGGTTCTCGACCTTCGGGGGTTCATCTTGGAGCACCGAGGAGATTGCAACTTCAACGGGTAGGAACGAGGGTGTCGAGATTGCAACCAACTCGACGGGGGTGGCTCACGTCGCTTGGATCAATCACACCTCTGACAAGCTTATGCTGTCTCACAAGTCAGGAGCTTCGTGGATTCACGAAGAAGTATGGCAGAGCAATGGGTGGGAGGAGTCCAGCTCCCTGCAGACGCTGAATTACGCTGGGCTGACGCTGGAGTTCGATCGCCAGGACGACCCGTACCTGATGTCCATAGACGCCAACGACAGCAGCTCGGCAATTCTCCATCACAAGGGGGCCCTGCTAGACCCGTCGTACACATTCCAG
>Ga0208765_1000167_pt1 | contig 41712 bp, 41 predicted proteins | sample ETNtaG_2_FD_185783 | JGI IMG/M metagenome (GOLD analysis project Ga0208765, IMG submission 185783) | Marine microbial and viral communities from oxygen minimum zone, Eastern Pacific Ocean - ETNP201406SV203 (SPAdes) (version 2) | ecosystem: Environmental > Aquatic > Marine > Oceanic ...
GTGGTGGTGCCTGCATAGCAGGTGGCGACGCTCCCGGAGCAGGTGGTGGTGCCTGCATAGCAGGTGGCGGCGGAAAATGATTGTCAGCTACTGCTACCGAAGATCCGAATAACAGAACAGCTGCTACCAAAGACAACCCGGCGAAGAAACGCCGCGATATCTGTATTCCGCTACCTGATTGTTGCATTAGTTCTTTCCGCACTCAAAGCCCTGAGCGAGAGCAAAGAATGAATCGGTGACAGCTGCTTGGTCTGTGCCACTGACTGTGAGAGCGAAGGACCTTCCACTGTTACCGCACGTCCAGCCCGCTATTAGGGCGACACCTATCAGTTGGTCGTCCTCTGTTGCGGCGAAGGTCGCGTAGGAGGCCGTTTGGTCATCAACGTTGAAGCCTTCCTGACCGGATCCCGCGAGGGCGAACGCTAATCCGGTGCTTTGCTGCAGCACTTCGAAGGATCCGATGACTGACTCACCTGGTGTCAAGGGTTCTTCGTCGGTTCTCCACAGCAATAGGACGCTTACTCCACCCGCGGAGGCCAGCAGCGTTCCTTCTTGGCTAGTTGCTTCATCCGATGTGATTCCCGTATAGGTGGGTTCGATTGTCGACGGTAGCGGGAACGCGAATCCATAGGTTCGGTCCTTCTTTACTTCCGGGATGGTTGCAGGGACGAATGAAACGCTTCCGTCTTCGTTTTCGTTGAAGTAAGACTTGAGTGATTTCACTTCGGCAAGTACTTCACTCAATTGACTTTCAACTTTAGATAGGTCTACCGATCCTTCTGCAGCCGCTTCTACAGTCAGCTGAATTTCACCTTCCTCGTCTGGTGATACGTCATCATCATCGTCGCCTCCTCCGCAAGAAGTTGCGAAGAGACTCGTAGCTAGAACCGCTACAGCTGCCGTACGTAGAAACCGAAACTTGCGAACCATCAGGATCCTCTCACAGGTGCCATTCAACATCATTGAATGATTATTAGGGCCGTAACCGACAACCCTACATGGGCAGACAAAACCAGTGGGAGACTACGAATCTTCTATCCGGCTATCAACGCAGCCTGACAGCTACCTCATTGGCAAGGAGCCTTCCTTCTGCGGTCAGTTTCAGATTGCCGTCGAGGTCAGCTGGTTGGGTCAGGTGTCGAACTTCGCGCGGAATGAACTCCTCAGGAACACCACTACTCGTTCGCAAAGCAAGTTGCCGTCCCTCAAGTGCCCAACCATCGACATCTAACTGTTCTGAACCCGCTTCCACCGAAGAATTTTTTGAGATTGCACTTATGAACCGCTCAGGTGTTCGGACACTCCAAAATCTTTTCTGGCCAATATGGCTGTGTGCTGCGACACCAAGACCCAAATATTCTCCTTGGTTCCAATAAAGCAGGTTGTGTCGAGACTCTTTATCAGGTTGAGCCCAGTTGGAAATCTCGTAATTGGAATATCCGGCAGCTGTTAAAAGGCGATCTGTTTCAATGTATTTGTCGGCTTGGTCATCATCATCGGGGTGTCTCTCAATATCGGTTGCTAGCGGGGTTCCCGGTTCAACAGTTAACGCATAGGTGCTGAGGTGATTTGGCTCCAGAGATAGAGCTTTCTCTAGGCTCACTCGCCAGTCTTCGTTAGTTTCTCCTTGGGCTCCGTAGATGAGATCAAAGTTGATGTTGGTTATTCCCGCAGATCGAATTTTCTTGACCGCTGATTGCACATTTGTTGGGTCATGTTCTCGGCCAAGCGAAGCAAGGACATGGGGAACCATGGATTGAACGCCGAGGCTGATTCGGTTGACTCCGGCATGCACATAAGTTTCGAGTTGGTCGCTGCTGACTAAGTCTGGGTTGCATTCGACCGTGAATTCGCTGTCGGCAGCTATCGGGAGGTCCGCGACGACATCCATCAGTAGTTCCGCCGGGACGAGGTTGGGTGTTCCTCCACCGATGAAGATCGAGGTGATCACAGGCAACTCGGGGGTCCACGTCGCTGCTTGAGTCTTGCAAGCCGTTAGGTATTGGTCGATCAGATGTTCTCGGTCGGTCCAGGTGGCAAATGAGCAGTAGTCGCAACGACGCGAACAAAAGGGGACGTGTAGATAAAGACCGAACTTCTTTGGGTCTTCTTGGTTCATCAGAAGAGACTGTCCTGCATGATGAACTCGTCGATTTCGAAGTCACCGGTTTCGAGCGGCTGTGCAAGAAGCGGTTGAAGATCAACAAGGAAGTTCTCTGCGAAGCCGGTCCTGTTACATGCCGCTAGTCTCCCGACCATTGATTTGATGGTGAACTCGTGAGCTCCTTGGTTGATGACTGTGGGGTAGCTGACCAAGTTGGTCCAGGTTTGGTCTTCGATTCTCGGGTTCGACCATCGATCGTTGAGTAGTGATCCTTTCGCTCCGATCTCTTTGGTAAGAAACTTTTCGACTTCGTTCGCCAGTTGGGTGAGTTGGTTCTCGAGTTCTTGGTCCGGCAATGGTTGTAGGTGCCCGGCGAATTTCTTTCTTGTGTCGACTGCTTGGTTTATTCCTAGTTTTTCGGTGATTGAGTCCTCAAGTTCTCGGACAAAGAACCCGTCGTCTACCTGTGTGAGGTAGCTCGCGTACCAGGCTCCTTGTTCCACCAGTCTGTTGCCTCCTGAAAGCCCTCTGGTGGTGCCGACTTTGGTTGACCCGTCACGAAATATCGCTACATAGAGTCGGTGAGGGTGGGTGAGGTATGCGCCCATGGCTTTACCGATTGCGTCGCGGCCTCTTCGATGGGCTTGATGCATATTGGCGGCTGCGATGTTGTCCTTGGTCTGGCATCGTTCGCATTGGCGTGCGCTAACAGCTGGTGAGTCGCATTGCACGCTGGTTGACCCATCTTCGGAGCGGTCAACGGTGCCAATGCACTGCCTATCCTGGTCGGCAGCGACGCGGAACCTGAGATCGAGTTCTTTGGCGCTCATCGATTGTGATGACTCGTCGCCTTGAACTCGGAATTGCAAGAAAGGTTCTTCGGCATGCCAATTGATGGCTGTGAGGTAGAAGGGGGAGTTGGGGTCTGTGTTCATCTCTGCGTTGAGATGCTTGTTAGGCACCCAGTCGAACGCCGAGTTCGTCGAGTCGGTCCGCTATTTCATCTATCCCTGTGTCGAGGATGCATGCGATAGTTCGAAGGTCATCTCGACGAATTGTGAGCGACGAGCCGTTGAACTCGCGTCGTTGTGCCTGGATCATCGCTAGGAATCGGCCTAGTACGGCTGCCTCTGCACCGGGAACTCGTGCTAGTCGGTCGAGATCGATTGTTACCTGTTGGTCGAGGCTCATAGCTGAGTCTTCGGTGACGCCGTCTCCTCGTGGGAGGAGCTGTCCTACCGGGACTTCATAAAAGTGTGCGAGTCGCGAGAGACGTGGCACCGATATTGCGCGCTCCCCTCGTTCGTATGCGCCAAGGACCGAGGCTTTGAATTCATGGGTGGACTCTGCCTCTACTTCTTGGAGCGACATCCGTTTCTGTCGGCGGACGAGTCGGAGGCGTTCGCCGACTTTGAAGCTGTAGTTTTCTCCGTCGATTTGTTCTTCGTTGAGGCCTGTGTCAGACATGTCCACCCCCGATCACTGTTTGATTAAGAGTGACCATAGTTCACGGAGAGTGGTTGTCCAGTAGGTCTTCGCGAAGTAGCGATAGTGCTGACGCCGCGGTGACCGCTGCCGTTTCTGCTCTGAGCACCGATGGGCCCAACGATATCGTTCGTCGGTCGGCTACTTCGGTGGGATCCCATCCTCCTTCGGGACCGATATAGATGGTCGATTGTTTCAACGTGATTCTGTCCCCGTTTCGATGAGCGAGAGCCAATGCAGGCTTTGTCGTGACGTGTTTAATTTCGCTGATCGGTTTGATTTGAGGAACTCTTACTTGTCGAGATTGCATGGCTGCTTCCCGAGCTATGCGCGTAAGGCGTTGGTGTTGTTGTTCTGCTTTGGTTGGATTCCACTTAACCACTGACCGTTGTGAGCTCAGTAGGTGAATTTCATCGACTCCCAGTTCGGTAAGTTTTTGGACGATCCAGCTAGGTCGGTCCCCTTTGGGGACGACGAATCCGATGGTTATAGGTATCGATGGCGGTGGGACTGCAACGACTTCACCGGTGGTTTCGATGCTGGTGCCGAAAATAGCTGGACGCCACTGGTTGACTCCATCACCGACGGTGAGTGGGTCTCCTGACTTAAGTCGCAGTACCCGCTGCAGGTGGTGTCGGTCTTCGTCAGATAGTTCGGGCGCTTGGAGGTTGTCAACGAAGACATGTGGGCCGTTCGTTCCATCGGGGAGGGAGCCCATGGTCTATTGGAATGCTGAGCGAATTTTTCCGAGGACTGTGCGGTCGCCCGGGTCAGCGACGTTCTCTCCGCGTTGCTGTGCTATTTCGCGGAGTTGCTCTTCGTCGTCTTTGGAGAGTTTGGATGGGATTTCAACCTTGACGGAGAGAATCAGGTCACCTCTTCCTCTTCCTCTTCCTTCTAGCCGCGGAACACCGTGGTCACGTAGTCGAAAGATTTCTTCTGGTTGAGTTCCTGGAGGTATTGCGAGTTCGATTGTTTCGTCAAGTGTCTCGAAGTTGATTCGCGCTCCTAGAGCTGCTTGCAACATGGTCACGTGGAGTTCCGCGTACAGCGTGTCGCCGTCTCGGTTGAATTTGTCGGACGTTGCGACTCTGAGGTGGACGTAGAGGTCTCCGTGAGTTCCGCCCCGAGGGCCGGCAGCTCCGCGTCCTGTTAATCGAAGCGTTGATCCGGTATCAACGCCCGCGGGCACCCGGACTTCGTAGGACATCGACTCGCGGTAACGGCCTTCTCCTCGGCATTGCCGACATGGTGTCGGTATTTCCTCACCCAATCCCCCACACCTTGGACAGTGCGCAGCGGTGACCATTTGGCCAAGCAAGCTTTGGCGTACTTGGCGGACTTGGCCACTTCCTTCGCATTCGGTGCAGCGGCGAGGGGAGGTTCCTTCTGCTGCTCCGGAACCCGAACAATCTTCACAACCCACGGCTGTTTGTAGTTCTACTTTGCGGTCGATGCCAAAGATTGCTTCTTCGAAGCTGAGATCGAGCACTATTTCTTGGTCTTCTCCCGGTGGTGGGCCCGAAGGTCCTCTGGTTCTGCCTCCTCCGAAAGGATTACCTCCGAAAAAGTTTTCGAAGATGTCGTTCAAGTCAAAATTGAATGGATCCCCGCCCATTCCACCGGCCCGTAGCCCGTCGTGACCGAATTGGTCGTAACGGGCCCGAGCATCGTCGTCGGACAACACCGCGTACGCTTCGCTGACTTCTTTGAATTTTGCTTCGGCGTCTTGATCGTCTGGGTTCGCGTCAGGATGATATTCGCGTGCCAGCTTTCGGTAGGCGCGCTTGAGGTCATCGGCCGATGCACCGCGGTCTACTCCCAACAACTCGTAGTAGTCAGTTGCCATGAGCTTCTTCAGTCCTCGTGTGCCTCACCTAAGGACTCGCCAAGACGGCTACTAACGACGTGTACTGCAGCTAGAGCTTTTGGATAGTCCATACGGGTTGGTCCCAGAACCCCGATGCTACCGACCTGTTCACCGTCGACCTTGTAAGGGGCAACAACTACTGCGCACTGTGCGAGAGGCGCGACTCCTGTTTCTGACCCAATAGCAACACTGAGGCCGCGTTCCACTAGGTCTCCGAGGAGACTTACGACGATCAATTGTTCTTCTAAAACTGCGAGGACCGACTTCACTGTCGATACAGCATCGAATTGTCCAGCCATATTCGCTGCGCCTCCGACATACAGGTCACCGGCGTGAGTGGATGAGGGAGCTATTGATGCCAACGTGGTCGCTATGAGGTTGTCGACTTCTGGTTGGCCAGTGGAGTTCACGTTGGGAACACTGCCCAAAGATGTTCCAACGAAGGCGTCGTTTATGGCGGCAGAGGCTGCTGCGAGGTGGTTGGGTTCGATGTGAGCGCCGCTGACGAGTTCAATCATTGAACGTTCGATGGAACCTGAAGAGGTGACGACGACGAGGAGAAGTCGTCCAGAACCTAGGTCCACTAGTTGAGCGGAACGAACGGTTGTGGGGTCATGTGTGGGGCCCACAACAATTGCTGCGTAGGCAGTGAGTTGGGAGAGTAACCGGCTGGTGTCCGCTAGGCGTTGTTCGATTTGTCCTTGGGCGTGTCGGAAGAAGGCGCTGATCTGTCGAGCTTCTGTGTCGTCGAGGTGGCCGGGTCCGAGGTTGTCTACGAAATACCGGTATCCGGCGTCTGTTGGTATTCGGCCAGCGCTTGTGTGAGGTTGGGCAAGGTAGCCGTCGGCTTCGAGGCTTGCCATTTCGTTTCGGATTGTTGCAGCCGATACCTCAAGGCCGGATAGATCCGACACAGCGCGGGAGCCAACTGGTTGGGCTGTGTCGATGAAACTTTCTACGACAGCTCGTAATACTGTCGCCTTGCGTTCGTCCACGTCTGATCCCGTTCGCTGAGCTAACGATCATGTAGTGGTGAAATACTACGCGCATCTGTGCGGTCGGAGAACAGCCCTCCGGAAAGCGGGGTGTCAGTCGTCCAGTTTTAGGGCCGAAACGAAGGCTTCGTTGGGTACTTCGACACGCCCGATGGCTTTCATTTTCTTTTTGCCCTTTTTTTGTTGTTCGAGAAGTTTCCGTTTCCGCGTTATGTCACCGCCGTAGCATTTGGCGAGCACATCTTTTCGCTTTGCTTTCACTGTCTCTCTGGCAATGATCCTTCCCCCGATTGCTGCTTGGATGGGAACGTCGAACATTTGGCGGGGAATGAGCTCTCGCAATTTTTCGGCCATTCGACGGCCGTAGTCGTAGGCAGCGTCACTATGCACGATTGTGGAGAACGCGTCTACTGGGTCACCGTTTAACAGCACATCGACTTTGACAAGTTTGTCCACTTTGTATCCGGACGGTTCGTAGTCGAGACTTGCGTAGCCTTGGGTTCGGCTCTTGAGTTGATCGAAGAAGTCGGTCACGACTTCTGCGAGCGGCATTTCGTAATGAAGTTCGACTCGTTCAGGTGAGAGGTATTCCATTCGATCCATCGTGCCTCTGCGTCCTTGGCAGAGTTCCATCACCGTTCCGGTGTAGTCCGCTGGGGTGAGGATGCTGATTCGAAGAATGGGTTCTTCAATTTCAGTGACAGTACCCATATCCGGAAGGTCTGATGGGTTGTCAACGTCAAAGGTGAGTCCGTCGTCTGTTGTCACTTTGTAGGCGACAGAAGGAGCGGTGGCTATTAGAGAGAGATCGAATTCTCGTTCCAGTCGTTCTCGCACAATTTCCATGTGCAGTAGCCCTAGGAACCCACATCTGAATCCGAAGCCGAGAGCTCCAGACGTCTCTGGTTCGAAGGTAATTGAGGCGTCATTGAGTTTTAGTTTTTGCAGTGCTTCTCGTAGATCCGGGTATTCATCGCCGTCTACTGGATAGAGGCCACAAAAGACCATGGGTTTGGGGTCTTCATATCCGTCGAGGGGTTGATCAGCAGAGCCTGAGACGGTGGTGACTGTCTCTCCCGATTTCGCTTGCCCTACATCTTTGATGCTGGCAATGAGATAGCCGACTTCTCCCGGTCCAAGTTCGTCGACTGGGGTAGTCGATGGAGAACGAACACCTATTTCTTCGGCGTCATGGTTTCCTCCGGTCTGCATGAATCGGAGTTTGTCGTTGGTGCGGATTCGTCCGTTCATGACCCGCATTGAGGACACGACACCTCGATATTGATCGAAGTGGGAATCGAAAATTAGTGCCTGTAATGGCTCGTTGATATTGCCTTCAGGTGGGGGGATTCGTTCGATGATGGCGTCTAGAAGTTCGGTAATTCCGTCTCCGGTCTTTGCCGAAATCTGGAGGACTTCTTCTGCTGGCAACCCAAGGACGTTTTCGATCTCGGAGGCGTAGAGACCTGGATCCGCTGCTGGTAGATCGATCTTGTTCAATACCGGCACGATTTCTAGATCATTTTCGAGAGCCAGATAACAGTTCGCGAGAGTCTGCGCCTCAATTCCTTGTGCAGCATCAACTAAAAGGACTACCCCTTCACATGCTGCAAGCGACCGACTGACCTCATAGCCGAAGTCAACGTGGCCAGGTGTGTCGATGAGGTGCAGAACATGCCCGTTCCATTCAACTCGAACGTTTTGGGCTTTGATTGTTATGCCCCGTTCGCGTTCTAGGTCCATTGAGTCGAGATATTGGGCGCGCATAGATCTCGCTTCAACGGCGCCCGTAATCTCCAGAATCCGGTCCGATAGGGTGGATTTTCCGTGATCTATGTGCGCGATGATCGAAAAGTTTCGTATTCGTGTGAGATCCATCTGCAACTGCAAGGTACCAACGAGAATCGGAATTCGGTGCCTCTATCGCCAGGAGTCGCTATTGAGGAAACTGAATGGGGGCTGCGGCATTACATAGTCGTGTTGCTAGCCTGAAGCAGTTGTCGCTCATAGCAATTGAGCTTCGGCAACGTCAGTCTGAGTTGAAGTAAGAGAAGGTCAAGTGGCAAATATCAAGAGCCAGATTAAACGCAACCGCCAAAACGAGACCCGTCGGGTCCGCAACAAGGCTGTTCGTAGCGAATTGAAGACCCGAGAGAAGGCTGTTTTCGCTGCCGTTGATGCTGGTGAACCCACAGACGAAGTTTTGCGACTCGCGCAAAAGCGTCTTGATTCAGCAGCGTCTAAGGGCGTCATTCACAAGAACGAGGCAGCTCGACGGAAATCCCGACTGAGTTCGAAGGCTTCGGCTAGCTGATTTAGTGACTCAGTTGCGCCAAACGTGCAACGAGTATTTCCATGAGAATGTCGCCATCTAGGGCTGACTTTCCTCGAAGGTCCATGTCGGTTGTGCTCAATAGTTCTATTGCTCGACGTGTTTTGTCTGGACCGAGTCGTCGCATCTGACTAAGTGCCTTTTTAGCGGGGAAGGTCGAGCCTTTCATTTCGAGGTGAACGGCAGCATCTTTTTCATTTGTTATTTGGGTTCCGTCGAGGCGAAGAATTCGTTCGTAGTGGGTGTGGAGAGTTGCCATTATCTGGAGGGGGTGGCGTCCACCGGCGGCCATCATGCGTTGCACAACTTCGAGAGCCGTTTTCATTTCTCCACGATCCAAAGCGTCGGTCAGGTCCCATGGAGGGACTCCTCCTTCATCCCCGAGGAACGGGCGTACTTCTACGTCGCTAAGTTTCGCGTCTATGCCGTAGACACCTTCAAGGGTTTGTAACAATCCGGTGAGGCGCGCGACGTCTTCACCAAGGTGTTCTGCGATGAGTTGTCGGGCGCTGGTATCTAGTTGAACAACAGAGGTGTCAAAGCGTTCCTGAAACCAGCTGCTACGTGCCCGGCCGGTTCCTGGAGCGCCGATCTTGATTTGCTCTCCGTCGATCGCCTTTGCTGCCTCAATAAGTTTTTTTGGTACCGCTCCGCTGCCCCACTCGATAACTAGATCAGTCGTTGATGGTGGGTCACTTAACAGCTCAATTAGCGACTTCAATTCGTCGACTTTGAACCGGTTGAACCCGCGGACGACAACAACGCGACGATCACTCAATAGGGGTGGGGTTTGCACTGCGTCGACTACTTGTTCGATTGTGTATTCTTCGCCGCTAAGTTCTTCCAGTACTAGCGATCTGTCCTGTGTGCCGACGAGTTCTTCGAGACGGTCTCGCACTGCGTCGGCCAGTAACGCAGGCTCTGGCCCTGAGAATATTTGTGCCGATGCCTGAACCACGGTCGCGACGTTAGCTTCCTGAATTGGTTAATTCTGCGTTTCCGGTTCCGCTAGTCCGCTGTCGGGGTTGTTTGTTTAGAACAGTGCTGTTGAGAGCTTGCGGCGCCATTCGGCGGTTCTTGGGTCTTCGGCGCCCATTACTTCGAGGAGGTCAACAAATCGTTGTCGGGCTTCGTCATCATTTTTGACTTGACCAAGTAGTTCTCCGAGTTCTGCATCTAGTTCGTCGGGTTCTCCCGAAATGTCTGATGTTCTTGCTGTGGCTGCGACGCGTCGACTTTCAGCTGATTCGGGGATTCGTTCTAGGAGTGCCAGTCCTTCTTCAGTTCGGCCGTCACTGACTAGCAGTTCAGCGAGTGCGACAACTGCTTCTGGGTGGTCACTTTGAGCCTCGAGAGCTGCCCGCAGTGAGAGTTCATCTCCGGCCTCAATGAGTGCATCGATATGGTTCTCTTCTTCGGTCGGCAGTAGACGAGTGATGAAATCTTGAAGCATCGGTTCGCCTTGGGCACCCATAAAACCGTCGACTGCTTGACCGTCTTTGAACGCTACGACCATTGGTATCGACTGAACTTGGAAGGCTTGTGACACGCCGGGGTTCTCGTCAACGTTGATTTTAACGCCGAGCACTTTGCCCCCCTGGGCATCTATGACCTGTTCAAGTAGTGGGCCAAGGGTTTTGCAGGGCTCACACCAGGGCGCCCATAGATCAACGACCACAGGAATTTCGTGGCTCTTTTCGACGACCTGTTGTTCGAAGTCCTGGTCGGTGACGTCAATCATGTCAGTCCTTTCGTGTCTTTGAGTTGAGCTTTCGGTGGGGCTCGACTCAGGCAAGATGTAGTTTCGGGGTGATGTCGAGTTGAGGAGTGTTGTGGTTAAGGGTATTGAGGAAAAGCCTGTGACGGCATGGTTAGACGCTCGAGTTGACAATTTGAGTTCCCCACTTGAGTTTGATCTCATCACAGGTGGCCATTCGAACCTCACCTATCGAGTCACCGACGGTGATGGTCGAAAATGGGTTTTGCGGCGTCCACCTCTGGGTCATGTTTTGGCTGGGGCGCACGACATGGTCCGAGAACATCGGCTTCTATCGTCTCTGGCTAACAGTGAGGTGCCGGTTCCTTCGGTTGTGGGGCTGTGCACTGATGCTGTGGTGAATGGCGCCGATTTTTATGTGACTGACTTTGTTGAAGGTCACGTGTTGAGAGATCAGGACTCTGCATCTGAGGTTCCCCTCGCACAGCGGCCTGCTGTGGGAGGTGAACTGGTTGCAGCGTTAGCCGCTATTCATTCAGTTGACCTGGAGTCAACCAGTCTCGCTGACCTTGGTAAACGCGAGGATTATGTAGCCCGCCAGTTACGGACCTGGCTTCGCCAATTTAACGCTATGACGTCTAGAGATTTGTCGATCATCGAACGAGTCCACGATGCTTTGGCTGCCAATGTGCCCGAACAAAGAGAGTCGACACTTATACACGGAGATTTCCGTTTAGATAATTGTCTGATCACTAGCGAGGGTGAAGTGGCAGCTGTGCTTGATTGGGAAATTTCTACCCTTGGCGACCCCCTCGCTGATTTAGGGATCTTGTTGGCTTACTGGAGCGAACCCGATGACAAATTCCTGCCTCTTGGGGATGCTGCAACTATCCATGAGGGGTTCGCAGGCCGACAAGACCTTGTAGCTGAATACGAACGTGTAACAGGCCGGGACACCAGCGATATGGATTATTTTTTTGCGTTCGCCAGTTGGCGTTTGGCTTGCATTTTGGAGGGAGTTCACGCTCGATATATCGGTGGAGCGAATCCCGAAATTCCCGAAGAGGTAGAAATTTTTCCGCACAGCGTCGTTCTTCTAGCTGAACGTGCCGCTGAAATACTTGACGTCTAGATAACTCCGGCTGAGACATCTCGTCGGACCTGAACTAAGTTCAGGGTTATGAAGATTGATGGCGGATTAGGCGTTGATAGCGGTTTTGACGGGATCATGGACAAGGCCCGCGAACAAGAAGAAATCGGGTATGACGGTCTATGGGTTCCAGAGACAAGTCATGACCCCTTCACGATGCTTCCTTTGATGGCGGAAGCAACCGAAAACGTAGAGCTAGGCACCAGCATCGTCGTTGGTTTCGCAAGGAACCCGATGGATTTGGCCTATAGCGCTAACGACATTCAGTTGATCTCTAAAGGTCGCTTTACTTTGGGTCTCGGCAGCCAAATAAAGGCGCACATTACGAAGCGTTTCTCGATGGAATGGTCAAAACCAGCTGCACGAATGCGCGAGATGATCTTGGCCACGAAAGCCATTTGGAATAGTTGGAACACCGGGGAGAAGCTCGATTTTCGAGGCGACTTCTATCAACACACTTTGATGACCCCATTCTTTCATCCCGGCGAAAATCCTTACGGCGCACCCCGTATGGCCCTCGCCGGTGTCGGCCCACTCATGACCGAGGTTGCCGGAGAAACCTGTGACGTCTTTTTGGCCCACGGCTTTACTACTGAAAAATATTTACGAGAAGAAACAATCCCTGCACTTGAGCGGGGTGCTGAGCGGGCGGGCAGGAGTTTGGCTGACGTGGAGATCTCCGGTCCTCTTTTCGTAGTCACAGGCAACAACGAGGATGAACTCGAAAAAGCAAAGCAAGGAACTCGCCAACAAATCGCTTTTTATGGTTCGACCCCCGCCTATAGAGGCGTTCTGGAATGTCATGGCTGGGGGGACATGCAAACTGAACTCAATGCCCTTTCTAAAGAAGGGAAGTGGGTTGAGATGGGCAGTCTTGTCGACGACGAGGTGCTTGATGCCTTCGCTGTAGTAGGTGAACCAGAACAGATAGCTGACGAACTAAAAACTCGTTTCGGCGACATCGTCCAGCGACTTAGTTTCTATGCCCCGTACCGGTCAGATGCGGAGCGGTGGCGCAAAGTGTTCGCTGATCTAAAGGCTTCATAAGTGATTGCGGATCTTCCTAAATCGGTTGAGATCCGTGAAGTCGGGCCCCGCGATGGGCTCCAAAATGAAACAACTATCCCTGTTGCAGAACGCATCGCTCTCATCGATGCTCTTTCCGCAACTGGGTTGACCGCTATCGAGGCTGCTTCGTTTGTCCACCCAAAGGCGATCCCACCTATGGCTGGGTCGGCTGAGGTCATGAAAGGCATCACTCGGGTGCCGGGAGTTCGTTACCGCGCCCTGGTACCTAACGAACGTGGAGCGCTGGACGCTTTGGAGTGCGATGCCGATGAACTTGAGGTGGTGATGTCTATATCTGAGACTCACAACCGTAAGAACATAAATATGACTCCCGATGAATCTGTCCAACAAATCATCGAACTGACAGCTTTAGCCCACCGGGAGGGCACTCCAGTTGAAGCAATTCTGTCAACTGCTTTTGGCTGCGCCTACGAAGGCGATATCTCTCCTCTGAAAGTTGCCCGGTACGCCCGTCGTGTTTTCGACGAGGGTGGAGTTGATGGATTGTCGTTTGGTGACACCAGTGGGATGGCAACTCCAAGAGTTGTCATTGAGTTGTTGGATGCCCTTGAAGAAGCAGGAATAGATGTTTCGCGGATCGGTTTACATTTTCACAACACTCGCAACACCGGACTCGCGAACATTCTGGTCGCGATGCAACGCGGGGTGTCGCGCTTTGATGCCGCTATCGGAGGGCTGGGTGGTTGCCCCTACTCACCGGGAGCCACGGGGAACGTCGCCACTGAGGATGTTGTTCACATGGTTGAGGACCTCGGCGCCACAACTGGTATCGAGTTAGAGAGTCTTATTCGTTGCGGTCAACTAGCTGAAGAGTTAGTCGGCCGTCAACTTCCAGCCCAAGTGCTTCGTTCCGGGCCACGAACCAGGACCGTTGACGCTTAATTCAACGATTAGGCAATGATTCCTTGTGAGTGGAGTTGATGAATTTGATCGTCGCTGTACCCGGCGACTTCGCTGAGAACTTTGTCGGTGTGTTGACCTAGCTCGGGCCCGGTTGAGGCGATTCTGCCCGGAGTTCGTGAGAAATACGGAACTGGTGCGGCCATCGGCACATCTGTGCCCAATACTTCATCTTCGTAACGTTCAATGAGTTGACGGGCGGCGAATTGAGGATCGGTCAGCATGTCTGGCGCAGTGAAGATTCGGCCGTAAGGAATTGCGTGGGTGTCGAGGATCACCTCGAGCTCTTCTACTGGTAGCTCTGAGGTCCATGCCGCTATGAGGTCATCAAGTTCTGTTTGGTTCACTCCCCTGCTTTCGTGGTCTACGTAGCGTGGGTCGTCAGCTAAATCGTTTCGGTTCATTGCTTCGCAGATACGGCGGAAGATTGCATCGGCGTTACCTGCGATGAGTACGTCGGCGCCGTCAGCGGTTGGATACACATTTGATGGTGCGACTCTTGGTAATACCGAGCCGGTCCGTCCTCGGATGTGACCACCTAATTCAAAATCCGCGACGGTTGATTCCATTAAAGCGAATACTGCTTCATATATTGCGACGTCGACTTCTTGGCCTTTGCCGCTGTGTTGTCGTTCGTTGAGCGCAGCCATCGTGCCAATCACGGCGAACAAGGAGGCGATGGCATCGCCAAGGCTGATTCCGGCTCGAGTTGATTGACGGTCAGGCCAACCTGTGGTGTGTCGGATTCCTCCCATAGCCTCACCAATCGATCCGAAGCCTGGGTCGGTTGCGCGAGGTCCTGTCTGCCCAAACCCTGAGACATGCGTCATGATCAATCCAGGGTTGTCTTTTGCGAGGTGTTCGTACCCCAGTCGCCATTCAGCTAGTCGGCCGGGAGTGAAGTTTTCTAAAACCACGTCACTTTGTAGTGCTAGGTCTCGCACGACACCCCGCCCTTCAGTGGATCGAAGATTGATCACTACTGATTTTTTGTTTCGGGCTATAGCCGGCCACCAGAAACTATGCCCTTCTTCGTCGCAGTGTCCCCATTTGCGCATCGGGTCTCCCACTTCTGGCGGTTCGACTTTGATGACTTCAGCGCCGTAGTCGCCGAGAAGTTGTCCCGCGAATGGTCCAGCGATGAAACTTCCTAGCTCTAAAACACGAACACCGGAGAGAGGGCCGCTCACTTTAGGTGCCAAGTGGTGCGCAATCGCTTCCGCAGTCAATTTCGTTGGAGGCTTCAGGGGCAGCCGGACGGTGCAACACCCCTGAGGTGGGAGTCACCTTTAGTTCCTCTCCCTCAATTGTGCAGTCGGCATCAATAATCATTGAGTAGCCGTCTGTTTCATAGGGTGGCCACAAGACAACGACTTTGGATCGGTTTGCGACGTTGCGAGCAGCGGTCTTGCTAATTGGGCAATAGATGCTGTCGTTTTGGAAGCGAAATGTCATGTGGGCGACATGGGAGGTTTCATCGTCGCGCACGGTAAGCAGGAAAGCCGAGTGACCGAACCGTTCAAGCTCGGTTTCGAGTTGGTTGGGGTCAACTGGAATGCTCATGGACAGAGCTTACGTCCCTATCCAGTGAGATAGAAGCTGGAGTTGCATCACTCGGGCGCGCTGGTAGCTTGGGTTTCTCTTCGGGGCTATAGCTCAGTTGGTAGAGCACTTCCATGGCATGGAAGGGGTCAGGGGTTCAATTCCCCTTAGCTCCACTCGAAGCTCCGGTGAGAGCTAGCCGATACGTCGAAATAGTGAACGACTAACAGGCGCCGTATTTTGGCTCGCTGCCAGCTCTTGAATGGCTGGATCAGCAAACATTGCTGTGCTGGCCGTCTGAAGTGCATCTAAGTCATCGGTCCAGGTCACGGCGACGTAGAGTCCTGTTCGAACTCCTGCTGCCACCATTTGACCGAATTTTTGTCCTGTCGCGCCTGAACTCATCGCGGCCCAATAGGTATCCGCGTTGGTTGACCAGGTGGCGTCATCTATCGGGTCTCCGGTGACTTGCAGAAGCGAACCGAAAGCGCCATCTGTTACGCCGCGTTCTTCTTTGGTTAATACGAGGCTGCGTGACATTAGCTCTATACCTGCTTCTCGAGCGACGGGACGTACAGCAGCCCCGGCGGCAAGGCTCCCCTCGAATGCTGCGGAAATGGACCCGAAATCGACAGCTATAGTCATCCGCCCTGTCATGTCGCCACTCATCACTGACTGACTAATACGAACCGCTGATCCTCCTGCTGCTTCCAATTCTGGTCGTGCATTGGCGTTGAAAATTTCCAAGAATTCGTTGGGGTCTGGGGCTGCCGCCATGGTTGCAACGGTGTAAGTCATGTTCTCTCCTAGAGGTCGGTCGATTTTTCGCGAAATCGATGTCACTCAGTCAAGCACAACCGAGTTGTTTGCGCTCTGGGGGTCAAGTGCTTCTAGCTAGATCAGACTTGTCTTGGTGTTGAGTTTTCGTATTTCGGCCAAGCCGCATCGTTCAGCGGCCTTGATGAGCCACCATGCCGCGTCAAAATCGAACCATTTAGCTCCAAATCTCGCGGAGGTAGGAAGACCGTGGTGGTTGTTGTGGTACCCCTCACCCGAGCTAAGCGCTGCAAGCCAATGAAGGTTCGTCGCACTATTTGCAAATGGTCGACGTCCGAATGTGTGACCGACCGCGTTGATGGCCCCAGACAGCAGCACATAGCTGACGACATGGAAACCAAAAGCAAGCGGCCCTTGCCACCAGCCGAGCCACAGGGACAGAAGGACCGTAGAGATGAGTAACCCGAGGGGCCCGCGGTCGAACATCACCCTGTCCCACTTGTCGGGGGCTAGATCACGTCCCCACTTTTCGACGGTCATCGGATCATTGGCGACACGCCGGTACAACCAAAAATTCGTAAATTGCACCCGCACCCATCCAAGCTGTGCAGGGGAATGGGGGTCGGCTTCTTCGTCAGTGAAGGCATGGTGTTTACGGTGAACCGCAGCCCATTCGCGTGCTTTTACTCCAGTGGTAAGCCAAAGGAAGAACCGTAGGAAAAGAGCAAGCCCGGGTCGGAACTGCACCGCCTTATGTGCGAGCGACCTATGTAAGTACGCGGAGGTAGTAAGGGTGGAGACCTGTGTTACGGCAAAGCCGACGAGCAGAGGTGTAATGATTTGCACGGTAATCAGAAGTAAAACTAGCCCAAGAACAGTCCACCGACGGGATCGCATTCATATGGGCTACCGATGTCGAATTCTGAAAGACTGACCATGTGAGCCAAGATTCTGAAGTAACGGTTGACTACATCGACCAGATCGCTGTGGTCCGGCTAAATCGCCCCGAACACCTCAACGCCTGGAATAATAAAATCTCTTCAGGCCTGGACGCCTCGCTGCGACAGGTCTCAGACAACTCGAACGTACGCGCTGTGATTATCACAGGTAACGGCCGGGCTTTTTGTGCTGGTGCAGATCTCTCGGGAGGTGGCGACACCTTCAACTCAAGCCGAGATCGTGACCAGCATGATACGAGTGAGGCTAGAACCCCTCAGTTTCTGCCACATCAGGTGACCAAACCAGTTATCGCGGCCATCAATGGGCCAGCTGTTGGTGTGGGCGCCACCTACCCGTTGATGTGTGACATCAGAATTGCTTCTGAAAGTGCTCGCATCGGTTTCGTCTTTAACCGTATTGGGATGCTGCCTGAACTTGGCTCTCACTCACTACTTCCAAGAATCGTGGGGTTTTCAAATGCGGCACAACTATTGATGGGCGGAGAAATTATTGATGCCCAGACTGCTCTTTCCATGGGGTTAGTTTCTGCAGTTCACCCAGACGATCAGCTCCTCGATCAAGCGATTGAACTTGCATCTCAACTTTGCGCGGCTGCCCCTGTTTCGGTGGCAGCGACCAAACAGTTGCTTTGGAAAGGTCTGTCTCTCAGTTGGGAAGAGATGCATCGAATGGAAACGCCGGTATTTGATTGGGTGGCCCAACAACCCGATTCAGTTGAAGGTGTTACAGCCTTTTTAGAAAAACGCCCTCCGAACTGGGCGATGGATCCGTCGGAGGATTTACCGAAGGAGTTATTTGATTGATATGGCAGGATTCGATCACTTCGCACTCGCATGTCAAGACCTCACCAATGGAGTTGATTATGTGGAGTCTTTGACGGGGGTCCAGGCAGCTCCGGGCGGACCTCATCCAGGCGTTGGAACACGCAACGCTTTGCTTTCACTAGGGACTGATGTGTATCTAGAAATCATCGCCATCGACCCTGATCAACCTGAACCAGATGGGCCTCGACCATTCGGGATAGACGATCATGCTGGTCCTCGTTTAGCTGCGTTCGCTATTCACCCAGGCCCAGGTGAATCCATTGAATCTGTCGCCGAGACCATCAAAGATCATGGAAGTGACCCCGGTCCAGTGTCGTCGATGAGTCGACGTAAACCTGATGGGGAGGAAATAAGTTGGCGGCTCACCCGCTCAAACAGAACCGGTCTTGTTCCTTTCGTGATCGATTGGGGCGACACTCCAAACCCAGCGACAGTGACGCCAACTGGATGCTCACTGGTGTCGGTAGAGGGCGCCGATCCTCACGTATCCGATATTTCGGACCTGCACCAAGCACTGGGGCTTATTACTACTGTCGCTGAAGGTCCAGCGTCCCTCAGAATTATTTTGGACACCCCTAATGGACAGGTCTCACTGCCCTAAGCAGTTGAATCGCCGCTGTCTGGTGCGGCCTTAATCCAGGGATGGACATTGGTCGGTCGTGTGGCGATCATCGCTATGGAGTTCCGCTGTTTCGGCAGAACCGAAGTGAGAATTCGCAGAAACAACTCAGCTGGTCTCAAAAGAATCTTTCGCATATGCCATCCACGTAGATCAGCTGTTTCGTAGGGCATATTCAAACCGTGATAGAAGTGGAAACCGTGGTCGCCGGTGGGGTCACAGGATCGAATAGTTTTTTTAAATTCACGTTCAGTCCACCGGTAGACATGATTAGGGATGGGCCCATTTTCGAGACCTCCCGAACGGCCACCTTGTGCAGCCACGGCCTCAAGCTCGTACTTCGAGCTAAAACCGAGTCGCACTGCTGCTCTCATCAATAGCGAGTCCCGGGCTTCGATTACGATGACGCCGTTGATGCAAACTCTGTACATTTCGGTCAGCGCTCGGTGTGGCGATGTGCAGTGGTGCAAGCCATCGACGACAAGGACCCACCGAAACGATTTGTTTCGATAGCTGAGGTTTTGAGCATCCTCATGGGCCCACTGATACGGCTCCAAATGTGAAGAGGCTTCCACCGAATCGAGGTTCGTTATGGTGACGTTATCGAAGCCACATTTCTTCAATAAGTCTCGTTCTGCTCTCCCGCCCGCAACAACGAGCAGATCATCGGAAAGTTTCAGTTGTCCTTGTCGGAGTGTCTCCTCAAAGACCTCGTGAACAAAGCGGCTACGCACTTCAAAGACGCTACACCCAGCGGTTTGTCTCGCCTAGGGGTACACATATAAAGCGGCCTAAAGGGTTACTCTCAGCAATTGGAAACCCATTCGTATTGAGAGATCTTTTGCATTCCTATCCAGCACGGCTCATAGCTCCTGTATGTGTCCTCGTGTTAACAATTACCGCGTGCAGTGGCGCTGGGACCAGTCTCCTATCACGTTCGCCTACTTCGTCTACGACGACAGCACTCGCTGCGCCTACCACGACAACCGTTGCGCCTTCTACGACAACCACATCCCCACCCGTAGCGACGACAACTGAGGCTCCTCCAGTTCCAGTTGCCCAGTTCACCGGCGAAGAACTAGTAGACCCTATTTCACGCCCAGCGTTCTTAGTGAAAATCGATAATCATCAACTAGCGCGACCCCAATGGGGCATCAACCAAGCAGATGTGGTTTTCGAAGAATTAGTTGAAGGCAATATCACTCGGTTTGCAGCCATATTCCATAGCCGCAACGTGACCGATATCGGACCAGTGCGTTCAGCAAGAACTGGCGATTTCGAGCTGCTTTCAAATCTTAATACGCCACTATTTGGTAATTCAGGTGGAAACCCCACAGTCATGCGACTCCTTAACGACGTTGACATGGTGCTCCTAGGAGACACCACCGTGGGGCGAGCGGCTTACAGACGCAATGATGAACGCAATGCGCCACACAACCTATTGACAGGCACCGGTGATATTTACGCAGCAGCTGATGGCCGCGGCGGAACTCCACCACAAATGTTCTCCTACCGAGACGGCGACGAAAGCTTGCCGTCGTCTGCTCAACCAGTAAGCGGGGTAGAGATTGACTACGGCGGCTATCAGGTTACGTATCGCTGGGACGACGTTTTTCAAGGATGGGCTCGAACCCAGCAAGATAGTGAACACGTCGACTACGACGGGGTGCAAGTCGCCCCTGAAAACGTCATTATCCAATTCGTCAAATACGGCCAAAGCGTCGCCTATGCCGGGTCGCCTGAGGTGAAAGTGCTGGGGCGTGGTGAAGCATGGGTTCTTACCGACGGTCACCTCATCGAAGCCACTTGGAACCGACCCACTTCCGTTGACATCACAGAGTTTCGGGACATAAACGGCGCGACGATCGAGTTAACGCCCGGCCGCACCTGGATTGCGTTACCGCGTTCTGGCACCGCGTCGATCGCTGAACCTGACCCGGAAGCTGATCCCGATCAGGAATAGGTAGCGATCAGTTCTTCGTATCGTTGCTTTGATAAATTTCGCGCCAATCAAGCTGGTCGTCTTTGGGTAAGTGGCTGTTGATAGCACCCAACAGCGACACCAACTCCTCACACTTTTCTGTCCCTAATTGCATCCAGTGTCGCGCGTTCATCTGATCGGTTAGGTCCTCGATCCGGGTTCGCCCCTCGTAGCAACCTGAGGTCGCGCTGCCTTGTTCATCGAGCCACCCTTTATCTCGTAACTTCACTGTTGCCTCCATAACAATGTCATCTGACCATCCAGCTTCATGCTGTATCCATTCCGCTGGTGCTTCATCGACTGCAACTTGGGTTATGACCGATTGTGGGCCATCCAATTCTTCAATGGCGAGTGCTATGAGATGACAACCGCTTCTGTGTTCTCGCAAGACCGTGCATCCATGCCAAAGCATCAAGTGTGGTTCTTCGGGCCACGGGAGGGAATTCCATCCTGTGAACAGTGTTCTTCCTGTCCCGTCGATGTTCTCAACAGCGGCTTTAACTAGTTCTGCGGCTCGCGCGATTTCTGATGACATGACACGTGGCCCAAGCTCGCGTTTGAGTGCTTGATCCATTCCGGCGTATCGAGCTTCGAGTATGGCTTGCGGAGTCGCGTAACTCCATGCGTCCGGGATTGCTCTTTGGATCCGTTTGGGCGCGTAGTAGAAAAACAGTGATTCAACGACTTCGGGGTTCACTGGTCCAAGTGGAGCTACGCGGGTCGCGAAGTAGTTCATCCAAAAGCCCTTTAGGCCGGCTCGAGTTCCTTGTTCTCGAACTTCAGGAGCCCAATAGCAAAGCTGGTGGTATCGCTCAGTTACTTCCCACATTTGGCGCGCAACCGAACTCATGATTGGCGACCTAAAACATCTGAAGCCAGTTCTTCTAGTTCTTCGTTCCAATCATGAGGGGGCTCAGCTGGGCGGAGTAGGAACTTGGAGTACCCCGCGTCGATCCAAGCATCGATTGTTTCCTGTAGTGCTGCTGGAGAGGTCGGCACAAGTCGTTCCGGATCGATTTCCGGTCTACGTTGAATTAAGCCATCCCGCGCGTTGGAAGAGAGTGGCCCGCGGTTGTAGGTCAAGTTCACTCCGAAATGTTCTGGATCTACGGTTCTGTCGAATTCACTTGCCGCTGCCTCAACCTGTAATTTTTTTTCTGCTCCCTCTTCAGGAGTTGATAGTCCTGGAATGTAGCCATCCCCTATGCGCCCAACGCGACGTAGCGCGCTTGGTAGCGTCCCGCCAAACCACAGTTCCAATGGTTTTTGTACCGGTAAGGGTGTAATTGAGGCCTTCGACAATTCGTAAAAGCTTCCTGAGTGATCAATGGTTTCACCATCCCACAGCCGCCTCAATAGGGGGACCATTTCATCCATCATCTTTCCCCTCTCGGACCGGGCCACCCCTTGGGCCGCTACCTCTCCAATATCGGGTAAACCTATGACAGCGATGAGGAGAAGCCTGCCGTTAGAAAGTCTGTCCAACTGCGCAAGCTCGCGAGCTAGCCGAACTGGTGCTCTACCCGGCAAAATTAAATGGCTTCCAATCTTGAGCTTTTCAGTACACGCCGCAGCATGGGTTAGCGCGACGAGTGGGTCAAACGAACCGGTCAGCATCGTCTCGGGGAGCCATATGGAATCAAAGTTAAGTCGTTCAAGGTCTAAACAGAGTTGAGAGAAATCTTCAATCGGAAGGTCATTTGACCCTCGACAAGTGAACCCAAACCGAATTTTCATTTCGTCTTCACCAATGTAGCCACCGCCGCTTCGAACATTGCCATAAGAGCCTCTCGTACCTCTGTTTCTGAGAACAGTGCCTTCCAACCTTCCTCGCTCAATATGTCTGATATGCAGACTGACGTCGCGAACGCTGCTCCTCGAACTTCGCACACCGCCATTAGCGCTGCGGCTTCCATTTCGACAGCCAGAATGCCTGCATCTCGGTAGGTTTCCAACTCAATGATGGTCTCTCGAAATGGGGCATCGGTTGTCCAGACTGAACCCTGCGCACTTAAGGCATTTCCCAACGCCACCTCAAGCCTGCTCGTCAGATCGTCGTCTGGGGCTACTGGCACGTCTGGCTTCAAGTAGTGCTGGGAAGTGCCGTCGTCTCGGACTGCACCGTGCACGGAGATTATTTCTCCAGGAGACAGCTCAGCTTGGAGTCCTCCGGCGGTACCGAGTGAAATGATTTCTCTAACACCACACGCAATTAGAGTTTCAGCTACAACCGCTGCGACTGGTGCTCCTATACCGAAGTTCCCCACCAGGATCACTCGACCATCCGTATCTGGTAACGCGTGGTAGGAACCGGGACCACCGAATCGGATATTTTCAAATCCGACTTCTTCAGGGTCGTAGGTCTCTGATAGTTGTGTATACAGACGGCGGTCATATACCAAAATCGCTGATTCTGCCTTCCACGAAGCCCGGTCGAACAGCCCACTGTCTTCCCAGTCTCTGATCACGGCTTCTGCTGAAATTATCTCCGTTGAGAGATATTTAGAGGTAACGGATGGAAATGGCATTTCAGTAGCTTGACACCTTCATACGGTCTTAGGTTTAGATGCTACGAAGTTGGTTCTCCATCGACGTCGAATCGAAACTTCGGCACATCCGACCAAAGTCGTTCGATGTCGTAGAAAGCGCGGGTTTCTTCGTGGAAGACATGTACGACGAAAATGCCGAAGTCAAGCAATATCCATGTCGCATCTTCCATTCCTTCGATTCGTAACGGCCCTTCGCCTCCTGCCTTCTTGACGGCTGCTTCCACTTCTTCAGCAACCCGACGTACCTGTCGGGTGTTGGAAGAACTTGCCACCAAGAACCAATCGGTAATACCTAAAACATCGCCGACGTCTAACGCGACGAGATCAGTTGATTGCAAGTCAGCTGCTCCCCGCGCGGCCGCCAGCAACAACGGGGGTAAATTATGTGAACTCCCAGGGCTGTTCATTTCCGAGAATCCTCGCACCTTCCTTCGCTCAGAGCGAGGACTGTTAAGCACGGCCTAGTTGTTGTCCGATTCCCACACCAATTGGTGATCATCGATATAGCTACGGACCGACGCTGAAAGACTGTCATAGATTGACGCTCCCTCACTCATCTGGTCCCTAAGTTCTGAGCTCGAAATATTTTTGGGCTCAACGGAAACTCGCTCCATTAGCCAACCATCTAGCGACGGCGAGACATAGCCAGGACGGTCGAGGACTGCAACACGCACAAGTTGTCGAAGTTGATCCCAACGCTCCCACGTTTCAAGTCCACCGGCTACATCTGCTCCCACAATCAGAGTTATCTCATGTCCTTGCCGGCACATATCGTTGACGGTGTCGATCATGTAGCTCTCACCCCCGCGAAGAATTTCGGCGTCGCTGGCTTCTATCCCATCTGTGTCTTCGACCAATAACTCAGTCATGGCGAGTCGATGTTGGGCCCCTGTTATGAGTCGTTGACCTGACTTCTGCCAAGGATCATGAGCCACCACAAGCAAGACCTCATCGAGATCCAGTGCTTCCTTCGCTGTGACCGCTGCGGCTAAATGCCCCAAGTGGGGGGGATCGAATGTGCCACCGAACAAACCAATTCGCCGACCCATGCGTACAGTTTAGGTGGACATCGATTAGCATTTCCGCTTCATGTCTACTATTGTTGTTTGGTCTGTGATTCAGCCGGGCCCCTGACCGACGTCCGGTTGCTGTATCGACGTCACAGAACCAACCTGCAACTAGTTCCACGGCACGTGCTAGCACGACGCTGCCCGGACAAGAAATTTTAGAAAGAACACACAAAACACAACCTGAACAGGCGCCCATACCTCAAAAACGGGCGGCGAAACGACTAGCACCTCCCGTGCAGACGTGTAACAAATCCGAGGTCCCCCCCTCGGGTTAGAAAGATCCGGTCCCCCACCGGTGGAGATAAAGAATAATGAGTGATTCAGTAGGCCAATATCTAAACGAAATCGGAGCGGTGGCATTGTTGACCGCCGATGACGAGAAGATGTTGTCGAAAGCAATAGAAAAAGGGCGCGACGCTCAAGTCGTTCTCGATGGTGAAGAAAAGGTCACCACAGCCGAGCGCCGCTCCTTACGAACGGCCGTCCGAGAAGCCGAAGCTGCTCGAGACCGTTTCATCAGAGCGAACCTGCGTCTCGTGGTGTCGATCGCTCGGCGTTACCCACTACCGCCTGCTATGGAACTTCTTGACCTAATCCAAGAAGGCAACCTCGGACTTGAACACGCCGTGGAGAAGTTCGATTGGCGCAGAGGCTTCAAGTTTTCAACCTATGCAACGTTCTGGATTCGTCAATCAATAGGTCGAGCTCTAGATCAGAAGGCAAGTCTGATTCGTCTTCCTAGCGATCGTTCAGCCAGCCTCCGTGCCGCTCTGCGACACAGCGGTGGCGATAGCGATGGCCTTGACGACGAGAACGCATGGCTTCAAAGAATCAGTACTCCCACTTCGCTTGACAAAAATATTGGTGACGAGGGTGACAGCACTTTGGTCGACCTGATCGGCGATGATGCCCCAAGTCCGGAAGATCATGCTTTGGAGAACGACAGGAAAGAGATGATTCGAGGTCTTCTCGACCGTCTCGATCCCCGAGCGCAGCTCGCTGTAGCTCGACGTTTTGGTCTAATCGACGGAGAAAGTCACAGCTATCGTGAGGTCGGCGAAGAGCTGGGAGTTACTGCGGAAGCGGCTCGACGACTTGTTAAACGAGCGGTAGACGAGTTGCGCGAAGACGCTCTTGTCATCGTGGCATAGCCCTATATCTTCAGATAGACAGAAATCTTCTTGGCATATCGGTCACAGAACCTGCACACTTAATATTGTGAACACCACCTGGCATCCCAACTCTTGGACTGACTGTCCCGCTGGCCAACAACCTGAGTGGCCAGAACTAGGCGCGTTGGACGAAGCACTTCATGAACTCGGCACCCGGCCACCATTGGTGTTCGCAGGAGAAGCTCGTCGTCTCACCGATCAGCTTGCCAGAGTGGCGAACGGGCAGGCAGTTGTACTCCAAGCAGGAGATTGCGCTGAGTCTTTCGATCTGAGCAGTGCTGATGCGATCCGCGACAAACTGAAGGTCATTCTCCAAATGGCTGTAGTTCTTCAGTACTCGGCGGGCTTACCAGTAGTCAAGGTCGGTCGCATAGCCGGCCAGTTTGCAAAACCACGTTCTTCGGGAACAGAGACCCGCGACGGCGCGACATTGCCAAGTTTCCGAGGTCACATTGTGAACGACATAACGTTCGACTCTGATTCACGCACACCGGATCCGAAGCGTTTACTGGAGGCCTACAACACGTCAGCGGCGACCTTGAACCTCTTACGTGCGTTCACACGCGGTGGGTACGCGGACCTGCGACAAGTACACAATTGGAATCAAGAATTTGTGGCTTCGAGCCCTGTAGGTGAACGCTATGAGCGTCTCGCTGAGGGCATCGAGCGAGCTTTGCAGTTCATGACGGCATGTGGTTTCGACACTGATGATGCCGCTATGCGTCAAGTCGAGCTCTACACAAGCCACGAGGCCCTGCTGCTGGGCTACGAGCAGGCTTTGACTCGTCAGGACAGCATCACCGGTGCCTGGTACGACTGTTCCGCCCACATGCTGTGGATCGGCGAACGGACTCGTGAACTTGATGGAGCTCATATCGAATTTCTTAGAGGTGTACACAACCCGATCGGATGCAAAATTGGGCCAAGTACCTCACCGGATGACGCTCTGGCCCTATGCGAAGCCCTGAACCCCGACAAAGTCCCGGGACGTTTAACTCTTATTAGTCGCATGGGTGCAGAAAAAGTGGGAGATGTCTTACCAGCAATCCTGCGCAAGGTGACAGATGCGGGTCATCCCATTGTTTGGGAGTGTGACCCGATGCATGGAAACACCTACGAAACCGATAGTGGTGTGAAAACCAGAGATTTCGCCGTAATCATGGATGAGGTCCGTCAATATTTCGATGTACATAAGGCTGAAGGAACCTGGCCGGGTGGAGTTCACTGCGAACTAACCGGCGATGCTGTAACAGAGTGTGTGGGCGGCGGCGATGCGTTAGCCGCAGAACACCTGAGTGACCGTTACGAGACGATGTGTGATCCTCGACTCAACGGCCGACAGTCTCTAGATCTGGCCTTCCATGTGGCAGAGCTTCTATCGGAGTTTCGCTAAAGAACGACCTGTGAGGGCTAGCTAGGCGAGGTGGTCGACGAAACCTTCGAGTTGTCGTAGGTTCCGACATTCAAAGACTCCGTCAGCATGTGTCGCATATTCGGTGATCACCGAGTCACCCGTATCCCAATATGACTTAGGCTCCGGGTTAAGCCAAAAGACAGATCTAGCCTTTTTCGCTGTTTCTTTGACCACCCATGCGTTGGTCGCGTGGTAGTTATTTCTGGCATCACCTAGGAACATCACCGTCGATTTGGAATTGATCTCCGAACCGTAGTTCTCCCAAAAGACTCCAAACGCATGCCCATAGTCGGAGTGACCGTCAACCCACACAACGTCTGCTTCTGTGTTGACCCTATGGACTGCGTTCGTAATATCTTCTTCGTTTTGGAACATGTGCGTCACTTCGTCAAGCCCGTCAATGAAAACGAATGAACGGACTTTGCTGAACTGATTCTGTAACGCATAAACGAGGTGCAGCGTAAATCTGGCAAATGCAGCGACCGAACCTGAGATATCAGCCACGACGACTAGTTCTGGCTTGTTGGGACGGGGGTTTTTGAATCGCGGTTCGGCGGGCACTCCCCCGTAGCTCAACGATTGGCGAACAGTTGCTCGAAAATCTAATGGGCCTTTCCTCTTGTGTTTCCGTTTGCGAGCAAGGCGTGCCGCAAGCTTTCTCGTTAAAGGCTGTATGGCTTTGCGGATGTTTGCCATTTCTTCGCGCGATGCATGCATGAAATCGACGTCTTCTGGCAGCGGTTTACGAAGGGTTTTTGCCATAGCCTCGACGCCTCGATCGGCTACGAGCCTGCGTCGAATCTCTGCTTCGATTTCTCTTTTCAGATCTTCAATTCTATTTTCAAATTCTTCACGCTCAAGTCGTTCCTGAAGTGATGTCATGTCCCCTTCGGAGCGTTCTTGGGCCTGTTCCATCAAACGGTCCAGCATCCCGTCTAGATCGAGATTGCGAAGCGTGCGGTACAGGTAATAAGTGCCTCCCACAGGGCGACCGGGTTCCATTCCGGCGAACTGTGTGACGGCGGCCCTAGCCATCGCTGCCATCATGGCTTCATCTGCGTTCATCAACGCGCGAAACAGCATTTCTGCTATTTCTTCTGGGCTCATATCTTCGGCGGAGCCTTGACCACCCATGCCCCGCATTTGTTGAGACATCCATTCTTCTAGGGAGTCTTCGTCAATCTCTCCCTCTTCATCAAGGACGTTGTACTCGGGGCCTCGAAGAGAAAAATACACTTCGAAGACCGTTTCGAATGCCTTCCAATGCTGTTCGTTTTTCACCAGCGTTGCGGCCAGCGCGTACTTGAACGCGTCTCTGTCTTCTATCGGAATGTGTTTAACGGCCTCCATCGCGTCAAGATTTTCGGTCAAAGAAACAGGGAGACCAGCGTTTCTCAGTTCGACGACGAAGCCACTCAATAGGTCTAGCATCGACTTACCCTTCGACTGTCAGTTCCTTGGCCGTCTTTTCAATGTCTGACTGATACTTGAGAAGAACGTGCAGCGACTCTTTGGCTTGTTCGACGTCGATACTTTCGACTCCTAGCAGGACCAAAGTCCGTGCCCAATCAAGGGTCTCAGAAACCGATGGGCTTTTCTTCAACTCGATCTGCCTAATTGACCTGACTATACGTGCAACCTGTTCGGCCAAGTTGTCACTTATCCCATCCACCTTGGTAAGGACGATTTCTTTTTCTCGTTCCAGTTGCGGGTAGTCGATGTGAAGGAACAGGCAGCGACGTTTCAACGCCTCAGAAAGTTCCCTGGTGTTATTGGAGGTAAGAAACACGATGGGGATTTGCTTTGCTTCTATCGTTCCCATCTCAGGAATAGAGACTTGGTAGTCAGAAAGAATCTCCAGCAACAACGCCTCGGTTTCAACTTCGACTCGGTCAACCTCATCAATGAGTAAAACGACTTTCTCTTCTGCGCTAATGGCTTCTAAGAGAGGTCGCGTCAGCAAGAATTCATCGTTGAAAATGTCATCTTGCAGGTCAGTCCAATCTTCGTTGCTCGCGTCTGAACCTCGATCCGCCTGGATTCGAAGGAGTTGCTTTTTGTAGTTCCACTCGTAGAGAGCTTTGGCTTCGTCTAAACCTTCGTAACATTGCAGCCTGATTAGTCGTGCGTCAGTCATCGCGGCAACTGATTTTGCTAGCTCAGTCTTACCAGTTCCTGCAGGTCCTTCGACAAGCACAGGCTTGCCTAGCTTTTCAGCAAGAAAGACAACACTTGCAATGCCGTCATCAGCTAGATACTCAACGTCTTTTAGTCCGTCACGCACAGACGCGAGGTCGCCGAACATTGTGTCGCCCATTTAGTGTCTCCTTGTCAGGTGCTAGGCCTTGGATCATCCACGAGTTTGACCCTGCCCATTCACGATGTATTTAGTTGTTGTTAGTTGTTCGAGACCCATGGGACCTCGAGCATGAAGCTTTTGTGTACTGATACCTATTTCGGCTCCGAAACCAAATTCTTCGCCATCTACGAACCTAGTTGATGTATTGACCAGAACGGCGGCTGCATCAACTCTGCTGATGAACTCTTGTGCAACGACTTGGTCGCCGGTGATGATTGCCTCGCTATGTCCGGTGCTATGAGCATTGACATGTTTAATAGCATGTTCAAGGTCATCTACTACTCGGACACTCATTTTTAGGTCCAGGTATTCGGTAGACCAGTCGTCTTCGGTAGCTGGGGCGATCGATGAGACCAGTGTTTGTGCTCGGTCATCGCCCACTAATTCAACTCCATCCAGGGCTTCAGCTATCTCAGGAAGGAAGTGCTCCGCTATATCTGAGTGGACAACGAGCGACTCAGCTGCGTTACACACCGATGGTCGTTGCATTTTTGCGTTCACTATGACGTTGGTTGCTAAGCCAAGATCGGCTGCGCTGTCAACATATATGTGGCAGTTCCCATCGCCGTCAATCACATAAGGAACGGTCGCGTTTTCTAAAATGGAGTTGATAAGCGAGGGGCCACCACGAGGGATCAGGCAGTCGATCTGTTCGCGTAGTTGCATGAATTCAATTGCTGTGTCGTGTGAAGTGTCAGTTACTAGCACCAGGATGTCTTCGGGGAGTCCTGCTTTAGTGATTCCTTCGCGCAAGGCACCTGCTATAGCAATATTTGAGTCAATTGCAGCGGAGGACCCTCTCAGGAATGCTGCGTTACCGGATTTGAGGCAGAGTCCGAACGCGTCGCTCGTGACGTTGGGTCGGTTTTCATAGATGATCGCTACAACGCCAAGCGGTACTTGGACCTTTTGGATTTGTAGACCATTTGGTCGTGTCCAGCTTTCCGTGATGGTTCCCACAGGATCTGACAATTGAATGAGTTTTCGGAGGCCTTCGGCCATTGCTTCGACTCGAGATGCGTCAAGGCGGAGTCGGTCGATAACGGTTTCAGGCGTATCTGAGTTCCGGGCGCGTTCGATATCTATCAGATTCGCGTCCAAAATTTCTTGGGTTGCAGCAACAAGACAATCGGCCGTCGTGCGAAGAGTTTCATTCTTGTCTTCTGTGGAGGCTATTGCGAGGATCTGAGCAGCTGCTTTAGCACGTTCGCCTAGGTCTCTCATCGGCGAAAAATCGCTTGTCAGATCACTTCGGGCCACTTCCGCAGACTACCGCCGATCTGGCCTTAAACCCGTTCCTTGGCGGTGCTAGCTAAGTCGGATCGTCAAGGAGGACAAGATCATCGCGGTGGATCGCAACTGGTGATGTGCCAGGTACAAGGTCTTCGGTACGACTTCCTTTCCACCTTTGCGCCGTTTCACTGTCCAATGCGATGAGCCCTTTCGCGAAGACTTCACCTGAAAGGTTTGAGATTTCTACGGCATCGCCGACGGAGAAGGTCCCTTGAACTTCAGTAATTCCAGCAGTCAAGAGCGATCCGCCGCCTTGTGACAAGGCTTTAGTGGCTCCGTCGTCGACTGTGATTCGACCATTGGCGGACACTGCAAATCCGATCCAAAGTTTTCTCGCCGCGACGTGAGTTTCTCTCGCCGGCACGGCCGTACCTGTTCCTGCAATTCCGGCTATTGCATCTGAAAGGACATTGTCTCGATCAGCTGCAGCGATGACAGTTCTCACGCCACTCCATGAAGCCATTCGTGCTGCCGCGAGCTTAGAAGCCATCCCTCCGCTTCCCCGGCTGCCTGCAATGCCGGCGACCTGCTGTATTGATTCGTCGATGGCGGCTATTTCTTCGATCAGCGTCGCGTTAGGTTCGATTCGGGGATCCGCCGTCAGCACGCCAGCCGTGTCGGTGAGAAGTACCAACAGATCAGCCCGGAGTAAGTTAGCGACAAGTGCCGCTATCCGATCGTTATCTCCGTATCTGATTGCGTCGTCGGCTACAGCATCATTTTCATTTACTACGGGCACAACGTTGAGACGTAACAAGTGTTTGAAGGTTGTCTCAGCGTGCAGATACTGATTGCGGTCTCTGAAGTCGTGAGGAGCAAGAAGAACCTGCCCTGTCGCTACTCCATGGGAGTCGAATTCATCGCCGTATGCTCTCATAAGGTCGATTTGTCCCACCGCGGAGATCGCCTGGAGAACTTCTGGTTCCTCAGGTCGGTTTACACCTAAGCGTTGCACACCGGCGGTAATGGCACCTGAAGTGACTACGACCAGCTCATGTCCCTGGGCGCGGGCCATCACAACTTCAGCGACAAGCTTCGATAGGGCGGCGACATTCACTTCGCCGCTTTCGCTTGTGAGCGACGATGTCCCAATCTTTACGATGACACGCATCAATAGATTCCCATTCCTCTTACACAAACTAGTTATCGGGTTCGTACTCAAATTGGAAGGACCCGATAACTACAACATCTCCTGCCACAGCCCCAGCCCTGGCTAATGCTCGAGGCACTCGTAGTTGTTGTAACCGTTCCTGAGCATGATTCATTGCATCAACATCGGTGAGATCAGAAAGAGCTACAGCTCGAAGAGCTTGTCTTCCTAACACTTCGAAGGACCCATCGTCTTGTCGCACAACCTGGATGCCTTCAGGCGTCGGTCGATGCACAACGTATTGAGTTTGTTGTTCATCAGCATTCCGCGCCTCTTCCACTAGCTGACGAAGCTGCCCGATGAGAACGTCTAGTCCTTGTCCTGTCACCGCTGAAATCGTCGAACCTGTCCAGGGCAGGCTGGCTACGTCGGATTTTGTGCCAATGACTATTCTCGGCCGATCCAGCAATCGGGCATCATATTCGCGAAGTTCTCGCATCAATATTTCTTCTTGCACGTCGGGGGTTTTAGCTTCAACTTCTGCTAAGTCAACGAGCACCAGCAGCACTCTGGCTCGTTCTACGTGGCGGAGGAACTGATGCCCTAATCCTCGTCCAGTAGCAGCCCCTTCGATTAGACCAGGCACGTCTGCGACAACCATTTCAAAATCATCACTGGTTCGTACTACTCCCAGATGAGGGGACAGCGTCGTAAACGGGTAGGAAGCTACTTTGGGTTTCGCAGCAGAAATTCGGGAGATGAGCGTGCTTTTCCCCGCGTTAGGAAATCCTACGAGTGCCACGTCGGCCATTAGTTTTAGCTCCAGGCGTAGCCATCGTTCTTCGCCGATCTCTGCCTGCTCCGCAAATGCGGGAGCTCTGCGCTTATTGGACAAGAACCGTGCGTTTCCGCGGCCACCTCTGCCTCCTGCTGCAGCTAGCCATCGGTCTCCTGCGCCTACTAAGTCCGCGAGGATTTCTCCATCGAAGTCTCTGATTACCGTTCCCTCGGGGACGTTGACGATGAGGTCTTCTCCGTTCTTGCCGTGCTTTTTCTTGCCTTGACCGTGTGAACCATCGTCGCCCCGCCGGAAAGGAAAATCCTTGAATGCTAAAAGAGAGGACACGTTCTGGTCAGCCACTAACCATACGTCCCCACCTGTGCCTCCATCACCGCCATCGGGCCCGCCACGCGAGACATGGGCTTCGCGCCGGAATGAAACACATCCAGCTCCTCCGTCTCCACCTTTGGCGTGGAGATTGCATTCATCAACGAAACCCGCCATAAGGTCCGAGGATACGGGGGTAATGGGCGCTGACTGAAACGGAAATAGAACTAGCCGTAGGAATATTGTTAAGAAGTAAGCCGAAGAGGCACTAATTGGTCAGTCAGTTACGACGTCAACTAGGCGCCTTCCTTTACGGTATCCGAACTTAACTACGCCGTCACTAGTCGCGAAAAGAGTGTCGTCCTTGCCGATTCCAACGTTCTGTCCTGGATGAAATTTTGTGCCTCGTTGGCGGACAATGATGCCTCCGGCATGAATCATTTGACCGGCGAACACTTTTACTCCGAGCCGTTGAGCATTGGAATCGCGTCCGTTCTTGGTGGAGCCGCCACCTTTGGTCTTAGACATTTCAGCCCCTCGCTATTTCAGTGATTTCGATGGTCGTGTACCGCTGTCGATGCCCCCACCGGCGACGGTTGTTGGTCTTGTTCTTGTAGGTAAAGCCGCGAATTTTTTCGCCCTTGATCTCGCCAACTACACGAGCAGTTACAGACGCTCCTGCTAGTTCGTCATTGGTTGACATAACCGCGTCGTCGTCTACCAACAAAATTGGGCTAAAGGTAACCTCTGAGCCTTCGTCGGCGTGGAGAAGTTCAACGTTGAGAACCTGTCCGGTTTCAACCTTTTCTTGTTTCCCGCCGGTGGCGATTACTGCGTACATAAGATCCTTCATGCTACCGGGTGTCTCCTTGACCACAAACAGTTGAGATAGATGATCAGACCTTGAGAACTGAATGGTGGAGTTCAACTCCGCGACCATCACAATGCTCACAGGCGCTGCTCAATGACTCCAGAAGCCCTTCTCCTGTTCTCCTGCGAGTCATTTCGACGAGACCTAGTTCTGAGATGCCCGATACTTGAGTTCTTGTTTTGTCTCGAGCTAATGCCTTTTCAAAGCTACTGACCACTTCGTCTCGGTTCTTTTTTATTTCCATATCGATGAAGTCGATCACAATGATGCCGCCTATATCTCGAAGTCGAAGTTGTTTCGCTATTTCTTCAGCGGCTTCAAGGTTGTTGCGAAATACAGTTTCTTCCAGGTTCGATTTGCCGACGTTCTTGCCTGTGTTGACGTCGATGACTGTTAACGCCTCAGTGTGATCGATGACGAGAGACCCTCCAGATGGAAGCCATACCTTTTGGTCGACTGCTTTTCGCAACTGTTCGGCCACGTGGTATCGCTCAAATAGCGGAAGTGGTTCGGTTTTTGGATCGTGGAACTCAATTCGGTCTGCCAGAGCTGGGGTTACTGTTTCCATGTAACCCTTGACCTGCTGGAAGAGGGTGGGGTCATCGATTATCACTCCTCGATAATCCCTGTTGAACTCTTCGCGAATGACTCTTACAACTAGCTCTGGTTCCCTAAACAGCAGGCTCGGTGCCTTTGCGCTACCAGCCAGTTCATTGATCTGTTGCCACTGATCTAACAGTCGTCGAACATCGCGTTCTATTTCTTCTGCTGTCACATCTTCAGCGGCGGTTCGAACAATCACACCGTGTTCTGAAGGTTTTACCTTGTCGAGGATATTTCGGAGTCGACGTCGCTCCTTATCGTTGAGTCTCTTGGAGATTCCGTAGGTATCGCTGTTGGGAACCAACACCACAAACCGTCCCGGAAGGCTGACTTCTGTCGACAGTCGCGCGCCTTTGTGAGCAATCGGGTTCTTTGTTACCTGACAAAGTATCGATTGCTGAGCGCTGAGAAGATCTTCGATTCGAGCGTCGTCTTGTCTTCGGCCTAAGCGGCTTCTCGGCTTCTTGGGTTTCGGTGCCGGTGGTTGTGATTTATCCCCGTCAAGGTCGTCACGGTCGTAGGTGACATCTCCGCGATACAGCACAGCATTCTTTGGTGTTGCTATGTCCACGAAAGCGGCTTCCATGCCTGGAAGCACATTCTGGACCTTTCCGAGGTAGATGTTTCCGTGTATCTCGCTTACGTCGTCTGACGGGCGACTCACGTAGTGTTCGATGAGGGATCGGCCTTCGAGCACTGCTACGTGGGTAACGCCATCATGAACATGGACCAGCATTTGGTAGCGACCTACGGGTCGTCCTTTACGTTCTCTTCCTCGTCGCCTTTCTAGTTGTTCACTGTCGAGCGAGACTGGGTCATCATTAAGGATCGCCTCGACGGGTTTGCCGGATCGTTGCCTCTCGTCTTGCTGGGTAGCTCCTCCACGGCCCTTACCGCCTCTTCGACGACGTTTACGAGCTGGTTTCGGCGAGGACTTTTCTTCGTTGTTTGAATCGTGGGCACGGTTGCTCGCTGGGCTACGCGTGTCGCCTACTTGGGGTTTGGTTTCTGTTGTTGAGCGTGAGGCTCGGGTCCGCGATCCGGTCGATCGTGTCCTTTTTCGCTTTGGACGGTCCTCGGTTGAAGGACTAGAAGCTTTGGTGTTCCCTGAAAGTGTTCGGGTTCGATTCCGCGCGGGAGTTTCCTCTGCACGGGAAGTTGTTCCCTTGTCTTCATTTTGGGTGGCGCCGCCGATTGTTCGGCGTCTACGCACAGGAGTCGTTTCCTGTGACTCCTCGAGCCCTTCCTCGGGCTTTTTTTGGTTCATTATGAGTATTCCTTGAGTTGTGGTGATTTAGACGGCGTCAACGGTTCTTGCCATTGGCCCTCGTGTTCGATCCATTGGTGGGTGCGGCGCGCGATCCCCATTTCGGCTCCGGGGGCGAGCACGTCTACGAGCTCGCTAGGTCGAATGACCCTTGGTTTTGCCGAAAGCTCCGCTATGACGATCGGGCCTCGTTCTGACTCGCCGTCCATACGAAGGTCATATACGCCGTAGCGAATGTTTTCGCGCACTAGTTCGTTTTTCTTCTTTCGTTCAGTCTCTATCTCTGAGCCAGCTAGGGCTCTTTCAATCGCGTCTTCGACTTCTCGTGCTACCGCTCCCAGTATGTCGAATTTCCAACCGCAAGTGACAACGGTTTCTTGCAGGGAGCCTCCGCCCTTGGGTTCAACCGTTAGAGCGACGACATCGAATCCTGTGGGCAGCGCTTCGCTTAGAGCTATTTGCATTTGTTGTTCGTTGTGCAATTTTCCTTGGCCCCAGCCAATACATGCAATCTGTCCATCGACGATGGAGTCGGGGCTCAACGGCACGTCGAGGTACTCAGCTTCGGACTCATAGCAAGTAGGTAAAGCTAACCCGAAACTCATGCGGACCCGGGGTGAGAAACCTTCGCTGTAAGTGATCGGTACCCCGCAACGCCTGAGCGCTCTTTCCACGATTCGTGCAACGTCGCGATGTCCCACAAAGCGAACTTTGCCCATTTTTGAAAAGCGAATTCTTAGCCGCACGGGTATCCCCCACCTATCAAGGTGGGAGCTACACGTTGACCCGTGAAGGTTCGTAACATTACGTTCCTCCCACTTCCGCTCTAGGGCGGAGGTCCACCGGCACAACATGGCCGATTGCTAGGTCTTGGCCAGTCCCTTGACTTCCACCATTTGGCGGAACTGGGGACGCAACCACGTGTTCGATCCCGTATTCGGTGCAGGCCCCGCAGTCATAGCATGGGGTCCAACGGCAGTCTTCGAGGCCGAATCCGGCCAACGCGTCTTGCCAATCTTGCCAAAGAAAATCTTTGTGTAGCCCTGCGTGAATGTGATCCCAGGGTAAAACTTCGTTCTCGTCTCGATGTCGGTGAACGTACCATTCGATATCTAGTTCTGAGGCCCTCATTGCTTCTTCCCAGAGGGTTAGATCGAAGTGTTCGCTCCATTCTTGGAAGGTGCCGCCGTGTCGCCATACGTGTTCAATTACTCGTCCGACGCGGCGGTCTCCTCGACTGGTAATTCCTTCAGCTGTCGATGCTTCAGGAGCGTGCCATTTGAGGTGGACTCGTTTATTTCGTCGAAGTCTCTCGCGGAGTAACTCAACTTTTCTCCGCAGCTCTGCGGATTCATTCTGACCAAACCATTGGAACGGAGTGTGTGGTTTGGGAACGAACCCTCCAAGAGAAACGGTAACTGAGGCTTTCTTCGTGTATTCCTGACCAATCGCAACGCAATTCTCGGCTAGATCAGCTATTGCGAGGGTGTCTTCGTCCATTTCTGATGGAAGGCCAGTCAGGAAGTACAGCTTCATACGATGCCATCCCTGGCTGTATGCGGATCGGACGGCTTCGTACAGGTCTTCTTCGGTCACTAGCTTGTTGATGATCTGTCGCATCCTCCATGAGCCCGCTTCGGGCGCGAAGGTGAGGCCTGTTCGTCGAGCTCGAGAGACTTGTGCTGCTACTCCGACTGTGAATGCATCTACGCGAAGGCTGGGTAATGAAACGCTCACTCGTCCGCAGGTCCCAGGTTCGTCGATCGTGCCGGTTACGACTTCTTCGATATTGCTGAAGTCGGCGGTGGACAGTGAAGTGAGGCTCACTTCGTCATAGCCAGTTCGTTCAAGTCCCTTCGAAACCATTTCGCGGACCTGGCTAGCTGGGCGCTCTCTTACGGGTCGAGTGATCATGCCGGCTTGACAGAAGCGGCAGCCTCGTGTGCAGCCTCGAAAAATTTCAACGTTTAGACGGTCATGGACTACTTCTGTAAGCGGCACTAGTTGATTGCGTGGGTACGGCCAGTCTGCGAGGTCGGCCACTGTCCGTTTTTGGACGCTGACCGGGACATCGGGGTGTTTCGGTTGGACGCCCACGAGTTTGGTGCCGTCATATGTGGCCTCATACATGGACGGTACGTAGACGCCCGCAATTTGGGTCAGTGCTCGTAAGACGTTTTCTCGACTGCCTGGGGGTTTTCCTGATTTGCGCCACTCTCCGACTGTGGTTGTGATTTCAGCGATCACCTCTTCGCCGTCGCCCATCACGAAAAAGTCAATGAAATCTGCGAGCGGTTCAGGGTTGTAGGCGCAGTGACCTCCGGCCCCGATCAGCGGGTCCGCGTCACCTCTTTGTGAGGCCCTCACTGCGAGACCAGCAAGATCTATGCAGTTCAAGACATTGGTGTACACAAGTTCGGCAGAGAGATTGAAAGCGAGTATGTCGAACTCTTCAGCTGGTCTGTGGGTGTCGACTGAGAAGAGTGGCAGACCGTTGGAACGCATCTGGGCTTCCATGTCTGTCCAGGGCGCGTAGGAACGTTCAGCGAAGGCATCTGGCCGCTCGTTCAGTAACTCGTACAGGATCTGTAGGCCTTGGTTCGGTAACCCGATTTCGTATGTGTCGGGATATGTCAGTAGCCACGATGTGGCGTCAGGCTTGTAGATGTCTGTGCAGGCTCCGTCCTCGCAGCCGATGTAGCGGGCGGGCTTTTCCACCCTAGGGAGGAGAGGCTCGAGCCGGGGCCACAGCGAGGTCATTTGAGGGCTGATTCTAACGCTCCAAGCCCGCTTTTCCAGATTATGGACGTCTTTATTGCGGCGGTCACGCTAGATGTCTTCGCGCGCTGATGTTGATAACGAGACCAATCAAGCCGAACGCTACGACCGTTGAGGACCCACCATGACTCAGAAAAGGAAGTGGAATTCCAGTTATTGGCATGATTCCCATCGTCATTCCAACGTTTTGAAATATTTGGAAGGTGAACATGGATAGGGCCCCGACACAAGCGAACGTTCCGAATAGATCATTTGAGGCCCTTGTAATGAACCAGATTCGAGCGAGCATGTAGGCGTATAAAAGCAGCAGCGCAGAGACTCCTAAGAATCCGAATTCTTCACCTAGCGCGGTGAAAATGAAGTCGGTCTCTTGTTCGGGTACGAGGTTGAGGTTGGTTTGCGTTCCCTGTAACCATCCCTGTCCTCTGACGCCTCCAGCTCCTATGGCGATTTGTGATTGGTTGATGTTGTAGGAAGCTCCTTGGATGTCGAATCCAGGGTCAAGGAAAGCGGTGAGCCGTTGTTCTTGGGTCTGACGCAATATCTTGGGGCCTCCGAGGTTGTCGCTGTTGAACATCCCGACAACCACGATGACCCCAACCACGGTTGTCACAAAGATGTGTTTGAGTTGCGCTCCAGAAACCAACAACACTCCCATACCGATCGCGACGAAGACCAACATGGTGCCAAGGTCCGGCTGCAGGTAAATGAGGCCTAGGGGAACGGCCAACATCAGATATGCGTTAGACAGAGTGACTAGTCGAAGGTGTCCGTCTTGGTTGGCGACGAAGGCGGCCAGCGCTATGACAACTGCTACCTTCGCAAATTCGGCTGGTTGTATCTGAAAGGTGAGACCGGGTAGTTCGTACCATGCTCGGGCTCCGTTACGTTCAACTCCGAAAAAGAGGACTCCTACGAGAGCAAGCATCACTAGCAAGTACGCCTGGCTAGCAAAGTCGCGATAGAGCCTGTAATCCAAGAATGTTGCCGCAATCATCACCGCTATTCCCAGAGTGACAAAAATGATCTGTCGTTTTGCGTAGGTCAAGGGATCTTGGCCATTGAACTCAAGAACTCGCCATGTGGAGGAGTAGTTCAGCGCAACGCCAATCGCTGAAAGCAAGATGGCTACTATGCCGAGTGAGTAGTCGGCGTAACGAAGCGGAGACCGTAGCTCTTTGCGGAGCGGTAGATTCACTGGTCGCGCTCTTCTAGGTCGGGGATGCCGTCACCATCGACGTCTTCGGGGCTGTTGGCGCGGGGCACTTGAATCCCCCACGGGCAGCCCTCTGGTACGTAGCTGGTGAAGGCCTCATATCCTCGCAAGGATTCTGGAATTTCGGGACATTCGGGTCTCGGTGCTATGAATGCCACCTGGGGGTCTGGCCACCTTTGCTCGTAGGCACGTAAGGCCTCGAAGATCTTTCGTGCTACCGGTGCTGCTGCCTCACCGCCAAATCCGGCCTCTTCCATGATGACAGCGACGACATAGCGCGGGTCGTGCCTTGGTGCCCATGCCACGAATACAGCAGAGTCTTCCTTTTTTCGCTGCAGGACTGAGTTTCTTCCTTCCGCCTGCGCTGTTCCGGTCTTGCCTGCTATTGCGTATCCGGCGGCGTCATAGCCTTCGAACGCCCGCCAGGCGGTGCCGCGTCGCGCTTTACTAGATACTCCGTGTAAGCCTTCTCGTACGATCCCTGAACCTTCAGGAAATTCTGCTAGTCGCTGAATACGGGGCTCGAAGTCAATCACTGATGAACCGAATTGTGTTTCGGTGCGAGACACGACACTCTCAACGATATTTGGGCTGAACAAAGTTCCGCCGTTGGCAAAGGTGGCGTAGGCGTTTGCGAGTTGTATTGGGGTTACTGAAACGAATCCTTGGCCGATTCCTGTGTTGATGTTGTCGCCGGGTAGCCACTGGGTTGATTCGCCATACGGGTTGTATGCGTCTGGGTTCGTTTCAAATAATGCTTCCTTGATGTCTCCATCTCCGACCCGACCACTTTTCTCGAACGGCAACTGGATTCCTGTTTGATTACCGAATCCGAGGAGTTGTGCCATGTCTTGAATTGCCCATTGCTCTTCACCTCGGATCCAATACAGGTCGTGTGCCACCTTGTAGAAGTACGCGTCGCTGGACCGCGTTATGGCTGATGAGAGATCGACAACCCCTAATGGTGCTTTGTCTGCGTTGTAGAAAGTACATCTGCCGGTGCACCCGTATTTGTCAGGGATCTTGAAGTAACCAATGTCGTAATAAGCCGCTCTGGGAGAGATGAGCCGAGCTTCGAGACCGGCTAACGCCGTGACTAGTTTAAAAACTGAACCTGGCGAATAGAGACCTTGGACGGCTCTGTTATTTAGGGCGCCCGGGGCGTACGGATTTTCAAAGACCGATTGGTACTCGAGTGTGGTTATTCCACCGACCAGCCAGTTGGGGTCATATGTGGGATGGGAGGCCATAGCCAATACATCGCCGTTTCTAAGATCCATCACTACTGCGGCGCCACCTATGGCTGGGAAAAAGAATCCGCTGTCTTCGCTGACAGTTTTTCGAGCTGCTATCAACCCTTGCCTTAGGTACGACTCGGTCGCGGCTTGGAGATCTGCATCGATTGTTAGGTAGACGTCGGACCCTGGTTTCGGAGTCGTTTGGTTCACTATTCGGTGAACTCTTCCCGTGCTATCTACTTCGAGTTCTGTTCGTCCCGGATGGCCGTGGAGGTCTGCTTCGAAGATCTGTTCGATCCCTGATTTTCCGACTCTTTCTGAGGGTAGATAGTCCTCCTTAAGAAGGCGATCCTCCTGCCCTTGCGACATGGCTCCGACGTAGCCAATCACGTGCGCACCAATTTCGTTTTGAGGGTAAACGCGACTCATAACCCATTTCGCTTCAACCCCTGGTAGCGACTGTTCCGAGATCCGCAAAAGGCCGTATTCATCAAGTCCTGTCGCTACAACCTTTGCTGCGAGCGGGTGGGTTTGTTGATCTAGTAGGCGCAAACTGAGGACCGGTACCGGAATGTCGATCAACTCAGAAAGTTGTTCTAAGACGTAGTCAACTTGGCCCGGTGCGTATCGGGATTGGTTCACTGTTACGACACCGGTCCTGGTGTTGTCCGCTAGTACCACGCCGTGGCGGTCGAGGATTCGGCCGCGGGTCGGCTGAGTAACCACTATTTCGATGTGATTTAAGTAGGCCTTGTCGGCTAATTCTTCGCTTGTTAGCACCTGCAAATACCACGCCCGCGTGAGCAGTGCAGCGAATAGACCAACAATAAGTACTCCAAGAAACGCTAGTCGTCGACTCAATTGGTCATTCATGGATCTGAACTGTTTCAAGAGGAAACGCCCAGCGAACAAGAGGAGCTAATAGCACCGTCAATAGTGGCGCTGAGCCCGCGGTGACCAGAGCTATGGCACCTAGTTCTCGTCGCGTGACGTATTCAAGACCAATGAGCGCTCCAATGGCAGCAAATAGTGATGTCGCGGTGGCCGCGAGTAACGCGACGGTCAATGACCGAGTAAAGATGTTCCGTTCAGCCAATTGACTAGAAATAGAACCTGCCACATACCCAGCTATAGAAAAGGTCAGTGCCGTCATTCCGAACGGAGTGTGCAGGACTAGGTCTACGGCAAAGCCGACTATGAAACCGACTAAGGCACCATTTGGTGGACTCAGGTACAGGCTCACAAGCACTACCACTACTAGTGGCAGGTCAACGATGTAGCCGCCGATCCGGAAGTGCGGTACTACTGCAATTTGAATCAAAAGTATCGTCGCAAAAAT
>Ga0208765_1000168_pt1 | contig 41688 bp, 42 predicted proteins | sample ETNtaG_2_FD_185783 | JGI IMG/M metagenome (GOLD analysis project Ga0208765, IMG submission 185783) | Marine microbial and viral communities from oxygen minimum zone, Eastern Pacific Ocean - ETNP201406SV203 (SPAdes) (version 2) | ecosystem: Environmental > Aquatic > Marine > Oceanic ...
GTGGCCGACACTTATCCACCCAATTGTGTTCTTTGTTCTTGGTGGCATATTTGCGGCAATTTTGGATCTCGACACTGACCAAATCGGCCCGGAGATCGTATATTTCATTGGCTACGTTTGGGTGTCTATTGCATTAGGTGTGCGTCGCCTTCATGACATTGGGCGAAGTGGAAAGTGGCTGCTGATCGGGCTCATCCCCTTGGCAAATTTGGTGCTTCTGTACTGGTTTGTTCAGCCGAGTTCTGCTGAAACAAGTGAATGGGGAGGTTCAGCCACGCAAGGGGGAACGGCAGCAGCTAGTAGTGACGGCGAACCAGAACCGCCGCAACAAACGAGCGACATCATTCGATAATTGGCTGTATTAACGACTGCTATCTAAAGCAGCTCGTAAGGCACTGGTACTTACCCCAAGTGAAGAAGCTGCAGCCTCAATATCTGGGGGAGGAGGCCCTAACGCCGAGCGAAGCTGCGCTTCGGATACGCCGAGTTGTGCCGCGGCCACAGCCAGATTCGGTTCACCTAACGTTGGCCCAGTTGGGCCTGTTGGTGGCTGTCTCGCGTTTGGTCCCGAAGGCCTAGTTTCAGTGAATTCGCCGTTTAAACAACGGCTGATGTATGGGAACTCTTTGGTAATGAGGTACACGTATTGACCGTCAATCAACGTTCCGTTGCATTCGTCTAGACCGCCTGACCCAGGAACGTATTCCCAGTCAGAGGTATAGGTGCCATCAGGGGCTGTGCCTTCCACGACCATATTTGGGCCCTGTCCGCCGCCGAGGCTTACCTCGCAATTGCTGCCAGTTCTCAAAGACGCCGAAAGCCGGTAGCTGGACGCGTATGCATTAGTTGTCGATATGTAGATCAGATAGCCATCCGCCGCGAAGCCGACATGAACCGGTTCTCCTCCGAAGTGAGCGTGTATGTCAGCGAGCAAGTCAGATAATCCGTGATAGTGGTAAGCACCAGTTGGCTGCACGTGTGCGTTATTAAAGTCCATACCAAGATTGAAGGTGTCTTGTAGCCCTTCAACCCGGTATGTCTCACCGGTCGCGCAGGTCACGGTTTCTGCGGTGCCCGGCTCAAACTTGACACCGTTTACTGCGACACCGGGCACATGCACCTCAGTCGCTGCCCCCTTATAGGCGGGGTTCGTGGGGTACTCGTACCTGTTTGATTGCGCCGAGATGGTATTCGGGTTGCCTGAGTTTGGGAATAACCCAGTTTCATGATTTGGCAAAGCGTTCGTGACGATTGTTCGCGTGTTGCCTGACACCGTCACTGTTGTCTGAGTGCCAAATACGGCATCAGAGATTGAATAATTGCCTAAATAAGACCCCGCCTGAAGATCTGTGTGGGTGTGGGTGGCTGTTGTTTGTGTGGTCGATGGGGTGGTCGTGTTTTCTGTGTGGGTGTGGGTGGCTGTTGTTTGTGTGGTCGATGGGGTGGTCGTGTTTTCTGTGTGGGTGGCTGTTGTTTGTGTGGTCGGTGGGCTAACTGTCTCTTGGCTCGAGCAGGCAGTGGCAACAACACAAACTGTCAACAGAATGGTGGCGGTCGCCTTTAATTCGCCGATTCGGAAAGAAGCCATGCAGCACTATCCCCTGTTCGACGCTAAAAAGATGGCCCGAAGTAGCAATCTTTATAGAAAATTCAGGATGTAATTTCGGCCGCTACTTTAAGACCAAACATATTTGTTCCTAAACAATGAACCTTGAACTGACCTAAAGAAAACGGGTTAAAAACCTCACGAGAGAAACCGAAGATGAACTACGTCGAATTAACAGATGAAGCCTATGAGTCAATGCGTGACCGGGATCCCGACGAGCCAGTCGCGATGATCAACTTGCTCAAGTTTCGTGACGTAGCCGACCCAAACCTAGGACTAGAGGCGACCAGCGGACGCGATTGCTACTTCGGTCACTACATCGCAGGAGTACCACCCATCGCGAACCGGCTAGAGACCGGACACTCGCCCCTCTATCTAAATGAAGTCAATTCATGTTTCTTCGCTTCGACAGGCGAAGACTGGGACTACCTATTGGTCGCTCAGTATCGATCACGACGGTCTTTTATCGAAATGATCACTGACTCTCACTATCAAGAACTTTTGAACTATCGGTCTGGAGCACTGCTCAATAGCCGATTAATTGAATGCGTCAACGAAAAACCAGAGGGATATCCACTCCACGTCAACGCGTCATTGCCGGCGGACCCAATTATTGAACAACCCGGGTTATTCAAAGACCCGCGAGTAAACGAAATCAACAACCGTGACGCAGAACAACCAACCGACATGCTGAATCTGGTTCGCCTAGCCGGCACCACGAAACCAAACGGCGGAGTTGACAACATGTCAGGGGCACAGGGGTATGAGGACTATAGAAACGGAGTGACAGCTCTATATGCCGAACGGGCCGGCGTTGAAATTACCTGGCGCGCCTTTCCCGTAGCTACCCTCATCGGCCCTTCTGACGAACTTTGGGATGAAGCGCTGATATATCACTACCTAAGTCGTTCACGAATGCTTTCAATGTTCACCGACTACGACGATTACCGCGTCAACCATCTCCCAAAACGGAACGCATCAATCGTGGATAGCCGATTAATCGAAACCACAGTTGGCGGATAACGCCGTCGATTAACAGTTCAGTAACTCCGAGTAGCCACGGCGCGTTGATCCACATATCGGGTATGGAAGAAACTCAGGCGCTGAGCGGCTTTCCTTTTGCATGGTCAACGAAGACGAACTCTTCAACAGGTTTTCTGGAAAGCTTCGACAATTGTTTAGGCGGACGACCGATCGTCAACATGGCCGAAACGGCTTCATGTGATTCAAGCCCCAATAATTCTTGGACAGCTGGCTCTTGAGCCGCGAGCAACGTCGTTAATGTCCCACCGAAACCTTCGTTTCGAGCTGCCATCAATGCACTCCAAGCCATCGGATAAATCGAAGCTCCACTAACCACTCCGACACGATCCAAAAACTGGTCCATCGAAGCAACAACTTTCAAATCCACAGCAACAATGCAAACAACTGGGACATCCTCAAGATGCTTAAACATCGGTATAGCAATTGGCAGTGATTCATCCAACGAAGCCTCATCCGCATCTATCGACGAAGGAGTCACTGATTGCCAATAAACCTCTCCCGCGCGAGTTTGCGCAGCCGCCACCCGCATCGGCCCCCAACACAACTCGCCGAGAGCCTTTTTAGTTTCACGATCACGAACAGCTATCACCTTCCAACCCTGACGATTTCCCCCCGAAGGAGCAAAGCGAGCGGTGTCGAAAATTCGATACAACACATCATCGGGGACAGGGTCATCAGTGAACTCTCGAGCCGCGAACGTGGTCCTAGCTACATCAACAAAATCCATTTTCGAACCTCAGATAATTCGATCGGAACGCAAGTCATCAATCTCCGATGAGCTGAAACCCAACTCTGTTAACACTTCGTTCGTATGTTCACCTAACTCAGGAGCTCGATGACGAATCACACCCGGGCTGCCCGTCATGGCAACCGGGAATTGGCTTATCGGAACATCTTTCGAAGCTGTCGGATATCCCACTCGCTCTAAAAAGCCCAACGCATTTACATGAGGATGATCCAAGGTCTGTTGAGGCCTTAACACCGGGGCCCCGGGAATCTTCAGTTCAGCAAGAGCAGCAAGAACCTCATCTGTTGTCTTATCAGCGCACCAATCTGACATCACTCCACAGATCTCGTTCCGGTGGTTCCCCCGGCCTTCATCATTTTGGAACCTCGGGTCGTCGGCCAGCTCAGGTCTACCAACCAGCTTCGCCCAGCGAGCGAACTGATAATTACCTATAACCGAGACCAGAACTAACCCGTCGCTACTCACAAAAGTGTCCGAAGGAGCCGCTGTCTGCCCTTGGTTATGGGAAGCCTCACGATTTATCTCGAGCTGATCCTGCTCGATAAGCGTCGCATTCGCGATTGTCATCGCAGTTTTCAGGAGCGCTCCTTCAAGCTCTTGACCTTCTCCGGTGAGATCACGATGCCGCAACGCGGCAAGTGTCGCCATAGCTAACAAAGACCCAGTACAAAAATCTACGTACGGTGTGGAGTTGCGTGTCGGCTGCCCCTCAGGGCCCGTCATATGCATCGCACCAGACATAGCTTGAGCCAAGCCGTCGAAACCCACCCTGTCACTAAAAGGTCCACCTGACCCGAAACAAGTCACGGTCGACACGATGATGTCCTCTTTTAATGATTTCAGCGACTCATAGTCAAGGCCCATCTGCCTTCGAGTCTCAGGAGGAAGATTGGCAACCACCACATCAGCGGTTGCTACAAGGGCGTTCATTATCTCTCGCCCTTCCGGCTTCATCGGATTTAGGGTCACACTTTTTTTATTGCGGCCCACCTGCAAAAACAAAGCACCTTGACCGTCAGGAGTCACCGGTGTCGTCCAACGATCCTCCCCGCCATCAATTCGTTCAATCCGGATTACGTCAGCACCAAGATCTCCCAAAATCGTCGCGGCGAACGGACCGGCAATAAACCGACCGAAATCCAGAACTCGAACCCCATCCAAAACGCCAGACATCACAACCCCCAGACCATGCCCAATACCGTTTCCAACCGAAACGGAAGAACTTTCCCCAAGAACATAGTTAGCTTTTCAGCGCGATGACTTTTGCTAACAACATCTCAAGAAGGCCCACTGCCGGATACGAGTCCTATTTCAAATGCCATCTCGCCCAAAGTCACGCCTATGTTGGAGACACAAGATCAGTTGTTGACCGCAACGATTGGGGAAAAGTTGCTCAGTTCATTTGACGATTTCTATATTCACCAAACAACACACCCGATCGCGACCCCAGCAACAACTGATCGAAACGCCTATGACCGGTCGTTCTTCAACGGGTACACCGCGGACGGCAACTTGTACTTCGGAGTGAGTTCAGCCCGGTACCCAAACCTGCACATACAAGACTGTGCCTTAACAGTGGTATGGGGCAACCAACAACACTCCTTTCATGGCTCACGACGAGCTCCACAGGACCCAATCGATATGAGCACCGGCCCGTTTCGGATCGAAATCCAAGAACCAATGAAAACCATCCGCGTTGTTCTTGAGGACAATGAAACCGGAATCGGAGCTGACCTTGAATGGATTCCACGCAGCGCTCACTTCGCTGAAGATCATCAGACACTCACGCCGGAACAGATAGGCCGCTGGATGATCGCTACTCGAATGAATCAGTTCGGATTTTGGCGCGGCGAACTTCGTCTTCCCGACGAAACCATCACCCTTGACCCCGCACAGACGTACGGAACCAAAGACCGCTCTTGGGGTGTTCGACCGGTAGGAGACCCAGCACCTCCAGGAGCACCACAGTCCCCTAAAGGTCTCAAATTTTTCTGGGCCCCCCTTCACTGGTCGGATCATGTAACGCACATAGGTGTTTTCGAAGGAGACCACGGTGAAGTCTGGCATTGGGACGGTTTCCAACTGCCCGCCTACACACAAGCCGACCAGATACCAGGTATTGAAGACCCAGGCATCAAACGTTTCACTTCAGTGAGCCACAACTTCACATGGCTAGCTGGAACGCGCAGAGTGTCGGGCGGTCAACTAACCGCACAACTCCCAGATGCCGATCCAATCGAAATAGAGATCCAACCAATACGGTCAATTCTCATGAAGGGAATGGGCTACGGGCACCCCGAATGGGGTCACGGCCAGTGGAAAGGCGAATTAGCGATCTTCGGAGAATCCTGGGATCTCAACAAAATCGACCCACTAGCACCCGAAAACATTCATATACAAGAAGTCGTGCGAGTACATAACGGTGCTTCTGAGGGCCTAGGTGTGCTCGAACAACTTGTCGTTGGGCCATATCCGAAGTACGGGTTCACAAAATTTTTTGACGCGGCCACTTGAAGAAATAGAACGACACGCACAATGCCTGTCGTGGAAGGATGAACACATGGAACTGTACGACGCTATGCGAACCACATTCGCCGCCCGAGACTTCACTGATGACGAAATGCCCGATGAGACCCTTTATCGGATTCTCGACAACGCCCGCTTCGCCCCCAGTGGCGGCAACCGACAAGGCGGACGAGTAATTGTTGTTAAAGACCCTGCCACGAAGACAACTCTTGGTCGACTATGTCTTCCACAGTTGAGGGTGTACGGCGAACAACGACGAAGTGGAGAAAGCCCTTGGCAAAGTGTTCAACCAACAGGTATCGACGTTGACAAAGTCTGGAATGACGAATCCATCCCTGCCGTGATCCCCATGTTCGAAGATCTTTCACGCACACCCACCGTGCTGGTCATCGCCGTTGATCTGAGCGTTGTGGCATCTCTGGACAAAGACCTTGACCGAGTCGGCATTATCAGTGGAGGTTCGATATACCCCATGGCATGGAACATTCTGCTTGGCGCTCGCAACGAAGGATTTGGGGGGACGCTCACCACGCTTATCGCTGCTCAGGAATCGAAAGCGCAAGAGTTACTTGGCCTTGAACCCAACATTGCTGTGGCGGCGCTGCTGACCATAGGAAAACCCAAAAAACAACTCACCAAGCTGTCTCGTAAGAAAGTGGAAGAGTTCACCACAGTTGACCGAGCTGATGGGCCAGCATTTACAGGCTGAACGCCAAAGACGTTCTTAAGCTGGGACTGCCCGCCTCGAAATCTGGTCCAGATCACAAGATGCTGGGAGGGTCCCAAATAGCGACCCGTGGTCGCCCCCCACTCTTGACATCAGATAGGCCTCACTTACCGAAGGGTGGCCGTGTTCAACCATCAGAGTCGCGGCCCAAGTAACCGCAAGCTTTTCTACGAGTCGGCGTGCCTCTGCTTCAGACAACGGGTCAGCAAAGTCGGCTCGCAGAGCATTCAAGTGCTCATCAATGCCTGCATCTCGACCACGAGACTGCTCTAGCTCATCAAGAAAAATTTCCACACTCTCGGGGTTTCTAGCTGCCGCTCTTCCGATATCTAGAGCGATCACATTCCCAGCACCTTCCCATATGGCGTTCAAAGGTGCCTCGCGATACAAACGAGGCATGATCGAATCTTCGACGTACCCATTGCCGCCAACACACTCCAATGCCTCCCTGACGACAGGGTTCGATTGCTTGGTTAACCAATACTTGGCAACGGGCGTCGCCAAGCGAGCAAAAGCTTGTTCCCGTTCGTCAACTTCCATGCGCTCATGCGCCCCTGAAAGTCGAGTGATCATCAGCGTTGCCGCTTCAACCTCAATTTCTAAATCAGCCAACACGTTTTGCATCAATGGCTTATCAATCAAAGTCGCACCGAACGCTTCGCGGTTAGCCACATGCCAACCCGCTTGGCTCACAGCTTGACGCATCAAAGAAACACCCCAATTCGCTACATCCAACCGGGTGCCATGCACCATCTCGATAATTGTTGGAATACCGCGTCCTTCTTCACCGACCAGCCAGGCTGCCGTGCTGTCGAATTCCAATTCAGCTGACGCATTGGAACGATTTCCCAACTTGTCTTTGAGGCGCATAAAACGAAGCGAATTTCGGGTCCCATCAGGCAACACCCGAGGAACCAAGAAACAAGACATCCCTTTAGGCGCATAAGCCAAAACCAAGAATGCATCACACATAGGCGCCGAAGTGAACCATTTATGGCCTTCAAGCCGGTACTCACCTCCCGGGCCCCCGCCAGCCGCAGGAGTTGCGGTACTTGTGTTTGCCCTAACGTCGGAACCACCTTGTTTTTCTGTCATTCCCATACCCAAAAGCACCCCCGACTTAGTACCGGGAGCTTTGAGTCGCTGGTCGTAACTTCTACTGATTGTCAGCGGTTCCCAAAGCTCCGCCAGTTCAGGTTGATGCCGTAACGCCATAAGCGCGCCAGAGGTCATCGAGGTGGGGCAACCGTGGCCCATTTCGATCTGAGTTATCAAACCCATGAGGGCGTTGCGTGTCACATATGCCCCGTCACCCGCAGGCTTTTCATAACGCATGCAATGAATCCCACTTTCAACGGCAAGATTCAGAATCGAGTGATACGCGGGATGGTATTCGATCTCATCGATTCTGTTTCCAGAAGCATCATGAGTGTGAAGAATTGGAACGTTCTTGTTCGCCAAACGTCCCCATTCTCGTGTTTCCTCATTGCCGACTTGGGCGCCAAAACTCTCCAAAACCCCTAAGTCCCCTCCCTCGCGGCGGACCGCTTCTGGGAGCACCGGATCAGCAGTAAACAAATTGTAAGAACTGAGTGGTTCCGGTTGGTTATCCGACGACAACATGGCTCTAAACTACCCCGAAGCTCATTGAAGAGGACAATGGAGCAATGAGCGACTACTTTTCGATGCACTGCATCACGACGGCGGATACTTATGAACCGCCTAACTAAGGGGAATAAGTGAAATATGTAGCACCATCTTCGGTTGAGGAAGCAACGTCGTTGCTATCAACCTCACCGTCAGCGCAGGTGTTTGCCGGGGCAACAGACGTTGTCCCCCAACTCCGGGCGGGGCGTCCAGCTCCTGAGGTACTGGTCGATCTAAAGAACATCGAAGAACTCGTATCAGTGGCGAACGACGGAGATAAATGGACGGTCGGGGCAGCAACACCAACGGCCAATCTCACCGAGGACCAAGCATTCAGCGACGAGTTTCCGGGCCTATCTGAGGCTGCGGGGCTAATCGGCTCTGACCAGATACAAAATAGATCCAGCTTGGGAGGCAACCTATGCAACGGTTCACCCGCAGCCGACTCCGTGCCAGCGATGGTCGTAAACGGAGCTCGAGCCGTAGTCGCTGGCCCAAACGGAACTCGAGTCCTTGATGTAGCAGAAGTCGTAACTGGACCGGGCGAAACATCACTCGACGCAGACGAATTCATTGTCGAGTTCGAAATTGACAGAATGCCGGCCCGGACAGGTGACGCCTACCTACGGATGATTCCAAGAACCGAAATGGACATCGCGGTCGTAGGGGCTGGAGCACGAATCACACTCGCAGAAGACGGGAGTATCGAACAAGCAGCCTTGGCTCTAGGAGCGGTCGCCCCGACGGTCGTTAGAGTCCCGGACGCAGAAACCGCGTTGGTTGGCAACACCGCCGATGATGAAACCCTCTCTGCTGTAGCGAACGCAGCGAGTGAAGCATGTAACCCAATTGATGACAAACGTGGCACCGTCGCCTACCGGAAGCAGGTAGCTGGAGTACTCGCGAAACGAGCAGTGCTGATAGCAATTGAAAGAGCCGAGCAGAGAAACGGAACGAACTAATGGCACGAACTCACATAACGACCGTTGTCAACGGCGACGAAACAGAATTCTTAACTGAAGATGGCACTTCTCTACTCAACGCTCTTAGAGACGAAGTTGGTCTAACCGGAGTAAAAGAAGGTTGCGGCACAGGAGATTGTGGAGCTTGTTCAGTCATGATTGACGACAAAGTCACCTGTGCCTGTCTCGTATTCGCGCCGGAAGTCGACGGGTCAACAATTCTCACGGTTGAAGGGCTTGCTGACTCCGGCGAGTTACATCCCCTTCAACAGTGTTTCTTGGAGGGTGCAGCCCTGCAGTGCGGTATCTGCACACCAGGTTTCCTGATATCAGCAAAAGCTTTGCTGGACAAAAACCCAGATCCAACAGAAACCGAAATTCGATATGCATTGGCCGGCAACCTGTGCCGGTGCACTGGATACGACAAAATTATTCGTGCTGTCCAAGAAGCAGCTCGAGAGATGAGGGGGCAGTAATGGCTGTGACCGAAGAAAACCCTGGATACAAATGGGTTGGCACCCGACCAATTCGACCTGACGGACTAGAAAAGGTCACAGGAAAAGCACAATTCGGTGCAGACCTGATGTTGCCTGGGATGCTGTTCGGCAAGGTTGTGCGGTCACCCCACGCGCACGCCCAGATAATTTCTATAGACACCACCGCCGCAGAAGCGATGGCGGGAGTCAAAGCGGTCATCACAGGGAGCGACTTCCCTGACCTCGCGGCCAATGGCGCTCACCCAAGTGAAATCGATCTCGCCAACAACGCCATCGCCAGGGACAAAGTCCTATACGAAGGGCATGTAGTTGCTGCTGTAGCAGCCACCACCCGTGATCAAGCCGAAGCTGCGGCAAAAGCAGTTGAGGTCACATACGAGATTTTGCCCCACGTGCTCACAGTGGATGAAGCCATGGCCGATGGCGCTCCTTTGTTACATGAAGGAATGATCACCAAGGGTGTCGACCCTGCACCTGAAGAACCATCAAACGTGGCCAGCAAAATTCTCCACGAACGCGGTGATCTCGACCAGGGGTTCGGTGAAGCCGAAGCTGTTGTGGACCGGGAATTCACCACCAAACCAGTCCACCAGGGATACATAGAGCCTCACGCTGCTGTCGCCGACGCGAATAGTGACGGAAGAGCCCACATATGGTGCTCCTCCCAGGGACATTTCCAAATGCGAGCCTCCTCAGCGACAGTGTTGGGAGTATCACCGGGAACGTTGAAAGTCACAGCTGCCGAAATCGGTGGCGGGTTCGGAGGCAAGACAGTTATTTATCTTGAACCACTTGCGGTCCGTCTGTCTCAAAGAGCCGGCCGGCCCGTCAAGTTGGTAATGGACCGCGACGAGGTCTTCCGAGCAACCGGACCAACATCAGGTACCCGGATAAGAGTCAAAATGGGAGTCTCCAAGGACGGCAAGATAACCGCCGCGGAAGTATGGATGGCCTACGAAGCAGGTGCCTACGCAGGATCGCCAGTCGGCGCAGCAGGCATGACAGCTATCGCTTGTTACGACATCCCGAACTTCGTAGTCGAAGGCTATGACGTTGTGTGCAATAAGCCGAGAGTCGCCGCATACCGAGCTCCAGGTGCACCTATGGCAGCGTTCGCTGTGGAATCAGTCCTTGATGAGTTAGCCCGAGATATAGGGATGGATCCAATCGACATCCGGTTAGTTAACGCAGCTGTCGAAGGCACCCAAGCGTCCTATGGACCTAAGTTCCCTCGGATCGGGTTTGTCGAGACCTTAGAAGCCATCAAAGATCACCCCAGTTACACCGCAGACCTAGGACCTAATCAAGGACGCGGGGTGGCAGCAGGCTTCTGGTTTAACGCAGGCATGATGTCAAGCGCGACAGTCCACATCAATGAAAATGGAACAGCGACCGTAGTGACGGGCTCACCCGACATTGGTGGAAGCCGTCAGTCGATGGCCTTGATGGCTGCTGAAGAGCTCGGCATTGCTTATGAATCGATAAAGGCTGTAGTCGCTGACACCGAAACAGTGGGCTTCACCGACGTCACCGGTGGTAGCCGAGTGACGTTGGCCACAGGAGCGGCCGTAGTTGATGCATGTCGGTTGATTGTTGAAGATCTCCGAGCTCGAGCGGCAAAGACGTGGGACGTTGAACTTGATCAAGTGGAATGGGTCGACGGACAAGCCCAACATGTTGAAGGCGCTCAGCCCCCTCTTTCTTTGAATGATTTAGCAGCAAAATCTGGTCGAACCGGGGGGCCGATATCCGCTAACGCTTCATTGAACTCTCGCGGGGTTGGCGCCGGTTTCTCAACTCAACTCTGCGATGTAGAGGTTGATCCAGAAACCGGAGTGACCAGAGTTATTCGGTACCTAACAGCACAAGATGCTGGACGAGCGATCAGCCCTGATTATGTCGAAGGCCAAATGCAAGGCGGTGTTGTCCAAGGAATTGGGTGGGCCTTGAACGAGGAATATATCCACGACAACGATGGTGTGATGGAAAATCCAAGTTTCCTTGATTACCGCATGCCCGTCGCTTCGGACCTGCCAATGATTGATTGCGCCATCGTTGAGGTCCCAAACCCGGCACATCCTTATGGCGTGCGGGGTGTAGGCGAAGTGGGGATTGTTCCTCCGATGGCCGCGGTAGGTAACGCGATCAATGACGCACTCAATGTGCGGATGACTGATTTACCGATGTCACCGGTCAGAATTCTTGAAGCGTTAAACGATCAACGCGACTAACAACTCCAATGGCACAAGTTCATTTTTCGGCTGGTTTTCGCGACCTAACCGGAGGGCTAGCTCAGGTCGAGGTTGAAGCTACGACCGTTCGACGTTTGGTTGTCGCGCTTGAGGAGATGTTTCCTGGCATTGGAGAACGTTTGTCCGAAGCGTCCTCAGTGGCGATTGACGGCGAAATTTTTACTGACGCTGACTATGAACCAGTTTCAGATGACTCTGAAGTCCACTTCCTTGACATTTTTCAAGGCGGGTAACAACGATGAATCGATCCGATTGGAGTATTAGTTGATTTGTGAGTCTTTGAGCCGATCGGGGATGAAACAGAACATCCACGCGACCACAGAACTACAAATGACTATTGCTATTGCTACTTCATAACCAGAGCTGTCAATAACAAAACCGAGAATGGCTGGGCCCGCCAGCGCACCGAATCCAAGAGCTGTGTAGAACGTCCCGATTGTCCCACCCAGGTCAGCCACGCCAAACCATGTGGCGAGAACATTGGGAGCAGCGGTAAACCAAACAGCCCAACTGACACCATGCAGCAGTGCACTTATCAGGAAGAGGATGTATGAATCTCCTGCAAGGAACCACACCAGCAAACAACCCACTAGGAGTAGTTGCCCGAAACGGTATTGGTGCATGGGGACAAACCGGTCATTCAATGCACTGATCACCAGTCGAGCGACTACTGAGGACGCCCCAATAACTCCTACGAGAGTGGCCGCGGCCGAACCGCTGACCCCTTCGCTAACCGCATGGTCGTTGTAAAAGGCTAACGGGGCATAAAACCCGGGGCCCCCGAGCGCCAGCGCCCCATACAGGATCAAGAATTTCTTCGACCTCAAAATCTTTCGTAACCCGAGACCGTCATCTTGTCGGGTTCTTGGTGAATCAATTACGGCAAAGGTGCAGATAACCAGCAGCACTCCGCTGAAAATGGCATAAAGACCGAGCGTTGACCGCCATCCCCATGCGTCTATCAAGATCCGCGAAAGGATTGGGCCGATAAAGGTTCCCATCCCCACACCCGCTAAAACCAGACTGATAGCCGAAGCTTGTCGGTGCTTAAACCAACGGCCGACAGTCCCGATCATTGACGGGTAACAACACCCCACAGCGCTTCCAACCAGCGGCGCATAACCCAAGTACAAATGCCATAACTCTGAGGCTTGGCTACTGACGATCAGGCCGAGGGTCATGAATATTGCTCCGACGGCTACGACAGGTCGGACACCAACGGTGTCACTGATTTTCCCACCTATGGCACCAGCTAGATAATAAAAGCAGACCGCAGTTGAGAAGATCGGCGCAACTGGGCCCGTTGATGTCTCGAATGTTTCTGCGATAGGTGTGAGGAAAATACCGAAGGAAAACAACACCCCGAAGTTCACGAAATTAGCGACGAACGCGGCCGATGTAACTATCCAACTACTGCGACGGTGACCGGATGAATGCGTTTCGATTCTCTATTTCTACTGCGAATAGGTGCCTCAGATCACAATTGTGAACAGACAAAGACACACCAAACCCGCTCAACTCATCGTTAAACCGCCAGATACCGACAACGTTTGACCGGTTACGAAAGCAGCCTCGTCAGAGCCAAAGTAAACCACCGCCGACGCGACCTCTGTAGGAGTTCCGACTCGCTTCATCGGAACAGCCCTAGCCATCGCCCCAATGATCTTGTCGCCGTCGTCACTCGCAGCAACGATTCCATCAAGCAACGGCGTGTCAGTAGGGCCTGGACACACGACATTTGCAGTCACCCCGCTTCTCGCGGCCTCACGAGCAATCGTTTTCGTAAAGGCGATAATTCCACCCTTAGCACCCGAATACACCGCTTCGAATGATGAACCAACTCGTCCAGCATCCGAAGCAATATTGATAATTCGTCCCCAGCCAGCCTCAACCATCGCTGGGAGACACGCGTGGACAGTTCGTAAAACCCCTTTGTAGTTGATTTCAATTACCCGATCCCAAAACGATTCGTCGGTCGACAAAAACGGCATTAGTTCGTCCCATCCGGCGCAATTCACTAAAACTTCGACTGGTCCCAGTTCGTCAACTGTCTGAAAAACACCGTTCTGGACAGCGTCAGTGTCTGCAACATCCATGTGTACAGCCACGGCATGGCCACCCGTCTGAGAAATCATAGAGGCCGTCTCTTGAGCGCCATCAAGATTCAAATCTGCAACTGCCACTTGACGGCCAGCAGCCGCTAAACCAACACAAATTTCCCTGCCAATTCCGCTACCGCCTCCGGTAACGAGTGCAACTCGTCCACTCATTGTCTAACTCCTCGTCGCTCGGGCGACCTCGCCCCATTTGTCTATTGACTCAGGATCCTTGCGCATGTGCTCTTCGGTCAGGTACATCACAACGCGAGACGCTGTGCCTGCATATCGTTCCCTCAAACGATCAGCCATTTCATCCCATGGGGATACCAACGCGAAGTGGTCCAGCATTTCGTCAGAGATCGTGTCTGCCATGCCCTGCAAATCACCGGCCTTCATTTTGTCCCCTAACGTTTTTGTTATCCCATCGAAGCCCAAATCCTCGAACTGAAACGCATAATTCGGAGTAGTTCCATAAAAAGCAATTTGGGTTTTTGCTCGGTGCACCCATGGCGCCCGCTCCTCAGGAGTGTCACCAGCAACGGCAAACACAGGAACAATTAAGTCGATCTCAGAAGGAACGCGACCGGCAGTCTCCGCGCCTTGAGCAACCTCGGGGAGTAACCGATTTTGGATGTAGTGCATTGAGTGCATTGGGTGGACATGAACCCCATCAGCGACTTGGCCCGCGACACGATTCATTAGGGGACCAACAGAGGAAATGTCGACCTTGATATCGCCGAAGTCGTGGGCTCGGGGTTTCCAAGCATCCGGCAAAAGAGAGAGATTATAAAATTCACCCTCATGGCTTAATCGTTCATCACCGCGAAAGGCCCTCAAACAGGCTTTGACAGCTAAGACATAGTCAAGCAAACGGCGAGCTGGACGGTCAAAGTCGGCGGAATAGCGTCGAACGACATGACCCTTCACCTGGCTGCCTAAACCTAACCGGAACTTGCCGTTGGTTTCTCCAGCCAATTCCCACGCAACCTGTGCTGACACCATTGGACTTCTTGGGAAAGCGACCGCGATGCCAGTTGTGAACGTCAACGATGGAGCAGCCATCGCAGCCGCAGCAATTTGCATCCACGGCACCTGGCCCGTTTCGGTATACAGCATCCCCGAAAATCCTTGATCTTCAACACGGCGAGCTAAATCTCCCGCGGTGGCCCAGGTAGATGAACCTGTCATCAAATCGAATTCCACGTCGTTACCTCTCTGTCGTCCCCTATTTGAGCCGAAATCCGGTCGCTCGGCCAATGCTGTTAGATCGCCCCTAAGGTTGCTGGGTATGAGTGATGACTGGTTACTAATGGGAGATGTCCCGAAACGAGCCGCACGTCTATGGAAAGACGACCTTGCACTCGTGTTCAAAGGAAAGCGTTGGACCCATGGCGAGTTCGCAGCCGATGTCGAAAAAGTGGCCAAAGGTCTCATTGCTATAGGAGTTGGACATGGGGACCATGTCGCTGTCTGGATGACCAATCGCCCGGAGTGGTTGCATCTCATGTACGCGATTCCTCGAGTGGGTGGATGCATTGTCCCGTTAAACACCCGATACCGAACAGACGATGTCGCATATACCGTTGTCCAATCCCAGAGCAAGTTCCTAATAGCTCTCGACCAGTCGGGGCCAATTGACTACGGCCAAATGCTGGTCGAAGCCCGTCAACAATTAGACGAAGGTGGCCACCTCGAAACCATTGTCATGCTTGGAGAACAACTCTCTGACAGCGTCAATTGGGAAACCATGCTCGAACAAGGTGACACCATCACCGCCGAAGAATTAGAAGAGCGATCTTCACAAGTCAACGTTCAAGATCGAATGATGTTGGCCTACACATCAGGGACAACCGGCCACCCCAAGGGAGTAATCCACTGCCACAAACCAATCCGCAACACCTATGAAAGAGCCATGCTCCTTGGACATAACCGGAACGATGTCCACATGAGTTACCTCCCGCTATTCCATGCCTATGGATTTAGTGAAGTGGCAATGATGGTTGGATTAAGCGGCGGCAGCCAGATCTTGTTCGATGTCTTCGACCCCGACGAAGTGTTAGATGCGGTACAGACCGAACGAGGGACCGTGTTACATGGGTTTGATAGCCATTGGGCTGACCTCATTCGCGTGCAACAGCAACACCAACGAGACGTCTCCTCATTACGTGCGGGCACTCTTCCGGCGGGCATGGAATCCACAATCCCTGTAGCTCGACAAGTCCAAGAACTTTTCTGCCCAACTACTAGTGGCTTCGGAATGAGCGAATCCTGGGCGTTTATTGCTTCCAGCCACATAACAGACTCTTTAGAACAACGAACCGAAGCATCTGGATATCCCATGTATGGAATTGAATTCCAGATACGTGATCTTGACAGCGGAGACGTTTTAGGAGCTAATGAGACAGGTGCTCTGCATGTGCGGGGCTACACCATTACGAGCGGCTATTGGGACAAGCCAGAAGCGACCGCCGAAGTTCTTGATTCCGATGGATGGCTCGACACTGGTGATGTGGCGTTACTGCGACCAGATGGCCACGTCGTGTTCATCGGCCGCCACAAAGACATGTTGAAAGTAGGTGGCGAAAACGTTTCGCCCGCCGAAGTTGAGGGATACCTCCTTGAGGTTGACGGGGTCGAAGAAATTGCTGTTGTCGGGTACCCAGATGAACGTCTGGTTGAGGTGCCAGTGGCATTCGTAGTCAGGTCGAACGACGTTTCGGCAGAAGATTTGCTTGAAAAATGCCAAGGCAGAATCGCCAGTTTTAAGATTCCTCGACACGTCATTTTTATTGACGAAATGCCAGCAACCCCGTCAGGGAAAATACGAAAAATAGAACTCAGAGAATGGGCTCTAAACCAAATCCAATGATCCGGGAACGGGATCAAAGAATTTATTGCTTGCTGGCCTAGGCAGGTCCACTAAAGGTCGGGCCGCCAAGGGTGTAGGTAGATCCTTCGCCGGAGGAAACTTCGGCCTCACGATTGCGGACCTCAGCTCGAGCTACGACGTGGTGGTGAACTTCATCAGGACCATCGGCGAGTCGAAGAGTTCTTTGGCTGTGCCACATATCGGTGAGCGGGAACCATTGAGAAACACCAGCAGCACCGTGCATTTGGATTGCTTCGTTGATGATGTCGCAGCACTTCTCAGGGACCATTGCCTTTACGGCACTGACCCAAACTCGTGCTTCTGCGTTGCCGAGAGTGTCCATGGCCTGTGCTGCTCTCAGCACCATCAACCGCATCGCTTCTACCTCAATACGGGCCCGAGATATGACTTCCATGTTCTTGCCGAGGTTGACGAGTTTTTTGCCGAAACCTTCTCGGGAAGTGCCTCGATCGACCATCATTTCGATCGCTTTTTCTGCGGAACCAATAGACCTCATGCAGTGATGAATACGGCCTGGGCCCAGACGGAGTTGGCTGATTTCAAAGCCACGACCCTCGCCTAACAAGACGTTGTCGCGGGGCACTCGGACGTCTTCGAGTTTGATGTGCATATGGCCATGTGGGGCGTCGTCGTTACCGAAGACATGCATAGGACCGACAATGTTGACGCCGTCACTGTCAAGAGGCACAAGAATTTGGGACTGCTGCTTGTAAGTATCGGCATCTGGGTTCGTGCGAACCATCGTGATCATGATTTTGCACCGGGGGTCGCCAGCACCTGAGATATAGAACTTTTCGCCGTTAATTACCCACTCTTCGCCGTCGAGGACCGCTTCAGTTTCGATCTGCTTCGCGTCAGAACTCATAACCCTTGGTTCTGTCATGCAATAGGCGGAACGGATCTGGCCGGAGAGTAGTGGCTCAAGCCACTCTTCTTTCTGTTCTGATGTGCCTACCCGCTCCAACACTTCCATGTTCCCAGTGTCTGGAGCTGAGCAGTTCAAACATTCAGATGCGAGACGGTTCTTTCCGAGTTCGTTTGCGATGTAGGCGTAGTCAAGATTTGTTAGTCCTTCTCCAGTGTCGGCGTCTGGAAGAAAGAAATTCCACAATCCTTGGGTGCGGGCTTTTTCTTTTGCGCCTGCAAGTAGCTCCAACTGTCCTTCCCCATAGCCCCATCTTTCGGCACGATTTTCTCCGAGGCGGTAGTACTCCTCGGTGATTGGGTCGACTTCCTCGCGAATGAAAACTTTCACAGCCTCGTACAACGGACGAACTTTCTCTGACATTCTCAGATCAAAATCGTCCATGCTCGCTGACTTCAGTGCGCCACCAACCACGGGGTGCCCCTTTCGTATGTTGCTTTAGAGCTGACAGTTTGCCGCTGCCACATCGGTTTGACTGAACCCTAGCTATCTTCTCAGCGTTAAGCATTGTCGAATCGAAAAGATGGGACCAAGGTCGGAGTAGTAACCGAAGGGCTTCGCGAACTAACTAATTCCAAAAATTTCGCTAATTGGTATCCACTACGCCAGGGGAGACTGAGACTACGTTCCATAGCTGTGGCATCCTGCTCCCATGGAACCTGTGGAGCCCCAGCTGTAGCTGGGCTTTCCTACAACAACGCGTCTTTATCGGTATGGGTAATCGACCTCCACGCTGACGCCGGCCACACAATGTCGCTTTGCCAGCACCATGTTCAAAATCTTCGAATGCCCCAAGACTGGACAGTATTTGACGAACGAGATGGGACACCACGGTTGTGGACCGTCACCCCCGGCGAAGTAATCCCGAAAGCCCGTAAACGCAATCGTGTTCGCCGTCAACGAGCACAGAGCGGCCGGATTTTGGAAGTTGAAGAACTGCAGCTTTTTGAAATCGATGATCTGACCGACGAAGACATTGCACCAGTCGCTTCACTTGACGACGCTAGAAACTCAGCGCGACCCGATAGCCGAAGTGAACTTGAAGACAAGACACCCGCCGTGACCCTGCTGGGCTAACTCGACACTCCGCGTTCTACTTCAAAGACGGTTGCTTGATTTGAGGTCTGTAATCTCCACCCGACCATCAGGAGTTAGAGCAGTTCTGAACCGGATTTCGCCATCGACGCTGAGGACAAGATCGTTCCCGTCGTTTGTAATTTCTAACTTAACTCCGGTCTCTTTTTCCAACGTCGGACGAACGTGATTGAGCACATCACGGATGTGCTGTCGACGCTCGGCTTCGACTAGGTCATAGTCAAATTCGACAAAGTCACCAGGTTCGGTGCCCGAAGGCCTCATAGTCTTCCCAACAATTCGAAACCTAGTTTGTGTGACCCATCACTCCGCTGCCGGATACGACAACCGGTGCAACTGTCTATCTGGTGGAATGTCGTGTCAGGCAACGGGACCCTTTCTTGACACCGGCGAGACGGCCTAGTTTCGGCTCCTCGTAGATCTGTTACACACAACGATACGCAGTGGCACGAATCGGAGTGAGCGCTACGGTAGATCTCGTGGATTTAATTGTTCCCGTCACCGGTTCGTTGCTGTTCATATATGTCGTGTACAGGATCGGCTTGAAACTTATGCTCGGATTTTCACGCCCAGTGCCGGCTCCGCCGCCTGCGGGTGAACTAAGAAAGGTGCGTCTCACCTATCTGTGCACGTTATGTGGCACAGAAGTTCGAATGACTCGATCACCGAGTAGTGCACCTGAAGGTCCAAAGTGCTGCATGGAGGAGATGGAGTTAATCCACGACCACGACAACGATTAACCAGAACCAGTGATTCCACAAGTTATCCACATGCTGGGGAGAAACCACATAGCTGTAATTTAGTAGTTCAGTGTTGCGGAGTTATCGCCATCTCGTGGCGGTCAAAATGCCGACGAGCACGAAGCCGAGCCCGCCAAGAATCCAAGAACTAGAAGGGCTTCCGGGGAGCCAACTCATGTAGTTCGAAAAGATGACTGCGACACCAACCAACAAAAAGGCCAGAATCAACCACCCGAACCACGCCGGGCTTGGGGGGAGATCGCCCGAGAGCGTCTCTTCAGGAATAACTCCTTCGGGGCGTGTGCCCTTGGGAGTCAAACGGCTTGTCTTCTTCGGCCTAGCCATGACGAACGAGGATAGAGGGAGAAACAGCGTCGACCACTGATCATCGAGATGATTTAACGTCAGCTGCTTTTGGTAGATGGTGGCTTTAGTTGTTCGGTTCTACTGTCACGAAACTGTTCCCAGGGTTGGAACCGGTGCCTGGACTTCCTTGGCCGATGCCAACAACGAGGATTACTTCGGAACCCAACAAAAGGTCTGTCCCTGGAGCAGGGTCGATGCTCAACACCTGTCCAATCAATGGGTCTCCAACACCCAAGTTTTGTTCAACACGCTTAACTTCATAACCTAGATTCTTCAGAGCAATTTCGACCTGTGCAGCATCGGTGGTGCCAAGGATCTCAAGTGATGGGACTTGGCCCGTTGCTGGACCGAGAGAAACTATTAAACGCACTACGCTCTCTCGTTCGGCGGAACGACCGAAACCTGGTTCGGAACGAATCACAGTGTTGACCGGAAATTCCAAAGAATTTTCCATCACCACCTCTTCGAGTAACCCCTCACGAGCCAGAACGACACGGGCATCAGAAATGGATAGTCCCTCCACTGAAGGGACTTGGACCTCTCCTCGGCCTACAGAAACTGTCAACGTAATGACAGTTCCTTGAGGACGTTCTTCTGTGCTGGGAACGCTTTGATCAATGACGATGTTTCGGGCGTAGTCATCGCTTTGTTGTTCGATTCGCTCGACGGTGAAGCCTGCAGCGACAAGAATTTCTTCTGCTTCAAGAAAGTCCATTCGCTGTACTGCAGGAATTCGGACAACGGTGAGTCCCTTTGAAGCGAATAGTCGTATTGGGTTGTCAGGGTCGTTGGGTTCTGCGAGCAGCAAACCGGCGCGAGGGTCTTGTTGAAAGATTTGGTTGGCGGGAACGTCTTGGCGTTCTTGGAATTCGATGGTTATTTGTTCAAATCCGTTATCTCGTAGTTCGTTTTCCGCTTCTTGCCAATCAAGGCCAACAACTGACGGCACTCGCAACCGGTTGTCTGTTTGGCCGGCTACCGCAGGATCGTTATCGTTGCCTCCCGGATCAAAACCATTGACCAGCAAATAGACCAAACCTGCGACCACAATTAATAAAACCACCAACAAGGTGGCCCACACTCGTGTCTTATCGGAAGATGACCGGTTCGCAGCGGTTTCCCTTGACGCTGTTGCTGAATGAGTTTCATCTGACGGTTGGACCGGTGTTTGTGGGGCGGGACGAGTACCAGGTGATGGAGTGACGCGTGTCTGTACGGTTGTTGCTGAGACATGACCGTCGCGTTGGGTAGCGAGAACTTGCTGACCTGTCCGGAAGCGTCGCAAGTCACCGCGTAAGTCATCTGCAGATGCGTAGCGGTCGTCAGGGTCTTTCGTTAATCCAAGAAGACAGATTGCTTCTAACGCTGGAGGAACATCGGCATTGAATTGTGATGGAGGGTTTGGTGCTTCCTGTACATGTTTGTAGGCAATGGATACTGGGGTATCGCCGGTAAAAGGAGGGCCAGCAGTAAGCATTTCGTAGAGAACTACCGATAGTGAATAGACGTCGCTTCTGGGGTCAGCGGGCTGTCCTTGCGCCTGTTCAGGGGAGAGATAGGTAGCTGTGCCCATTACCGAACCGGTTTGGGTCAAATTGTCCGACGTGTTCCCTGTTAACGCTCGAGCGATACCGAAATCAGTAACCTTGACTTGACCGCCGGTGGTGACCAAAACGTTGCCCGGTTTTACATCACGATGGACGACTCCATTGCGGTGAGCGAAGGCCAATGCAGCTGCTATATCGATGGCTATATCAGCAGCGCGGTCTGGGTGGAGAGGACCCTCAGCTCTAATAATTTCGGCCAAGCTTCGACCTTCGACGTATTCCATGACGATGTAGTAAGTACCTGCTTCTTGACCCCAGTCGTAAACACCGACCACATTCGGTTGATTGAGGTTCGCAGCGGCTTGCGCTTCTCTGCGGAACCGTTCGACGAAAGAAGGGTCCGTCGCGTACTCGGGGAACAAGACCTTGATAGCTACGGGCCTGTCTAGAAGTTTGTCTCTACCCAAAAAGACTTCGGCCATACCACCACGCGCGATGCGCCGGTATAGCTCGTATCTTCCGCTGAAAATAGGTCGGTCGTTCTCAGGCATCGGCGTTTCTGGGGGTTCCACTAGGAACCCCTTAGGTTAGAGTTCGGGAGGCGTAGAACAGCCTCGGTAATTCTTCTGGTAATTGCTGCAATGTTGGCCTCGCCGGTCTCTTGATCGTCAGAGCCATCACCCTCCAGAAGTACCGCAACAACGACCTCTGGACGTGTCACCGGTGCTAATGCGACCATCCAAAGATGGTTGCTGCCAGAAAATCTCGAAGCTGACATGCCTGCGACCTGAACGTCGCTGAGCGCGAGACCTTGCGCCGTTCCGGTCTTGACGTTTTCTGATAGCAATCCGAGCAACTTCGCCGCAGTCTCTTTTGAGATGGACTGGTTCAGTACATTCGGCTCAAAATTGTGGATAACGGACCCATCATGAGCGCGCACTTGTTCGACTAATCGAGGTTGGATACGGCTCCCATTGTTTGCGATGGTGGCGAAAAGGTGTGCTACCTGAAGCGGTGTGAGTTCCATCGCGGTTCCGACCGCTGCGTGGGCCGCCGAAGGACTCAGTTTGGTTGGTTTGAGATCTCTTCGCAGAGCATTGTCTGTTCGCACAGGATCCCCTCCGACCAGTCCAAAACGATTCGAAATATCCTGCATCGGTTCTCGGCCGATTTCCTGACCGATAGTTGCCCATCCAGTCACACAAGCATCGACCATCAAAGATTTGATGGTTCCACCACATGCACTGCCGTCTTGGTTGGTAATAGCTGGGGAACGTTGGCTAGCCGGAAATGAAGTGGTTGAGGAGACCGAAAGATCATGGAGGTTGCTTTCGATAGCTGCAGCGGCAGTCACGATCGTGAAAAGTGAACCGATCTCACTACTGTGGTACTCGACTCGGTTAGTTAAAGGCCGCACGGCATCAGAATCCAATGCTTTGAAGTCGGTTGTCGCTGCTTGAAGATCATGAGATGACAGATGGTTCGGATCAAAGTTGGGGGTGCTCCACATCCCCCAAACAGAGCCGGTTGTTGGTTCCAGGACGACAGCTGCGCCAAGATGGCCTGCCATGGCTGCTCGTGTAACCAATTGCACGTCGTGTCTAATCGACAGTTTGAGTTGCCCTGTGCGGGCCTGATCAACAAATAGATCACGGTTGTCCTGTATACGAACCGACAACTCATTACCCGCCAAGAAATTGTTGTGGCTTCGCTCTACTCCCGCTCCTCCGTGTTCTGCCGAGATGAAGCCAACAACATGTGAGTACAACGAGCCATAGGGGTATTGGCGTAACCGGTTACGGGCGCCACTTACGGCAACGGTTTGAGCAATCGTTTTGCCATCAGCGGTCGTTATCACCCCTCTCGGAGCGTCGAAATCGAGCGTAATCTCCCGCGTGTTTTGTGGGTGTTCTCTCAGGTTTCCTGCTCCAATGATTTGGACCATCTCGAGGCGGAAAAATAAAAGGCCATATATGACTAGGAAAGCTATGCCCACGTGCACCAAGCGACGAGTCACGCTGTGTCCTGAGATTTGAAGGAAATACGAGAAAGAATTTGAGTTCGATCAGGGATGACGGGAACAGTTTCGGAGATTCTCAGCAGAAGAGCTAACGCAATAGTGCAGGCGAACAGAGCTGACCCGTTGGAAGCGACGAAAGGCAACGAAAGGTCGCCGGGTGGAAGAAATCGAAGCGGTACAGCAATAGCAGCCCATGCTTGGCTACCGAAATAAATTGCGATTCCGATCGCTAGAAGACTTTCAAATTCTTTGCGAGCAGCGGTAGCGATACGTAAGCCGACTCCAACGAGCAGCAAATAGCTTGATAGCACTGCAGCACCGCCCATGAAACCAAGCTCTTCCGCGATTGGGACGAATGCGAATTGATCTGTCGCCCCAGCCACCCAACCAGCGGCACCCTCTCCGGGCCCAGAACCTGTCAGGCCTCCACCAGCAAGAGCGAATGACGATCGGGTAATAGCTTCACCGAACTGAGAATTGGACCATGGGTCAGCCCACGCATCAAACCGGTCTTGGAACTCGGCGACACTGCCAACAGTTAGAAGAATCGAGCCACCAACAGCGGCCAAAAAGAACACCAAATCAATTGGACGTCCGACCGCCACCCACCACATCGAAAGGAATATGGCCACGAGAACAAACGCCGAACTCAAGTTGTTTTGGAAGATAACCACCACCGAAGTAATCAACCAGGCACCAATGAGGGGAATGAAACGAGAAGGATCACCATCGAACCGCTCCACTTCACCCAAATATTCGGCGGTATTGCGTGAACGGTAACTTGCTAGCCAAGCTCCAAAAAAGATGACCAGACAAATAGTGCCTATATGACTTGGCTCGATAGCAACAGAACCGAACTGAACTGACGGAGAGGAGTTAACTTCGCCGCTAGTTATTTTCAGAATTACAGGAATCGAAATGCACACCACACCGATGAGCCCCAACGGTGTTTGGATTTTTCTTAACTGATTCAAATCCCGCAGACCCGCTAACACCGCAATGAAACCAACGGTTGCTAACAGGCTCCAAACAAGATGCCGTAACAGTAAGTCCGGGTTAATTCTGAGAACGAATGCGACCCCAAGCCCTTGCAACAAAGCTGCAATTGGGAAGAGCAAGCCGTTAGCGGTTGGCGCCCATTTTCTGAGCGACAGATGGCTAATACCCCACAACAGGAGTAGCAAAGCTAGATATGGGATCACGGCCCACTCGATACTCGTACCCTCAGCGACTGCTGCGACTGCAACTGTTGCAAGCGTGATGAAAGCGGCAAGCAATAGAAGAGTCAGTTCAACTATTCGCTGGTTGTTCACCTCAGCTCCCGCTCTCAGCTTCGAGTAGCCGAGTTCGGAGATTTGCCACAAAATCTTGTGCTTCTGTGAGGTCAGACATCTGTTCACCGTCAGCTAACCGTCGGAGATCTTGATCAGTCAGTTGGACGGTTTGGATTTCAGTCCATTGTTGCAGTGTTGGTTCAAACCAAAGCAGCCCCCCGATCCGACCCTTTTGGATGACAACATGATTAGCGACAACGGTGACGTGATACCCAGATCGCGCATACCACCCGATAGTCGTAACCATCGCGACGCTAGTGACTAACAGCACCACAGAAATAATGACCGTTCCGAGCTTTATGTGGACGCGGTCATATAGCCAACTTCGCTGCTTTACGGTCGACGAGCGACCTTGTTCAACAGAAGATTCTTCGACGTCACTTTTTGGGAGATTTGGTTGATCGGGTGGCGCAAGAATCGGGCTCTGAGAATCGTCGTCCTCTGGGGGGAGATCCTCATCGGTGGAGTCGACCAGTTCGACGTGGACATCGACTATCAGGACTGTCGAGTTATCTCTCCCGCCGCGGTCGTTCGCTAAACCAACCAGGGCCTTGGCGGTAGCGCTCGGATCTTGTCCAAGTGTCAATTGTTCTGCTATTTCGCTGTCGTCAAGTTCGTTGGTGACGCCGTCGCTACACAAGATGAAACGATCACCAGCAACCGGGTCGAGAACCCAGTCGTCGATTTCGACTTCTGCGTGTACCCCAATGGCACGTGTCAACATATTTCGGTAGGGATGAACTGCTGCTGCGTCTTCGTCGAGTTCACCGCGACGCATCAGTTCTGCGACATAACTGTGGTCTTCGGTTAACTGTTCCAACTGGCTGTTCCGGTGGCGGTAGATCCTCGAATCACCAACATTGAGGATGACGAACTGAGGGCTTTCAGCTTCTCGACTCACTGCAAGTGCAGTCAACGTTGTCCCCATGCCGTGAAGCTCGGGTTGTTCGATGGCAGTCTCATGAACTACTTGGTTGGCTTCGGTTATCGCGTCGCGAAGTTGTGCAAGGTCTTCTCGGTCAGCTTTAGCAACCGTGCGAACAGCAAGGTTTGCTGCTACCTCACCGCCTTGATGGCCGCCCATCCCATCAGCAACAACGAACAGTCCTGAGTCTGCGTACATGGCATCTTGGTTGTTTGCGCGAATGCGCCCCTGATCTGTAGCGCCTCCCCAGGCCAGGCGCAATCTACGCGTAGGAGAGACGTTCATGACATGACCTCAAAAACGGTTGAACCAATTTGGAGATGGTCACCCGTGCGGAGGGTTGTAGCCGAGGACACTTTCTCTCGATTCAAGTATGTGCCGTTGGTAGAACCTAGATCCTCTAAAACATGGTCGCCTTCACGTCGAAAAATTCGTGCGTGGATTTGACTGGCGTAGCTGTCATCGATGGTGACGTCACAGGTCGCTGCACGGCCAACGGTTATCTCGATGCCGAGATCATGTCGTTGGCCACTTAACGTTTCGGGAGTTCGAACGATAAGAACACTCGCGGGTCTGTCGTTTCTGATGAATCGATTTCGACGAAAACGAGTTTCACGAGTGGGCTTTATCCCCACCCAAATAGCTCGTATGACGCGGAACAAAAAAAGATGTATGAGGACCAGGAGAAGGATTGTTAAAAGTCTTACGAGTTGAGGTGACATCAGACCACCTCAACTCGTAACTGATGGTCACCGATCGTCACGATGTCTGCATGCAACAAGCGATGGTTGTCGACCGCTATGCCATTGACCAAAGTCCCGTTAGTAGAACCAAGGTCAACAATGAACAACCCATGTTGGTCCGCCCTAATTTCAGCGTGATGACGACTGACATTTGATCCGGCTAACACAACCCCGCAGTCATCATTGCGTCCGAGTAGCTGTGGTGTCGTTATAGAGATTCTGATCCCATCTGAGGTGATTAGAACTGCTTCATCGCCAATAGGTGCATCTCGAAACTCGCCCGAAACGTCGCACCGCCCACTTCGGAAACCTGGATTCGTAGCAAAGTCAATAGATAGGGGACCTGTGAACCCATAACCCTTTGACCGGGCATAGTTGTGCGCCACTTCCACCAGTTGACGTCGCAATGTTTCCTCTGCCCCGCCATAGCGATTTCGATCTTTTTGGGAAAAAGCAACAATCAAATGATTGGGAATGATTGGGTGACCGTGAGTGTCAGTCGTCTGCTCCTTTTGGAGGAGACGATTTACCTTTCGCCCGAGGGTCATAGGACTGATGGCAGTTCGAAAGACGCGCGAAGAAGCGCCGCGTATTTTGTTGGATATGCCTTGGGAAGCCATCGTGACACGAGTGTACGACTGCCTACCCTGGCGAAGGGGTCGCCTAGCTCGAACGTGAAAGCTTGAGGCTGCGGAAGAAACTTATTGTGCGGCTAGCCTTGGCCTTTCTAATTAGCGCGAGTGGCGGAACTGGCAGACGCGCAGGCTTCAGGTGCCTGTGCCCGCAAGGGTGTGAGGGTTCAAGTCCCTCCTCGCGCACCAGTGTTCAGCTATTACCAGAAGTCCTTTCGTCCCTCACCACTGTGGAAAGCTCGCATCCTATGAACGGGAAAGATTCTCAAACCTCCAGCAATAATGATTTGGCAGCGGCGTTGGCTCAGTTCAACAGTGGTGTCACCGCTAGCCGGCAGTTAGATAAAGAGGCGAAAGCCATTGCTAAAGCTGAGAAGCGTCGCGATGCGGCTGCCCAGAAACTCAAAGAGTTGATGGAAAAGGAAACCAGCCCAGAAGATAAAGCAGCCGCAGAGGAGGAATATCGGACGGCGGCTGATGAATGGACTCGTTTAACCAATCCTGACGCGACTACTGCCGAACTATCTGAAGAGCCAGCGGTGGAAGGAAGTACCAGCGAGATTTCCGCACCCGAAGAACCCACTGAAATCGCGTCACTGGCAGCAGACACAGAGGACCAAGAACCGACCTAGTCCTGGTCAATTGTGATAGCTCCCTCAAGAAGCAGTAAATATTTTTTTGCTTCTAACCCACCGGCAAAACCTGTTAGAGACCCGTTCGTTCCGATTACCCGGTGACAGGGCAGCACTATAGAAACAGGGTTTTTCCCGTTGGCGGCGCCGATGGCTCGTACCGCTCGAGGGCGCCCAAGATGTTCAGCTTGTTGCTTATATGTCCAGGTATTGCCGTAGGGGATTCTTGCGAGAGCTTGCCATGCGGCTCGTTGGAAATCGGTTCCATGTAAATCAAGGGGTATATCAAAAGTGGTTCTTTCCATAGCGAAGTACTGCTGCAGTTGGAACGCTGTTTTAGTCAGGACAGGATCGGTTGGTGAAGCGGTTAATTCTGTCGGAAGCGATATCCGATTGTCATCGTCGGGCCATAAGACAGCGCGAAGTCCGACTTGGGTGGCGACAAGGGTGAGATTGCCTATTGGAGTCGATAGGTTCTGAAATAGATGAGGCGTACTCATCAGGTACTCCCAAGAACTTCGGGTGCTTGCCACAGATGTTGAGCGGCCCATGAACGGAACGGCCTCCAAATATTAGCTTGGCTCTCCAGTTGCTTTGTATTGAGATCCTGGTTCGCAAGTCTGTTCACGGCTCGAAGTACCCCCAGATCAGATGACGGCATGGCATCGTCGTGTCCAAGTACTCGCATAGCTGCGACTTGAGCAGTCCACGGACCTATACCGGGCAGGGTGCACCAATGTTTTTCCATCTCGTCTAGATCTTCCGACCTCCGCAGATCAATCGTGCCGTCAGTTACTGCGCGCGAGAAATTTTGTAATGTCGTTTTCCTCCGTTCAGTAAGCCCCATGTCGTTTAGTTCGGCATTGGCGAGAATTTCAGGGGAGGGAAAAATTCGGTTCAGGCCGGACCCGGTCGAGACCTGCTGCCCCAACCTGGCTGCTATTCGCCCACTAATGGTGGTCGCAGCTGCCACAGAAATTTGTTGACCAATGATGATACGAATTGATGTTTCGAACGGGTCCCAACACCTCGGAACCCGAACCCAAGGACGTTGCGTTACTAAACGACCGATAAACGGGTCCTGGGAAAGATGTGCAACCGCAAAGGAAGGGTCTTCATCGACAGCGAATAGGTAACGAAGACGATCAAGATCGTCTGTGAGGTTGTCGTTGCTTTGTGAAGTCGTTGTGATTCGTAGATGTCGACCATCATTGGCATCTTCGACTTGGAGAACTCTTGGAATTCCAGCGTGAACGGTGACCCGCGAATAGATGTTGCCTTCAACGCGTTCGACGCCCGGTGTCGTTCGTGGCCTCAGATGATCAAGCAGTTGTTGGAACGAATATGGCTGGACATAACTCACCAATGCTTCCCGGGCGTTGTTCGAGGTTGCTCCGATGGTCACATCTCCAGTATCTGATGGAATGTGAAACGTATGAACCGCAACGGTCTGACGTTGACGGTTGAGGAGTTATCGGACAGGTTGTTTCCAACTGTTGAGGTATGCCACTTCATCGACAGATCTTCTTGGTGCAGGGTGGAAGGAATCACCGGTGTAAAAGGCCACCGGCAGCAACGCGCACTGGCTAACCGTCTCCGGGATGCCAAGAAGTTCAGCGATTTTTGCTTCGTGGGCAAGGTGAAATGTTGTCCACGTCGATCCGAGGCCACGAGCTCTCGCGGCGAGTTGGAAGCTCCACACTCCCGGCAGAACCGATCCCCACCAACCTCCGGCTGAGCCTTCTTCATTTTCTCCAGAGGGGGGCCGATCGAGTCGCAACGGAATCACTAAAGCCGGGACTTCATGCAAATGTTCAATCAGATGAATCGAAGAATCAATAACTCGGTTCGTTCGATCATCGGTGCGAATGTCAGAGCTTGCTGACAGATAGGGGCGACCCACTTCAGCGTAATAATGGGCTATTTCTGCTTTCAGTTCAGGATCGGTAACGATGATCCACCGGTTCCGTTCTAGGTTTCCGCCGACTGGGGCATGCCCAGCCACCTCAATGCAATCTAAAAGCAGGTCTAAGGGGACGTCTGTATCCAGATCTAGTCGTTTGCGAACCTGTTTTGTTGTTGTGAGCAGGCGGTCTACTTCGTTGAGGTCAAAATCGGTCATCGGAACGAAGGTATCCCTGTGATCTCTTGGCCGAGGATTAAGCCGTGGATTTCTTCTGTGCCTTCATAGGTCATGACTGACTCCATATTGTTGGCGTGTCGCATAGGGCTGTATTCGGTGCTCACACCATTCGCACCCATCATTGCTCGTGCAGTTCGCGCTGCATCAATGGCGACTCGACAGTTATGTCGTTTCGCCATAGAGATGTGATACGGACGAATGCTGTGATCTTCCTTAAGCCGTCCAAGACTCATGGCCTGGAGATTGGCGTTTGTCATTTCGGTCAACATGTCAGCAAACTTGATTTGGTTGATCTGGAAACTTGATAGCGGCTTGCCGAACTGGGGACGTTCCTGCTGGTAGTCGAGTGCTGCGTTGTAACAATCGCGGGTGACTCCGACTGCCCCGAACGCTATGCCGTATCGGGCTTCGCTTAAACAACTCAACGGTGCACCGATGCTGACCGCGTCTGGAAGTCGCATGGATTCGGGGACTTTGACGTCATCCATATAGAACTCGCCGGTCACCGAAGCTCGGAGCGAAAGTTTGTTCTGGATTTTGCGTGCTTCGAAACCGTCGGAGTCCGTGGGAACCAGGAACCCCCGAAAGCCTTCATCAGTGTTGGCCCACACGATTGCAATATCGGCGATCCCCGCGTTGGTGATCCATCTTTTCGAACCGTTCAGAATCCAGTCATCTCCGTCCCGTTTGGCTCGGGTGGCCATAGATGAGGGGTCTGACCCGTGGTCGGGTTCTGTGAGACCGAAACAGCCGATGATTTCGCCGGCAGCCATTCCCGGCAACCACTGCTCTTTTTGTTCCTCTGACCCATATTTCCAAATTGGGAACATGCACAACGAGCCCTGTACTGACACGAAACTCCTAAGACCACTGTCACCCGCTTCGAGTTCTCGACAGGCGATGCCGTATGCCATTGCTGAAGCCCCTGCGCATCCATAACCCTCAAGATGCATGCCCAATAAACCCATGTCCGCGATTGTTGGGACCAACTCCATTGGGAATGTCCCTGCCTCGAAGTGTTCCGCAACAAGTGGTTTGAATTCGTTGTCCACGAACTTTTTGACCGTGTCGCGGATCATTTGTTCGTCGTCGTTCAAAAGAACGTCTAGACCATAGAAGTCGGAAAGGTCTGCCATACAGGCCAGTATGTCCGCAGAACGGTCAGCGCGGCTATTCCGTTACGAGACTTTTGGTTTAATTCGTTGCCACTGGACGGTCGTCGCTGTTACTCCACTGCGACCATGAGCCGGCATATAGACGAGCTTTGCCCAATCCGGCGTGCTCAAAGGCCAACAAATTGTGGCAGGCACTCACCCCAGACCCGCAGTACATCACTGTTGCTTGCCCATTGACGCAACCGGCAGTTTCGAATCGTGCCCGTAGCTGCTCAGGTGAATGGAAATAGCCGCTTTCAGCCAGGTTGGCAGCGAACGGAAGATTTGTCGCCCCAGGGATGTGGCCTGCTTGAGGGTCGACGGGCTCGTTCTCGCCTGAAAAACGGTCAGGGCTTCGAGCATCAACCAACGTTTCGTCAGGTGTTCCTCCCGCGCGTCCAGCAGCATCAGCGTCGGCGAATAACTCCTGAGGCCATTCACGTATTGGGTGGTCGACCGCTTCACGAACAGTCGGAAACGTGTCTAGTTGAGCAGGCCAGGCTTGTAATCCTCCGTCAAGTAACGCTGCATTGTGACCAACAACGCGCAACATCCACACCAACCGGCCCGCCGACATTCCTCCAGTGTCGTCATACGCGACGACCGCGGTGTCGTGGCTGATCCCAAGAGCACCCATGCTCGCAGCGAACGATGCTGCTGCCGGCATCGGGTGGCGTCCCTCCGACTTCCTTGGGAGTGTCGCCAAATGCTCATCTAGATCAACAAAAATTGCTCCAGGGATGTGCCCTTCGTTGTACTTCTGACGGCCCGGCGTGCGGTCGAGATACCAACGAACATCACAAAACACTATGTCTTGACGATCGGTGAGCTGTTCCGCGGAAATGATTGGAGGGAGCGGCTGGTTACTCATTGGCTGAACATCATCATCCATTGCTCTTCGGACTCTGGTTTGAAGACATAGTTCATGTCCCTGGTCATGCCCATCGTCGCTGAGGAATGAAACGAATAGCGGTGACCTGGAAACAGAACGGTGTCATCTGGAATTTTGGCCAACGTGTGATGAAGAGAGTGATACATCGCCGCCGCGTCACTTCCGGGTAAGTCTGTGCGTCCGCACCCTTCCAAAAAGAGGGTGTCGCCAGCAACCAACGTTCCTTCCACAAGGAAACATTGGCTCCCGGGGGTATGGCCGGGGGTGTGTAACAAGTCGATACGAATATCTCCGACCAGAATGTGGTCACCAGGCTGATGAACCTCGAGATCTCCATCACTGACCTCTGTCACCTTTTTCACCATGTCGGCTTCTTCGGCTTGCACATGGATCTTTGTGCCCTTGATGTCGAGGAGTTCTCGAACGCCCTCAATGGTGTGCCCCATCATTGAACCGCCGACATGATCAGGGTGGTAATGGCTCGCAAGAACACCGCAGAGATTCATGCCATCCCGGTCAAGGATTCCCAAGATGTCATTCACGCCGTAAGCAGGATCGACCACTATGGCGTCACGAGTTTCTCGATCTCCGATGAGATAAACAAAATTGGCCATCTGGGAAGCCATAGGGTCATCCGTCGCGAAATCACGTCCCGAAAGAAGCTGACGAAAATAGAACCTGTCACTGGTCATACAGGTAAGCGTAGCGAGACGTAGAAAACCTGGTTGATTCAAGTGCTGCCGAACCATTTTTGTTGTCGATGCACGGCATCATGGTGGTAATGATCCCCGACCTGTTCGACGTGCGATGAGAAACCGCATTCTTCGTTTCCTGACTTACGGGGCTGTAGGCGTTGTCACTGGCCTCATCGTGGCAGGCGTCATTGTGTTAGCCGAAAAGGTTTTGCTTGAAGCAGTTCTGCATCGCAGTCTTTTGCAGCAAGCCTGCGCCCCTGCTGTGGGGCTTTGGATAGCGGTGCTGTTGCTGCGATGGTCAGATTCGGGTAACCCCTTGTCGCCGTCCACCTCTGAGGAGTACATCCGCGGATACCACAACAAGTCCTATGTCTTAAAAGTTGTGCACCTTCCATTCCGACTGCTTGCCGGTGTCGCCACGGTCGGTCTTGGCGGGGCAGCAGGGTTGGAAGGTCCAGCTATTTACGCTGGCGCGACCACCGGCTCCGCGATTCAACGACGGTTGTCGTGGCTGTTTCGAGACAAGGACGGTCAAGCACTTCTCGTAGCGGGAGCGGCAGCGGGAGTAAGCGCTGTCTTCCAGGCCCCGGCTACCGGCGTGCTGTTCGCTTTGGAGTCACCATACAAAGGTGACTTAGGTCGACGAGCATTGCTCCCAGCGCTGTTATCAAGCGCGTCGAGCTATGTGACGTTCGTGCTTGTCAGCGGGTTGGATGACGACCTTCCATTTGAAGTTCGGACCGATCTGGTACGAGTCGGATTTGGGCAACGCGAACTTTTGGGTGCTGCGATAGTGGGAGCGTTATGCGGGTTTGCTGCGATGGTGTTCAGTCGGGCGATCAAAGGCGCGAAACGTCTCCAACAATCACGGCCATGGTGGATGTTGGCGGCCGCTGGGAGTTTGATTGCCGGTGGATTAGTGGTGTTGAGCGATGTGCTGTTCGATGCACCACTATCGATGGGCCCCACAGCCGAAGGCCAAGTTCTGAGATGGGTCTTGAACCCAGATGAGGCACTCCCGATGCTTGGGATGCTTCTGGCGATCAGATTGGTCGCGACATCGACACTGATCGCCAGCGGCGGCGTCGGCGGAGTGTTCATTCCTCTTGCGGTGCTGGGGCTGATCATTGGACGCATCGTTGGAGGATGGATTGACGTCGGACTTGAGTCCATGGCCTTCTTCCCGTTCATCGGGGTAGCAGCGTTCCTCGCCGCCGGGTATCGCACCCCGCTCGCGGCTGTGATGTTCGTCGCCGAGTCAACAGGAGCACCAGCATTTGTCGTGCCGGGGCTGATCGCTGTAGCCGTGAGCCAAGTTGTCGTCGGCGGGTCATCAGTATCGGATTATCAGCGCGACACCCGAATCGGGCATCTAGAACGTCGTTTCCAGATGCCAATCACATCTGCGATGAAACGAGAATTTCAGACAATCGCAGCAACCGATTCGCTCACTGATTTTGTGTGGGGTTTCGCGTTCCCCAGAAAACAATTAGAGGCTGTCGTAGCTGACGTAGATGGCCAATTCCAAGGAATCGTGAAAGTCAGCGACGCCGGAGACATCGACCAAGATCTCTGGTCAACAACGAAATGCAGCGACATCATGATTGAAGGATTATCGCCGGCTCGATTGTCATGGACCGTACGCGAAGTCAGCGCATTAATGGAAGAAGCCGGAACAGACATATACCCAGTCGTCGACACCGCTGGACGGGTCGTAGGGGTCGTCACCGACCAAAGCATTGTTAATGTCGTTGAACTGCTCGACGAAACACAAGGGGGTTGAGCGTGCCGGAGCGCGAAGAGATCGGTCTGCTTGAAGGATTGGCCACCACCCGGGCCATTCGCCGCTACTTGCCTGAACCCATCCCCGAAGAAGACCTGAACACCATGTTGTGGCACGCCGGACGCGCTCCGTCGGGATCCAACCGCCAGAAATTCCGGTTCCTTGTCCTTCGCGACGGTCCGAAAGCCAGAGCTGCGAAATCGCTGCTCGGTGAATCATTTCGGGCCGGTTGGAACGAGAAACGATCCAATGACGGGTACGACGCAGGTTCAGGGGAAACCGGCGATTCACCCAAAGCACGTATGGCCCGAACAATGCAACATTTCGTCGACCATTTCGAAGACACCCCCGTTGTCGTGTTGGCGTGCCTTATCCGTTACCGACCCGAAAACTATGCCGAAGGATCATCAGTGTTCCCAGCCGTCCAAAACTTGATGCTTGCAGCACGAGCACTTGGCTACGGCGGAGTCATCACCGGATGGCACACCTATGTCGAACAAGAACTTCGCGAACTCCTAGAGATCCCAGATGGGGTCGCGATCCACGCAACCATCCCATTAGGGAAACCAGCGGGTCGCCATGGGCCGGTTCGCCGGCAACCGCTCCAAGAAATCGTGTACGAAGATCAATGGGACCAAGAAGCGCCATGGGCAACTGACCCTGACGGTACGAACTTCACGTCCGCTGGGCCGCCCAAAGGCACACCTGTAGAGCCCAGCATCAGAAAATAAGTTGCGTTACAGGTCTCGAGCGAGTGTCTCGGCTCGAGCCGCAACTTCCTGCACAGGGAGGCCCAGTGCCTGAGCCGCGACCGTGACCTGATCGAATTCTGCCTTGACTCTGACGTCGCTGACTTTCACATCGATGTCATGGCCATCGACACTGACTGTCACGGTGTGCCGTTGTGCGATAACGCGATCAAGTTGACGTGTGCGGACGCCCAAACTCCCGGTCACCGACATCACCAACGCAGCCAGTTCAGCTGTTTGAGCGGGGGCAACAAGTGCTGACAGGGTGTGAGCCGGTCGGCCCTTCTTCATCACGATCGGTGTGACCCACGCATCGAGCGCACCGGCTTCCATAAGTTCAGTTATTGCGTGACCCAACTGTTCACCGGTTATGTCATCAAGATTGGTAGCCAACTCAATAACTGTTTCGGTTGGGTCATCTGAGTTTGAACCTGTCGGAGTTGCGGTACCGATGATGACCTGTGTGACGTTCGCCCGGTCAGGTAGATCCCGTGTCCCAGCCCCATATCCCGAAGCCGTGACAGTCATATCTGGTAGCGGACCGACCGATGTAGCGAGCCCTTTCACTATTGCCGCGCCGGTCGGTGTTGTGAGCTCAAGATCGACATCAACACTGACGGTCGGTATGTTCTCCAAAAGATTCACTACGGCTGGGGGAGGGTTTGGCAGTATTCCGTGGGCAGCAGAAATTGTGCCAACTCCGACCGCCACTGGGCCGCTTGCAATTTCGTCAATGTTGAGTGACTCCAACGCGGCGCACGATCCGACAATGTCGACGATCGCGTCGAGTGCTCCAACTTCATGAAACTGGACCTCTTCAGGGGACACGCCATGAACTTTGCCTTCAGCGACTGCTAACACCTCAAACACCGCGAGACTTCGAGATTTCACACGATCAGGAATATCTGCTTGCTCGAGTAGGGACTGAATGTCTGTCCAATGACGGTGGTGATGTTGTTCAGGTGCGTCAACAACTGCACGAGTGGCACGGATCCCGTTGCGATCCACCTGCTCTGCTGACAGCGCCCAGCCATCAACATTGAGTCCATTGAGTGTCGCTATGACGAAATCGAGGTCGGCGCCGGCATCGAGTAACGCACCAAGGGTCATGTCCCCAGCGATCCCAGAAAACGGATGGAACCAAGCAACCCGATAGGTCACGACACGTTCCTGTTGTCGAGGATCCGCATCGCGGCCATCGCCGCTCCGAAACCATTGTCAATACCAACGACCGTGATCCCAGCCGCGCACGCCGCGTGCATAGCCAACAACGCGGTCACTCCTTCAAGAGCTGCGCCATACCCGACGCTGGTCGGCACAGCGATCACTGGAGCGGAACTTAACCCACCGATGGCTGTTGCCAACGCTCCTTCCATTCCGGCGATAGTGAGGATCACCTCAGCATCAAGGAGTTCGTCGAGGCTTGCGAGGAGACGATGTAAACCGGCAACACCAACATCTGTGAGACGAGTTGGACTGATTCCGTGTGCCTGGAGCACAGCACATGCTTCTTCCGCGACTGGGAGGTCAGCTGTTCCTGCCGCGGCTACCACAACCTTGTTGTCGCGTTCATCAGCTGGGCGCCATACAACAGTGGTGTCGACAACTGACCCACCAGAATGGGTGCTGGTGACGGCATTGATTTGTTCGGCGGTGGCGCGCGTCAACAACACTGGCCCTGAACCGTTCGTAAGGAGCTCACCAACGATAGATACGCACTGTTCAGGGGACTTGTTGGGTCCGTAAATGGCTTCTGGGGCGCCAGTACGGAGATTGCGGTGATGGTCGATCTTCGCGTGCCCCAGGTCAGCAAAGGGAAGGCGACGCAAAGAATTCAATGCGTCGTCAGGGCCGATAGTTCCGGCCTTTACTTGTTCGAGAAGTTCTTGAAGCTCTAATTCGTTCATGATCTTTGGTTCTTCAGGCGTATCCTGCCACGAAGTGAGTACTAATGAGCCAACCATGAACATTCAAGTTGTGCCACCCGCGACGCGGGTTGGTTTCATGGGCCCCCATGGCACCTTCACCGAACAAGCCCTTTTAGGGCAACCGGACCTCGCCGCAGCAGACACTCGACCGTTTGATTCGATACCTGATGTGTTGAACGGTTTGGTCACCGGCGAAGTTGATTTAGGTTTCGTCCCGATCGAAAACGCCATAGAAGGCGCAGTGAACGTCACTCAAGACACATTGGCGTTTGATCTAGATCTGCGTATCCAACGCGAAGTTGTTCTTGACGTGCAGCTCAACATGTTGGCGTTACCCGGAACACAACTGAAAGACATCCATACCGTTGTTTCGTTTCCGGTAGCGGTCGCTCAATGCCGCAACTTCTTGCGCGAACAACTTCCTGAAGCTGAAATACAAGCAGCAACCTCCACAGCGGAAGCTGCCCGCCAAGTCGGAGAACAACACCTCGAAGGTGTCGCAACCATCTCAAATCCGTTAGCAGCAGAGCTATACGGGCTTGAAGCGGTCGCTGAAGCGGTGGAAGACCACACCGGAAACCAAACTAGGTTCCTATTACTGGCCCGCGAAGGTGTCCCCGCCGCTACCGGCCACGACAAAACAAGTGTCGTTGTGTTCCAACGAGCCAACGAACCAGGCAGTTTGTTGGCGATCCTGCACGAATTCGCGGCCCGAAACATCGACCTGTCACGCCTCGAATCAAGACCAACACGAAGAGTCCTCGGCGACTACTGCTTCCTCCTCGACTTCGAAGGCCACATCGGCGACGAAGTCGTCGCCGATTGTTTACGTGATCTCAAAATGAAACAAGGTGACATCAAATTCTTGGGTTCATATCCGGCTGCGGGACATGATGGCGAACAAGTCCGACGCGACAGCAACGCCAACTGGCTCGACGCCGCAGACTGGGTAGAAGAACTTCGCGATCAAATTGGTCAGTGAGAAATGGCGGAGGGCGGGGGATTCGAACCCCCGGAGGCTTGCACCTCGACGGTTTTCAAGACCGTTGCAATCGTCCGCTCTGCCAGCCCTCCGCAAATGACAGTACCGGTCTGACATGGCCAATCCACACATCTAAGCCCTAGGATAAGTCCGTTCACCCAAGCATCTTTCGAGGTGTAAAGGGGACCCAGTGGCGGTTCGCCGTCCAGGAGAGGTGACAGAGTCTGGTCGAATGTGCTTCCCTGCTAAGGAAGTGACTGCTCACGCGGTCCGTGGGTTCAAATCCCACCCTCTCCGCAACACCCGAACGTCAAGTTTTCACAATCGGGCAGGACTGCGTACAATGCGGTCCTCAATTAGCGCCTCTAGCTCAGTTGGATAGAGCGTCTGGCTACGGACCAGAAGGTCGGGGGTTCGAATCCCTCGGGGCGCGCTGCACAGTAGGCATAACCGAAGTTGAATGGGCCGATGCTATGGCCGGCACCTAAATTTTTGCCGGTGGGGAATAGCTTGTTGTTTAACTTGTTGCGGCTTTTTTGAATGTCATCATTAACGAAGTGATGACCATGAAGAGCAACGACAGAATGATCCCGGCGAACATTGTTGGTGCGGGAATCATCGCTGCAACAAAGGCAACAACACCAATCCAGCCCAACCACTTCGGCAGCAGCCCACTACCAAGAGCGGCAAGCCCAATGGCTAAGACCAGGGTCGCCATACCAGCGTGCATTGGCCAGAAAAAAGCGTCCCACAATGCGTGCATGGTTTTCATCGCTTCGGGGGACATGTCGTCAGCTTGAATCGACAACGCCGCCCTCAGGGTCGCGTCAATCATCATTCCGGTTGCGCCTATGAGCGTTGCGCCGGCAACAATCATTCCGAGTAGTTGCTGGCCTGTCTCTCTAACTCGATGCGACATCGACATTCCGAACACGAGGAAGCAAAGACCCCCGAGAACAGCAAGCCAGGAACCCATGAACACCCGGTCTTGGTTTTGGACGTAGAGGTCAGCGATCTCTTGAGCGCTCTCTTCGGTGGATGCCCACCTGCCGTGTGTCGCGAAGGAGGCGAGTACCAGAACGATCGCGAATATCGCACCTAGCGGTCCGTAGCGTTGGAGTTTCTGTTCCACCGAAGTCTCTTTCATTTGGCTTAGATCAGAAACGGTAGCTGAGGTGGGGTTGGATCAGAGGCATTTCAACAACACTCCTGTCGTTAACTTTCTTGGCTACTTTCGAAGTGAAATGGGGGTGAAACATCAACGATGTTGGCCGCTTCGAAACGTTGAGCCGGCCGCCCTCTTCTTTTTGGTTCTTGGTTCTGGTTTTCGACAGCTGTTGTGAACCCTGGGGTGGATTGGACTTTTCGATGAAAGTTTCCAGCAGCAATTTCTGTGTTGAATACCACTTCGTAGACGCGTTGTAGTTCGCTGATCGTGAAAGCAGATGCACAGAGCCGTGTAGCCAACGAAGTTGAATTCAACGACTCTTTCAGTGCAATCAAGGCGTCATCGGCTATTTGCTGGTGATCAAACGCGAACCGGAAGCCATCCGAAGTCCATTCACTCATTGGAACCAGTTGAGGCCCCGAAGGTCCGGTGTTGATGTTGGTGTGGTGAGTAACTCCCCAGTAGATGACTGCAATTGATCGATGGCGGGGATCTCGTGCCGGTCCGCCATAGGCACCTAGTTGTCGTGGGTTGTTGACCGCTAATGGTAATGGGGCCAACGGGGGAGTAGATGCCCGCATCGCTGTGGCTGATAGGTCTTCGGCTGTTGTTAGGGCGGTTCCTGGGAGTTCCCATTGGAAACGAAACGGTCCTTCGTTGCGTTCCACCAGCAACAACATGAGTTGGTTATCGACGAGTGTGAAGATAGCGCTATGACAGCTAACAGCCGGGAGGTCTAGATTCCATTGTTGTTCTGAGGTTTCAGGGACAGGATCGAGTTCCATACGTCACAAAACTATCATTAATTATTTAAATAATAATAATAGGTAATATCATTATTTATTTAAATGAGAAATAGTGCGCTATTTGGTGACTCGCAGGTTGTTGTTCGGCGAGTGATCACCTGACAGCCAGCGCTGCAGTTCGTTATGGGCATTTGCACGTTGCCACTCGTTAATCTCAGCCACATTGTCCGGGTCGGTAGTGAATTCGACGGTCAATCCGTCCGGGTCGGTCACATATAGCGACATGCAATAACCGTGATCGGTTGTGCGATGCGCCATCCCCGCTGCGTCCAGAGACGTTCGCACCCGTTCCTGATCAGCCAATGTGCTCGATAGCGCGACGTGATTCAGTGAGCTTCGGGAATCAAGCTGCATTTCGGTTTGGTCACCGGGGTCTAAGAATTGGAAGAACGCTAACGCTGAGCCGTCTTCGATTTCGAAGAACGTGTGACAATACGTGCGTTCTTTGCCTCGAACAGTCTCCACTTCACACCAGGTAGCGACAAGAGGAAACCCCAAAACCTCTTCATAAAACACCCGCGTCGCCTCCTGATCGTCAACGACATAGGCATGGTGATGAAGCCGAAACGCTGGGATCTGTTCACTCATCGCGACTACCCCTCCCCTGAAACAATTACGGCGGCATCTTTGTAGTAGCTGCTGTGGTGTAAACAACCTAGCCTTGGCACCCGATGGCTTGTAACCGAGAGGACTGTTGTGTTTAAACGAACATGGGGTTTAGCGAAATCATCAATGACGGTAATCAGGCTCGACCGAGAGCTACTGGTACTTCCTGTTCTTAATGCGGTCGCTGCAGTTGTTTTCGGGTTGGTGTTGTGGATTGTTGCTTCGGGTCTCGGAGCCGACTTCTCAGACAACTCCGATAGTGGCGGAGGAGGCATGATCGCCATAGCGGTCTTGGGACTTCTCGGGATGAACGTCATCAACACATTCTTCAAAGGAGCACTGGTATCGGGAGCTCATGAACGTTTCACCGGCGGCGACCCCACAATTGGTTCATCGATATCTGGAGCCGCGAGTCGCCTTCACCGGTTACTGCCGTGGGCCGTGATGGCCACAACGGTCGGCATCATCATGTCGATCGTTGAACGACAGGGCGGCCAACTTGGGCGCATCGCACGAGGCATGTTCGACATGGCGTGGGGCGTCATCACCTTCCTCATCCTTCCGGTCATCATGTTTGACGACCTTGGACCAATCGCAGGACTCAAAAGATCCGGACAGCTCCTCAGAACATCCTGGGGCGAGAATCTCACAGCCCAAGTCGGCTTCGGACTGCTCACAGTCGCCATGGCTATCCCGGGAATTATCCTTATTGCGCTGGGTTCCTCAAGCGGTATTTGGGCGTTGATAGTTATCGGGGTGCTGGCGGTGATGTTCGCAATGGTCGTGGCAGCCGCGTTGAACGGCATCTTCCAAACCGCCCTCTAT
>Ga0208765_1000171_pt1 | contig 41333 bp, 37 predicted proteins | sample ETNtaG_2_FD_185783 | JGI IMG/M metagenome (GOLD analysis project Ga0208765, IMG submission 185783) | Marine microbial and viral communities from oxygen minimum zone, Eastern Pacific Ocean - ETNP201406SV203 (SPAdes) (version 2) | ecosystem: Environmental > Aquatic > Marine > Oceanic ...
AAGGACCAGTTGAGCGAACTAGTCATAGCGTATGAACCGGTGTGGGCGATAGGAACGGGAAAGACAGCTTCAGCGGAAGACGCCCAACTCATGTGTGCGCAAATCAGAAGGGTCGTGGCTGGGATGCATGCGCCGGCGGGGACGAAAGTTCGGATTCAGTACGGAGGCTCAGTCAACGCATCAAACGCTAGCGAATTGATGTCTATGGAAGATATTGATGGAGCCTTGGTTGGGGGAGCTTCTCTGGAAGCGGCGTCGTTTGCCAGGATTGTGAGCTTCCAAGACGCCTAAAGTCCTGACATGACTTCCAGTTCTCTAAATGCCGACCGTCCAGTATTACCTGATGGTCTCGTAGCGGTCGTTAAAAGGGACTGCCCAACTTGCGTGGATATAGTTCCGGTTCTCGAACAGTTATCTCACGGAGGTCCTGGGGTGACCGTCTACACCCAGGATGACTCCAATTTTCCGGAGACAGTTGAAACACGAATCTATGACCAAGAGTTGGAGGTTTCTTGGTATTACGAAGTGGAAACAGTGCCGACTTTGATGTTCATCCAAGATGGCAACGAGATGGCTCGAACGGTTGGCTGGAGTCGCTCAAACTGGGAAGCGTTGACAGGTGTCGACGATCTCGGAGAGGGACTTCCAGAGATGCGACCCGGATGCGGATCGTTGTCAGTGGACCCGAATTTAGTTGATTCGTTAGCTCGAAAATTTGGCTCCTCCAGTCTCAAGAGCCGGCAGGTAGAAATAGCAACCCTCGAAGATGAGTTTGATGCAATGTTCGATCGGGGTTGGTCGGATGGCTTGCCAGTAATTCCTCCGACCGAAGAACGAGTGTCCAAAATGTTGGAGGGCACACACCGCCAACCAGATGAGGTAGTCGCAGTCGTTCCTCCGGTGCTCACCGAGTGCACAGTTGAAAAGGTTGCGATAAACGCGGTGCTGGCCGGTTGTAAACCCGAATATCTGCCTGTCGTGTTGGCGGCGGTGGAAGCTGCTTGCACTGATCAGTTCAATATGCACGGTTTGCTGTGCACCCTTTGGTTTTCGGGCCCGATCGTCATCGTAAACGGCCCAATCCGACATCGAATCGGGATGAACGTCGAAAAGAACGCTTTAGGGCAAGGGAATCGTGCTAATTCGACTATAGGTAGGGCTCTCCAATTAGTTATCCGAAATGTTGGGGGTGGTAAACCTGGCATCGGAGGGATCGACCGCTCTGCGTTAGGTGCACCATCAAAGGTTGGGTGGTGTTTCGCTGAAGATGAAGAAAACCTTCCAGACAACTGGCCTTCCCTGTCGGTAAGTCGGGGTTTTTCGAAAAATGAAGACACAGTGACTCTGTTTGCCGGACATGGGCCAGTCGGGTGCATCGACCAGATTTCTCGGACCCCAGAATCGTTAGTGCGAACGCTCGCGCAACAACTACATGGTGTTGGAAATCGGAAACTTCCCGCTGAGGCGATGATCGTTATGACCCCTGAACATATGAATGTCTTTGCATCAGCAGGGTGGTCAAAAGACAAGTTTTATGAAGAGTTAGAACCCCTCCTACAAATGGATCCAGAGTTATCAGCTCGAGGTGTATCGGGCATTGACGAAGGTATCCCTACATCCAGTAACGAAGAAACGGTGTTCGGTTCGAGTTCAGGACGTGTTATCCGGAAATTGCCTGAGTGGTCACCAATGGTCGTTCGCGCCGGCGGAGGGGCTGGAGGGTTTTCGGCGATTTTAGAAGGCTGGGTTCCAGGGGCAAAGGGAAGCACACCTATTACCCATCGCATAGGAACCTAAGTCTCGCTGATCTTTTTCTAAAAAACGGGTTCGAGGAGTCCGGTGAAGACGCTGGTACCATCGGGCTTGTGTTGACCTGGATTGTTGGTGCGTTGCACCTAGTTTCTGCCTTCTCTCTTGTTGGTCTCGTCCTTTTGCATAGCGGCAAAGGAGGCGGCGTTTCCGACATGTTTGGAGGAAGCGTAGGAGCAACAGCAGCAGGGTCGACGGTCGCTGAGAAGAACCTCAGCCGTATAACTGTGGTGGTCGCTGTGACCTTTGGTTTCACGACACTTATTTTGGGTCTGTTGCTTGCTTGAGTCGTAACGGTGGGTGTCCACTAGCTTACTTTTTCGAGTGTTGGCAAGCTTCATGTCGTTGGTAGAGTGGGCTTTCTTCCGGGTCTCGGAATAGCGTCGGAGTGGCGGAACTGGCAGACGCGCTAGACTAAGGATCTAGTGCCCGTTAAGGGTGTGGGGGTTCAAGTCCCCCCTCCGACACCATTTGAAGTCATAGCAAACCGAAGCCAGACACAAATGGTTCCCGTAAGCGCTTATTGTTGCCTTGAGAGTAATCATCCACTAGCTCGAGGTTTACAACTATGGACATAACAACTACTGAGACGTTGCCAGGCCGGCGGATCACCTCCTTAAAAGGGGTCGCGGTTGGCTCGACGGTTCGAACGAAAAACATTGGTAAGGACATCGGAGCGGGCCTCAAGTCACTTGTCGGTGGCGAACTTAAGAGCTATTCAGACATGTTCTCTGAGGCGAGAGCAGAGGCGCTCTCCCGCATGGAAGAACAAGCCGTTGAACTCGGCGCCGACGCCTTGGTCAACCTCCGTTTCATGACATCGTCAGTGGCCAGCGGTGCCTCAGAAATCTTGGCTTATGCAACTGCTGTCACTACTGAAGCCTCCTAACCAAGCGAAATGAGGCAGCTAATCGTAAATAATGACGGAACGACCTTCGGACCCTGTGAGCATGGCATCAATTGCGTCCTGGACGTCTTCGATTCGGACTTGCTTGGAAATTAAACGGTCAACAGGTAACCGACCTTCAAGGAACGCAGAACACAAGTCCTCGATTGCTTGACCGGGATCAGTTGCGGCGTAATAGCTTCCCTTAATTGTCTTTCCGGAACGGATGAGGTTGGCACTAACGAATTTGGTTGAGTCAGAAATACTGGGGACGCCAACCAACACCATCGTCCCGCCGGGTCTGACTGCCTCAAGCCATTGCTCTTGAAGAGCGCTACTACCGATTGCTTCGATTACTACGTCAGCACCTCTTCCTGCGGTCAGTTCGATGACCTTACCGAGGGCGTCGGTGTCGGCTTCAACGAAATGTGTTGCCCCGAGATCGATAGAGAGATGTTTCTTGCTGGGTTCACGATCGACGGCAATAATTTGGCCTGCTTCGGCGAGCGCTGCGCCCATAACGGCGCTCAAGCCAACCCCACCAGCGCCCACGACTACAACGCTATCTCCGGGGCTGATGTCGCCGCAGTGCAACGCAGCTCCGACTCCAGTTGCCACGGCACAACCCACCACGGCTGCGACTTCATAAGGCACCTCAGGGTTCAAGATTTGGCAACATTCTTCAGGTACAACCATGTGATCGGCCCAAGTGGAAATACCCGAATAATGGAGGATGGGTTGACCTGACCTTGATATCCGACTGGTTCCATCGGCCATATACCCAGTGAAGATTCTTTGAGTGATTACCGGACACAAATGGTGCTGGTCCCGTTCACAGAAAAAACAAGCCTTGCAACTTGGTACCCAATTCAAAGCAACTCGATCACCAGGCTTGACCGCCGTCACCTGTGGGCCAACAGCAACCACTTCACCCGCTCCTTCGTGACCAAGTACACACGGAAGGCCCGCGGCATGTTGCCCGGTTACCACGTGCTGGTCACTGTGACAGATGCCCGATGCGCCCATTTTGACCAAAACTTCACCATCAAGAGGATCGGCGAGCTCCAGGGTCTCTACCTGTACCGGTCCGCCAATGCGGTCAAGGGTTACAGCAGTTATTTGCATCTTGTTCCTCCGAAACCTGATTCAGCAATGAATCGTAGAGCTAAAAGGGGGGACCATGAATTCGCGAACGTTGCGGTGAGTCTCATGCGAGACTGGGAGGATGAAGGTCGACTATCGGGAACTGGTTCATACCGACCGGGTACACGGGAGCTTGCTTCACGACCCCGAAATCTTCGCAGATGAGATGGAACGAATATTTGTTCAAGGTTGGGTGTTCGTAGGGCATGAATCAGAAGTCAAAAACGGTGGAGATTGGGTAAAGCGTCAACTTGGCAACGAGTCTGTGCTCATGGTCCGTGCAGAGAGTGGGGAAGTGAACGTCCTAGCGAACCGCTGCTCTCACAGAGGAACAGCCTTATGTTGGGAACACAACGGAAACGCCGCGTTCTTCCAGTGCACGTATCACAATTGGCGATTCGGCTTAGACGGCGACTTGCGAGCGGTCCCGTTTCCGGACGGGTATTCGAAACCAAAAGAGGACCTTGGGTTAGACCGTGCTGGTCAAATTGCGGTATATCGAGGTTTCGTGTTCGCCAATCTCGATGGACTGGCTGGGACGATAGATGAACACTTGGGCCCCGCTGGATACGAACTAATTGATCGCCTGTGCGAGATGAGCCCTTCTGGAAAGATTGATTTATCTAAGGGATGGATCGGTCACAGGGTCCAATCAAATTGGAAGCTATGGCCTGAGAGTGACAGCGATGGATATCACGTAGGTTTCGTCCACGCGTCAATGTCGGCATCAACTGACACCTATTACGACGACGTCGCAGTCGGCGGCGACGCCGTCAAGAGTTCACGAGCTGTGGATTATGGACGAGGGCACTTGGAATTGGACTGGAGGCCAAGTTACAAAAAGGAACTTTCTTGGCTGGGCGTCACTCGAGACCGAGTCAAGGAGTACTACTCGGCATTGGCACAGCGAGTTGGGAATGACCTAGCGGACCAGATGCTTTGGGATGGGCCCCCTCATGCCTTCCTGTTTCCCAACCTTTTCTTGGGCGAAACGGTAATAGCAATCGTGGAGCCTGTGTCGCCGGGGGAAATGATTCACCACCACACATCAGTTCAGTTCGATGGAGCTGACGATGCCTTCAATGAAAGGCTTTTGCGTCAAACAGAAGCAGCTGTTGGACCAGCATCGTTTATCACCACCGATGACGCTATTACAGCGGAACGAATTCAGGCTGGTGTTTCAGGCACGGACAGGTCTTGGTCCTCCACTAGTCGAGGTTGGATCGACCTCAGCCGAGGTTTACATCGCGAAGAAATAAATGATGATGGAGTGCGATCAAGTGACGCCTCTGACGAGACAACGAACCGAGGTTTCTGGTACCGGTATCTTGATGCGATGAGCGGAAAAGACAGACATTGATTTCGGCTGAGCTGCGAGCGGAGGTAGAGGACTTTTTGTACCGCGAAGCTCGATTCGCGGACGAGTTCTCGCTCGAGGAATGGGAAGCGTTGCTGACCGATGACTTCCACTACTGGGTTCCAGCAGGCCGACTTGAAGGCGACCCTTCCAAGCAATTGGCTTATTTGAATGACAATCGGGCTCGAGTCGCGACACGAATACGGCAGCTCCAGACCGGGAAACGCCTTTCTCAACTACCAAACTCACCTATGCGCCGAGTGATTTCAAACATTGAAATAGAACCGAGAAATGATGAAGGGATCTCGGTTGTGGCGAACTTCGTCATATACGAGTTAGCGGCTCAGTCGAGTGGTGAGCTTCGTGTGTGGCCTGGCCAAGCCCAATACCGACTTGAACGAATCGCAGGGAACCTGCGAATGTCAGCGAAATGGATCGAACTTGTCACAGCGCACGCAGGGCAAAGGAACTTGACTTTCCTGATCTAACAGAGTTGATACAACGCCCAATGGAGGGTCATGAAGTGGGGTGGTTGCCAATGATTCGCGTAGGGGTAACAAGAACAGCTGCCCTGCGACTTCGAATCATTTCTGAGTCGTACTCCTCGAAGTCGTCATGGCTTCCCCCTGCCGCCTGGTAAATCTCGCGCAGCAATAGTCGCAGCGCTTCTGCATCTATCGACGCTGCTTCGTCGTCTGGTCCGATGAGGTCAGCTTTTCCAGTGACGGCGACCCAGTTCCATCCTCTCCGAATGGAAATTGTGACTTCTGACCCTCGCCTCACATGTTTGAGGCGAGCGGCCTTACCCATCGAAACTAAGGCAACACATTCGTGACCCGTCAAGGGATGGGAGATGATGCCGCAATTTGCAATGCTTGAAAGGACTCGGCCGTCTTCTTGGACCGTGCTTATCGTAGCGAGCCCAGTTTCATCAGCGAGGAATCGGCGTACGTCGTTGAGTTGGGTCATTGAGGCTCCAAAGTTCAGGCATGTTAAACAGAATTGTAGTTAGGAGTGGATAAACACTCGTCGTGTCAAGATCTTAGGTAAGTGCTTTAATGCTTTACGTCAAGAGTGTCTCATGTTTGCGCGCATGGTCGAAGGCTCGAGATTTTGCCCGACTCAGAAAGAAGCTGCTAATGGATGGAAGCGTGGCTTTCTTTGCGATAGTGGTCGCTGTCACCGCAGCCGGTGTTTGGAAGCTCAAATTACTGAAAAAACTGTGACCTTTCTCAGTCTCTTACAGGCCTGAGGTCAAATCCTTGAACAGAGTTTGGTGTCGATATCGCTTTCTCTCTGGCAACATAAGGCTATGGAAATCGTTCTCACAGGAACCGGCAGTCCGCTGCCTGATGCCAATCGTGCGGGGCCGTCCACTCTCGTCAAAGTGGACAACTGTCACGTACTCGTTGATGCAGGTCGCGGGGTAGTGATGAGAATGGCCGGAGCTGGCTCATTACCAATCTTTTTGCGTGCCGTTCTTCTGACACACCTCCATAGCGACCATATCTGTGACTTGAACGATGTGATCACTACCCATTGGGTGATGAGTCAAGGCAACGCGACACTTCCAATTTACGGCCCCCCAGGAACCCTGGAGTTCGTGAACCGGCAAATGCATGCCTTAGAGGCAGACATCAGCTACCGCATCGAACACCACGAAGAACTCACAAACGGCCCAAGAGTAGAAGTCGCCGAACTTACCCCAGGAGAACAATTCACACTTGATGACTTGTCAATCAGAACTGCAGCAACGGAACACGCCCCCGTTAAACCAACGTTGGGTTACCGCATAGAGCACAACGACGTAGCGGTAGCGCTAGTTGGAGACACAATTCCCTGTGAAGGCGTTGACGAACTAGCCAGAGAAGCTGACGCATACGTCCAGACTGTGATTCGCAGCGATCTTGTCGGTTTGAGCCCGAATTCTATGATGCTCGACATCCTGGATTACCACTCAGATGTAGAACAAGCAGCCCAAACCGCAGCGCGGGCTAACGTCAAACGCCTTGTGCTTACTCACATGGTGCCCGCACCGACCGAAGATCAATACTCTGAGTGGATCGCTAAAGCTCAAGAACACTTCGATGGTGAAGTAGTGATTGGCGATGATCTCACAACTATTTCGCTTTAAAGGACATCGTGACGACACACCATTTACCCAAGTTTGAAGGGCGAATCGGGAGCACCCTAGAAGACTCCCAGCCCCATTTTCCCTCTCGGCCTCACCCTGGCAATGAGGCACCAAATGTCGTGATCATTTTGGTTGACGACACAGGCTTCTCCCAATTGGGGTGCTACGGCTCCGATATAGATACCAGCCACTTGGATGCTTTGGCCGCCGGGGGTCTTCAGTTCACGAATTTTCATGTGACGCCGCTGTGTTCGCCAACTCGTGCTTCACTGCTAACTGGTCGATCGCAGCACAGCGTAGGAATGAGATCGGTTTCGAATCATCAAACCGGATTCCCGCATCAACTCGGCCACATAACGAACCACGCGGCAACGATTGCCGAAGTACTCCAGTCAGAGGGATATGCAACCTTTTGCGCCGGAAAGTGGCATCTTGCCCCCACTAATGACATATCTGCTGCCGGACCCTTTGACCAATGGCCACTGGCTAGAGGGTTTGATCGCTTCTACGGATTTCTTGAAGGTGAAACAGACCAGTTCCACCCCGAACTGGTTGCAGATAACCATCGCATCGAAGCCCCAAGCGGTCCCGAAGATGGTTATCACCTAAGTGAAGACTTAGTTGAGCAACTCTTAAGAATGATTAACGACAGTAAAGGAGTGCGGTCGGATCGACCATTCTTTGCCTACCTGCCTTTTGGGGCTACTCACTCGCCCCACCAAGCACCCGAAGCCTATTTGCAAAAATATCGAGGGCGTTACGATCAAGGATGGGACATTACCCGAGAAGACTGGTACCGCAGGCAACTAGAACTCGGTATCACTTCTGAACAGACGCAACTAGCGCCACGCAACCACGGCGTTGAAGCTTGGGATGACCTTCCTGAAACGCACCAGGCTCTTGCGTGCAGACTCCAAGAGGCCTTCGCAGCGTTCCTGGATCACACGGATGACCAAATTGGGCGCTTCATCAACGGGCTAAAAGAAATGGATGAGCTAGATAACACCATTTTGGTCTTCTTAGCTGACAATGGTGCCTCCCAAGAAGGTGGCCCCTACGGAGTCATGCACGAGATGAAGTTCTTTAACGGTGTATTTGACTCACCAGATGATCTCATCAGCCAAATTGACGACATTGGCGGCCCTCATAGCCATTGCAACTATCCATGGGGTTGGGCTCAATGCGGCAACACTCCATTCAAGTGGTACAAGCAAAACACCCACGAAGGCGGAGTGCACGTCCCGATGATCATCCATTGGCCGGCAGGAATCGACGAAGAGCAGAACGGATCGCTTCGCCACCAATTTGTGAACGTGTCAGATATCGTCCCGACGCTCTATGAGTTGCTTTCGGTAACTGCACCAGAGAACTACCGAGGTTACGAGCAACTACCAGTCACAGGGTCTTCTTTCACGTCGACCCTGAACGCGCCTGACGCTCCAGCAACCAACAGGCTTCAGTACTTTGAACAGTTCGGTTCCCGGGCCCTAGTGGCGGAAGAAGCCGGCGTGTACTGGAAAGCAGTTACGCGCCATAGGAAAGGACAACCCTTCGAGGAAGATCGATGGGAACTCTACGACCTATCAGCAGATGCGTCAGAATGCGTAGATCTCGCCGAGAGCGAACCAGAAAAACTACAAGAATTGATTGACATCTGGTGGGAACAAGCGGAGCTAAACGGAGTCCTTCCACTAGATGACCGCACTATCGAACTTTTCGGGTCACGACTAGATGATCACTCACCGCATCCCACACATCGTAAGTATCGGTACCGCCCACCAATGTCTTCCATCCCAGCGCAGGCTTCCCCCTCACCGTCAGGGCGGTCCTGGCATCTCAACGCGCTTCTTGAATGCGACAACACCGATGAGGGTGTGATCTACGCCCGAGGGAACGAAAATGCAGGGATAACTGTTTTCGTTCAAAATTCGCGTTTAGTCGTTGATTACAACGCGTTCAATGACCACTCGGTACTGGAATCGGAAATTGAGCTGTCATCTGGCTCGAATGATCTAGATGTTCGGGTCACGCGGCAGAGTAAATCCACAGGCCAAATCGAAATCTCAGTAAATGGAACTCCATCTGGATCAATTGAACTTCCATTTTTGATGGGAATGATTAGTTCGATCGGGGCCAGCGTAGGAAGAGATACGGGATCTCCTGTGTCTCCGCGCTATGAGAGCCCTTTTGAATTCACAGGCGATCTTCGAGAAGTCACTATTCAATTGGGCTTGCGGACACAACAAGAAGATGAAGTGAACGGCAAAGCTGAAATGTCACGTCAGTGACGAGAAGAACTGGTCGGCGTCCTTCGGCTGCTCAGCTACGTCGCGACGCTTCGAAGGGTTCTGCAGCAGGCGGCATAGAGGGTGGACGCTTCCAGCCACTCTCAAAACAGCAAACGACAGAAATTATTGACAGTGCATACGGATTGTTAGAAAACACTGGGCTCAGTGAAGCTCCGGACTTCGTCACCGAACGTGTTTGTGACGCTGGAGGCAGAATTCACCAGAATCGACTGCTTTTCCCTCGCGAACTTGTTGAGGCACTCGTACACCAAGCACCGTCAGGGTTCACGCTTTATGGGCGACAAGAAATACACGACCTTGACCTCTCTGGACATCGGGTGCACCTTGGAACAGGTGGCGCCGCTCCGATGATCCTCGACGCCGAAACTGGACAGTACCGGCGCTCCACGTTGAAGGATCTTTATGAAGCGGCGAGGTTGGTTGACTCGTTACAACACATCCATTTTCTAAGCCGTCCTCTAGTGGCGGGTGATATGCCTGACGAGTTAGCCCTCGATGTGAATACGGCATACGCATGTTTGGCAGCCACAACCAAACACGTGGCGACTAGCGCCAGCAATGGTTCGACGGCACAACAAGTTGCCAACCTTTGTTTTGAGGTAGCTGGGGCAGCAGAGTTGTTCCAGCAGCGACCCTTTCTGTCTCTCAACGTGAATCACGTAGTTCCACCGATGCGGATGAGCGAAGATGCGATGGAAGTTCTTCAGGTAGCAGCGGAAAACGGGTTACCTGCGCATTGCAATGTTTTTGCGCAAGTAGGGGCCTCGACACCGGTGAATTTTGCTGCTGCCATAGCCCAGACCCTTGCAGAAGCTCTTGCAGGAATGGTGTTTAGCTGGATCATAAATCCAGAGGCAAAAGTAATCTGTGGACCCAAACCCATGATTGTTGATCTGAGAACCGGGGCTATGAGTGGAGGGGGCGGGGAACAAGCTGTGGTTATGGCAGCTGCAGCGCAGGTTGCAAGATCGTTAGGGTTGCCAAATGTTTCAATTGCTGGAGCTAGCGACTCGAAAACTCCCGATATCCAGAGTGGAGCAGAAAAGGCGTTAGCTGTGACACTGGCAGCGCAAGCAGGTAGCAACTTGGTGACACAAGCATGCGGAATGCATGCGGGTCTCATGGGAGTCTCTCTAGAAAGTTACGTTTTGGACAACGACATGCTCGGAAGTGTCATGAGTTCCCTACAGCCCTTTGACACTGACGACATGCAGATGGAAGCCGTTCATGTCGCGGTCACTGAAGGAGATGGTCACTTTCTGGGCGACGAGGCAACGTTGGAGCGGATGAATTCTGACTTCGTGTACCCAGAGATAGCTAACCGAACAGATTTTCAGACTTGGCAAGAACAGAATCAGCCGCAGCAGATTGATATAGCGCGGGATGAAGTTAACAAGGTGTTAGCCAAAGATCCTGTCTCGTTGATTCCGCCGGAGGTGGATCAACAAATCCGAACGAAGTTCGATATCAGGCTTGAGTGTTGATTGCGAGGTTGACAGTCAAACGATTTAGGAGATGTCAGCGCCTTGCATTTGGCCGTCTTCTCTCCATTCGCTCAAAATTCGATGGAATCGAATTGGGCCCGCCCCATAGCTCGTGGTGAAGAAACCATCAGGGTTTCCCACCTTGCCTTCGTTGTTGTAATAGCCCGGTGTGCATTCGGCGCGGAAGCGTTCCCCAAGTTTCGATTTATCTTGAATTTCATCCACCCACATCTGCTCACCTTCGGCAGTGGCCTCAATGGTCGTACCGTCTTGGTCACGTACTTGGGAGATCATGTAAGAGATGTGCATTGCCTGTTCGTTGAGTGCTTGGGGGACGTTGACGGTGACTGCCGTGTGAGTGAAGCCCAGAAAAAAACAGTTAGGAAAGTCGGTGGTTTGCATGCCGTGCAAGGTGCGAGGCCCGTTTTCCCACTTTTCACTTAGAGTTTGCCCGTTGCGCCCGATGATGTCGTAGCCAGCGCGGCGGGTGTATCCAGTGCCAACTTCGAACCCAGTGGCGAAGACGATGCAATCAACTTCATGTTCGACACCATTGGCTACGACCCCTTTGGCAGTGATGCGTTCAACACCTTTACCTTGAGTATCGACCAAGGTCACGTTGGGCAAGTTGAATGTCGGAAGGTATTCGTCGTGAAAGCAAGGTCGCTTACAAAACTGCCGGTACCAGGGCTTCAGAGCCTCTGCTGTAGCGGAGTCTTCGACCACATCGTCGACACGGTTTCTGATGGAGTTCATCTTTTGATAGTCAGCCATCTGCATTAGATGGCCTTTCTCCCGACCGGTGATTCGGCGCCCGAGCTTACGGCCAGCCAACTTGGCAGCAGTGCCAGTCAGGTTTCTGAAGATGTCAGTCCAGCCGTCAGATACAAGGTCTTCGTCTTGATCGCCGCCCGCGACAAGGGTGTTGAAGTTATCCATCCGTCGGTATTGCCAGCCGCTTTCAAGCGAGGCTGCCCATTTGGGATCCGTTTCGCGATTGTTTCGATAGTCAATCGACGATGGCGTTCGTTGAAACACGTAGAGATGTTCGGAGGACTCTCCAAGATGAGGGATGCATTGGATAGCAGTAGCACCCGTCCCGATAATGGCGACTTTCTTTTCGTTCAAACCATGTAGATTGCCGCCGTTATCTCCGCCGGTGTACTCATAGTCCCAGCGGCTGGTATGAAAAGTGTGGCCTTCGAAAGAAGAAATACCCGGTATGCCAGGAAGTTTCGGACGGTTCAAAGGGCCATTGGCCATCGCTACGAATTGGGCCCGCATTTTGTCGCCGCGATCGGTTTCGATGATCCACCGCGAAGTGTCTTCATCCCAACTTAATTTGGTGACTGAGGTGCTGAAACAAGCATTCTCGTATAGGCCGTAGTGGTGGCCGATGTTTTGGGTATGTTCCATGATCTCGGGAGCGAACGAATACTTGTGTTTAGGTATGTAGTCCAGCTCTTCGAGCATCGGCAAATAGCAGTAGCTCTCAACGTCGCACATTGCCCCGGGGTAACGGTTCCAATACCAAGTGCCCCCGAAATCTCCACCACGTTCGATTACACGTATATCGGTAAAACCAGCTTCACGTAGACGCCCGCCCATCAAAAGGCCGCCGAACCCACCACCAATAATTGCTATTTCGACCTCATCGAAGAGAGGGGCACGTTCCACTGTTTTCTCGTAGGGGTCGTCTAGGTATTTCGCGAATTCACCGCTTGCCTCGACATATTGCTCATTGTGGTCGCCTCTCACGCGCTTGTCGCGCTCTGAGAGGTACTTTGCATGTAGTTCATTCGGGTCGAAATCAATCTCCCCCAATACTGCCGTCACTGCTTCGTGCATCTCGTCCATGATCTGACCTTACCCGGAATCTAAGTTCTGTTAGTTAACCGGCTGAAGAACTTATATCCAAGCGATCCTCGCCCAAGAGAGCGTTGAGCAGTAATAAATATCGCGGTTGTCACCTGCGGAAAGGAACATGCCATTCGCGAGGCGCGATTCAGTGCACACTCGGGCTAATAATTGGCCAGTCTTTATGTCAACTACGACAAGGTCATCAGTTTGATCGGTCGTGAAGTCGTTGATTACCAACTCACCGGAGTCAGGGAATACCACTGGTTGCATGGTGGGCCTGACGTTCAAGTGCCATAGAGGTTCAAGATTTTCAACAGTGGAAATGCCTGCAAGGCCGCCGTTGATTGAGTCCCAGGCGATCGCGATATCAAATTCAGGAACGTTGACTGGGGGAGCGATAATGCCGCCACCAGGGGTTCCGAACGGTTCCACTGTGTCAATGCGTCCTGTTATTTGGTTGACCCGCAACAGGCGCTGAGCGCCTTTCCAAGGGGCTTGTTGCTGCCACGATAAAAGGTTTCCTGCCGGTTCGTCGAAGCGGCCGTTTGGGAGTCTGTGGTGAATTGCCCTCACCCCTTTGATATCGCCGCAGTCCATGAGCCACAATTTTCCATCGGAAATACATGAATCCCAGGCGAGGCCCCACTCAGAGTCCGTTGTTCTATACCGACAACGCCAGTCGCTGACTTCTGGTTGCCCTTGAGTCACATCGATCTTCCAAAGATGCTGTGTTCCGGGCACGAAAACAGAGTCGACTCCACCTTGAACGTCTGCCGCGATTCGCCCCATGGATCCTTCAGGCAGAACCAGAGTGTTGATGACTTCCAAGCTGGTGGGTTCGACAAAGGTGAGAGTCGTTCCACCTTGTCCCTCTAAACGTAAATCTTTGGTAACTAGAGTTCCATCCGATAGGGCCAGCAATCCGTTGTGTGCGCGGTCAACGGGAAGTCTGAGTTCGTTGAGAATGGAAAGGTCGTGAGGGTCGAGACGATGAAGGAAGGAGCCATTGACCGACATGATTGAGCCATCAGAGTGGGCCAAGATTGCTCCGCACCAAACGTGGTCGCCGCACGGCAGCGACGGAGACTCAGCCAGACTTTCGAGTGAGATCGGATCGAAGCGGGTGACCCACCCAAACGGAGGAGGCCCCGTAAACGCGGGCATGGTGCCTCCCAGGTACCACTCTCCTGGATCGCGGCGAACGGTCATAACGTTCCAACGGTCGTTGCGAATCGAAGACACCTGAGCCTCGCCGGTGGCAGCATCCAAACGGCCACCTCTGGCCTTTTGGCGTCTGTTGCCTCCGCATTCAACAGGCCAAGGCGAATTCCAATAACCGCCAGCAGTTTCGTTTCGGTCGAGGGCTGTGTTTGTCATTAGTTACCCACTAATCTTGTACAAGTTGTGGTTTGCTAGCCACTGAACTTGGGGGCAGCGCAATGGAACGCACCGAGCAATTGAGCCAGATAAAGGTGCTTTTGTCGAGATTGGATTCGGGCACAAATGTAGATGCAGGAGGCGTGAGACTCAATCCGACAGCGACTTACACCGACCCTTCCATCGCAGAAACCGAACGGGAATTGTTTTTCCGCAATCACCCGCAGCTGTTGGGACTTTCCTGTGACCTACCTGAAGCAGGCTCGTTCTTCACTTCTAATGATCTCGATACACGAATATTGGCGACACGAGACAATGATGGGAGATTTCATGCTTTCCTCAACGCCTGCCGGCATAGAGGAGTAATTGTTGAGGAAGAGGAAAGTGGAACGAAACGCCGGTTTGTTTGCCCGTTTCACAGCTGGTCATATGACTCTGAAGGCGCTTTAGTCGGCCTTCCAAAAGAGGACCATTTCGGAGAAATCGACAAGGAATGCTTTGGTCTAATTGAGCTGCCGGTTGAAGAAAAATACGGGTTTTTGTTTGTGAATCCAGATCCTTCGGGAACGGTTGACATCGATGGGTTACTTGGGGAGGAACTAAGCAAAGAGTTTGACGCTTGGAATTTCGGGGCATACGGCCGGCTCGGGGGAGATCGATACGAGGTCGAATGCAACTGGAAGCTTGCGATGGACACATTTGGGGAGACTTACCATTTTAATTCCCTCCATAAAGATTCCTTAGCAACCTTCTTTGAAGGCAACGTGCAGTGCTATGACACCTATGGCCAGCACCATCGCATGATTCTGTGCAAAAAGGCCATTCATGAAATGAGGGAGTGGCCCGAGGATCGTTGGGAAATCACCGTCGCCGGACTGCCTGTCTATTGGATCTTCCCCAACAGCATCGTGATGCCGAGTGACTTCGGGCTGTATGTCGTTCGGGCCTATCCAGATGAAGACAACCCCGGCAGGCATACAAGTGTCATCTCTTTTTACGCGCGTGGCGAAAACCTTGGCGCGGCGGAATCGAACACGGTTACGACCGAACGTCAGGCGCTACTTCAAACGGCACCGTTGGAGGTTCTGGCAGAGGTTGCTCAAGGTTTTGGGGCGATCATTCGAGATGAGGACTATGTGGCGAGTGCTAGCCAGCAGCGATCAGCTGAAAGTGGAGCACTGGATCATGTGATTTTTGGGAGAAACGAACCAGCTCTCCATCACTACCACAACACCTACCGTGCGGCGTTGGGAATGGATTCGCTCCCACTTTTGGATCCCACATCGATCAACTGAGGTTCAGCGGTTTACGCACTTAGAGGTCGGTTGTGGGCGCCCAAGTCGAATGAGTTCCACTGCAAATTCTTTCAGGGAGCCTTATTTTGCAGATGGGTCCCTGCGTGGGATCTGCAGCGTCAAAGATCAGGGCCTCCGACAAATCTTGGTTCATGTCGGAGGAAAAGGTAACGAGGTATCCGTCGTCCTCGGCTTGGGAACCGTCCCGCGGAGCCATAACTGTTTCGCTAATAAAGACTCCCGGTTCGAATTCGTAGAGATCCTCATTGCCCGTGTCTAGGTCATGCTTTAGTAAGCCATCGAATGCGAACAACCCAGGTGCGCAACGCGCGTTATAGGAGTAGCGATGCCGTCGGCCAGCATGTCGACCATTGATCATCGGGAACTCAGCACAGGTATCACTTGTGGGCTCCTCTTTACATTCGCCGGTAACCACGTTGAATTTCCAACGATGAGCGCGAGCTTGAAGAACATTCATGTCTAAAGTCTCGAACCCCTTATGGGTACCGGCTCCCCGTTCCACTCCGCGAGCGGTCGGGTTGTGCTGAAAAAAGCCGTCCAAAATCACCCAGTCACCCTCTTCGTAGGCGTTGGTCCAGTGAAGAACAAAAGTTGGATCTGCTTCGAACCAGAGAATGTCTTCGGTCGAGCCATGTCTTGGAATGAGGGCAAACCTGCTGGGAAGATTTCGGTCAAAGGTGTTGGAGTAGTAGCCGTCAGCTAGTGCCTCTGGACTCCAAAACAGTGGGAGATCATTCAGGATCGACCAGTTTTCGGTGAAAGCCATGTCGTGAGGAAGTCGCGGGCCGGGGAGTGGAACGTCAACATGGTTGGTGAGTTCGCCGGTACGGCTCACAACGCCGTATCTCATATAGGGAGCTTCGGTAAAATAGCTAAAGAAGAGCAAGTCCCCGGTGTGTTCATCCACTTTTGGGTGAGCCGATACGCCCTCGGTAGGGAAATAGCCATTCCAGGTAGTCTTTCCAAGATCTTCCAAGGTTCGAGGATCTAAGCGATACAGCTCGCCGCATTGGTAGAAACTCGCGAGGGCGGCACCTCCATGGACAATGACGTCAGTTGAAGCATTGTCCTTCATGAAAGTGCGAGCACCCCATCCGTAATCGGCAGTCGCATTTGAAGGGTGTTCTGCGATCCCAGCCCACAGACTCGCCTTTGACTCCTGCTCAGCTAGGAACGCATCGGTACGGACGAATCGATTTGCGTAACGGGCTTCACCATTCTCGAACGAAATCGAATGCATCATGCTGTCGCCGTCAAATGGGTGATAGCGCTTTATCGGCTCAAAGAGTGGATTCTCGGTGTTGCGCAGGTAGACGCCACTGAGGTCCTCAGGTATGTCGCCTGTGACCTCCATATCCCAAGCGTCATATTCGCGGCGCTGTGGCCGCCATACGCCTGAGCGATAAGGGTGATCATCGTCGGGTGGTAAGCCCGGTTCGAATGTTTCTCGTAAAGCAAAAGTCATTCTTTTTCCTTACCTGGAGAGTAGCAACGCTTGACGGGTGAATGAAGGGCATCGGCCATTTCTCAATGTCGCAAATTCCGACAAAATTTCTGCAATACCTGCTTCCAGTGTTGGAGAGCATCAAGAAGTTAGAGCTAGAGGTCCTTGACGTCTGGAAAGTCGCTGGGTGGCATGATGTCCACGGTCGCTGACCTTTGTTGGGCGAGCATGCCCCCGTCTACCTTGATGACATCACCTGTTACGTATCCCGAATCCGATGATGCGAGAAATAAAGCAGGACCAGTCATATCGGCAGGTTCTCCGATACGCCCCATCGGTATGTTCTCACCCCTGAGAGAACGTTGATCAGAGTCGAGACCGCTTGTATCGATTGAACCGGGCATGAGAGCGTTAACCCTGATTCCGTAAGGGCCGAGGTCCAGAGCTAGGGCTCTCGTGAAGGCTTCGATGCCTCCTTTGGTCGCGTCATAGGCGGTGAATGCGCGATGAGCCCGCGTGGCGCCGCCAGAAGACATATTGATAATGACTCCTGATCCGGCTCTGGCCATGGGGCGAGCGGCCCTGTGAGCGCATAGAAAATGCCCAGTCAGGTTGACATCAATAATTTTTCTCCACCAGGCCTCGTCGGCTTCGAAAAAGTGGAGCATCGGACCGACAAGACCGGCGTTGTTGACCAAGATTTGAACCTCGCCGATGGCGGATTCGATGGCGTCGAACATTCCGTTGACATCACTACTATTTGAGACATCACCAGGAGTTCCGAGCGCCGCCCCACCCGACTCAACTATTCGTTCCACAGTTGCAGATGCCGAGGTGGAGTCGACGTCGTTAACAGCTACCTGGGCTCCTTGCTCAGCGAATCTAACTGCTATCGCCTGGCCTATTCCGCTCCCGGCTCCTGTCACCAGAACGACTTTGTTTTCTAGATCCTGATATGTGGACACGTTTCCTCCTGGATGCAGGCTTTCTTTATTAGGTTCGAAGGAGCTTTGGAGTTCCGCCCAAGTCGTCGCGAACCGATCCATCTACTTCTTCATCGGTCACGATGTAACGGCAGATTTGTTGTGCGTGGTCCGAGAGATCTTCGTAAAGGTAGCGAGGCATAGAGCGAACCATTGGTTCATGAAACCATGGGGCGTAATACTCGATGTTCGGTATCGCTCGGAGTTCATTAGAGAGGTTGGGTGTTCCCCCATGCCACGCTCTCGGATCGCGTATGAGGACGCTGCCAGCAGGCGCGGGGCATACAGTGCTGTGCTTCATCCATGTTGGCTCGTCGTCCAAATCGGGGATTGGTTCTCGTGAGTTCTGAGTTCCAGGTATTTGCCGGGTTGGCCCGTTGACGGCGTCGAAGTCCGTCATCAAAAAGTTGCAGCAGATGTAAGGACATGGCAGATCTCTCAAGGTCATCAATCCGCGCGGGTCCCAAAAAGAACCTGAAAATTTTGACCCGTCACTGTCTGCAGCGGCGGCGTGGTCAGCTTTCTCGCGTCGATCCGCTACGTCACTGTGAAGTGGCTGGTATTCGAGTGCACCTGGCAGACAAAAATCGCCGCCGCCGCCGCGACATATGTAGTCGGGCGATTCGAAGATTGCTTCAAGGAGTGGTGTGACTGTAGGAAGGTCGATCAGCATCGCCCACTCAGGTTGGTGAACTTGATGACCGCTGGTACTAGCGGATCCGAAGCTGTACCTGTGAGATCCTCGGTTGCCTTTGCGGGCGGTGTCCAGGTCCATGATTTCGGAGACTACGCGAGCGCATCCGTTTCTGATGGTCGCTAGTTGTTCCTCGGTTAACGCATCTCGTACGACAACAAACCCATCTCTATAAAAGATTCTCTTCGCATCGTCAATCCGGTCAGGGCTCACAATTTCAAGCCCTTTAATGCCGTTGTGTTCTGTTAGGTATTCGCGCTGTTTCTGCAACTCCGGTGAGGCAGGGTCATGGCCGGACCATCCGTAGCGAGTCCCCAGGGTCACTGCCTCATTCACCCTGGGCTGCTTTCACTAGGTTTCTTAGTAAACGGATCGCTTCATCGTGGGGAACCCGGCCGCATCCGCAGGATGTGGATAGGAGTAGCCGTTCTTCGTTAACGATTGTGAGTAGCAATTCGATCCGTTCGGCCAACACTGGAACGGGCTCAGGTTGCTGCTTCACGTCGGCGATACCCGCGATGATTTCGATTGAGTCTGGAATCTCGGAGAGCAGATGTCGATCAGCCCACTGGCCAGGGTGACTGCATTCAATATGGACCCGATCGACGAATCCATCCAGCATTTGGAAGAGCGGCATTAGTGGCGACAGATTTTGCATCTCGGTTCCAGGGCGTCTCGAAATGTCTCCCAGGCAGAAGTGAATGGTGCGAGTGACATCAGAGACGTCAGTAAACGGAGCGACCAACGTCTCAAAAAGATCGGCCGCTTCAGATGTCCCATTTACTAGCGAAGTGGCTTCGGCTGGAGCATCGAGTTGAATTTCAAGAGCTCCTGCGTCGGCCATGTCCTCGACTTCGTCTTTGACAATTTGTATGTAGTTGGGGAGTTGTTCTTTTAGCCTCGGATCATTTTCCATGCCGAGAGTCATTGTTAGGGGGCTCGGGACCGCTGCCTTGTCAAGCCCAGCTTCAATTTCGTGCTCTCTGCGATATCCCAAAGCGTGACCAGTCCCTTTGGGGGCGGAGATGTCACTGACAATCCGGTAGCGACCGATCCCTTCGTAACCCTTCGAGGTGTCGCGTCGCTGAATGGTCTCGAGGCCCTCCAGTCGGGGAGGCACGTGGTGCACGAAATCAGGCCCCCAAACCTCTCCACCCATGATTTGGTCGACACCACAAGCGAGCATTTCATCCATTGAAATTCGCGCCGCTTGTGTCAGGAGAGGAACTGCATCGGTATCACTGGTTTCGCCTGTGTAGTAACGCTTCAGGTGGGGTCGCAAACCAAAAGGAATCGGCCAAGAACCGACACATGTGGTTCGGAGCGTCATGTGTTGACCTTAGCTGCGAGCGTCCGCCAAAGTGCCCGGTAATTGGACCAGGTGTTTTCCTCGGTGATGTATCCATCCTGTTCAAGCAAACGAGTCAACCGAGGCAGATTCCGAAATGGAACACCACTGTCTACGTGATGAGCAAGATGGTGCCCCACTGCTAAAGGGACAAGGAAAATTCGAGCAATGATCCCTTGTCGGACGTGATGTGTTGTTTGTCGCCGATCAGATGAACGAGTCATCCCACCATGCTCCGCTATAGCTCTTAGCCGGTTCACGACCTGGTAGACGGTCATAAATGGCAGCAGCCATAAATAGAAATAGGCGAGCGGGTTGCCGGCAGTGACGAAAAGCATGAATATGGCAAGTTGTCCCATATAGAAACGAACACTGTTGACCCAAAAGCGTTTCTTGAAGAGACCGGTCAATCGGGGACGCAAAATTCGGTAGCCAGAAACCCCCGTTGCGTCTCGTCGAAGTTTCCTGCGCATCGAGAGTGCAGTGATCGGATAAAGGGCGTATAGCAAGAAATCCGGTTCTTTGGGGCCGAACTCATCGCGGTGATGATTGGTGTGGGCTCGACGATAAGCGTGGGTGCCGGTGCCGAAGGAAAGCCAACCAAAAATTGTGATCCCCACCGTGTCGTTGACTTTTCGATTTGTGAACAGGAGACGGTGCGCACCTTCGTGATGAAGGATGAACATTCGATTTTGAACGAACCCCATGAGGCAGATAGCACCAAGTGTTGAAAGCCAGTGATCAAGCCACAAAGCGGCAGCAACAAGAAGAACAGGCATCGCGATCGAGGAAACACATGTCCACGCGTTTCGGAGGTTGTGAATGGTTCGCAGCTCTGAACGCAAATGGGACGTCGGTCTTCCATCTGCACGAAAATTATCGGTCGCGGTGAAAGGTGACTGTTGAGCAACCATTCCACCGGTCATCGAATTGACAAGTTCGTCGTGGCTTTGGCTAGTAGCCATGTAGACACGGTACTGCTTTCCCAGTTTCGATTTGCTATTCCACCCCGAATAGATGCAAGGCTGTCTGATTGTGCAACGAATCATCGCATTAGATATGGAAGGGGTTGTTACACCCGAAATTTGGATAGCTGTAGCGACCCATACAGGACTACCTGAACTGCGGCTCACCACACGAGACGAACCTGATTACCAAAAGCTTATGGAGCATCGGATATCGATTCTCTCAGCGAATGGGATCGGGTTAGCTCTCATTCGTGAGGTCATTTCGACTCTCAAGCCGTTAGAAGGCGCTAAAGATTTCCTTGACCAGTTGCGACGTGACTATCAGGTCATCATTTTGTCTGACACATTCGAACAGTTTGCCGGTCACCTGATGAAAGAGCTTGGCTATCCACATTTGCTGTGTCACGACTTGACCTTGGAAATGGACAGAGTCGTTGAATTTGTCGCGCGAACCGATGATGCGAAACGAAAAGCTGTTGAGAGCTACCAAGGGTTGGGGTACCACGTGACGGCAGTCGGTGATTCCCACAACGACTTAGGGATGCTTCAGCAGGCCGATGCCGGTTGTTTGTTTAGGGCCGCGGAGGGTCTTCCAGAGAAATATCCCATGTTGCCGTGCCTCGAGGCGTACGATGAACTTAGGAATTGGATTGATACCGCTAAGAAGACATAGGGCCGGGGGATGAATCATGGTTGCACCAGCGAAACTTGCACATTTCGTCTTACGCACCAGTGACATCAACCGGTTGGCTAACTGGTACTGCACGGTGTTGGAAGCGAAGGTTGTCCACGAAAATAAGATGATCTCCTTTGCCACCTTCGACGATGAGCATCACCGCATAGCTTTCCTTGATCGAGGCTTTGAGAAGAACCCTGACCCCGAAAGCAACGGTGTTGATCATGTTGCCTTCACCTATGAGTCGTTGGGCGATCTCTTGTCCACTTATGTTCGGCTACGAGAAGAAGGAATACTTCCTGAGCGGACAATCAATCACGGCATGACTACTTCGATGTACTACAAAGATCCCGACGGCAATCGCATTGAACTGCAGGTGGAGAATTTCGACGACCCGGAGGAGGGTTTGGCCTTTATGAATGGGCCGATCTTTGAGAAGAACCCAATTGGAGTCCTTTTCGACGCCGACCAACTAGTAGAACGTTTCGAGGCTGGAGTTCCTGTAGCAGAACTGGTGCTCCAAGGAGAAAGCTAGCTACCTCCAAACGCCGCTTTAGGGCTTCTTGCTTATGAAATAGTTATTTCCACGGTCGTCACGAATACCTTCGATTTTTATGTCCGTGAATCCAGTTTCTGTCAAATACTCTGTGGCCAGCTGGTGTCCCCATGCAGTACCCAAGCCATCGCCTCCGTACGCAAGTGACACCGTCATGCAATGCATCGTTGAGATCGTGTACATAAACGGGGCCATCGGATCCTGCATGTTTTCCTCTAGGACACTTGAGGCCTTGGGCTCTACGCAGAGGTAGGTCCCACCTGGGTGAAGCATGGCGAAAATTCCGGCTAGGGCGTCCTTTGGTCGAGCCTGGTCGTGGATGGCGTCGAATGTTGTCACCAGATCGAATCTTTGGGGTTGGTTCAACTCGGCTGCATCTGCGATTTCATATGAAACGTTGTCCAGATCCTGGGCCAATTTTGATGCATGGGCTATGCCATCTTGAGACATATCGAAACCAACGAATCGGCTATTTGGAAACTCTTTGCCCAACAAGTAACTCGCCAAACCGCTTCCGCAACCGACGTCGGCCACGTCGATACCTGCGGTGAGAGCATCGCTCATGTCCAATAGTGGTACGACTTGATTTACTAGACCGCTTCGAAAACGTCGTTCGCTTGTCTCGGACATAAGTGCCTGGAAACGGGGGAACTTGTCATAGGGAAGACCTCCCCCTTCTCGAAAGACATGAACGAGGTCCTCCTCAACTTCCCCGAGGAGCGCTATTTGTTGCATTGGAACAGTGAGATTCAGTGGTCCAGCCTTCCGCGTCAGGAGTCCGGAGTGTTCTGCTGGGAGTTGGAACGTTTCGCTTTCTGGGTCGTAGTCGATGATTCCTCCGCAGGCCATGGCGTAGAGCCACTCTCGGACATAGCGCTCGTCAAGATCAGCTTTCGAGGCAATTTGAGTCGAAGTGGATGGTTCGTCCCCGTCCATGGAGTCAAAAAGGCCAGTCTTATGGCCGATGCTCATCATTAGTGACAACGCACCGTCGTTGAGGATGCCGAGCATTTTGGTGGTGAAAGCTCGTGCTCGGTCTTTGTCAAAGGATGCGTCGGTTTTGGTCATGTCCTAATTATTTCACTCGCGAGAGGGAGCGTGCTACGCACTGTGGTTTCTTGGGTAGAGGAACCACATAAGTGGAGCAACAAGCAGCATCAAAAGGCCTAGAAGAAGCCACATGAGGTCATATCTCGTGATTTCATGTTGACCGTTCAATATCGTGATGGCCACTGCCACGCCCATGCCTCCAACCGCGTACCGCAAACTTTGGTGTATCCCGTTCGCTGTCGCTGTTGACTCGGGAGGAATGTCCCTCAATGCAGCGCTATTGAGTTGACTGGCCAATATTCCCATTCCGAACCCGAACATCACAGAAGCCGGGAAAAACGCAAACCAAAATTCAACGTCCCTATCAAGGAACAGGTAGAGCCAGAAGAAGCCGGCGGTAGCCACGAGAGAAGCAAGGGTCATAATTCCCCGGAATCCGTGGCGGTCTGCCCAGCGGCCGCCTAAGACCGCTACGAAGGCGGAGAGTAGTGGCGATGGTGTGAAGGCCAAACCAACTTTTGTTTTGCTGTATTCCCAGACTTCGGTAAGGAAGAGCGGCCACAGGAACCAACTCGTGAACGCACCGACCATTGCCAAGCTCACGGCGATATTGGAGATGCTAAATGACCTGATTCGAAATAGGCCTGGGTCAAAGAGCGGTTCGGGATGGTTCGAGGACCTAACAAGGAAGAGGGGCAGAAGAAGGATCGCGCCTACAAAGCAGCCGATGGTCGGCAGAGATCCCCATCCCCACGAGCGACCTTGAAGTGTGCCTAAAACCAGCAGGAACACCGAACCGCTGCCCATCAAGACACCAAGAAGGTCTAACGGGCTGTGAGCAGAACGTTCTGCTGTCTCTTTCAGGAAAAGTTTTGAACCGATCAGGCCAAACGCCACGATGGGAACGAGAACCAGATAAACCCAACGCCATGAGCTGACCTCGAGAACGAAGGCAGCGAAGCCAGGGGACAATCCCGATGCCATCATGCCTGCTGCAGCCCAAAGGCCGATGACGCTTGCCTGCTTTGCTTGAGGGAATTGAGGTAGCACCAGAGCAAGCGATGAAGGCACGGTCAAAGCACCGAACATGCCCTGCACGGCACGCGAGAGAACCAAAATCAAAGGGGTAGGGGCCAGTCCAGCGGCCAGAGCGCCAACCAGAAGACCTAAGAGGCCGAAACGGAAGACAGACAGCCTTCCGTAGCGGTCGGCGAGACGTCCCCCAGCAAGCATCGTGGTGGCAAAGGCCAGTGAATAACCAGCAATAATCCAGCCAGTCATGCCGTTGCTAACCCCAGGGAATGACCTGACTATTTCAGGAAACGCGACATTGGATACCGTTACGTTGACTGTTCCGAGAACGAACGCTAACGATCCGGTTGCCAAAGCCAAGTAAGGGTGGCGAGAGGATTCAAAACCATGATCAGTTGGTTCTTGAGAGGGAAGCACGGCGAACACTTCTGGCACGCGTTGGCTCGACTGGGATTGATCCACTGGCATCAGAGTACGCTGCCTCACACTGGAAAGACATCGTCGACGTGAATGAGATACATATGGAATCTGAACTAGTTCGGACAGAAATACAAGGCCACATATCGATCATCAGTCTTCATCGAAAAGATAAGAGAAACGCGTTCGATATAGCCCTAACCAATGCTCTCAACGAAGCACTGGACATGTTTGAAGACGACCCTGATCAGTGGGTCGCAGTATTAACGGGTGGCTCCGACATGTTCTCCGCTGGAAGTGACCTCAAAGAAGGGAGCGGTAAGACTCATCGGGGTGGGGAATACGGGATAATCCGCAGAGGACGTCTTAAACCGATTATTGCGGCTGCCGAAGGACTAGCCCTTGGCGGAGGCATGGAGATCCTGTTTTGTTGCGATTTGATAGTGGCTTCAACAGACCTGCGGCTGGGGTTACCCGAAGTAAAGCGAGGCGTACTGCCCACTAGTGGAGGTTTATTTCGGGCACTTCGTTCCCTTCCAATGCACATAGCCAAGGAAGTGGTGTTAACAGGTGAAGAGCTCTCCGCTGAACGCGCCTTCCAATATGGTTTGATAAACCGGCTCGTTGAGCCGGGTCAAGCCCTTCCCGAAGCGATTCTTTTGGCGGGACAAATTGCATCAAATTCGCCGACCGCTACACGAAACTCTTTGCAGGCAATGGAGCGAATACTTGCCAGTGGTGACGACCTGGGATGGGCCATGACGGACTTCGCGCGAGTCGAAGTGTTCGCGAGCGAGGATCGCAAAGAAGGTATTCGAGCTTTCTTTGAACGCCGACAACCTGAATGGACTGGACGATGACGCGATTTACGGTACCCAAAGAAGAAGAACTAAATGATGCTCAGCAAGCGCTACGGGACGCTGTCCTTGGCAGTAGAAAGGGCTTGGGGGCGGAGGTGTGGGGAAGAGGTCCTTTTGGTGTTTGGCAGAATGCCCCGAACGTCGGGCATGCAGCGCTTGATCTGGGTGCAGCTGTCCGATTCAATACGGAGCTAGCTGCCGATGTTCGAGAAGTGGCGATTTGCACGGTCGGAGCCCATTACAAGGCAAAGTTCGAGTTTGCAGCGCACAGGGCCATTGGTATCGCCGCCGGGTTGCACGCGGAGGCTTTGGACTGCTTGGCGGCAGGAACGGACCCCAAGTGGGCTGGGGAACTTGAATTAGTGCACCGCTACACGGCAACTCTTCTTGAAGATAAAAGAGTTTCGGCCGAACTGCATCAAGAACTCGTCAATTGTTTCGGGGAACACGGAGCCGTGGAACTTGTCACGACGATCGGCTATTACTGCCTGATTTCTTTGACCCTCAATGCCTTTGAGGTGCCGCTGCCTAACGAAATGCAGGACCCATGGCCAAATGAGGCCTAGGCGCTATATGTTGTGCTCATGACTTTTGATGGCGAATACGGTCCGAGTACTTGGGAATGGGTTGCGGAACAGGCTGAAGAGTATGAAAGCTCTAACGGCACAAGCGGAAATATGTTGCGAGACACGGGACTTCCGATCATCGTGATGACAACGATTGGGCATCGATCGGGGTTGGTACGCAAGGTGCCTTTGATGAAGGTCGAACATGAAGGCCAATATGCGATCGTTGCCTCCAAGGGAGGCGCAGAAAATCATCCAGGTTGGTACCACAATCTGATGGCCAACCCGACCGTGCTGATTCAAGACGGCCCAGAACCCTTCGAAACCACGGTGCGGTTGCTAAGTGGCTCCGAACGCGATGAATGGTGGGAGCGGTCGGTTGCAGCCTTTTCCCCCTACGCGGAATATAAAGAAAAGACCGACCGTGAAATTCCTTTATTCATCACTGAAATCCCCGCATAGCGCTGAACTGAGGTTCTGATGCACCTGGAAGAGGTGCGAACATATGTCACGGTACCTCCGACAGGCATCGGAGGTTCCTTCTGGGTTTTTGTTGAAATCGCTACCGACGATGGAATCACTGGGGTAGGGGAGTGTTATGGAGTCCCCTTTTCGGGGGACGTAGTCGAAGCGATGGTGGCCGACACGTTCGAACGTTTCATTGAGGGTGAAGACCCCCACCATTTGGAAAGCATGTATCGCAGGGCTTATTCCGCAGGATTTACGCAGCGACCCGACCTTTCGATGATGGGAATATTTAGCGGAATCGAAATGGCCATCTGGGACATCCTCGGAAAAATTCACGACGTCCCGGTTTATGAACTCTTGGGCGGAAGGTTTCACGAACGTCTACGGACCTACTCCTACCTGTACCCAACGGAGACCGACCAGTTCGGAAATGTCGCAGAAAGTTACCCCGACGTCTACCACGAGGGTGACGCGGCTGCAGAATGCGCGTTGCATTTCCTGGACTTAGGCTTCACCGCCATCAAACAAGACCCAGTTGGGCCTTATTCGTTTCAAGGAGGTCGGGAACTTTCTCTTGCCGAACTTGATCGAGCAGAGTATTCAATTCGCCGGATACGTGAAGCGGTGGGCGATCGTGCAGACATTTTGTTCGGCACCCACGGTCAGATGACCACAGGTTCAGCAATTCGGCTCGCGAAACGTTTGGAACCATATGACCCACTCTGGTTTGAAGAACCATGCCCTCCGGATCAAATAGATGGAATTGGAGAAGTAGCCGCAAGCACGTCAATACCGGTAGCCGCGGGTGAACGCCTGACCACCCGTAAAGAGTTTTACGAGCTATTGAAGGCGGGGGTGCGCGTTCTGCAACCAAATGTCGGCCGAAGTGGAGGTCTTTGGGAAACCAAAAAGATTGCAGCGGTGGCCGAGCTGTTTAACGCTCAGATCGCTCCACATATTTATTGTGGACCGGTGGCGCATGCCGCAGCCACTCACTTGAGCTTCACCTTGCCGAATTTTTTAATCTTGGAGACCATCCAAAGTGATTTCCATGATTCTGTGGTTCTTGAACCGTTGACCTGGGATGCCGGGTGGATGACACGGCCGACAAAACCTGGATTGGGCGTCGAACTGAACCACGAGGTCCTGCAAGAACATCCGTATGAGACAGGTGGGCGCCTCCATTTAGAAATGACCCAAACGCCTCTCGATTCAAACAACGCGAAGCTTTCCTCAGAACTGGAATAGTGGTCCTAGCCACAGATCAGATTTCACAGCGGAATTGTTGACGGAGCGTTATTGAGGGAATCTACGGCGAAACCAGCCGCAGCCTTATATTTAGCCATATAATCCTCGATTTCATGGCGAGGGATGACGTCTTCAATGTCTTCGAAAATGCCGCCACAGCGTTCCTCGACTATCCCGAGTATTCCTATAGGTCCGGCTCCGCGATTGCGGAGGATCAGTTGGTTCATGTCCTCAAGCATCGTTTCTTCGTACAGTCGTAACGCTTCGGTGCCGACCCCGTTTTGAAGAAAGGCTGCTCCCAGCACCCGGGTGTCAACGATGGCTTGGCTAGCACCGTTGGAGCCAACCGGGTACATCACATGGGCAGCGTCTCCGATCAGCACACAGCGGCCATCTACCCAATGATCCAACGGATCGCGATCAACCATCGGATATTCATACACAGCCGATGCACCTGTGATGAGTTCTGGAACATCAAGCCAGTCGAAAGACCAATCCTCAAACTCGTGTAGGAACTTGTCTATCGAGACTTTGGTATTCCAATCACCGTCACCCCATTCTTGTGATTTGTCGTAGGTGAGTTCCGCGATCCAATTAATGGTGGCCAAACCAGTCGCTGGATCCGGGTTGCTGATCGGGTAGCAAACAAAACGTTGTTCGAGCTTGCCCACTAAGACAAATGAGGCACCAGTTCTGATGGGTGCTGCCTCGGTCGTGCCCCTCCACATTACGGGACCGCCCCAAACAGGTGGACCTTCGCCTGGGTGCATCTGTGATCGAACTGCGCTGTGTAACCCGTCAGCGCCTATGAGTACTTGGCCTTCAATTTCGACCTTGTGGCCTGAGTCATCTCGAAAATAGGACTTAATCGAGTCGGCTTGTGAGTCATAACTGACCAGGCGGCTTCCTGTGATGACTGACTGCGGTCCGAGGCGGCGGATCACCTCCTCATACAACAACATCTGGAGTCGGCCTCTGTGTATTGAATACTGAGGCCACAAGTAACCAGCGTCTAAGCCCCTCGGTTCGGCCCACACGTCGTTTCCGTTTCGGCCTACAAGCGCCCATTCTTTGGCCTGCACTCCGATCTGAGCTAGGGGCTCTTGCAGGTCCAGATCAAATAGTTCTCTGACAGCATTGGGTTGAAGATTGATCCCTACCCCTAAAGGTTCTAATTGTTTGACGCTTTCGTGAACTACAACAGGAATTTCGAGTTGGTGGCAGGTCAAGGCCATCGCCATTCCGGCTATGCCGCCTCCAGCCACAATTACAGTCATGGCAGAAGAATAGAGTCAGAACGTGCAACACTCATCGTGTGTCTGCAGTTAATAGTTCACGAATTTCGGATATTGATTTAGCGCCGGAAGGCCATTTGGCGATCGAGTGGGCTCAGCGTCACTCTCCGCTGGTCGACGGATTTTTGAGGGAACGACTAGGCGACGGCGCTCTAGCCGGGCGCCGCGTTGCTGTTGTTGTCCACTTGGAGGCCAAAACAGCGTTCCTTGCAACAGTTCTAGCGGATGCCGGGGCAGAAGTAGTGGTTGCAGGATCTAATCCTCATTCGACGCGAGATGAAATTGCCGCCGCCCTGGTGGATCGTGGAATTCAAGTGCATTCAACTCGAGATAGCGGATATCAAGCTTGGGAAAAGGACTTATTGGCAATCGCCGACACTGGACCCGAGTTCATTATTGATGATGGGGCTGAGTTAACGATTCGGATGGCTACTCACCGACCGGACGGCTTCGCTGAACTCAAAGGCGTGACCGAACAGACGACAACAGGTGTAGCCCGGTTAGTTGAATTAGCTAAACGTGGCCTTTTGCCATGCCCTGCTCTAGCGGCGAACGACGCTGCCTGTAAGCATCTCTTTGACAACAAATATGGGACAGGACAAAGCACTATTCAAGCAATTTTGAACCTGACCAACATGTTGATGGCAGGAAAGACGGTAGGGATTCTTGGTTACGGGTGGGTTGGGCGTGGCATCGCTGCCCACGTTCGTGCCTTGGGGGGAACTGCTTGGGTGATTGAGGTTGACCCGGTGAAAGCTTTGGAAGCGTTCATGGATGGACACCAGGTGGGTAATTTGACCTCGGTTCTTCCCATAGCCGACTTCGTCATCACGGCGACAGGTGGACGTCGAGCATTATCTCGCGAACACTTTGCCCGCATGAAGCATGGCGTTATCTTGGCGAACGCAGGTCACCATGATCTGGAGATCGATGTAGAAGCCCTCGGTGACGAAGCAGCTGATTTTCGAGTAGTGAGGGAAGGTATCGACCAATATCAGTTCGGCGACGGCCGCTCAGTCTTGGTTTTGGCTAATGGGGCTCTGGTGAATATCGCTGGAGGTCTTGGACATCCGATCGAAATCATGGATCTTTCTTTTGCGGTTCAAGGAGTGGGATGTCATGAACTCGCCCGTGGCGCCATCCCCGAAGGAGTTCACGTCATTGACCAGACGATTGACTCCGAAATTGCTAGGGCGAAACTCGCATTCCACGGTATTTCCTTGGAGCAGAAACAATCACACCAAGAAGACACGATTGATGACCTGCTAGGGCCGGAGGGCTGATATGTCAACTCCTCACATAGACGCTGAGGCCAGTGATTTCGCAAGAGTTGTGCTGATGCCAGGCGACCCGCGGAGAGCTACCTACATTGCTGAGAACTATCTGGAGGACAGCCGGCTAATCACTGATGTTCGCAACGCCGTTGGCTACACGGGTCTCTACGAAGGAACTGAGATCTCGATAATGCCTTCAGGGATGGGGATGCCATCAGCAGCGATTTACATAACCGAGCTTTACCGATCTTTTGACGTGGAGACAATCATTCGAATTGGGACCGCGGGTGGATTTTCACCTGAACTTGAACTGCGTGACATGGTCGTGGCATCTGGATGTATCACCAATAGTCGGATGCCTGAACTGCTGCTTGGCGAATCAGAATATGATCTCACCCCGACATCTTCTCTCCTGAACGCCGCGGTTGATTTAGGTCATGAAACAGGGTTAAACCTGCATAGTGGAACGATCTTCACCTCAGATATTTTCTATGAACCTGACGAAGGTTTGAATTCTCGAATGATTGAAGATGGGGTTTTGTGTGTAGAAATGGAGACCGCAGCTCTCTATGCGTTGGCCGAAGTTGAGCAGAAACGGGCTTTGAGTTTGGTGACGATCTCCGATCACTTGACCAGCGGGGCTCATCTCAGCCCCGAAGAGCGGCAAAGCACACTTGACGAAATGATTTCGTTTTCAATGAAAGTGGCGGCCAAAGAGGCAGAGGTTATTGGGTGAACCAGGCTCGATAGATGTCTACGGCTCGATTGAGTTGAGCGATATCGACCCACTCAACGGCTTGGTGAGCCTGATCAATTGAACCCGGCCCAAAGACGACTCGCTGTTCAGCGACCTCTCCGTATTTAAGGGCGTTGGACCCGTACTCCGCTGTGGTTGGTGCAGTGTCCGCCAGCTGCGCGAGAGCTGTTACTAGATCGCAAGAGGGATCTTGGTAAAAGCCGGGGCTGCCATCTCCATATAGCGATTCGATAGTTGTCGATAATGGAGCGGCACTGTTTTCGATGAGTTCAGACAATGCTGCTCTGACTTCGGCTATGTCTTCGCCCGGGGCGGTGCGACGCCCCACATATAACCCGCATGTGTCCGGAATAATGTTGCGAGCCAAACCGCCAGCCAGTTCTGTGACCGACACAGTGCCTTTGCCAACCGGGGTTGTTGCTTCAAGGGCTGCAAGTCGTTCCTGTTCTTGGTCAATAGCGATCACGATGCGCGCCGCGCCGCTCAATGCGTTAGCTCCGAGATGGGGTTTCGAGGAATGCGCTGCGTGTCCGTGGACGGTGACATCAAGGCCTATGCCACCCTTGTGTCCATGAACGGGAGCGCACATTGTTGGTTCGGCGACAACTATTTGCTCAATACGTTGCTCTCGTTCCAACAACCAGTCGCGGTAGCGGGCCGCTCCTAACAATCCCCCTCCTTCTTCAGAGACGGTGCCAACCAAGTTCACAGTTGGTACAGGGCGCTGGCTTGCATCTTGGAGTTCTTCTAGGACCTGCAAAACAATGGCAAGGGTGGCCTTGGTGTCGACTGATCCGCGTCCGTAGACCCGACCATCTTCGATGCGACCGTCGAACGGGTCATCGGTCATGTGTTCCACGCCGACGGTATCGAGGTGAACGTCGACGGTTACGGCTCGCTCTGAGGTGCCCTCAAAGCGTGCGTACACGTTGCAGCGATCCGCTTCAACTTCGTCTACGACTACGTCCGCTCCGAGAGCCTCGGCATGGTTGGCTAACCAATTTGACAAGTCACGTTCCCCGGCGTCACCAGATATTGGCCCGGCGTGGAGCGGGTTAACACTGGGAATTTGTACTAGTTCAGCTACTCGTTCAGTTATATCCACGTTGTCTCCTCGCTCAGAACCGAATCTTAAACCCTTCAGACGGAAACTCATGCAAGGTAAGAGGGGTCTCATGCCGTACCGTAGTTTTCCTATGTCGAAGGTTTTGATGTCACTTCCGCAAGGAGAAAGAGTCGGGATCGCCTTTTCAGGCGGTCTAGACACCTCCGCGGCAGTTGCTTGGATGAGAGAACACGGAGCTATTCCGTTCGCGTACACAGCTGATTTGGGCCAGTATGACGAGCCGAACCTTGAAGGGGTTCCTGACCGTGCGTTGCAATATGGGGCTGAGGCCGCCCGAATTGTCGACTGTAGAGCAGAGTTGGTGCGCGAAGGGCTGATGGCATTGCAGTGTGGTGCGTTTCACATTTCGACTGCAGGGAAGACGTACTTCAACACGACTCCACTAGGCAGAGCAGTTACAGGAACGATGCTGGTTTCGGCCATGAAGGACGACGGTGTTGATATTTGGGGAGATGGATCGACCTATAAAGGAAACGACATTGAACGGTTTTATAGATACGGCTTGATGGTCAACCCGAACCTCAAGATCTACAAGCCCTGGCTGGATTCCGACTTTGTTGATGAGCTGGGCGGGCGAACCGGTATGAGTGAATTCCTGGTCGCTAGAGATCTCCCTTACCGTGATTCCGTAGAGAAGGCGTACTCAACCGACGCGAATATTTGGGGCGCCACGCACGAGGCTAAGGCCCTTGAAGATCTTGACAGAGGCATGGAAATTGTTTCGCCGATAATGGGTGTAGCTCATTGGGACAAGACCATCGAAATAGCAGAGGAAGACGTCACCTTAACTTTTGAGCAAGGTTGGCCCGTATCGATCAACGGAGCAACCTTCGACGACCAAGTCGCACTTGTAGAAGCTGCCAATGCTATTGGCGGCCGCCACGGACTGGGGATGAGCGATCAGATTGAGAACAGGATTATCGAAGCTAAGTCGCGAGGTATTTACGAGGGCCCCGCATTAGCGCTGCTTCATATTGGTTTTGAGAGGCTAGTTACGGCCATCCACAACGAAAACACAATCGAGAATTACCGGACGATGGGTCGGCGTTTAGGACGGCTTTTGTATGAAGGACGATGGTTTGACCCTCAAAGTTTGATGCTCCGAGAGCCACTTTTGCGTTGGGTAGGGTCAGCAGTTTCAGGAGAAGTCACGATTCGACTCCGACGCGGCGATGATTATTCGATTATGAACACCGAAGGTGCCAATTTGACCTATGAACCGGATCGGCTTTCCATGGAACGTGTGGAGGATCAGGCCTTTGGTCCGTTGGACCGAATCGGTCAGCTGACAATGCGCAACCTTGACATAGATGACAGCAGGTCAAAGTTGGATGTATACCGCGACACAGGGACTCTTGACGGCGGCAATGTCTTAGGGATCGATCCAGGGGACTAGTTATAGAGCCGACGAGCGCACAGCGACTCTTTGTTGAAGCCAATCGCCGACAAGGTTGAGCGAGACAACGGAAAGGGTCAGAAACAGGCCCGGCCAAAAGATTGGAAGAATGGTTTGCCTGATGTCTCGACGACCTTCGTTAATCATGTTGCCCCAGGTTGGTTCAGGAATTTGGACGCTCAAACCTAAATAAGACAAGGTTCCCTCGACCACGATCACAAAACCTGCGTTAATCAGAGCGTATGCGAATAGGGCCGGCATGATGTTGGGGATAATTTCGCGGAACAGTATTGCCATTCGCTTTGTTCCTATGGCCTCAGCGGCTTGAATGAATTCTCGACTCGCAACACTGAGTGTGCTCGCTCGTGCGATGCGTACATAAGTAGGGATCCCTAATACCCCGAAAACAAGGGCGATCATTGTCAGGTTGCGCACCTTATAAACCGCGACTAATGCGAGCAGGAGCACCAAGGGCGGGAACGCCAGAATGACGTCAAGTGTCGCCATCGTCAGCGTTTCGACCTTTCCTTTGGTGTAACCAACGAACGCTCCGATAGTGCCCCCGAAAACAAGACCGAAGACCACGACAGTGGCGGCGACGATGAGTGATACCCATGATCCATGCAAAAGACGAGAGAGGTTATCTCTAGATAAAACGTCGGTGCCCAACCAATGAGCGCCGGAGGGGCCTTCCACGGGTCTAGCTTCACCGAACAAGAACGGCTGATAGAAGGGGTCTTGGAGTGGTAAGGCTTGACCAAAGATGCGGTCGAGTCTGCTGTAAATGGCCGCGCCGACGATGAACAGCAGCCACACCAAAGCAATCTTGACTACCAGAGGCATTTCCAAGAATGCTTTACCGAATCTACGAACCGCCGAAGACATCATTGCCGCCGGATTCGAGGATCGAGGGCTACATAGAGGACGTCGACCATCGCGTTCACAACCACATATACCGTCGCGATGAACAAGGTGATGCCTTGAATCATCATGACGTCACGTTGGTAGATGCCGCTAATTAGTCTTGTTCCAAGCCCTGGTAGAGCAAAGACCGTTTCGATTACTACGGTTCCGCCGATCAAACCACCGAGTTGTAGGGCGAACACTGTTATCGCAGTAAGTGAGCTCGGGCGGAGGGCGTGTCTCATGAGGATATAGCGGTCCCGTAAGCCCTTCGCCCTCGCCGAGAGCACATAGTCCTCTTTTAGGGTGCCGATCATGTCAGCCCTAATGAGACGGGCATTGATTGCTAGTGGGGCTAATGCCAGAGCACTAGAAGGAAGAATTGCTGTTTTTAGGTTGGCGAGGAGCCCTTTGTCGGTGATTCGATTCCAGCCTGTAGAGGGCAGCCAGTTAAATTTAAGTGTGAAAAGCCAGATGAAGAAGATGCCTGCGAGGAAGCCCGGAATTGAAAGAGCTGCAGTCGTGAAGCCGGACATTGCGCGATCGAAGTAACCGCCTTCTCTGTAAGCGGAGAAGGCCCCGATGGGTATTGCTAGAACTGCTGCCATAAGTGTTGCAAGGAAAGCGAGTTCCATCGTTACCGGGATTCGGTCTTTGATAGCGTCCGAAACGGGTTGATCTGTGATGTAGGACTTGCCCAGGTCGCCTTGCAAGGCGTCACCAACCCATCGGAAGTAACGCGTTAAGACGGGATCATCAAGCCGTAATTCTTTCCGAATCCGTTCGATGTTGGCGAGGTCATCAAGGGCCTCGGGGGGAAGAATGGCCAAAATCGGATCCCCAGGCAGTTGCTCAACCATCAGGAAAGTCAAAAGAGATACTGCGAACAGAGTGGCAACTAGCCGAACTGTTCGTATCGCTATGACTTTGCCTAACAAGTGAACTCCTACCTGGGGATCGCGATTAATGGTCTATCGGGTTTAGTTGGCCCAGAAAGCCTGGTTCAACTGAGGTACGGACCAGCCTTGACCGCCGAATGTTCCATCAGGAAGTACCCAGCCGTTAACGCCAGCTAGGTTCGACTCGATGGCAAGCATCGTTGCAGTATGACCGGAGTACCACATTGGTACGTCACGGGCGATCCGCATCATGACCATCTCGTAAAGCGCATAACGCTCCTCGAAATTCTCGGTCCCAATTGCGGCTACCAGCCAACCAAATACTTCGATGTCGAACCAGTTGAAGAAGTTGGTCGGTGTGAAGATGCCATCAAGCCCGTAAGCAGCAGCAACGCCCAAGGTGTGCGGCGCCATCTGGCGGTTGAGCTCTGTCGATGGATCATTATTGCTTGACCAACGCCAGCAGTGCGCTCCATGTGAACCCATGAAGTCTGGTGGGGCGCCCAACGCGTAACCAATGTGTGTTTGTTGGTCATAGTTGGTGACGTTGACGTCGATCATTCCGGTAGACGACCACAACTGCTCAATTACTTGGATAGCTGCGATCAGCGTCGGGTCAGGTGGGCATGACAGCTCCACCTCAATATTTTCGCCTACTTCTCGACCGTCGGAACGCTCTGGATCGTTGATGTAGTCGTAAATGAGGCCCTTGCCGGCGTCATAGTTGAAAGACGGCCATGCCGCAGCAACCTTCTCTGAGTAGAAGGCGCTATCAGGACTGAACCATTGTGTACCCGGTAGCGAAATACCAGTACCACCAAGTGCCTCGATAACAGCTTCTTGGTTGTTCATGCGGGTGAGGCCTGTACGGACACGCACATCATCCAACGGTGGGTTGTTCAGGTTGTACATACCGCCACCGACGTTGTTTCCTTGGAATTCAAGGAGCGTTATGTCCGCACCATCTTCCTTGGAAGAACGAGCGTCACGAATTGTGCCCTGACGCAATGTTTGCATGGCGTTTGTCGTTCCCGACAACAGTGAATCCAACCGTGTTCCCTCGTCGGGGATCGGACGGAAGGTGACAGAGTCAAGATATGGCAACTGATTGCCATCTGAATCGCTCATCCAATAGTCCGGGTTCCGAACGACGATGGTTTCGTTGTCAAGGTCGCGCTTGTCCATCATGAAGGCACCAGTGCCGATTGGGTTCATTGAATACCCATCGAAATCTGCAGTTGCTGCCTCAGCATCGAAGGCTGCACCTAGAGGTGTCTGGACCAAGAAAGATGGGAACGCTGAGTGAGATGATCCCAGGACATACTTGACTGTCGTGTCATCAACAGCAACGACTTCAGTGAGTCCCGCAGCGGTGACGATTCCAGCAGCGGATGCGCCGACCTGTTGCATTGGGAACATGTCAACCAAGGTCTGAGCGGTGAACGACTTTCCGTTGTGGAATGTCACCCCTTCTACAAGATTGAAGGTCCACTCGGTGAAGTCTTCATTTGATGACCAGTCGGTCGCTAACCAAGGGCCGATTGTGCCGTCGGTACGAAGCATGACCACTGTGTCGAATACTGCGCCCACCATGGTTAGGCACGGTGCTGAACACGCGTCTTCCCATGGACGTAGGCCCGTAGCTTCAGCTTCAAGACCGATGATCAGGTCTCCGCCGTAGTTGCTTTCTTCGACTACTTCTTCAACTTCGGTGTCGACATCGCCTTCGGCTTCGGTGCCGGATTCGATGACTTCTTCCTCAGCAGCTTCTGTAGTCGCTGTTTCTGTGTCTGAACTGCTCGCGGTGTCTGATGACCCGGAGTCGCTGTCACTGCCTCCACAGGCAGCGGCTATCAGAGCGATCGCAAAAAACGACGCAATGATTTTTAGCCAGCTTGATTTCATTTGAACCCTCCCTGAGTTCTTACTGAAGTACTAAAGCGGAAGGCAGGCGCCTCACCGCATAGCCCTTAGGTTTCAAGGGCAAAAGTTATTCAGGCGCTCACCTCCGCCATTTCGGGAACGGAGACGAGTGGGTGATGACACGCAACGTAGTGGTCCTGGGAAACTTCGCGCATCATCGGCTCTTCTTGAGCGCAGCGGTCTGTCGCGTATTTGCATCGTGTTCTGAACCGGCAACCGGAAGGCGGGTCGATCGGTGAGGGCAGGTCTTCTTCTTCAACCATGGTGATATCGAGATTGATCGTGGGGTCGGGTACCGGACTTGAGCCCAAAAGGAGTTCTGTGTAGGGGTGTGCAGGCGCGTCGTATAGAGCGTTTGATTCTGAGACTTCACAGAGTTTGCCGAGGTACATCACGGCAATTCTGTCTGAAATGTTTTTAACAACTGCGAGATCGTGAGCAATGAACACCAACGTCAATCCGTAATCGGCCTTGAGATCCTCAAGCATATTCAGGATTTGGGCTTGCACCGACACATCGAGGGCTGACACCGGTTCGTCACAGATAATCACTTGAGGGTTGAGGACAAGTGCCCGAGCGATCGAAATTCGCTGACACTGCCCACCGGAGAACTCATGAGGCCGCTTGTCTCGTGCTATGGCGGGATCAATTCCGACCGCCTCTAACATCGCATCAACTTGGCTGATCTGCTCATCTTTGTTGTGGGGCCCCCAGACTCTTAATGGTTCGGCCACCACGTCACCGATTTTTCTTCGGGGATTTAGAGACGAAATGGGGTCTTGGAAAATCATTTGAAGGTCGGTTCGAGCTTGACGTAACGCCTTCTCATCAAGGGAGGTCAAGTTGGTTCCGAGATAGCTAACTGTGCCTGAGGTGGGGGGTGGGAGTTGGATCAAAGATTTTGCTGTCGTTGACTTACCACAGCCGGATTCGCCAACGAGGCCGAGAGTTTCGCCTTGTTTGACATCGAGACTTACACCACTTACTGCATTTACGACGCGACCTTGAGAAATAGGAAACTCGACCACCAAGTCTTCTGCACGTATCAGCACAGATTCCGGGTCTCGGAGGTGAGCCTTTCCGCCGCCAGCCATCAGGAGGAGCCTGTCGTTAGGTCGATAGGTACTTCATCAACGATTTGTCCTTTAGCGACGGCCATCGTTGAGAGTCGGCCGGCTGCCAAATTTTTGTCCCAAGCTTCCTGATTTTCGGCAGTTCCGACTTGGTACCAACAGGCCGCTGCATGCCCATCCTGGTTGATCTGTAGTGGTGGTTCTTCTTCGAAGCAACGATCTTGCGCATATGGGCAGCGAGGGCTGAATGCGCAACCGGTGGGCATGGTTATGAGATTGGGTGGTCGGCCAGCGATAGCAGCGAGACGAGTGTGACTGGGTTGGTCGGTTTTGGGGATCGAGCGAAGAAGAGCCTCAGTGTAAGGGTGGGAGGTTTTTTGGAAGATTTGATCGGTGCTTGCTTGCTCAACGATCTTCCCGGCGTACATGACGATGATTTCGTCGGTCCGCCCGGCGACGACGCCTAGGTCGTGGGTCACCAGAACCATGGCCATGTTACGTTCGCTTTGCTGTATGCCCAAGAGGTTCAATATTTGGTGTTGAACGGTGACGTCAAGAGCGGTCGTGGGCTCATCTGCAAAGAGTAGCTTTGGGCTACACGCTAGGGCGATTGCAATCGATACGCGTTGGCGCATACCGCCGGAAAGTTCGTGTGGGTAGGAACCAATGGTGACTTCGGCTTCCGGGATACGAACGCTCTTGAGGAGCTCGACAGCGAGAGTTCTGGCTTCTTTTTTTGATACCCCAAAATGTTTCCGCACATGTTCAGTTACTTGGCGCCCGATTTTCACAACTGGGTTGAGTGACGTCATCGGGTCTTGGAAGACCATGGCGATTTCTTGGCCCCAAATTTCGGTCATCTCGCTCATAGGGAGGGTCAGAAGGTCCTGGCCATCGAATCGGGCTTGCCCGGAGGTATGGACATTGTTTCCGAGGTTGAGGCGCATGATCGTTCGGGAAAGAACGGTCTTACCTGATCCGCTTTCACCAACTATGCCCAGTGTTTGCCCAGCGCGAAGGTCAAAGCTGACTCCATCTACCGCGCGGAGCAGACCCGCGTTGATAGAGAAATGGGTATGTAGGTCTCGAACCGCCAGTAGCGGTTCATCACGGGCAGAGGTCATCGCTTCGGTCACTGGTGCGCTGATCCCCTTCCCGAGCGAGAGGCCCGTAGAGGACCTTACGCTAGGCAGCCTAACGTGCGTTTAGTCGCCAAAAACTAAGCCATTCTGGTTCGAAATAGCAAGAATCAACTACGACAATTCTGCAACATTTTCATTAGGCCGTTTCAGCCTGGTTTTTAAGGCTTTCGCAACTACTCACCGAGTGGGAACTCGGCCATGTTCGATGCGTTATTCGAACTGGGTAATGATGTCGTTGAAAGTGGCGCTTGGCCGCATGGAAGAAGCGGCCAACGCAGGGTCTGGATAGTAGTAACCGCCAATATCCATGGGCTGCCCCTGACAGTCGAGAAGATCTTGAAGAATGGTCTCCTGTGCAGCTGTAAGTTCATTTGCGAGCGGTTCAAATAGTTGAGCCAAATCGCGATCTTCTGTTTGGTCTGCCATTGCTTGAGCCCACCACATGGCGATGTAGAAATGACTTCCTCGATTGTCTAGTTCGTTGACCTTACGACTCGGCGATTTACCCTCGTCAAGTAGTCGACTAGTGGCTGTGTCTAGAGCTACTCCCAGGATCTTGGCCGATGAATTCTGTGCTGATTGGCTGAGATGTTCGAAGGAGACCGCTAGAGCTAAGAATTCGCCCAAGCTGTCCCACCGTAAGTGGTTTTCTGCTTCGAACTGTTGGACGTGCTTTGGTGCGGATCCGCCAGCTCCAGTTTCAAATAGGCCACCACCGTTCATTAACGGCACGATTGAAAGCATCTTTGCTGAGGTGCCGACTTCCAAAATAGGGAAGAGGTCGGTGTTGTAGTCCCTCAACACGTTGCCTGTTGCCGAAATGGTGTCTTCGCCTCGTCGAATTCGATTAAGCGATAGCCGGGTCGCTTCAATTGGGGAGAGGATTTCGATCTCGAATTGATCAGTGTCGTGCTCGCTGAGGTAATTGTTGACTTTGGTGATCAGTTGAGCATCGTGAGAGCGGTTGGCGTCCAACCAAAAAACGACTGTGGCTCCAGTGGCCTTGCCTCGAGCGACCGCGAGTTTGACCCAATCTCTCACAGCTGCTTCTTTCACTGAGCACATTCTCCAAATGTCCCCGCGCTCCACTTCGTGTCGAATCAAGAGATTGTTGTCCTGGTCGAGCACCTCGATTGATCCGTTACTGGTGATTTCGAAAGTTTTGTCGTGACTTCCGTACTCTTCGGCTTTTTGCGCCATTAGGCCAACGTTTGGCACCGAGCCCATTGTGGTGGGATCGTAGGCTCCGTGTTCAATGCAGTCCTCAATTACTGCTTGGTAAATTCCCGCGTAACTACTGTCGGGTATTACCGCCTTTGTGTCTTGCTGTTCACCGTTCGCATTCCACATCTGTCCTGAGGACCGAATCATTGCCGGCATTGACGCATCGACGATCACGTCGCTAGGTACGTGGAGATTGGTGATGCCTTTGTCTGAGTCAACCATCGCGAGTGCTGGGCCCTGCTCGTAGGCTCTAGCAATCGATTGTTCGATCGCCTTTCGCTCATCGGTTGGGAGTTCTTGAATCGCTTCGAGTAAATTTCCGAGTCCGTTGTTGAC
>Ga0208765_1000172_pt1 | contig 41258 bp, 32 predicted proteins | sample ETNtaG_2_FD_185783 | JGI IMG/M metagenome (GOLD analysis project Ga0208765, IMG submission 185783) | Marine microbial and viral communities from oxygen minimum zone, Eastern Pacific Ocean - ETNP201406SV203 (SPAdes) (version 2) | ecosystem: Environmental > Aquatic > Marine > Oceanic ...
CAAGCGATTGCCTGATGAAGGGCAGTTGAGCCGGGCGGGTTGAGCAGTATGCGCGAGCAGTCCTCATCCTTCGATGTCGCACGCATCGTGCGTGAGCTTTCCGAACTGATAGGGGCTCGTGCACGCAAGGCATACCAGCCGCACTACGAGCAGGTCGTCGTGCGTCTGAATCGGAAAGGGGTGCCATCGACTGATCTAGTAATCGTCAGAGGTCGTCGCGTCTACACATCTCAACGCGACCGACCGATGCCTTCGAAGCCTTCTCAGTTCGCCATGGTTCTGCGCAAGCATCTCAATAATTCACGTCTAATAGCAGTCGAGCAGTTTGGCTTTGACAGGGTCATCGAGTTGACCTTTGAGCATGGTGGCGGACGACTCAAGCTCGTCATCGAGTTATTCCGCGACGGCAACGTGATACTGCTCGATGACAATGGAGTCATCATACAACCGCTCACTCATGCCAAGTATGCCAGTCGCTCGCTGAAGAAGGGGGTCGCCTACGCTCCTCCTCCTGAGACTGTCGATCCACGCAATATGGACAGGTCAGCGCTCGATAACCTGCTAGATGGCAGTAAGCACGACCTAATCCGTACCCTAGCTGCCCGAGCAAATTTCGGTAGAATCTACGGCAGCACGGCATGCTCTATTGCTGGACTTGATGAGAAGATGGGTGCAAACTCGCTCGACTCAGAGCAGCGCGACGCTCTGGAGGAAGCCATACAGTCAATGCTAGTTGAATTGTCAGAAGGAGATGGGGCGATGATGTGGATGATTGATTCAGAGGCCAGACAGACATGGGAGGCTGCCGATAATGAGGCCGACCGGGACACTGCCTCATCCGGGATTACTGAGATTGCCCCAATCGACCTGTCATATACGGACGGCAGTACAATGGTGAGGGCCGCATCGCTATCCTTGGCTTACGACGCTGTATTCGGCTCACACGACGCTGCCGCTTTCATACGTCGAGAAGAGGAGCGTTTAGTTGAATCCGGAGAAGACGCGGGGGAAAAGCAAGCGAAGTTGGGTCGGCGGGCAGCGCAACAGAGCGCGGCCATAGACAGGTTCCACGAACGCGCTGCGATTACTCAGGAGTTGGGTAAGGCGATTCAAGGCAACTGGGAACACGTGGATTCGCTGCTGACCCAATTCAACGACGCTGTCGACTCGGATGGCTGGCAGAGCGTCGGAGACAGAATCTATGACGTGCCCTGGATAGACAGCGCAGACCCAGCGAAACAGACCATAGTGGCCTATCTGCCAGACGAGGAAGGAGACCCCGGTGCTAGCATCACCCTCTATGTCTCCAAGACTGTGCACCAGAATGCCCAGCGCTACTTCGAGGAGGCCAGTACCCAGAAAAGCAAGGCCAAGGGCGCTCAAACGGCTCTGGCCAATACCAAGCAAGCTCGCGAGAAGGCCGAGAAACGTGCTGCCAAGGATGCTGCTGCGGGCAGACTTAGATCGAGGCAGCGTAGCAAGCGCTTCTGGTTCGAAAAGCATCGCTGGGCGATGCTTTCAGGCGGTCACCTGCTCATCGGTGGGAAAGACGCGAAAGGGAACGATGTCGTAGTTCGAAAGCATCTATCTTCCAATGACCTCTATTTCCACGCCGATCTACATGGAGCGCCATCGTGTTCACTCAAACTCAATGACGGCTTTGCACCCAACCAGAACCCGTCAGAGACCATCCCAGAGGGTGTGGCTTCGTTGCAGATAGTTCAGAATCTGGCTGAAGGCATAGAAGACGCAAGAGAATTGCCGGAATCGATGCATTCGGAGGCTGCCCAAATCGCGGTCTGCTGGTCAAGGGCATGGGGAAGTGGTGGCGCTGCGGCCACCGCCTTCCATGCTAGGTCGAGCCAGGTCTCAAAAACCACTGAAACTGGTGAGTCGTTAGCCAGAGGTTCCTTCGTCGTAAGAGGGCAGCGCAATTGGCATCGTAATCTGCCCCTAGAGTTAGCTATCGGCATGGCAGTGGTGAATGGGGTCCCGATGCCGGTGTCAGGCACTCCTGCGACAATCTCAGAAAACTTCGAGAGATGGGGCAAAGTGATTCCCGGGAGAGAGAAGAAGGAAAGTGTAGCCAATCGTATCTCCAAGGCGACCGGCCTAGCTCAGGATGACCTACTATCCTGTCTACCCTCTGGTAACTGCTCAATAGAGGACCACGGCCTGATTCAATCTTGATCTTGAGACTGCCATTCGGGCGCGGTAATAGCGTATAGGGCAGAGTCGACATAGTGGTCATACAGCCACTCCCTGTCCTTGGTGATACCTTCGAGTCGCATTCCTAATCGCTCAGCGATAGCGCGACTGGCGAAGTTGTCGGTGGCTGCTTCGAGCACGAAGCGATGGAGTCCAAGATCATCGAAGCAGTGCTCCATTAGACGAACGCAACTACGAGTGGCAATTCCTTGTCCGGTGTGCTCCTCTGACAGCCAATATCCGACTCCGCATCCCCGGTTGCCGCGGTCTATCCAATTCAGGCCCATACTTCCGACTAACTCTCCGTTCATTCTGATGGCATAGTGGACTCCGTCTCCTCTGTGATACTCCTCTAGAACTCCTCTGATGAAGGAGACCTCGTCTTCTACGCTGTTAGTTCCGTCCAACCAAGGAAGCCACTCCCTGAGGTAATCACGATTTGCTTCGACCACCGAGAACAGTTCCTCGGCCTCTTCCAGAGTTGTCTGACTAAGCTCAAGGCCCTCCTCGACGAACAACACTGATTCGGGAAGTTGTGAATTATTGGAAGGCATCGGCCCACCGCACCTTTCAGACACACTATTTCGGCGTGGTTCGGGCGTTTAGAGGATTCGGGTTCGGCGACAATGCTTCAAGCGACGGCTGTCAGGAGGGGACATGGGAGAGAGTGGGCCCGGCAACTGGACATATGCTGATTACCTAAGGTTGCACGAACTGCTGGAATTGCAGGGGGAGGGCCGCGAGATAAATTCCGACGAGATGCACTTCATCATCGTACACCAAACATTCGAGCTTTGGTTCAAGCAGGTGATTCGTGAGTTGACTGAAGTCCGAAACATCCTCGGCTGTGACCATGTCCCAGAGGATGACATTCCTCGAGCTGTTGACCATCTCGGCAGGACCACCGAAATCTTCCGGTTGATGGGGAACCAGTGGGCTGTACTTGAGACGCTTACGCCGCAAGGCTTCCTCGCCTTCCGCGACGGCCTTGGAACGGCCTCAGGGTTTGAGTCGTTTCAGATGCGCGAGTTTGAAATTCTCCTCGGCCTCGATAACGACGACAGGATAGGTGGGATGGACCCGCTTTCCAGTTTCAGGAGAATGGCGGAGGGGGACGAGCGAAGTGCGGCCATGCTCGCACGACTAGAGGATGCGTTGTTGCAGCCATCTCTCTACGAGTCGATGATGAACTGGGTGGAACGAACCCCAATCATGGGTTCCTCATACGGTAGCGAGGGCGATGCGGAGAATGTCAGAGCATACATCGAAACCCATCTGGGAGCCCACAGAGCTGTCTGTGAGGAGGCTGCCGAGAGGTCAGCAGGCTGGGGTGCAGGTGACCCGGACAAAATGGCGGCTAGGATGGCTGCCGCCCATGATGGGGCGGTTTCCTTCCTTATGCCGGAGGGCGAGGTCAGCCGAGCCCGTGCTGGTCTGCTGTTCATCGAGTCCTATCGCGAACTTCCGTTACTGACTTGGCCTCGTACTCTGATTGACGCAATCGTAGAACTAGAGGAGTCGATGGTGAAGTGGAGACATTCTCATGCACGTATGGTTGAACGTATCATGGGAAGGAGAATAGGCACAGGAGGGACCAGTGGAGTTGACTACCTCGATGCGACCTCGCAGTATCGCATTTTCAAAGACCTGTGGGGGGTCAGGACAATACTAGTCAAGCCAGAGAAGCGGCCTGCCCTAAAGAACGCAGAGTTCTATGGCTACACTGCTGATTCGTAATCGTCGGCACGACTCGTCAATCGGACCATTGAAGGCTCGCTCGCCTCTCGAGTGGGTCATGCCGCAAGCGGTCATCTGCGCCTATGCCCGGACCCCCGTGGGGAAGCACCGTGGTGCTCTGTCCGGTTTCAGTGCCACCGAACTCGGTACGCTGGCTGTGAAGGAGCTATTGCAACGAGCTGATATCGATCCATCGAGTGGTCTCATTGACCAGGTCTACATGGGCCACGTCCTACAAACCGGTGCCGGACAAGCCCCTGCTAGACAGGTAGCAGTCAATGCAGGCTTACCAGTCAGCACTCCCTGCACCACCATCAACAAAGTCTGCGGTTCAAGTCTCAAAGCTGCTATGATAGCAGCTACAGAAATCAGCGCTGGTGTCTCGAGCCTCGTAGTGGCTGGAGGGATGGAGTCAATGAGTAACGCCCCTCACTTCATCAGAGGAGCCAGACGCGGCGATGACATCTCCTATGCCTCATTGGAATCAGTGCTTGTGCACGACGGTCTAAAGGATGCATACACCGGCGAGTCAATGGGAAACACAGGTGAGACTATTGCTAACGAGAATGGCATCACACGGGAGCAGTCCGATGCTTTCGCCGTGCGTTCGCACGCTCTGGCCAACAAGGCTTGGGAAGAAGGCTGGTTAGACAAAGAGGTGTTTGCTGTAGGTGGGCTAGAGCGTGACGAGGGTATTCGCAGCGGCTCGACTATGGAATCCCTAGGTGGCCTAGCAGCCGTTTTCACAGAAGGTGGGCAGGTCACAGCGGGAAACTCCAGTCAGGTCTCGGACGGAGCCTCGGCAGTGCTGATTGCATCCGAAGATACTGCTAAACAGCATGGTCTGCCCATACTTGCGCGTATTGTCGGCTATGCTACCTCGGGTGTCGAGTCGCACCGGGTGATGGCCGCCCCCATCCCAACCGTTCACAAACTCCTCGAGCAGACCGGGATGAGCATGGAGAACATCGACATTCTAGAGCATAACGAAGCCTTCGCTGCGGCCTCGTGTGCCATTCAGATGGCTCTTGGCGCTCCAGAGGGCCATTTCAATCCACATGGGGGGGCGGTGGCAATAGGCCATCCGCTAGGAGCCACCGGTACGCGCTGCCTGATGACTCTGGTGAACGCCCTCGAGCGCACCGGAGGGCACCGTGGCATCGTGACAATATGCCTCGGCGGAGGCAACGCCGTTGCCATGATGGTAGAGCGCGATTGAGGGGATTGCACGCCCCCTGTGGGGGCGACTAGTTTGTCATAGGCCTTATTTGGGGGTCGCTGGTCGCCCGGCCGATGGTAGAGCCCGCAAGACCCCACACACGCTTCGAAAAGGCGAGGATTATCGGTGCGAGAGCGCTTCAGATCAGCATGGGAGCCCCTCTCTTCGTAACCGAGGACGAATTACGTCAACACTTCAGCGACGAGTTGATTCAGCTGTATGGTGTTGAAGAGGCACAGTGGAGAGTAGTTCTGGACCCCAACAAGATAGCGATGCTGGAATACGAGCAGCACCGTATACCGATTGATGTAGACCCTCACACAGAGTGAGTTCCGCATCGGTTCGGGCAAGTCTATTTGTTTGAACACCGAGGCTCTCTCAGAGGAGAGGTTTTAGTTGCTCGACAAGATTCAGGCCAAGCGATTGACTGGGGCTTTAGTGATAGTCACCTTCCTTGTCATCGCCCTCGGTGGCGTGATTCGAATCTACGACGCTGGGGAATCATGTCCAGACTGGCCGACCTGCTTTGGCACGATTGGCTTTGATGTCTCGGAGGCCGAGCAAGGGGCATGGTATGAGGCCCATCCCGACGAGTTTGACTCAAGGGGCAGTGGTCACCGTTACACAACTTTTCAGATCTTCACAGAGTGGGCGCACCGGCTGCTCGCAGGAGCCGTTCTAGGACCTCTGGTTTTTCTCAATTGGCTGATTGTCAGGCGTGAAGATGGACTTGGTTCCGAGGTTTATCTAGCCTCCAGCGTTGCTGTGGCTCTGATAGTATGGCAGGGGGCTGTAGGGTGGCTGACAGTCAGTATGGACAACGAACACTGGAGTGTCGCTCTGCATTTGGGCTCGGCCCTAGCATTCATGCTCAGTCTAATCTGGCTCTGGCTAGCGATATCAAGAGACCATAGCAAACTGCCTGATTGGGCAAACTTCGGGCCGACTTCAAAAAAGTGGAGGGGTTGGCTGTTCTGGATTTCAACGGGAATCTTGTTCACACTGTTCTCAGGCGCTTTCGTTTCGACCACCCATGGAGCGAACTCCGCTTGCGGGGTCAACGGTTTGTTTGAATCGTGGCCATTGTGCCACGGAGAATTGATTTCATCGGTTCACGACTGGGTGCTTCAGTCCCAGATTATCCATAGATGGATGGTAGTTGGAGTCGCAGCCAGTCTATTGGGGGCATCGTGGTTGGCCTGGAAGGAATTTGGATTGGACAGTGTGTTGTGCAAGTGGTTCTGGGCGTCTACCATACTGTATCTGGTAAACATCAGCATCGGAGCCTTGTATATCCTATCATGGAACATCAGTGACGGTTACACCGAGTATCTCTCGCTAATCCATCTGCTTGTAGCCTCACTCTCTTTCATCGTCCTATCTACAGCTTGGATGGGGACGATGATGGCACCTGTAGCGGAGGTTGCCGATGAGTAATCTGAGACCATACTTCACTCTGACAAAGCCAGGGGTGGTCGTGCTTCTGCAGATTACTGCGTTGTGCGCCGTGCTTGTGCATGACCAACTCGGCGGCGGACTAGATGCAAACACAGTGTGGACAATGCTGGTGGTATTCGTAGGAGGGTATCTGAGCGCTGGAGGCGCCAACGCGATCAACATGTGGTATGACAGGGACATCGATCCGCTGATGACGCGCACAAAGAGTCGTCCCGTGCCTGCGGGTGAGGTCTCGGCCAACGCCGCTCTGGGATTCGGGGTTGCCTTGTCACTTCTCGGAGTAGCGTGGTTTGAGATACTGGCTAACTCAGTAGCTGCATTCTGGTCGGCTTTCAGTATCCTGTTCTACGTATTCATCTACAGCATATGGCTGAAGCGTACGACGCCGCAGAACATAGTTATCGGCGGTATCGCCGGCTCGACTCCGCCCGTAATAGGCTGGGCAGCGGCCGAGGGCGAACTCACGGTAGCTACTGACTCAGCCCAGATTATGCTGGAGTCTCTCCTCGACCTAGGCAGTCTGATGCCGTGGTTCATGTTCCTGCTAATCTTCCTGTGGACTCCACCTCACTTCTGGGCGCTAGCACTGTACCGTTCCGAAGAGTATGGGAATGTGGGCATCCCGATGATGCCGAATGTCAAGGGACCAGAAAGGACGGTTCACGAGATGAAGGCATACGCTGTGCTTCTAGTGATTTTGTCGGCAGCCGCCCCAATGAGTTACGGTGGCATAAATGAGAGTGATACCATCTATCAAGTCCTCGGCTTGACAACAATTGGACTGAGCATCTGGTACTCAAGCACAGTCTGGAGAGTGGACCTCAGCGAGCAACGCGACCCCACTGGGAGGATACCGACGGCCGTCCGCTCCTTCTTCGTCTCCATGCTTTATCTAGCCCTGATGTTCATAGTTCTAGTCGCAGCCAGTTTCGGGCTACTGGGCGCCGGAATAGGTGCTATTCTATCTGTGACTGCAATGGTTCGTAGCGAGACCCGGGCGAAGTCCTGAGAGCCCGATGGCTTCAAACACCGAGTGCACCATCGCGTTGCGTCGTAAAGCGAGGTGGGGCAATGGATGAGCAGGACCTGATTTACGATTGGAACGAGATAGATTACGAGATTGAGCGTAATGGGTCGAACCACCCTCATGAATTGTGGTTCGACGACGAGACCTTGCGTGATGGCCTGCAGAGCCCGAGTGCTCGCAACCCGACCATCGAACAGAAGATTGAGTTGATTGACTTCATGGAGACCCTTGGAATCCAGAAAGCGGATCTCGGACTTCCTGGTGCTGGCCCATTCCATGTCGGTCATATCGACGCAATGCTCACTCACATGGGTGAGAACGACTACGCGCTGCGCCCCGGATGCGCTGTTCGCACAGTGGTGAGCGATATCGAACCGCTGGTAGATCTGCAGGCCAAGCACGAACGGCAGATACAGGCTAGCGCCTTCCTAGGGACCAGCCCAATTCGCCAGTATGCTGAAGACTGGACGATGGAGAAGATTATCTCAACGGCTGAGAAGGCTGTTTCATTCGCTATCGACAACGACATCCCAGTGATGTTTGTCACCGAGGACACCACGCGCAGTAAACCAGAGGAGATCAAAGCCGTATACACTAGGGCACTGGAGCTTGGTGCTGACCGAATCTGTGTTTGCGACACATGCGGGCACGTTACTCCCAACGGAGTCCACAAGTTGCTCTCTTTCATTCAGGACGAAGTGATACCCGATGCAGGGGTGAAGCGCCGAGACATCGAGGTCAACTGGCACGGACATCAAGACCGTGGACTGGGGGTTGCCAACAATCTCGCTGCCTACGAGGCTGGGGCCGATGTTATCCACGGAACTGCTCTTGGAGTGGGCGAGAGGGCCGGAAACGCCCCTCTCGACCAGACGCTTGTAAATCTCAGTCTTATGGGGGTAATCAGCAATGACTTGACTGCCCTAAACGATTACGTGCGTAAGGCGCACGAATACGTCGAAGTTGCTCTGCCTCGCAACTACCCTGTATTCGGCGAGGACGCCTTCGAGACCGGAACAGGTGTACACGCGTCCGCGGTGGTCAAGGCGATGAAGAAGGGCGACCAGTGGCTCGCAGACCGCGTTTACTCTGGAGTACCTGCTGCGGACTATGGATTGCAGCAGGTAATCCGGATAGGTCACATGAGTGGACGCTCCAACATAATCTGGTGGCTACAGCAGAACGGCTACGTAGCGACTGACGAACTGGTATCGAACTTGTTTGAGGTGGCCAAGGGACAGCGTAGAATGATGACTGATGAAGAGGTCCATGCAGCCATCTCGGAGTTCCCTCAGTCGTGAAGCAGGTGCTTCACGCTACAGACGAATGGCTAAATGTCGAATGCGTTCGAGTTCGGTCATGCGCACGGCGCTAGCAGTACTCATCATCCTCCTATTCGCCCCCTTTGGGGGCGTGATTGCTGGTGGTGCGGAGCAGCCGGTAGGCCTTGGAATAGAGGGCGACGAGATACTGCCGACATACTCACGGGCCGTGCAGTTGGCCTTTGAAAGAGTCGGGGACATGAGTGTTTACTCGGAGGGTGACCTCGAAGAAGTGCACGAGTGGCTTGTCGTCACAAGAGTTCCTCTTGAAAAGCACCAATTGACTAAGGCAGCGCCTGAATTGAGCGAACCGGCTCCGATTCTTCGGGGAGCCTACATCTGGGTTTTCGACAACCCACTCAAGTCGATGGTTCTGCTCCAGCAGTCCCTTGAAGCGGGAGAAATTGAGTCATTCTCGCCACTGTTGGATAAGAAGCAGGAACCGCGACTCTCGCCGAACGACACGGAGTTCTCCGCGCAGTGGCACCTTGAGAACACCGGCCAGACCAACGGCTTATCGGGAGAGGATGTCAACGTCACCAGCACATGGGACACCTACACCGGATCTGGGGTAGTAATCAGTGTGGTCGATGACGGGCTCGATCATGCCCACAGCGACCTCAGTCCCCACTACTCATCGCTACTCTCGTACGACTGGTGTGACGACGATAGTGATCCCAGTCCTTCCAGCTGGAACGGTCACGGCACGGCCGTAGCCGGAGTGGCTGCTGCCGTCGGGAACAACGCACTGGACGTCACCGGAGTCGCATTCAACGCAACCATTGCTGGCTCGACGCTGATTGCGTGCTGGGCTGGTGATGCGACTGAAGCTGATGCGCTTAGTTACGAGAGTGACGATATCGATATTTACACTAATTCTTGGGGCCCTGCCGATGACGGTCAGACCCTAGAGGCGCCCGGGCCGCTAACTCTGGCGGCCTTCGAAAGTGATGCCTACAACGGACGTGAGGGATTGGGTAACCTAATCACATGGGCTGCAGGCAACGGCCTTGGCTCGGATGATAACTCAAACTACGACGGTTACGCCAACAGTCGCTTCACCATAGCCGTCACCGCAATCAACCATGACGGTGACCAATCCTATTACGCTGAGCCGGGGGCGAACATACTCGTCGCAGCTCACTCCAATGGTGACGGCGAAGGCATCACCACGACCGATATCTCCGGCACAGGCGGCTACAACAGCAGCGGCAACGTGACTCATACCTTCGGCGGCACTTCTAGCGCCACCCCGTTGGCCGCTGGAGTCATTGCGCTGATACTCGACGCCAACGAAAACCTGACTTGGAGGGATGTGCAACACGTTCTAGTCAACAGTGCGCGCATGAATGATGCCAGTGACTGGTCATGGGACGTAAACGGCGCCGGGCACGACGTCTCACATAAGTACGGTTTCGGAGTGGTGGATGCCGGCGCTGCCGTCTCTGTAGCCGAGAACTGGATTAACGTAGGAGATGAGTTGAACTCCACCTACGGGCCCTATACTCCTTCGACGGACATCCCTGATGATACGCCTGATTGGACCGAGTTCACGACCATGGTTCCAAACGATTACTCACTCGAGAGCGTAGATGTGGTGGTCGACATAACTCACACTGCGAGAGGAGACCTCGATATCGTACTAGTCTCTCCTTCCGGAACTGAGTCTTGGTTGGCTGAGTCGCGCAACGACAATGGAAACCACTACTCTAACTGGATGTTTAGCACTGTAAGACACTGGGATGAGTCTTCATTGGGAAATTGGACGCTGAAGGTACGTGACACATCTTCGGGCGGAACTGGCACACTAGGTTCATGGGAGTTATTATTGCATGGAGTAGACATAGACTACGACCACGATGACGACGGGCTGAGCGACGAGAATGAGACGCTGGTATACGGTACTGATCCCTATGACTCCGATACTGACGATGATGGATTGAGCGACTTCGATGAAGTGATGGTACATGGAACAGACCCATTGGCTGTTGATACCGACCTTGATGGGCTGAGCGATTCGTCTGAAGTGACTACTACTGGTACCGACCCACTCGATTCCGACACTGATGATGATGGGCTGAGCGATGGTGCTGAAATTAACTTCTGGCAGAGTGACCCTCTTTGGTACGATCCTGATGCCGACTCCGATTTATTTTATCACTTCAATGACTGTAATGATACAGACCCAAATGTCAATCCAGGCCGGCCGGAGCTACTGAACGATATCGATGACAACTGCGACACCTTTGTCGATGAGGGTTACAACTTCACTGACAGAGACAACGACGGACTCAAGGACTGGAACGAATACCACGTCCACGGCACCGACTACATGGACTCCGACACCGACGATGATGGATTGGATGACGGTGAGGAGGTCAACACCTACGCCGCCCTTGGCTCAGACCCGTTAGTGTATGACCCCGACTCTGATTCAGACTTGTGGTACTGGTTTGAGGACTGTGATGACGAAGATGGTGAACGATCCCCTGGTCACGTCGAACTACTCGATGGCTTCGACAACGACTGTGACTTTCTAATCGACGAGGATTATTGGACCCGTGATACAGACAATGATGGGTTGACCGACTACGACGAGTATCACAATATCACCACCGACCACCTTGATGGAGACACTGACGACGACGGATTACCCGACGGACTAGAGTACAACGAGTACTCTTCGATGGGGGCCGATCCACTGGTCCACGACGACGATGCTGATTCCGACGGCTGGTACTGGTTCCAAGACTGTGAAGACGAGGACTTCGATAGAGCGCCACTCAAGCCCGAAGTCCTCGATGGCAAGGACAATGACTGTGACGAAGTCGTTGACGAGGACTTTTTCGAACTCGACAGTGACGACGACGGACTGACTGACTTCGACGAGTTTCACAACTTTACCACTAACCCGGAACTGGCCGACAGCGACACAGACGGGATGTCGGACGGTCATGAGGTGATGGTCAGTGGTTCAGACCCCAAGCAGTTCAACTTCGATCGCGATGAGGACGGATTCTATGACTTTGAGGACTGTGATGACCTTGTCGGCACCATCAACCCCGCAGGAGTCGAGACTTGGAATGGCCGAGATGACGACTGCAACGATGCAGTCGATGATGGATTGAGTAGGAAGAACTTGGTCACAACTATCCCTGACTTCCGCCAAGTACACTTGTGGGACGCAGTCAATGAGAGTCTTGTTCTCAGTATAGACTCGATACCAGAAAATGTCGTCGTCTCGCTGTCATGGCAATTTGGTGATTACACATTGACGGAGAATGTCAGCTTCGATGGGAGGGAGGTCGTCATCGAGTCTATCGACTGTGAGGCAGGGGACACTACCCTAACCATCTACTTGTGCGACCAAGGTAGCGGGCCACAGCAGATCACTGCTACCCTAGTAGACTCGGGGCAGACTACTGTCTTCATCTGGGACATAGATATGGATGTATGGATACCGCCGGAGACACTCTCAGAGAAGTTACTCTCCTACGTCACTTCCCCTACTGGACTCGCTGCGATTCTCGTGGTGCTACTGTCCGTGATTGGCGGCTGCGTCTACGCCGTGGGAAGATTATCGCACAAACGCAAACTCAAAGACGCTTACGAGGCGTACAATCTGAAGCCAGAGAAGTTCTCACTCTCACCAGAGTTTCAGGACTACGATTTGCCCTCCGCACCTGATTTGAATGCGCTCATGGGGCAGCAGAATACTCCGGTTGAACTGCCATCCGTACCGGTATTCGAAGACGAGGACGAGATACCTCGAGCACCCAAACTGGACTAATCAAGCCCATTTTGGATCGGCCTCACCAGCTTCTTCGTCTGCTGGATCTTCCTCGTTGCGACCCCATTCCGCGTCTGGTGAGCCGCCGGACCATTCCCCCGCTACGGAGATGTCCTCGACGTCCTCATCCTCTCTCCAAGGCGGTTCGCCGTCTGAGCCACTGGTGACGAGACATCCCTCTGGATCCAGTCGCTTGCGCAGCGTTTTGATGCCGCGGGTAACCGGAAGAAGATGGCCAATTGGTGTGCCAGCGTTGACGAACGGGTGGGTAGCGGTCGAAATCAGCAGGCCCCTAGTTGGAGAGAGAATATCGTAACTCTCGCCGGGCCTCTCTGGGTCTGTCACCGTGGCAACCGTCTCACCGTCCTCGACAAAACTGCCTGCGGGAGTCAATACATCGAGCAAGCCGCCTTGGTCGGAGCGAATCCATACCGATCCAGAGGCTAGTATTCTGAATCTTGGTCGGCTCGGATAGCCAGGCAATACCTTGAGGCTGCGGAGTACATTCAGCACCCCATAGATAGCAACCTGTACGGATTCAGGATCAGCCTCGTTCGAACCGCCGCCCTCGTAAGTTATGGCCCCAATTCCAGCATCATTGGAAGTCTTGCGCAGAGAGCCTTTCGGGCCAACATTGTCTAGTATCGTCTCAATGCCGAACGACCTAGCAATTCTATTGCTGAGGCGATCTGCCAAGTTAGCACGAATCTGGGGCATATTGGTTCGGCCGGCAGCAGCAGTATGAAGGTCAATCACATGATCACTGCCCGAGATAATTTCGTGCCACAATCGGTGTGCCACTCTTGAAGTGGTGTTGCTATCGGGCTTTCCCGGAAAGCTCCTGTTCAAATCTCTACCATCCGCCATGTACCTGCTCTGTCGCCGATATCCAGGTAGATTGACCACGGGGACTATTCGAAGCGTTCCAGCCATAACAGCGGGGTCGATTGCCTTGTCCTCACCAAGGAAGTTCGGCCCGCATAGATAGGTCAGAGCTAGCGGTCCAACGAGCTCGTTTCCGTGAAGTGCTCCGAGCACGGTGACCACAGGGCCGGGCCTAGCCCCGTGGACCACAGTGATGGGGATTGGCCATGACTCCCCTATATCGACATCCAATAAATCAAATTCAATCTGTCTCACGGTGCCGGGACTTATTCTCTTCTTGAGGAACCTGTGATACTTCGGACCGTTCTTCCTCGACCATCTCTTCGGAGTGCCCTGAGTGTCTTCGAGGGCTTTCTCTATCTCCTTGCGCCGGCTCTGTGGAATTTGATTGGCAACCTTCAACGGTTGTGACCGTCTTCTCTTGGGCCTCGGAGCCGCTGCCTCAGCAGGGCCGTCATCCTGTGAACTCGAATTCGCGTCTGTCACCGGTTCACGGAAAAGGTCTCTCGATTAAGAGCATGCGTCAGACAGACTCTAGGAATTTTCAATTCCTAGTGCGCCTTCGCAAGTCGTATGAGACAGAGGGGGCCATCAGTACAAGAGGAGCATGCCCCGAATAGTATCTGCTTTGGCTGTGGACCAGCCAATCAGAACGGCTTGAAAATCCGCTCATTCCGTAGTGAGCACGGATTGGAGATGGAATTCTCTCCCAAAGCTGAGCATCAGGCATTTCCAGGCATGATTAATGGTGGGATAATCGGGACACTTCTGGACTGTCACGGCAACTGGACAGCAGCGATAGCCCTGATGGATCAATCCAATGAATCCGAGCCCCCCTGTACCGTGACCGCGTCTTACTCGATTAAACTCAGAAGGCCCACTCCATGCGGAGTTGCTCTGCAGGTCAGCTCGGAGATTAAGGAAATCGAAGAGGGACGAGTGAAGGTGAGAATGGCCTTGAGAGCAGGTGGCGAAGTCTGTGCCACTGGAGAGGGGCTCTTTGTGGCCGTAAAGGAGGGTCATCCCGCCTTCCATCGCTGGAATTAGTCCTCACTACTCGGCATCCTTTAGAACGGCCGAATCGAAGACGTGTCGTGACCCAATCAACAGGGCCTCCTTCGCGCAGGCTCGAAGACCTCGGGATGGACAAGAGAATCGTGTCTATGCTGCGTGAGAAATGGGGTATTGAGGAGTTGTTTCCACCTCAGGCAGAGGCTTTGCCACATGCCCTATCGGGCCGTAATGTGATGCTCACCATCCCGACCGCCAGCGGCAAGTCGCTGGTAGCTCATTTGACCATAGTCCACCGCTTGACCAGTGACCTAGAAGGTGCTCGCGCTCTGTATGTGGTGCCGCTAAAGGCTCTGGCCACGGAGAAGGTGGCTGAGTTGAGAGAGATTGCCTCTGCAGTTGGACTGCGCGTCGGGCTTGCCATCGGCGATAGAGGGGGCGAGACCGGGATGATAGAGGAGGCAGATATTCTTGTGTGTACCAGCGAGAAGTTGGATTCGCTCCTACGGACTCGCTCCGAGATGATGGACAGAGTCGGTATTGTCGTCAGCGACGAGTTTCATCTGCTGCATGACCCAGGGCGTGGCCCGACTCTTGAGGTCTTGCTGTCGCGAATCCGACACAGGAGACCTGAAGCTCAGATTATCGCGCTTTCCGCCACTGTAGGAAACGCCACAGAGATGGCAGAGTGGCTTGATTCAGAGTTGATTGTATCTGACTGGCGCCCCGTCGCTCTGCACTACGGCACATTGACAGGGTTGGATGCCAGAGTGCACCGAGTAGATGGGTCTGGAGAAGAGATACTGCCTGAGGCGCGTGAATTGGAGGGTAAGACTACCCGGCCGTTGCAGGCAATCCTGCAAGACACCATCCAAAACGGCGGACAACTCCTCGTCTTCGTGTCCTCACGTGCCTCTGCTCAGAAAGAAGCACGCGAACTCTCCAAACACATCCAGCGGATGCTGATTGAGGGCAGCCATGACTTCGATAATCGTATAGACGAGCGGTGGCAAGATATCGGCGACAAACTCGTCGGGAGCGGCGACTCCTCTGCCATGGTGGGCTCGCTGGAATCTTCACTCAGAGGTGGTGTTGCCTTCCACCACGCAGGACTAACCAGTAAACACCGCAATATTGTCGAAGACTCGTTCAGAAACGGTGATTTGTTTTGCGTGGTCGCCACACCGACACTCGCGCAGGGAGTCAATCTACCCGCACGAACGGTAGTAGTCAGGGACTACAGGAGGTGGAGTGCGGCTGCGGGCACGACAATGCCACTTCCAGTACTCGAAATCTTGCAAATGATGGGGAGGGCGGGGCGACCAAAGTACGACAACGTCGGTGAGGCGTGGTTACTTGCCAAGGGCCGCGAAGAGGAGTCTCATCTAATTGATCTATACCTGCACGGCGAACCCGAGGAAGTGACTTCAAAACTCGCCAATCCAAACGCCCTGAGAGCCGAGGAAGATCCTGCTTTACTCACTCATGTCCTATCCATGGTTGCTACTGGAGGCACTGCTGACAGGGACGCCCTCGGGAAATTCTTCTCCAAAACATTCCTAGCAACCCAGTTGGATTCGGAATCTCTGGCTGCTAGAATAGACGACGTAGTCAGTTGGCTCGCATCAAACGGGATGATTGAAAGACTCGGAGAATCTGACGAGGTCCGGGCGAGAATCCTCGAAGAGCCTCCTGTCGAGCAACCTGAAGATTGGGAGGATGAGCTTCCGTCATGGGTCGGTTCCGCCTCCGAAGTGACAGGCCTGGATGTCGCATCTGAGCCGAATATGAGGCACGGCGAGAGGCCTCGTCGTGGCCCCCCCATCTTTGGTTTCCGTAAGGCCAGTGTGCATGACTCATACGAGGTCGCCCCTCCTGAATCGCCTTCGATGGCCTACAGCGCCACACCTCTAGGAGAGAGAGTCGCACAGTTGTACCTCAATCCAATATCTGGGCGCATCATACGCGATGGTTTAGGCAGAGCCATGGCCATCCTCACAGGGGAAGACGATTACGGGCAGGTCTCTCCTCTAAGCCTCTTACATCTAGTCTCTTGCACCCCCGACTTCCTGCCACTGTGGCCGAGAAAGGGTGACTACGATGCCATTCAAGCCGCTCTTCACGGTCATGAAAGGGAGTTTCTCGCCGAGGCAGTAGATCTTGACGAGGAGCGTCGGATGAAAGGCGTCCTCGTACTCCAATCGTGGACCGAGGAAATCCGTGTAGAGCAGGTAGAGAGAGACTGGGGAGTACAGCCAGGAGATTTGCGAGGACGTGTCGAGTTGGCCGAGTGGCTACTCTACGCGACTAGAAGGATTCTGGTCGAGGATGAGGAGCTCTCTTCGATGGACAGGGATGCTCATCGCACCCTAGTGAAGGCAGTAGATGAGATTCACCGCAGGGTACGGTACGGATGCAAGTCAGATCTTCTAGGCCTAGTGGCCCTGCGAGGAGTCGGTAGGTCCAGAGCAAGGCAGATGGTCGACCTGCTGGGCGTCTCCAACGCCGCAGACGTGGCTGCTCTGACCGAGCGAGACATGCAGAAATTGTCTGATCTACGTGGATGGAGTCCTCAACTGGTGGACGGAGTGGTCGCAACGGCTGGTCGCGCTGTTAGACGGGGTTCGCGATAGAGACCCTTCTTCAACGGGAGTCCATCGCAGCGCATGGGCCAATCCTCGTCAATGCCATGGTTCCCGGCTTGGGGTATCAGCTTCGGAGAAGCAATGATTGAGCCGAGCGAAGTGGTTGCGCTGTTTAGAGAGTGGAGGCCGAGTGAGAGATGGCTGCTTCTGGCCTACGACGCCGCTTGTAGTGAGTTTCGACTGTGGACGGCTTGGGCAGCCCTCAGGAGACTGGAGGAGTCTGGTCGCATGGTGGCAAGGACCTGTGATGCAGAGTTCCTAAGGCTAATCTCAGGTACGCATCAACTCAGTTCCGCCTTTGAGCGTGCCGGCATCAGCAGCGGCGACCAGTCGGCTTGGATAATCCACCTGCCAGAAACAGTGGTCGGAGAGGAGTTCGGTCGGACAAAGGTTCTACGCACTAGCTATCTAGACGACGAAATCGAAGCGACTAGGCTGATAGAGCACCTTGGAGCGAGGCTACTCGCCCGCAGACCTATTCCAAGCGAAGCCGGCTTACTGAGACTAGGTGTCATCGAGATTGGAGACTCAATAGAGGAGGCACGGCAGGAGGATGCCTTCGTTCTCCACACCGCTCTCGCTGATATGTAGGCGATTGACCCCTATGGGGTCAAACTCATAGGCGAGATGCCCGAGGGTTCCTCGGGGAAAATGGCGAAATTTCACGGATTCAGGCACTGCACCACCTGCAAGGTGAACTGTACTCCGGGCAACTTCGTGGACTTCGAGAGCAAGAGGTACTGCACAGCTTGCTGGATTGAGGATAACAATCCTGAGCACCCAGAACTTGAGCAAATCAGGCAGCAGGTCATTGACTCGGCAGAGGAGTGGAAGTGTGCCAAGTGGAGTCGCCAAGAGGGGCCTTTGCCAGATGGTCCGAGACCGGCTCGCAAGTGAGGTGGTAGTTTGGGTTCTGGATTCATCACTGAGGATTTCGATGCTACTCAGTGGGAGAACATTGAGCCTTATGCCCACGACCTCTTGAATCGCGAGTTGAGCTGCTCGGGCTGTCTCGAAACTCTGATCAAAGACTGTTCGACCCTTTCTGAGCACATCTCTGAGGCGGGGACACTTCTGAGCATTGCTATGACATGCGACACCGAAAGCGAGGCAAAGCGTCAGGCCTACCTAGACTTCATTGAGAATGCCCAGCCCAAGTTGTCGGAATTCGGCGACGCCTTCAACCGCAGGCTTGCTGGTCACTCCGCAGTCAGCGACCTGCCGCCTCGCTATGACTTGATGATTAAGTGCATCCGGACCGATATCGAGACCTTTCGAGAGGAGAACATCGCTCTACAGATTGAGGAGGCCAAACTGGAGACGGAACACAGCACTATCACCGGAGCCATGACCGTGGAGTTTGAAGGCGAGGAGAAGACATTTCCACAGATGGCCCTCTACTTCGAGAGTACTGATCGCGGTATCAGGGAGGCTGCTTGGAGGGCGGTCATGGAAAGGATGAGCAGTGACACGGAGAGGCTGTCAGAGATTTACGACAAACTGATTCGAATCCGGCATCGGATAGCGGTAAACGCTGGATTCAATGACTACCGCTCCTACATCTTCGAAGCCAAGCATCGCTACGACTACTCTATGGAAGACTGTCTAGAGTTTCACGACTCAATCGAGCGCGTCTGCGTGCCAATGATGCATGAAATCCAAGAGCGTAGGCGTGAGGCTCTCGGAGTTGCCACATTACGACCGTGGGACGTCAGCGAGAAGAGCGGTGGAGGAGTGGACATCCACGGAAGGCCGCCACTGAGGCCCTTCGAGGATGTCGAGGGATTGATCAAAGGTTGCTCGGATGTCTTCCATGACATGTCGCCCGAACTGGGAGGCATGTTTGACATGCTAAGGGAGAAGGAATCACTCGACCTTGAGAGCAGGAAGGGGAAGGCACCTGGCGGCTATCAGGCCAATCTCGAGAAGACTCGGATACCGTTCATCTTCATGAACGCGGCTGGCACTCATGACAATCTGTCTACAATGCTGCACGAGGCTGGGCACGCGTTCCACTCGTGCTACAGTTCCGACTTGGACCTCATAGGAGAGCGAAACCCTCCTCTTGAATTTGCTGAGGTAGCCTCGATGTCTATGGAGCTGATGAGTCAACCTCAATGGAGCGTATTTTACAGTGACGAGGAATCCCGTAGAGCGAAGCTCGATGATCTTGAGAAAATCGTCTGCTTCTTGCCTTGGATGGCTACTATAGATGCCTTCCAACATTGGGTATACGCCAATCCCGAACATACTCATGAAGATCGTTCTAAACACTGGATGGAGTTGAGGCAAAGGTTTGGTCCAAGGACCGATTGGAGTGGTTTTGAAGGATTGAAAGAGACTTCCTGGCAGAGCCAACTTCATCTGTTCCAAGTGCCTTTCTACTACATCGAGTACGGAATAGCTCAACTCGGAGCGCTGCAAATGTGGCAGTACCACAGAAGAGACGCAGAGGACGGTCTCGCCCGCTACGCACGGGCCATGAGGCTGGGCAATACCAAGCCGCTCCCGGAACTGTTCGGAGCCGCTGGACTCGACCTTGGTTTTGACAAGGAGCACGTTGCATCATTGATTGGCGAGTTGAGTGAGGCGATGGCAGAGATTCGGGCTTGACCGGCAGTATATTGCCTTCTACGGCCTATCTTTCGGACCCGAGGAGCCTACAGGAATCAGTCCTCTAGGCCCTCGGATGTCACGGTAAAGACCGCTTCGCCCTCAGGTAAGTTAGGACTGTCGACGAGGCGGGCTATGCGTCGGCCCCCCTTCGACTTCCTGAGGTACAAGCGGAATGTGCTGGCGTGTGCTACGATGTGCCCTCCAATGGCTCTCGTCGGATCTCCCCACATCGCATCGGGCTTCGACATGACCTGATTGGTCACCAGAACCAGAGCATTCTGGACGTCTGCAACTTGTTTGAGCTCCTTCATGTGGCGATTGAGCTTCTGCTGTCTAGGAGCCAGCATGCCGCGTCCGATGTACTCGGCGCGGAAATGACTGGTCAACGAGTCGACGATGATTAGCTTGACATCGATGTTCTTTGACATCCTCTTGATCTCATCCACCAGGAGCATCTGGTGGGCTGAGTTGTAAGCCCGAGCGACATGAATCCTGTCAAGGGCATCCTGTGGATCTATGCCGACAGCTTCAGCCATCTGCGTTATCCGCTCGGGCCTAAAAGTGTCCTCAGTATCGATATAGAAGACCTCGCCATCGAATCCACCCTGATCTAGAGGTAGGATTGTATTGACTGCGAGTTGGTGTCCAATCTGCGTCTTACCACTGCCGAACTCACCGTAAACCTCTACGATAGCCTGAGTCTCGAATCCACCACCAAGTAACTCATCCAATGACGAGGTTCCCGATGTAAGCTTCTGCACCTGTCGACGGCGGTCTAGAAGTGCTGTGCCGCTGACGAATCCGCCTATGTTGGCCATCTTCTTTGCGCCAGAGATGATTTTGGCCGCTACGGCCTCGCCTAATTCGGCCTGCTCAGCCAGCTCATTCGGACTCATCACCGCTATGGAGAGTAATTCTTCAAAGCCTGCCTCGCGCAGTTTCTCCGCCGTCGCAGGTCCGACTCCTGGAAGATCTTCTACGGTGCTCTCGGGCTCGTCCACGTCAATCACTATCTTCTCTTCCTCAACCTTCTCACTTGCTGTCTTCTTGGTCATGTCTTTCACCTTGTTATGGTCTCTATCGGGCTTCGATAGTACTTGAACAAACGAATGACCCTTGCCGGCGGTTGAAAGTGCTTCACCTCGTCGTTTGCTCTCAGTACAACGAATTTCACTTTCAGTTATGTTTTGTCTATGGTAGCGGGTGGTAGATTTGAACTACCGGTCTCCGGGTTATGAGCCCGACGAGATAACCTGGCTACTCCAACCCGCTATGTCCTTGGGTCTACGGTTGGTTATATGAACAGCACCTTAGACGAATAGAAGGCATGAATGCGCACACGAACAGTCATGAGACTTCTCGCACCGCAGTCCTTCAGGCGAGAGAGTGGTTGACGACCTTCTGATTCGAAATTCGGCAATGGTCATCGGCGGTGACATCGTTCAAGGAGACCTGCGAGTAGTTGCTGGGAAGATTGCCTCGGTCGCTCCGGGAGGGGGGCTAGAGCCACTTGATGGCGAGCCCATGATTGATGGTGAGGGGTTGCACCTGCTCCCGGGTGCAATCGATCCTCAGGTGCATTTCCGTGAGCCCGGGCAGCCCGATAAGGAAGACATTGGTAGCGGCAGTAGGGCTGCGGCCGCCGGTGGAGTCACTGCCTTCCTAGACATGCCGAACAATATCCCTGCCGCTACTACCATGGAAGCTATGCGAGCCAAACTAGACTCGGCGGCTCGTAGTGCGGTGACTCATCACGGTTTCTTCATCGGTGCCACTCCAAACAACGTTGCCGACCTACAACAGGCAGTAGGCACTCCCGACGCTCCATCAGCCACAACTGGAATCTGTGGCATCAAGGTGTTCATGGGCAGCAGCACAGGGGACCTGTTGGTGCACCAGCAGCAGCACCTCGAGGACATTTTCGCAGGCACCGCTGGCATCATTGCAGTTCACGCTGAGGACGAGGATCGGTTGAACGCGCGCAGGCCCAAGTTCGCTCACAGGACTGATGTTGCCGCCCACGCCGAGTGGCGGGACAGCGAGACTGCTCTGATCGCTACCCAGAGAGCAGCCGCACTGGCAGAATCTCACGGACACCGGTTGCATGTCCTGCACCTGACCAGCGCTCTCGAAGCCGACTGGTTAGCCAGTAACAAGAGCGCTCTACTTACCACGGAAGTCTGCCCACAACACCTCACTTTCGACGATAACGACGTGGCCGAGCGGGACACTAGACTGGTAATGAACCCGCCAATCAGGTACGCTGAAGACCGTGAGACGTTGTGGCGGCGCCTGAGGGATGGCACCATCGATTGCATCGCCACTGATCACGCTCCGCATACGCTTGAGAACAAGAGGCTGGGGTTCCCTCAAGCGCACTCGGGTATGCCTGGTGTAGAGACCTCGTTACCGCTGATGTTGACCCATGCGGCTGACGGAAGATGCAGTGTGCCTGACGTGGTAGGCTGGATGTGCGAAGGGCCTGCCCGGGTATACGGCATGACCGGTAAGGGCAAGCTAGCCGAAGGCATGGACGCTGACCTCGTCCTCGTTGACATGGAGTCTCGCAGAGAGGTCCGCGACGCAGATACATGGACTCACGTCGGCTGGACAGCACTTGACAAGATGGTGCTAACAGGATGGCCCATGTTCACTATCGTCGACGGAGTAGTGGTGCACTCACGTGATGTGGGCGGCACACTGCGCGGCAATGCTGTAGCTGCGCCTGGATCTGCCGGACGGGCTTTGGAGTTCTCTTGATTAGCCCTCTACGGTTGCGGAGTCCTCGTCTTCCTCTCGGTCTTCGCCATCAGACGAGGTGGTCTCTGGATCGGTAGCCTCGCCTTCATCTTCGTAGTAGTAGACCTCTGGCTCGTCGTATCCTGGAATCTCAAGTTCGACCATGGACTCGAGGTCGTCGGTTCTGTGGACTGAGGCGCCAGCGGTAGAGAAGGCGTAGATGTAGTCGCCCATGAAAATTGATCGGCGGATACTGGTCGAACCACCCCACCAGCCTGACAGGCCGTCCTCGTTGTAGAACTCGGAATGGTTGACCATTCCGTGGGTGCTGAGAGTACCGCTCTCGACGTCTACGTCGATGAGTTCGAGTGTTGAGACGAACTCATATCCGGAGTAGGTGTATGTACGCCCGTCGATGGTGACCTCGTCGTAGGTGTAACGGTATGTGGACAGGGGTACTGCGAGCAACTGTTCAGGCGCCCAATAGGTGAACGCTTTGTGCTCGTAAGTGGCCTCGGAGTATGACCACGACCAGCCGCATCCCCACTCATCGCAACTATCGTCCTCGTAGGCCGGAGACAGTGGTAGTGAGTCAGCGAGCACCGGGTTGGTAGGATCACTGACATCGAATAGGGAAATCTGTGTGACGGACCAGTCAAGCCCCTCTCCATCGATCCCTGGCCCGATACCGATGGTCAACAGAGTGTTCGCATCAACCGGGTGGATGTAGGTCGAGACACCCGGAACTTCGAGTTCGCCGAGTATCTCTGGATTGGTCGGATCAGTGAGGTCGATGACCCATAGTGGATCGATGTTGCGGAAGGTGACTAGGTAGGCGCGGTCGCCCACGAAGCGGGCGCTCCAGATACGTTCACCTTCGGCGATGTCACCGACGTGGCCGATCTGAATCAGCTCACTGGAGTCGCCCTCACATCCCTCAGGAATCATGCACTCCATGGCGACGAGGGTGAACACATTGTTGGTTGGTCCGGACGATTCCTCGGTCCCTAGCCACCAGCGGTCCCATGCGTCCTCAGTGGAGGCGACACGGATGACCCCGTTGTACTCCGAGAGCGAGAACTGATCCTGCACCGTGCCATCAATCCTGCCTGAAGCCACATAAGTCGTCTCGGAAGGATCACTGATGTCGAAGACGTGTATGTTAGTAGCGTCATCCCAACCGAAGTTACGCCAGAACCACCACCAGTCGTTGGCCGGTTCTGCTAACACCATGACGTCCTGAGATGCGTATACGTGTGCCCACGAGGATGTGATGTGGTCAACTTCCATTTCAGAGTCGTCACTTAGCATCTGGATTGTCATGATGGTCGAGAATCCTCGACCGGCACTGTCAGCGCTGGCCGAGTACTCGCTACAGTCGCCCGAACTAATCGGATGCTGGAACAAGCCGTCTTCTCCAACCTCGTAGATGTGTGGGGCGAAGTCATCTAGGGTCAAATCGTCTATGATGGCCCGATTGGCGGCGATGGTCTCTTCCATGCTCTCGTTCCAAATCTCCATCCTCTCCTCGTCGGAATCAGTCTCCCAGTAGGTATCAGGCAAGGAGACCCAAGTACGCATACCCTCGATGTATGTCCACAGATGGGTCACCGAGCGCATAGTCCCGTCGACCAGTCTCGCGGTGTGGTAGTTACCCTCGATGTAGATCTCACGCTCGACCTCTGGAGTAGTCCTGTCGGAGATGTCGACTACGGTGTACTTCACTAGGTTCTGAACGCGCGTGTAGGTGTAGGAGTACTCCTTTTCCCCAGGATAGTTAACGGTGACCTCTTCCGACATCAGTTCCCGAAGCGGATCATCGACTGGAAGGTTCCAGTAGTATATCGAAGAAGCGATGACGAGTCTGTCACCATCAAGCATCATCTGCATCGGATAGCCCTGCACGCTCATGTTGGACTCGAGTGTAAGCTCGCCAAACTCGGGGACGCCCATAATCACCAGCAAGTTGCCGTTGAGCATGTAGATGTGGTAACCGTCGGTCTTCAGAAAATCAGCCTCGTCGACGCCTTCCTCCTGGTTGTTGGTCTCGGAGTACTCGCCCTCACGGCTAGTATCGTCGGTGTTTGACCCGAAATCAGCCGATCCATCTTCGGCAGCCATGGGCGCGCCATCCATCTCCACCATCACATCATCTTCCAACCAGCCGCCGCGCCAGACGGGGCCGGCCCAGTGCCAGTACGCCTGCTGGTCCAGCGCGACCAGCATCTCGTTGTAGATTGAGTCCTGAAGGTCCGTCAGCAGAATCTCGCACTCGTCGTATATGTCGAGCACTGGTGAGGTGCGCTCACGGGTAGGTAGGTCCAGCCGAGGGTACTCGCCCTCAAGCCAGTCAAGAATCGGATCGATGACATCGTCGTCGATATCATCGATATCATCTATAGCTCCTAGGCAGCCTGAGCTCAGCATCATCAGCAGTACTAGAATTGCAGTCCGTGGACTCCGGTTCATGTTGAGGGCCAACGGCTTGGAGAATATCAAGCGGTTGGTTAGATGGTTGGACATTTCCTGCTCAGACTGTCGGCCCTATGGGTCGGAACAGTGGAAACGAGGTGCTACGCGGCCTCGGGGCGGGAATCGGTTCCTCGAGATCCTCCTCCACTAGGGTAAGGGCGTTCGTCGTTCCTACGTCTCCTTCCTCGGAACCGGAGACTAGGGCTTGCGTGCCGCTCATAAAAATCAGGGCGGCGATTTGTAGGTCCAGGTTTCGGTCCATCAAGCAGTAATCATCAGCATATCCATCATAAGCGACTTGGGTCCTTGAGTCACCTCTGCATCAAGCCCACTGATATCGCGTGGTGAGTGAGCTCTCTATTCATCTCATTTGGCGGCCTTCGCAACCGTCCCCTACTTGAGGGACCCATAACAGAGGGCAGTAGACGGCGCGAAGGCACGCGCTTGGTTGCAGCACTGAGTTCTTACAAAGAAGACTCAGCGTATTGTGTGGCTATATGCTTAGCAGCGCTCGCACTGACCACCCCATAGGTGATCTGCTAACATCACTATGTCGAGCACGTTGACCGTGTGGTCGCCGTTGATGTCGGCTCCCTGCATCGAGGCAGGTGCGTCCCCGTAACCGAGGATATACTGCACCATCACAATGAAGTCGCCGATATCTACGCTTCCATCGTCGTTCGCGTCACCACGTAGCACTCGCACAGACTCGCTGTCACAGACCTCCACAGAGGTCTTGCTGGCCTTAGTGGTGCTGCTGTCCAGAGATTGAGGTCCGGAATCAGACTCGTCTCCCCCCCATAGGTAGTCAGCCAGGATGACCAAGTCCAGCACGTCGACTGAACGGTCGCCATTGATGTCTGCCTGAACCATCGAGGCTGGAGCCCTGCCGTATCCGGCAATGTACTGTGCCATCACAATGAAGTCACCGAGATCTACACTTCCATCGTCGTTGGCATCACCGCGGAGGTAACGCGCGTCGATGAGTGCAGCCTCAGCTGACTCGTCATCTATATCATTCGTTGTTTCAACGTCTCCGATATCCTCACCGGAAACGAGGCCTGCTGTGCCAGCCAAAAAGATCAGCGCAGCGATTGTTAGGTCCACTGTTCGGTCCATGAACAGGTTCCATCGATGTGCCAGACATAAGTGACTTGGTTCAATGATTGGACATTCTTCAACGCCATACGTGAATCAAAGTATAGTGTCTAGTTCAGCAAGAAGAGATGACAGTGCCGCTTCGATGGATTCACAAGTGCTAGTTATGGTGCATTGCCGTGACAGAGGTCTCCGTTGAACAGAAACCGCCTTCGGGAGTGCAGGAGGTTCTGGTTCCTGAAAGGGTGGTTAACGGCCTCCCAACTATGTATTGCTTTGAGACCTGTCCGTTCTGCTTCAAGGTCAAGGCGCTCTTAGGTTCGAGGGATATCGAGTATTCTAAGGTCGAGGTCGACCCTACCTTCAAGACGCAGTTGAAGTGGTCTGACTGGGGCATGGTTCCAGTGTTCGTCGACGTCGATGGCACCCAGGTGAACGACTCGAACTACATCCTCCACTACATCGACTCTAATGATTCGAACTCGTTCCCGAGAATAGGCGAGGACTTTGAGCAGGATCGATGGATGGACTTTTCCAACAAAATCCTAGGGAAGTCTATCGTCGCAGTAATCTACACCTCGTACAGGACCTCTCTCCAGGCCCTCGATTACGTGACCAGAGTTGACAACTTCTCGTTTGGCAGCCGCCTGATTAACAAATGGCTAGGGGCCTTCATCATGCGCATGGTAGGCAAGAGCAGAGCGAATATGTTCGAACTCCCGCCTCGAGAGAATCTCCAGTACCAACTGGACGAGATGTCCAAGGGGATTGAGGGGAACTTCTTCGGGGAGAGAGAGCCTAACGGAGCGGACTACGCCAACTTCGGGATACTTCGATCGATGCAGGGCCTGAATGGGTTCGACATAGTCGAGAATCACCAAGTCATATCCGGTTGGTACGGAAGGATGCAGGAGCACTCTGGCGTGTACTGACTAGTACTGGTCCATCTTATCGAAGGCAGTAGTTGGGTAGCCTAGATTTGTTACTCTGGGCCCCAGAGCGTGACTTGACGGGTTAGCCCTAGCCTATGGGTGAAGAGGAATCGTAGGTTGAGCAAACCATCCCCCCAAGTGTTGATTTCTGCCTCGCCGACACGTGGTCGGTAAGGAACACTCACCTCAGCTGTATTCTTCTTACCCAGATACCGGCGCGCCCTGATTTTGAACTCCTGAGAAAGTGGCATACCATCGTGCTTGGGGCGCACGCGCTCGTCCTCGAATATTGACTTGCGGAACACCCACATACCACTTTGTGAATCATGCACACCGTACCAGTAGAGCAGACTTGCAGTTGTACTCAGAACCCAATTACCAAAGCCGTGGATTCCAGGCATCGCCCCTTCCTCGGCCCGCCGCAACCTGTCGCAAGTAATCCACTGCAAATCCTCATTGAGCAACTTCTGCACCAGCCCAGGAACCTCTTCGCCGGGATATGTACAGTCCGCATCCATGGTCACAATGACATCTCCTGGAGCCATTGAGAAACCCGTCTTGTACGCTCTACCGTATCCTTTCCTAGGTTCGACATACACAGTCGCTCCCTCGCCCTCAGCGAGCTCTCTAGTGCGGTCGGTCGAGTTGCCGTCAATAATGAGGAAGTCTAGTTTCTCGCACCAGCCATCATTCGGAATGGAGCGAATTGTGTCCACGATGGCGGCTTCTTCATTGCGCGTGGGTATCACCACAGTGACATGAACTGGTAGAGAGTCGGGCATACTATCGAAGGCGACGACCAAAGGCCTCGTTTTGAACAATGCGAAGCGCTGCCCAGAGGTCGCGCTCTTGAAATGCGGGTGCTGAGCCCCGAATATGGGGGAACCATGCACATAGCCATGCTGTCAGCCGAATATCCGCCTCGCTGGGGCGGGATGGGTTCTACGGTGTACCACCTGTCCGCCGCTCTGGCCGCTAGAGGCCACCGAATCACCGTCATCACCCGATCAGGAGGAGGTGTTGCACCAAGAATCGAAGGTGTCGAGGTGCTGAGTGTAGGGTGGGCCCCCATCCCAATGGCATTCACACGCTCTTACGGTCGCAGTGCAATGCGTGCGCTGAAGCGCCTGCACGCTCACGACCGAGTAGATGTCGTCCACCTACACTGCCCGATGATATCGTGGAATGCCAAGCAGTTCAAGAGTTGTCGGGAGAACATTGCTCCGGTGGTCTCCTCACTGCACGGCTCGTGGCTAGGCGAACGAGATGGTTTGGTTGCCGCCTCGAAGCAGAAGGAGGCGGCAGTCTGGGCCAACCCAAATGACCTCGCGATACTCTTGACGGCCAAGCACTACGCCGGTTATGAGAAGGCTGCAATCCATGGCTCCAGCGTGTGTGTGGCCAACTCCGAGTCTACTAAGCATGACTTTGAGACGCGCTACTCACCACCGTCCGACTGGGACTGTGAAGTGGTACACTGGGGCGTTGATACCAGCATGTTCGTGCCGCTACATCGGGATGATGAAGATTCTATCGCAACCCACGAAGGGATTCGATCTAGGTATGGCGGCTCACGTCTGCTGCTAGCAGTGGGGCGTCTCGCGGCGAGGAAAGGGTACGGTCTGTTGCTCCGGGCCTTCGCCAATGTCCATTCATCAGACCCTCAGGCCCGTCTGGTAATTGTCGGACGGGGGCATCTACGCTCACGGTTACAGAGGCAGGCTCGATTGCTCGGTGTGGCTGACGCGGTAACAATTGAGTCTGGGATGGATTTCGAAGAATTGGCGGCGCTGTTCCGCTCCGTCGACCTCGTAGTCTATCCTTCTTACTACGAAGGCCAGGGCCTTATTCCGCTAGAGGCCATGGCTTCGGGTACTCCCGTTGTAACAGTAAACCACGGACCGTTGCCAGAGATGGTGGACGAGAGCGTAGGCAGGCTGTTCGTGATGGGAGATCCGGCCTCCATGGCGGATGCCATCATGGCCGAGTTGGCTGACCCAGAGAGGCTGCAAGAGAAGGGAGAAGCTGGTCGACACAGAGTACTTGAAAAATTCACCTTTGAGCACGATGCGGAGTGTTTTGAAGCCATATACGAAAGGGTGGAGTGAAAATCCCGTCCGGGGAATTATTCATGCGCTGGTCGCACTGGCGTAGGTAAGGGAGAACATGGGAGAGACTCAGAGCCTGCGTGATTTGCAGTCCGGTACGGTGGCGAACATAGCAATCATCCTGATGGTCTCGGTCTTAGCCATCATCCACCTCAAAGCGGTAATCCAGCCACTGGTAATCGCCGTCCTGCTCTTCCTATTGATTCGACCTGCTGCGCAATGGCTGGAAGAGCGGCCGCTAATGCAGAAGAGTTACGCCCATCCATTGATGCCCTACGGCGTTTTGGTGGTCCTCCTCTTCATGGTTCTATGGATGGCCTCGCAAATCCTGTATGGCAACCTCACGGAGTTCACTGGTGAAGTCCCAGCGTTGACCGAGCAGCTCAATGAAAAGGTGGCGTGGCTGGAAGGAATCTCGATAATGGGATTCAAGTTCAACACCAGCGGACTGACCGAACTCATCACCGTGGAGACCATCAACGAGTACATCGCTTCGTTCGTAGGCTCGCTGGCGAGTTTTACCGCCAGCGCGGTGACCGTGCTCATCTTCCTGCTCTTCATCATACTCGAGGCCGAGACGCTCCCGCGCAGGCTCAAGGCAGGGTTCCCGGAGGACGCCGCGCGTATCGAGGGAATCACCAGCAATGCGGGAGAGGGAATCAACACCTACGTTGTGACGAGGGCCTCCGTAGCCTTCGGGCAGGCCGTGGTCGCCGGGATAATACTCTGGTATCTCGATGTTCCTGGTTGGTTCATGTGGGCCTCAATTACCTTCATGATGGACTTCATCCCCTATGTGGGGGCTCTGATATCCCTGATTCCACCCATCTTCATTGGACTCGTTATGCTCTCCGGCCCTCAGGCCGTCGTACTCATCTTGGTTCTGGTGGTTAACCAGCAGGCTTGGGGCGCCGTGGTCGAGCCTCAGCTAGCCGGACAGAGGCTCGATATCTCCCCTATCGTGCTCCTTCTCCTAGTGGCATTCTGGGGCTGGGCGTGGGGCATCATGGGGATGGTCCTCGGCGTACCTCTGGCTGTCATCATGAAAATCGCTCTGGAGTCCGACCCGAGGACTCGGCCAATTGCGCTGCTGTTGTCACAAAACCCGAAGGCGCAGGCTGTAGAGGAGGAGTGATTAGTTCTGCGGGACTATCACTACTAAGACTCCATCAGCCTTGACGCGCACTGACTCTCCCGAGGCGATATTGTGGAGTCCTTCTGTGGACAGGGTCAACGGCGCACCGTCCATCGCCCATCGGGCGCCGTGCAGGTGCACGCTACGGCAGGGAGTTAGTGCGAACACTGAGAATTCGCCTCCGGAACGCATCGCAAACTCGCGTTCGCCTTCTTGGGGATGTACCCGATGAGTCACCGAGTCTTCGTGGTGGAGTCTTATAGCCGCCCCAGGGGGCGCCTCACATAACGCCGCCCAACTGCCGAGGAAGTGACTTGTAGCGCCTCCATCCGAGCCGACGATGTCAATCTCATTGTAACCGCGTTCAATGAGCAGTGAAAGGGACTTGGCCAAGTCGCTACTCGATTGGTCGGCTAATTCGAAGGTCCGGCCGCTCCACCTGTCGGAATCAATAGAATCGAGATCTCCGAGGACCTGTTCGACATCATAACCTGCCTCAGCGGCCCTATCGGCCCCTCCATCGACCCCGAAGCAAACAGCGCCCTTGAGAAGGCCTTGGACAACTGTTTCTGAGGGTTGCTGTCCATTGCACCAGAGTAGTGCGCGCAATTCATCACCTCTTGCGGGCGGTAATCTTGCCATCAACCACGAGATCGACGTCGTTCAGTTCGATTGTTGGCTTCAACATGACTCCTCGCATGTGAATGCCTACGCTTGCCGAGCCACCGAGCGCGGAGTTGTCACCGATTCCGAAGTAAGCGGAACCGCGCACCACCTGATCCTCGAGCCTGTTTCCGGTCAGCCTCGCCCTCGAGTTCATCCCGAAACCGAACTCAGCCACAGTTTTGACCAGCCCAGTCCTAGACGGGCGGAGACCGACCTTAGCCTCGTCGAGCACTGACTCGACGCTCTCTGCCAATTCGCCACCGGAAATGCTGACCACCATGCCTTCCTCGACTAGGAAAGTGAGGTTTTCGTCTAGCAGGATGCCTTCCCACGAACCATCGATGACGATTTTACCGCTCAGGGTCTGCTCCTTTGGTAGAACGAAGACCTTTCCAGCCGGCAGGTTGGTCACCTGCCCGGGCCGGTTGCATATGCCGTTGTCCTCGAGCACCCAGCGGGCTCCCGTCCTGAAGGTCACATCTGTACCCGCCGGAGTTGTCACCCTGACATCACGCCTACGCCGTAGCATTGGGTTCAGCCCCGATATCTCCTTCTGCAGGGCATTGTAATCGGCGGTCATTCCACCCATCGCCATCATTTCCTCGTCGATTCCTGGCATCGAAGCAATCCTAGCTCCCTCTCTCGATGCGGTTAGTCGTGCACGGGTATGAGTCAAGGAGTGGCGGGTGGCTAGCAATACGACATTCTGACGACGCATTAGATCACCGACTGAGGCCGGTGGCTCGTTACCCTGCCTGTGCCTACGAGGCATCATCATCATGAGGATGCGATCAGTAACCTCCGAGGCGGCCTCATACAGTGAGCGCCCGACCTCGGAAGTCGAAGGATCGGTGACTACCAGCACGTGCTCGTGCGGCCGCACCTGCATGCACGTCCTCACTACTGAACGGGCCGCGGTCAGCATCGCTTCCTCACGCTCGGTGTCATCACCAATGGAAACATCGGACTCTTCGGCCATCGCTCCTCGACTCGTGATGAGAGTTCTGTTATTCAACACCACTACGTAATGTCAAACCAATTCACCACGGCAGTCATAGGTGAAGGTGAGTTGCACAGAGTGATGGAAGGTGTCCGTACGGTGCGTCTAGTAGCCGCTCTTGCGGTAGCCGCTATGCTCGCCGGTGGCTGGATGATGAACACGCCACTGGACGAAAACTCCGATGATGGCAGTACGGTGAACGAAGAGATGTTAGCAACCGCCGAGGGAGACTCCGAGGAGGCACAGCCTGTCCTAAAGCGAGGAGAGAAAGAGGGGGATTCCGATTCCACTCTACCGCAGAGGCTCCTAGCTGGGGGAGCGGGTGCTCTGGGATCACTCATTCTTGGATCGTTCGTACTTGAGTTTGTGAAGGTGACAGTGCTAGTGGCGCTGATATCTCCTATGCTCTCGAGAATGAAAAGCAATCGAGAAGATATGCTTACTCGTGGCCGTCTACTCGGATACCTCGAGGCAAATGCCGGAATTCACTTCTCCGCACTGCGCGACGCCCTAGGACTCGCCAACGGAGTGACGGCTTACCACCTCCACACTCTTGAATCAACAGGCCAGATTATCTCATGGAGAGATGGTAAACTGCGTCGCTATGCGATTTCCAGTCTGTCTAGAGAGGAAATTGGGCGAATTAGGAATCCTATCGCTGGGACTCGTCTAGCCATACTCGAGGTACTGTCCGAATCCGGCAACATAGGCCTCTCGGGCACCGATATCCGATTGAAGTTAGAAATTTCGAGGCAGCTACTGAGTCACCACCTCAACGAACTGCGCAATGGCGAGATGGTCGAGGCTGCCTCAGAGGCACGACGTCCCAAGTGGCGACTGTCGGATAGTGGGATGGACGCACTGGTAACCTCCAGAGAGGTAGCTCGAATCGAGTCTGTAGCCTGAATAATTCATGGAATTAAACGTCCTTCCATTCCGCCCGCGACCTCGATGACCTGCCCCGTGATGTGTCCTGAGATTTCGTCCGAAGATAGCATGACCACCGCTTTAGCCACATCCTCAGTGGTAGCGAGTTTCTTCAGTGCCATCGTCGCAGTTGCACGCTCTACTAGCTCTTCGTCGACCCCATGTTCGACCTTCTTTGGCGTGACAGTCCATCCTGGAGCGACCGCATTAACACGGACACCCCCAATCTGCGAGACGTCGTTCTTTAGTGACATCAGCAGACCTGATGTGATAGCTCCCTTCGCAGCAGCGTAGTCAGCATGTCCTGATTCACCATAGATACCTGCTGTCGAACCAATCAGAACGATTGATCCGTGACCAACTTCTGCGGCGTGGCCAAGGAAGGCCCGAGCAGTGCTCACTGTCACACCAAGATTGGAGTCAATGGTGGAGGTCCAACGCTCACTATCAATTTCCCAAAGCGGCTTGGACAGTGTAGGATAGTGGCCAGCATTGGCGACGCAAATATCGAGGGACCCTGATTCAGAGACAATGTTTCTAACCATCGAAAGTGCTTCCTTGTCATCGCGCAAATCCGCACGGATGGCTATTCCATCGATTTCCTCGGCCAGCGATATGGCTGCGTCAGACGAGGAGTGATGATGGACGATCACGCGAGCGCCCTCGGCGGCGAACGCCCTACAGATGGCCTGACCTATGCCACCAGCACCGCCGGTGACGAGCACAACCTTGCCATGCAACCCGGTTTCCACGCAGGACGGGAGATGTTCCGCTACTTTATGTTCTCAGACTATCTGCGTGACTATCCACATTCTGCGCCTTAATGTTAAATCCAGATATCATTGGAGGCTGTTAATTCACCTTCAGTACTGCCAGTATTAACGACATCGCGAGGTTCAACGAGCATAACCTCGCATTCAGATTCAGCACAGGGTTTGTGATTAACTCCTTTTGGGACCACATACATGTCACCCTCGCTCAATTCCACGGTCTCGTTCTCAAACTCGATTTTCATCTCGCCCCTGATTACGATGAATACCTCGTCGGTATCTGCATGATTATGCCAAACAAAATCGCCTTGAATTTTGACTAATTTGAATTGGTAATCATTCATCTCTGCGATTACCTTTGGTGACCAGTGTTCTGAAAACAGAGATAGTTTGTCTTTGAGATTTATTTTTCCCATTTTCTCCCTCCCTTGTTGTACGGTTCAATCATCAAACTCTTCGTCCAACTCTCGTGGGTCAAATCCGGACCACGACTCGATCATTTCAAGGTCCTTTGAGATCTGCCTCCTGCGGGTACTCGCGTAGGCTATTCCTACCATCACAGCTAGAGTCAGTGCCATAATCAGGAACGGGAGACCTGTTCCGAGTAGCCAATCGAACATGCTCGTGTCCTCGGGCGACTCGATGGGGATGACTTCGACTAGTCCCGGGCTAACCATGTCGCCGTCAAGCGCCCATACCTCCACCCTCGCGCTGCTCCCCGTCAGGGTCCAGACAGATACGTAGGTCCAGATGCCGTCACCGGCGAACTGGTCGCCCTCCATACCGTCGTCTAGGAAATCGAGTGATTGTGACACCCCGCCTGCGCGCAACTCTCCACGCACAGAGGTAGTGGTACCGTCAGGGTCTACTAGACGCACCGTGATGAGGACCGATGTCGGCTCCTCAAGGTCGATGCTGTTCGGTGATACCTCGAGCTCGTACAACTGTGGCGAGCTTGAGCCGATTGTGAGGTTAATCGAGGCCGAAGATGAGTCGCCCCTTGAGTCCTTGACCAGCAAATCGATGCGCACGGGCCCGGGTGGGAAACTCGCAGTGTGGACTATCTTGTCGCTCAGCAACGTTCCGTCGTTCAGGACCCATTGATAGAGCACGATGTCGTCATCGTAGTCGTAGGAGGCCGAGGCGTTGAGTACCACGGGCTCGCCCGGTGGAATGTACTGACCTTCCGAAAGGTCAGAGATTCCCGCCACGGGCCCAGACTCTAGTACCTTGAGTGCCTGTGAGTGGGTGCGTTGCATCCCATTGGAGTCTATCAGCTCAAAACGTAGCATGTGCTCTCCCGCCGGTAGGTAGTCGTTGTACCAGTAATCTGCCGTCCTTTCCTCAAGTATAGGCTCGGCCATCAGGTCGGAGTACACGCTGACGGTGAAATCGTCGCCGTCGGGGTCGAACGAACGTCGGAAGTCGAACAGCACAGGTAGATTGGAGTAGACCTCAATATCGGGCATTGGCGAGTCGAGGACGAGGACCGGGGCTGACTCATCGACCCTAACCATAATCTCAGCCACGTCCGAGGTCCCTGAGCCGTCCTCGACAGTCAGAGTAACCTGATGCACGCCCTCCGGCAACCTAGTCTCTAACACCCATCCGCTACCCATCGGCTCGCTCAATAGATCGCTCTCCCAGAGCACGCTGACTAGGTCGGTGCTGAATTCTGCAAAGGGATTGCAGACCAGCCCACTGCCGTTGTTAGGTAAATCGATGCAGGCAGCGTCCCAGTCTCCCGAGCCAGTGGCATCGAATACCAGTAACTCGCCAGAGTCAGTCAGTATCCCGTCGGACGGATTGGCAATCAGTGCCACGGGTGGTGAGTTGGATACACTGAGTTCGGCTGTGGTCGAGTCCCACATACCTGCATGGTTGGGGCGATTGTCGCTCGCGTACATCGTGATGATGTGATCTCCCTTCGACAGGGTCCCAATCCACTCGACTGCCGAATCAGGTGTCACCCCCGAGGCGAGAAGGCCGTCGCGGTCACTCCAGAATTCGAATTTGACTCCATCACCCTCGGGGTCGAAGGTTGCAGTTCCGTCGAGTTGCACGGTTGCCGACGATGTCATGCCTGTGCGAGTAACCTCTAGCTTTGCCACTGGTATCTCGTTGTAGAGCTCGATGTTGAAAGTCCACGAGACGGGGACATTAACACCGTCCGAGGCATAAACCGTCACCGAGAACTGGTTGGGTGCGCCCGGGAATGTGTGGATGATTGTGGCAGGGCACTCTGCATCTCCTGCAGGCGGCTGACCGGTCCCTTGCTCGTATGAGGTCTCTACCCAGCAGTGCAGTTCGTCTCCCTCTGGATCGTACGTACTTCCTAGGTGGACAGTGACGTTGGCGGTTATTCCAAGGTAGAGAGTTCCCCATGCAGAAATCTGCGGTGTTGTTCCAACCGAAAGCACTGGGGGCAGGTTGACCAGTTCAATCTCACGGACTTCCTGCACGCATTGGTTCTCGCTGTCACAGACCTCGAGAGTAATCTGGTGGACTCCATCTGAAAGACAGGTGGCGGCGAGGTTGGCAGTGAATGACGAGCCGTTTCCGCCCGAGGTCGAGCTGCATGCGCTCAACAGGTCGCCGTCGATGCTGCTGGTCCAGCTGTAACTCAGTTCATCGAAGTCAAGGTCCCAAGACCGATTGGCATCGAAGACCACCTGGCCACCGCTGGCATAGATTGCCTCGTGCTCGGGAGAGTCCCACAGAATGAATGGTGGCTGATTGGACAGTTCAAGGTGGCAGAACACCGAGATATCCGCGTCGAGGTCGACTGCTGCAGTGTCGTTGTGGACGCCATCATAGTTGCAACCGGTGCGGACCGTGTTGACGTCGGACCAGCCCTGCATTGGAGTCCAGCGCTCGCCGACGAAGGGACCATACGAATAGTATCCAGAGTACGGCAGAGTGCCTGTGTATTCGGACTCGTACAGGTCGAAGGTGAGGTTGAACTCAGCGTGAGGGATGTGTAGCAGGTGCTGATTGACGGAGTGGACCTCGACCATCCACATCACATCGAGGATGTTGTCCTGTCCGGCGTAGGTCGGTGTGTCGAGATCACCTGAGGATATCCAACGCAGATGGCTGTCGCCCAACATCTCAAAACTATCGGCAAATCCACTGGTGAACCACGAACCGGTGAAGTTGACAAAACTGGAGGCGATGCTTGCCGAAGCGCCGGAATCACAAGCCATTGCGACGTTGTGAACGAACAGCTCGCTGTGGTCGACCATGTCGAAGCAGGAGCCGGTATTGCCACGGATTACGCTGTTCTCAAGTAACGAGGCCCCTTGGCCACTGGCGTCCCACAACAGGCCGCCATTGTCGCCATTCATGTCAAGGCCCCGGACCAGACCGTTTACCTCATCCAGCGCGACCGAGTGACTAGTCGAATTGAGGTTAATCTTGATGTCATCCATGATGACCGTGCCGTCGTGGTCCATCCCACTGTTGTCGATGTCCAGTGCTGGGGCGTTGACAGAGTCCCTGATGTCAACTGAGAGTAATTGCAGGTCGATACTGTCGCGCACTACGAATCCATGCTGGTCCTCTATTGATGTGCACTCGAAGCAGGTCGAGTTCTTGCCGCCGCTCATGACGTCGTTAGACTCGTGGAAGTAGAAACCAGCCCCTAGTTGTGGCAGTGCTGCTCCGAGTCCATTTTGATAGGTCGTCACGTATGCCAATTCGACATTGCTGGAGTCTCTGACTGAGACACCGTGTCCGCCGTTACCGGAGCTGATTACTCCAGATAGATCGGGATGGAACTCACGGAGATCAACGCCGGTAGCGCCGTTGTCGGTTATCACCCAATCAGCGCCTTGAGCGCCTCCCTTCCACAGCAGTACGCCTGGCCCCGTTGAGTTACGGACCACTAGGTCGTTGATAGTAGGGGCCCAGTTGGCGCTGCGCATGAACATGCCAGCCCTGTCATTGAGAGGAGCTGTGGCGCTCGGCCTGCCATTCCTCAGAAGGACAATCTCGTTGAGTATAGTCGAGGGTCCAATCATGTAGGCCTTGAAGCCAACAGCCGCGTTGTCCTCGATTAGTGCATCGGTGACCTGTACTCCACTGGTGTTGACCTCGAATGCGGCGTACGCAAGCCCGGGTGTCTTGGCCCCCGGCCCTCCTGTTCCCCTCACCTCGAGGTCATTGAAAACAGCGTTGTGAGGCACGTTGGAGTACTGGCTGTGGTTGTATTGCTCAACCATGATGCCATAGTACTGGCTATCCTCCACTGTCATTCCCACAAAGGTCGGCCGGGTGGTCCATCCAGAGGTAATATGACGCACGAATATACCATTGTCACAACGGCTCACAGTGGAATCCGATATCAGTGGTATCGAGTCCTCCACCCATATCCCGGCAGCGATAGCGAGGGTGGAGCCACTGACATTGGATATCTCTAGGTTTGAGATTAGTCCGCCTGAGTTACCCCAGTAGTTCAGTCCCCGGGTAATCAGACCATCGGCAATCATGCCATTAATGATGGGGGCCGAGTACGCCCCAACGGAAAGTCCGATGCCGTAGCGCCATGAGGTGGAAAATCCATGGACATCCTGACCACCGCCGTCTATGATGAGATTATTGATTCGTGGTGAGGCCCCGTCGAACAAGTCAATGGCAACCCTATCAGCGTTGATGACCGTGAGGTCGTTCATGGTCGGATCGCTGTCATAGATGGTGATGCCATACTCCGCATCGGTGATTGTGAGATTCTCTATCTTTGAGCCCAGCCCGCTGCTGCTCGAATTGAACACTATGCCGTCGTGATTGCCTAAGATTGCCTCTAGTAATACAGGCGCAGTGTTCGTGCCCTGTACTGTGATTCTTCCAGCCACGAGTATATTCTCGTCATCGCCGAGCTGGATGGTGGTTCCAGATTGCACTACGAGTATTTCCCCACTCTCGACTGTGTAGCCATCCTGAAGCACCACAGTTCCCGACCATACAGTGGTCGAGCGAGATTCGGCACCAAACGTAGCCGGGACCAGTGGAGAGACTGAAAACAGCAGCAGGAGAATAAGCGCTACAGCACGCCTGCGAACTGCCGAAACAGATGCTTGCATGGCTAGTCCGCTCGCTGTCCGCCTGTTATCCCTTGCGCACACGTGAGCGATACCGAACTAACGTATAGTAGAGGTCATAAACAGCGAACGAGCGCGATGCCCGTCGAGGACTGAGAATGAGTACTGCCTTCGTTCTGATTAAGGTAGAACCGGGACTTGAGAGAGACGTATATCTGGCACTTCTAGAGATTGACAGCGTCACAGAGACACATGTCTCCTATGGAGAATACGATCTGGTGACTCGCATTGACTTCGCCGACGAAGGAGAGATGGCCAAGACTTTGATTGGTAACATGCGCTCAGTGGCTGGAATCATCAAGACTGAGACGCTGATTGCGGTGGAGGTGTGAGAATGGCTGTAGGATTCGTTCTCATCACGACCGAAGTGGGCTGTGAGATTGCTGTCAGAGAGGCCGTAGGTGCCATCGAGGGAGTGGTTGGGCAGTGGATTGTCTTCGGACCTCACGACCTATTCGTCAAGATCGAGGCCGATGACGAGGCCGAACTAACTCGTTGCATCGTTCAGGGAGTTAGATCGATTCCCGGAATCACTGAGACACGCACCCTCATCGGTGCAGAGATCTAAATTGCTCTCGCCATTCTGCCGATGAGTTCTGTTGCTGCTGCACTGCACTCAGCCATCCTGAACCTGCTTACAGCCTCTCTCCAATGTGACAATCTGCGTTCAGGTTCGAGGACACCCCGCCAGTACCAGCGCTGGGCACACAAACGGCGGTGCATTGCGAGGTCCTCACGTAGCGGCATTGCCGCAACTGAGGCGTGGGCCTCAACAAGCCAGTCAGGGTGACTGTCAGTAGCCTCGAGAGCTGCGTGGATGAGGCGAATCCTCTCGCTGAGGTCCTCACGTGATTCAATCAGTAGCCTGGCTGAGTTGAGAGACTCTGCTGAGGCGCTCCCACCAGTTCTCGATGAGAGACGCGCACGCAGGTCAAGCACAGCCATGTGAGGGTGTTCGGGACCCATTGCAGATTCGAGGGCGCTGTGCGCCTTCGCGGCTGCAGAAACATCGTCGGTCTCGAGAGCGATGCCGTGTTTGATGAGGTTGAGTGCAAGGTTGCCAGCGCTACGCTCTGATTCTGGTAGTGAGGACATGTTCACCGCATCTGCGGCTCTCGTCAGCTCTTGCGCTAGTCGATGGTCGATGCGCCCGGGCAATCGGTCATCGTATCGGCGCACTAGGGATGCAATGGCTGTCTTGGTGTACTCGGCGGGCGTCATTTCAGTCATCGCACCGGCCTCGATGTCTTCCGCGGACCTTGAATCTCCCCGGAGTCGAGCCAGTCGAGCGGAGCGGAGTTTTCTCCCGACACTTACGCTCAGGCCTTCGATATGGGACTCGGCTATGTCTGCCTCGCCACGCTCCAGAGCAAGATCAGCGGCTGCCTCCCTGATGGACTCGTCCTCACTTAGGCTAACAGCTTGTTCGAGCAGGACCGCCGCCGCCGCACTGTCCTGCTCGGCTATGGCTTGGATGTGCTCTGAAACCCATTCGGCGTCGGGTACTCCAGAGTGAACCATGTGATGGCCTTCCATCCTGCGTGCTCTGGCTCCCTGTCTAGTGGCCCATCTACCGGCCGCCTGCGCGTGCAATGCATTGGACTGCTCATCTGACCAAGAACCTCGACGGACATTGCGAATCAGGTGATGGGGTTCGGCCATGACGCCACTCCACCTCAGTATAGCGGAATCGTCGAGTTCATTCGTACCCTCGCCTTCGAAGAGTTCGCTGACCAGTAGCGACGAAGGGGCTATGCAGAACTCGTCCAGAGTTTCCGTGCCTTCGTCGCTGAGTCTGTGCATCACCGTGGACTCGACATATTCTTGGACAGCTTCGCCGAGCTCAGGTACCTCTTCGCCGGGTAGCCACAGGCGGAGAGCAAGGGGGTGGCCACCCAGAGCCTCTGCAACGCTCCTAGCAGTGACGCTGTCGGTGTCGCTCGGGAGCAGGGAACTGGCGTGCTTGAGAGCTAGTCCCTCGAGCTTGAACTCAGAGAAGCCCTCTGGAAGTCCGAAGGGGCTCGGGGATCTTGACACCGCGAGCACAGAAGAGCTCCCTGGTGATGCCTCTTCAAGCAATTCCGCCACACCTGCAGTGTGGCGCAGATGCAGTTCCTGAGCCTCGTCGAGGACCAGTAATGTCCTCGGGCCGTCCGAGGCGCCAATGATGGCTGAAGGGGAGGAAGGTGCGTCTTCACCCAGCCACATCTCACCTACCCCTGCTACATCTGTGTCGGAGCCACAGGAGGCCCATCGCACGGTCCAGCCCATGTTCAGGACATGCTCTGCGATGGCGCGAGCGAGACTGGACTTACCAACACCAGGCAGGCCACTCAGGAGCACGTTGGATCCGGCGAGTAGTGCGTCCGAGAGACTGGTTGCATCTTCATCCCT
>Ga0208765_1000173_pt1 | contig 41210 bp, 39 predicted proteins | sample ETNtaG_2_FD_185783 | JGI IMG/M metagenome (GOLD analysis project Ga0208765, IMG submission 185783) | Marine microbial and viral communities from oxygen minimum zone, Eastern Pacific Ocean - ETNP201406SV203 (SPAdes) (version 2) | ecosystem: Environmental > Aquatic > Marine > Oceanic ...
AGTAGGATAATTCATCGGTTCAATTAGATCGGAAATAGTCTCAAATATACGCTCACAATTCTGTTAGTTTAAGACAATTTTAAATCGGTAAAAACTTTCAGGGCGCTCGGTATCAATGAAACCTCTATTGGTGTCTGACCAATATTTTCCCCATCAATATTTAAACGATCACCTTTGGTTTGAATGGAGAACGTTTTTGCATGTCTATACTCGATCAACGGATCAGTGATATGCTTGCCTGAAAATAATTGAATAAAAATTTTTAAAATTCTCAATCTGGACGCATCTTTGAGTAGTAGCAGATCTATTAAACCATCGTTTAATTTTGCATGAGGAGCCATTTTCATTCCTTTGCCTGTATGTACGGTATTCAAAGCAACAAATAAAATGACCTTGTCATCAACAACATCGTTATCTAGGTGTAATAAAATAGGCTTTTTATTGAGGTTTAAGATGCTTATAATCGCAGACAAAGAATATCGACTATTGCCGAGTCGTCTTAATTTTTCTGCACGAATATTAACATCCGATGCTATACCCCAAGCAATGATATTGAATGCATAACTAATGTTATCCCCTCTTGAGATCCGCATGATATCAATTGAATGCAGTTGGCCAGAAACTATTTGCTTAATCGCTTGTGAAGAGTTTTTGATGCCTAAGTCATCAGCAAAAGCATTGCCGCTTCCTCCTGGAATAACTCCCAATGGAAGATGTGATCCTTGTCCTGATTTCATCAACCCATTGACTACTTCATGAATAGTGCCATCTCCTCCAACAACAACTAAACCATCGTATTTTTCTAACTTTTCGTTGGTAATAAAATCTAAAAAATATCCAGGATATTCACTATAAAAAGTATCATGATCAATGCTGGCCACTTTAAAAGATTGCCAAATGTTTGGTAGCCTTTTTACTGTTCTACCATGGCCAGCAAACCGGTTGACCAATATACATATTTTTTTATTCTGTGCTCTGTTCATTAGTTATAAAAAATATACCTTTCTCTTCTTTATTACAAAGCAAATCCGATTTATACTGCTTTCCAGCATTCGAGACATCATTGTCTTGATATTTCACAAACAGAAAATAAGGAGCTATCGTGAGTGATTCGGGATTAGGTTTCTCTTATAAAAAATTTATAGCTTTAATCATTGTTTTTGCTTGCTGTATATTGTTGTTTGAGTTTGTAGGCAATTTCGGCGGTAATTTGATCAAAGCTCAAGTCAAAGACACCACGAGTAAATACAACAAAGACAGAACGCAAGAAGATAGAATTTCACCTGTCTTCACGCTAGCAAAAAAACAACAACAAACATCTGAGATCACAACTGTGAAAACTGTCCCTACTTCATTAACGACTGCAATGAATGGTGAATCAGTCTATAACTCTGCTTGCCTTGCTTGTCATACAACCGGAGCGGGAGGCGCACCCCTTTTGGGCGATTCAACGGCTTGGGAAACCAGAATGGAACAAGGTATTGGGACTCTCACCAAGCGCGCCGTTGAAGGCTATGTAGGCAATAGTGGCATTATGCCCGCAAAAGGTGGTCGTCTTGATCTTACTGACCAAGAAGTAGAAAGTGCTGTTGTTTATATGCTTGAGCAATTTTAAAGTTGATGGTCACATCTGTAGTTTTTTATTCTGGCGATTTGAGAGCTGAGAGCGAGCACCTTCAATCTGGAAATAAAATTATTACCGACGCCCCAATCGATAACGAAGGAAAGGGTGAGGGCTTTTCACCAACTGACTTGGTTGCCACTTCCCTTGCAAATTGTATGTTAACCATAATGGGGATTGTTGCCCGTCGACACGAGGTTAATATTGATGGAACTCGTGCTGATGTAGAAAAAATAATGGGCACTGAACCAAGAAGAATTGCTGAAATACAAATCGAATTCTTTTTCCCCAATAGTTATGATTCAAAAACAAAAATAATACTGGAGCAAGCGGCACTAAACTGCCCTGTTGCTAAAAGCCTTGCTGAATCACTACATCAAAGTATTAGTTTTAACTACGATGGCAGCTCATAGAAAGATTTTTCTATTATTTTATCCCTACCTCTAATTCATTGATGCGCTGTTGGAGCTCTTGTATTGCTTTTTCCTGAATCGAACAAAATTCTTCTAATTCAGTTCGCTCTATCAGGTCCATCTTTTTTATCGCATCTTTGATCAGAAATCTAATATTCTTCTCAATATCTTCCTTAGCCTGCAGTGCAGAGTCGGGCAACAATGCAGATATTTTTTTCGTCCAATCTTCAAAATTATTATTTTCCATCATCGATTCCTTGTAAAAACTTAAGTATTATCATTAATCATAAGCAGAACAACTGAATTAACTAGTATAGCTTTAAAAAAATGACTACTAATCAATCATCCCAAAAAGGCGATCTTCCGACTAAGGCGCCAGAAAAAAAAACAGGAGTTGTATCTAAATTTGCATGGTTTGTAATACTGGTATTATTAATCTCTGGAATCGGGACTTCGTTCTGGTATGGACAACGGTTAATACTCTCGTTTGATGAATCTTTAAATCAAACAACTAAACAGTTTGAAGCAACTGCTAGTGCGCTCTCTGAAAATAATCAAGTGCTGGATTCTATTATGACTGATCAAGAAAATATGGCAGGCTTTTTTAAAGCACAAGCTACTATTCTAGAGCAATTACAGAACAAAAGTATGACACAGCAAGAGCTATTAACTGATCTACAAAATCAAGTGGCTTTGATACCTTCAGTGCCTGCCGATGATCGAAACAATTGGTTGATCAGCCAAGCTAAATATTTTTTAACTATGGCACAAGCAGAACTCTTATTATTTGGGAACCAAGCATCAGCACAGTCTGCCTTACGCTCTGCACTACAATCTATTCAGCTTTTACCTGACCGTTATTTAGCAATCAATCAGGCAATAAAATTAGCTTTATCAAAACTTGATCCTGAAGGGTCAACAATAAAGAAAAATCAAATTATAGGAAGATTGCAAAATATTGATAGATCCTTTGTTTTGCTTTTAAGCAATAAAATTAATATGAATCAAATAGAAGAACAGTCAACCACTAAAAAAACATTTGATCTAATGTTGAGGGCAGCTGGTACAAAAATAACTAAAGCTATCGAAGAACTGATCATTGTAAGAACAGATGGTGATACCAGAAGCTTAAAACTCAGCAAAACCCAAGAACAAATAATGAAATCAATGGTTAGCCTTAATCTCAACATGGCAAGGATTGCAATTTTGCAGAGTAATGATGATCAATTTCAATCCTCACTGGACGGTTGTGAAGAGTTGATTAAGCAAACACTCGGTATAAACGCAGCGGGCATCACTGAACAACCACCTGGTGTCATCGAACTGCTCAATGAGCTTAAACAATTAAAAGATTTTAGATTAAAGCCAAGTATTTCAGAAATTCAAGATGCAATAACTTTGTTAGAAGCGGTAGACTCATTATGAAATTTGCTCTGTGGGGATTCCTGTTACTGGTTCTGATCGGCCTGGGAGTCCATTTTTTATTAGAAGATAATGGCTATGTTCTGATTGAATTTCTCAGTTATTCCTTTGAAACATCGCTGCCAATTTTTATCATAGTATTAATAGTTCTCTATCTCTTAGTTAGGCTTCTTGGTTTGATTTGGCATTCACCTAAGATTCTCAAACAAAAAATGGCTGCAAAAAAATTTGAAAAATCAAACAAATTACTGCATGAGGGGTTAAATTTAGTTGGGAAAGGTAACTTTACCAAGGCTGAAAAAAAACTCAAAGCATCGATAGACGATATTCATGCCTCTTTGCTGGCTTTCTTGATGGTATCCGATATATCTCAGAAAAATGGGGGCGAACAAAGCAGAGATGCATGGTTGGAAAAAGCCCTTGCAAAATACCCCGAATCAGAAATATATATACTATTGCATGCATCTCAACAAAGGATAAAAGAGCAGGATTACACTGCTGCACAGGATTACATTAATACCATACTGGATAAAGATCCCAATAATCCAATAGCGCTGAAACTTCTATCTCAATGCCTTTACAAAACTCAGCAGTGGAGACTTCTTACACAAAAAGCAAAGTCTATTATCGAGCAAGTAAAACCTAATCAAATGACTGATTTATATATTGCTAAAGCGTTTACAGAAAGCGCTAAAGAACTCGTGAAAGATCAGCAACAAATGGAAACCTTATGGCACAAAGTGCCCTACTCCTTGACAAATAACGTTTTGATTTTGACTACAAAAATTGAATCAATGATGCTTAATGGCCAGGTAAATGCTGCAGAAAAAGAACTAAGAAAGCATATTCCAAAAACATGGGATAAAAAATTAATCGCCCTTTTTGCCAAGCTTGAAAGTCCAGATCTTTCAAAACTGAGTAAACAAATGGATCGTTGGCTTGTGGATAGACCTCGCGATGCAAACCTATGGCAAGCTGCAAGTCATTTAGCAAAGCGCGATGAGCTTTGGAAACAAGCAAAACAATTTATTGAAAGATCGATTGAAATTAATGAAAATCCATTTGCTTATAATCAACTAGGTTTTATTTTGCTTGAATTAGGACAACAAGACGCTGCGATCAAAGCATTTGAGCAAGCCATGAATCTAAATAACGACTGACACATCGATTCGATAACCGTTTAATTGACTTAAAAGATCGAAAAAGAAATTGATACTCAAGCCCACCTCATGAATAAGAATGCTGAACAGTTGAAAAAGAATTTTCTTCACCACTTAGAGACAGAAAAAAGATTCTCTGTTAACACAATAACAAGCTATCAAAGAGACTTGGCCAGCCTTGAAAGTTATTGCTTTGATAACCAGATTAACAGTTGGCAAGAATTAAAGCCTCATCACTTGAGAGCTTTTTCCTCGAAAATTTTTAACCGTGGATTAGGGCCCAGAAGTATTCAGAGGCGCCTGTCAGGTATTCGTAGTTTTATGAACTATCTATTGAGAGAAAATTTGATAAAATCCAACCCTGCTAACGGCATTAGAACGCCGAAAGCACCCAAACGTTTGCCCGATGTGCTGGATGTTGATCAGGTTAATCAGTTATTAAACATTAAAACAACCAATCCAATTAGTCTCAGGGATAAAGCTATTTTGGAATTGTTGTATTCTTCAGGATTAAGGCTTTCTGAGTTGGTTTCTTTAAATCCAATCGATTTAAACTTGAAAGACAAAAGTATGACTGTTCAAGGTAAAGGTGAGAAAACCAGGTTGCTACCGATAGGTCAGAAAGCAATAGAAGCCGTTAATCAGTGGTTAGAGGTTAGAGTGCAACTTGCTCATATGGATGAAGAAGCATTATTTGTAAGCTTAAAAGGGAGGCGGTTAAGTCAACGTGCAGTCCAATCAAGAATTGATCACTGGGCTAAGCAAACTGGTATGCAACAAAATATTTATCCACATTTATTAAGGCACAGTTTTGCTACGCATCTCTTGGAGGCTAGTGGCGATTTAAGAGCAATACAAGAACTACTGGGACACAAAGACATCAGCACCACTCAAATTTATACCCACTTGGATTTTAAACACCTAGCGGAGACGTATGACAAGACCCATCCTAGATCTGGAAAAAAATGAAGCAAGATCTTAATAAAAATTTTGATTTCGGATATGAGCGCGTAACCGAAGAAGAAAAAACAGATAAAGTGGGTGCTGTCTTTGATTCTGTTTCCCAAAAATATGATCTTATGAATGATCTAATGTCTCTGGGCCTACATAGATTCTGGAAACGATTTGCAATGATGCATACTGGATTGATTGAAGGAATGTCAGCACTCGATGTTGCAGGTGGAACCGGGGATTTAGCTTCAAGCTTGTGCCAACAAGTGGGCAAGAAAGGCACGGTTGTATTAACTGATATTAACTTCAACATGCTCATCAACGGCCGTTCCAAGCTTCTGGACCAGGGCAAACTAAATCAGATCAATTTAATTCAATCCAATGCCGAATCATTGCCTTTTGTTAATGATTCCTTTGATTGCATAACTATTGGATTTGGATTAAGAAATATCACCAACAAAGAAAAAGCTCTTGCGTCCATTATGCAAGTTATCAAGCCTGGTGGACGACTGTTGATTTTAGAATTTTCAAAACCCAATGAACTGATCAGCCCATTCTATGATTTTTATTCCTTTAGTGTGCTACCCAAGCTTGGTGATTGGATGGTCAATGATGCTGATAGCTATCAATATTTAGCAGAATCGATACGAATGCATCCAGACCAAAAGAAACTTAAAGAAATGATGGAAACAATCGGTTTTTCCAATTGTGAATATTTTAATTTGACCGGTGGTATTGTGGCTTTGCATATAGGGTATAAAATTTAACTTTTTTATAAAGTAACCATGCAGCAATTCAAGATATTAGCCCGATTACTCCATATTCATAAGATACTGGTTGATTACCGATTGGATGATCTTATACGAGACATTCCCTATTTAAAGCCATTGCAATGGTTATTTTATTTCTCACCCAAAAGATGGTTGTCTAATAAAAATCAATTACCTAGAGCCATCCGGATTAGAAGGGCGCTGGAGAAACTCGGGCCCTTGTATGTTAAATTTGGACAATCATTGTCCACTAGACCTGATCTGTTGCCTGAAGATATTGCAAATGAATTAACTCAGCTTCAAGATAATGTTCCAGCCTTCTCATCAGAAGCAGCCGAACAAGAAATAGAAACCGCCTTTGGACGTTCGGCACAAGAGGTTTTTAAATCATTTAATTCTGATGCTTTTGCTTCAGCTTCTGTTGCCCAGGCACATCTTGCAGAGCTTCAATCAGGGGAAGAAGTGGTGGTAAAAATCCTAAGACCAGGAATTTTAGATGCCATCGAAAAAGACATGCAGATCCTGTTTATCTTAGCCAAATTGATAGAGGGTTATTCCAAAGAAGGCAAACGATTAAGACCCTTGGAAGTAGTCAGTGATTATCAAAAAGTTGTTCATAATGAATTGGACTTGATGAGGGAAGCTGCAAACTGTGCCCAAATAGGGAGAAACTGGAAGGATTCTGACATTATTCATGTTCCTAAAGTTTACTGGGATTATTGTCGACCTAATGTTCTGGTCCAGGAACGTATTGATGGGATTCCAATCAATAACATTGATGAATTAAACAAAGCGGGTGTGGACATACAACAGTTGGCAATCAATGGGGTGATCATTTTTTTCACTCAGGTTTTTCATCACAACCTATTTCATGCAGACATGCACCCAGGTAATGTTTTTGTGGATGTTTCTAATCCAAATCAGCCTAAATATGTAGCAGTAGATTTTGGGATTGTAGGCAGTCTTAATGAAAGAGACTTGCGTTATCTTGCTAGAAATTTTTCAGCTTTCTTTGAACAAGATTATAAAAAAATAGCGCAGTGCTTTATTGAAGCAGGATGGGTGCCTAGAAAGACGCGAATCGATGAATTTGAAGCCTCTATTAGAACAGTTTGTGATCCAATTTTTGATCGACCACTTAAAGATATTTCCTTTGGAAATCTGTTGTTCAGACTGTTGCAAACTGCAAGACAATTTGAAATGGAAAACCAACCACAACTGGTTCAATTGGAAAAAACATTATTGAACATTGAAGGGTTGGGCCGGCAACTGTATCCGGAGTTAGATTTAATGTCGGCAGCCAAGCCAGTGTTGGATGATTGGAGAAAAAAACAACTGGATATTAAAGGATTAGTCAAAAAGCTTCGAAAAGATGCGCCTGAACTAAGAGAGACTCTGGAACGCTTGCCTGAAGTTGCAAGAAATCTACTCGAAGAACGACCCAATCACAATCAATCAGCCCTCACCAATACGGATATTATCACGACATTGAAAAGACTTTATCTTGGAATGATAGGGATGGGATTCTTCATTGGAGGTATTCTGTTATTGGCAATTAAGGAGATTTCTTTTTGGCCTGGATGGGTAATGGTTGCAATAAGCGCTATCATAATCTTGACAACAAAACCTAAATAATTTGACAAGGAGTAAATTCACAATTGAAGGCTTTGTTAACACTTGACTCTGTTTTAAAAACCATAAACCAACCCTTGGGTGAAGAAGATTTTCTTGAGCCTTTGGAGCTTTTTCTCAATGATTTAAAAAATGAAGCTAGCCTCAATACATTTGGGTCTATTGGCATTAGACAAAATATCATCAACAAACTCCAAACAAGAGCAAAATTGTACGCATTGGTCAACCAAGAATCCTTACCTCCTCCATCAATGCCTTTGGTTATAACCGGACTCCCAAGATCTGGAACCACTTTTTTATTGGATTTATTGCATTGTGACACCAGATATAGAGGGCCATTGGCTTGGGAAATTTTTTACCCGCTGCCACTAGCAACAACAAAAAAGCAAACCAGAGCAAGGATCAGAAGAACGAATTTTGATTTCAGAATGATCAAAGTGGTCGTTCCTAATTTTGACAGTATACATCCTCTGCATGCAGAACATCCTGAAGAGTGTCAACTAATTACAAGTCTTGACTTAAGAAGTATTCACTTCGCGTATATGGCAAGAGTGCCCAACTATGAAAATTACATTAAAACATGTAATTTTTCATCAGCCATGTTGTGGCATTCAAGATTTTTGAGCGCGCTTGAAAGGAATAATAAACCGGACACATGGCTACTTAAAGATCCGTGGCATATTCAACATATTCCGGAATTTCTTTCTGCCTACCCAAAAGCATGTTTTGTTTTTACCCATAGAAATCCAATCGAGGCTATCCCTTCGATTAGTAGTTTGTCTGCCGGTATCCGTTTCGGTTTATCAAACCATGTGGACAAAAATGAAATTGGTCTCAATTCAGTTTCTTTTTGGAGTCATGCAATGGAAAAATACCTGATGGATAGATCCCAAATACCTGAAAATCAGATATTCGATATTAATTTTACTGATCTAGTCTCAGACCCAATGAGACAAATGAGACTGATGTATTCACATTTTGGTTTGGAGCTCACTGAAGAAAATCAAGACCATATGGATCGTTTCTTCACCGAATCTGTAACAAACAAAACACCCCCCCATAAATACACTTTAGAAGAATTTGGACTCACAGAAAAACAAGTCAGGGAGAGATTTAAAGAATATATCACTGAATTTGATCTTTGAAAAACAAGGTTTGAGTAATCATTCAATAAGGAGAAAATTATGTTTCCAACAATGCGCAGGATCGTTACTGGTCACAATGAAAAAGGCAAGTCGGTAGTTATCATTGATAGCCCGCCTCCACAAACACTTGGCCGTGAAGAAGGCGGTTTGTTTGAAATTTGGAATACAGACGGGGATCCTATTGATACTAAGGATCCCACAGACCGGGTAGAGCCCAAAGTGACCTTGTCACCGTCAGCAGGTGGTACCAAGTTTAGGTACTTTGCGATAGCACCGACACCTGAGGGGGCAACGCGTGAACAGTTAGAAGCCGGGATGGCGGCAGCTTTTAAACAAATGGGTGCAGCCCACGACCAACCTGACACAACACGCCACCCGGGTATGCACAAAACCAAAACCATCGACTATATTATTCTCTTGTCTGGCAATGCCAAACTGCTTCTTGATGACGATGAAGTGCAACTACAACCGTTTGATGTGGTGGTTCAGCGTGGCACCAATCATGCCTGGGTGGTGGACGGTACAGAATCGGCACTGTTTATTGCCGTGCTGATCGATTCGAAGATTGTCGAGTAGCAGCTTATTATCTTATTGATCCGCTGCCTCTTGGCATTATAAAAGACTGGTAAGCATATTACTTCTCTTTGGTTCTAAGGTTGTTTAAAAATTCAACCGGTTGTTGTCCGGATTCAATGGCTTCGAGCAATGCAGAGCCAACAATGACCCCATCCACATAGGGCTCCAATAAGGCAACATCTTTTGCAGTTCTTACGCCGAAGCCAGCACAAACCGGTATCGTTGCCAGCTGCCGAACTTGCTCCAGATAACCAGTAACCGTATTAGACAAACCATCAGCGCCACCAGTGACACCTTTGACAGTCACCGCATAAAGAAATCCAGAGCTCATGGCAGCCACCTTGGCAATTCGCTCCGTGGGAGATGCCGGTGTCACCAATTGAATCAAACCCAGATTGGCCTCATTCAGCATGTCTCTAAAATCACTTCCTTCCTCAATAGGTAAATCTGGGACGATAAAACCATCCACACCTGCTTTAAGAGACTGATGAACCAATGCTTCGTAGCCGAAAACAAACAACGGATTCAGGTAACTCATTAAAATAACCGGTTTATTGATTTCAATCGCTTGTAACTGCTGCAAAATCCACTGCAAACGAACACCACTCTCAATAGCCTGATGGCTGGATCTTTGGATGGTGACGCCATCTGCCATTGGGTCGGAAAACGGCACCCCTATTTCAATAACATCAGCAGCTTTGGACAGTGACAAAACCAGGTTGGAGAATTCATTTTTCTCCGGATAGCCAGCAGTGATAAAGGGAATAATTGCTGTTCCCTTTGTAGCAGCGCTCAAAATGCTTTGTTCGATAAATTCACTGCCAAACATAAAGTTTATTCCTCAAAAAGATCTTTGTGCATCTTGCTTAAAGTCGGCATGTCTTTATCACCCCTTCCTGACAATCCAATCAGAATTGTTTTACCCGGATTCTCAGCCGCCCATTTCCGAGCTCCGACAAGTGCGTGGGCACTCTCCAAAGCGGGCAAGATACCCTCCGCGGAACAACATTCGCGAACCGCCCCAAGTGCTTCATCATCTGTTGCAGAAATATAAGTTACTCTGCCAATGGACTGCAAGAATGCATGCTCCGGTCCGACGCCAGGGTAATCCAGCCCTGCTGAAATGGAATGAGTCTCCTGCACCAACCCGTCTGCATCGTGCAGTAACATCGAGTAACTCCCATGCAAAATTCCTGGCTTGCCTGAAGCCAGTGTTGCTGCATTTTCACCCAAGGCATCACTTGTTCCCCCTGCTTCAACGCCAACCAATTCCACCTCTGTATCAGCCAAAAAAGCATGAAAGATACCAATGGCATTAGAACCCCCTCCAACACAGGCGAACACTGAATTCGGAAGGTTTCCTGTAGCCCCAATGATTTGTTCCCTAGCTTCTTTGCCAATGACCGATTGCAGTTCCCTGACCAATAGTGGGTATGGATGCGGACCGACAACTGAGCCAATAATGTAATAGGTATTATCCGGATGTGCTACCCAATCGCGAAAAGCCTCATCAATGGCAGCACGAAGTGTTTTATCGCCCGAATCAACAGGAATAACTTCAGCTCCAAGTTGTAGCATCCGATCAACATTGGGTGATTGTCGCTCTATATCCACACTTCCCATGTAAACCACACAGGGAATGCCAACACGAGCACAAGCAGCTGCTGTGGCAACACCGTGTTGACCAGCTCCGGTCTCTGCAACCACTCTTTTTGCACCGAGACGCTTTGCCAACAACGCCTGGCCCAGTGCGTTATTGATTTTATGAGCCCCCGTATGAGCTAGGTCTTCGCGTTTAATATAAACATGAACTCCCCAAGCCTCACTGAGTTTTCCAGCGAACGTGAGACCAGTGGGTCTGCCTGCCCATTGCTGTAGTTCTCGAGTTAACTCATCTTGAAAAGAGTTATCGTTTAATAACTGTTTGACGCCTTTCTCAAGTTTTTTCAAGGCCGGCATCAGTGTTTCTGGGGCAAATTGACCCCCAAATGAACCAAATCGGCCGTTCTGGTCTGGAAATTCCCCATTCAATAATTTATTCAGTAATATTTTTTCTGTGTTATTCATGCGTTCTGTTTCATTGCATCATAGTCTCTGACAATATTAATAAAATCCTTGATTTTTTGAACGTCTTTAACGCCCAACTCACTTTCTACACCGGAACTCACATCAACGCCTTTAGGTTGAACCGCCTGTAACATACCCACTACATTGCCAGAGTTTAATCCACCGGCCAAAATAATGGGTGCGTGGCAGGCTGCTGCCGCTGCATGATCGGTATTGACCAGTTCTCCAGCCCCACTGTTCTGCCCCTCAAATAAAGACAACTCATTAGGATTCATTTCATCGAAATGGAGTTGTGGAAGATCACGGTAGACTTTCAGGGGACGACATCCTTCGGGTAAATGTAGAGATATAAAATCCTTAGCATCAGTTTGTAAATAATCGGGTAGAAACTTGCTAAAAACTTCTCGTGCTTCTGCATCGCTTGGATGCAACATCACCGCAGTGGTTTTTATCTGTGCGGGAATAGAGCCAGAAAGCTGGCTTGCTAATGCAGGGGTAAGGCATCTAGGTGATTTCTTTGCAAAAACAAAACCGATGAGATCAGCACCTGATTGCACAGCAACATCCACAGATTCTTGATTAGTTAAGCCACAAATTTTGATCAATGTTTTCATTATTTAACAGCTATTGTTTTGCGAGCAAATGCTTTCATCTCATTGAGTGTTGTTCTAGGGTTGTTTGATTGCATCAAGGCCGAGCCAATCAATACCGAGCCAAAACCCATTTCAATAATACGCTGAAGATCCATCAAGTCATACACTCCACTCTCTGCAACGCACATTGCTGTGTGAGGTAAATCGGCTGCCAACTTGGTAAAATTAGAGAAATCAACCTGCAATGTATTGAGGTCCCTGCAATTAACGCCAATCAATAACTGACTGGCATTGTCAGCAAATCTATTTAGTATGTTAGTGGCAAGACGGAGTTCCTGTTTGGTAAATGTTTCAAGCAAAACAAACATGCCATGATCAAGAGCTCTTTGGATCATAGCTTGGAGCGCTCTCTCATCAAGAATTGCTACAATGATCAAAACTCCTGCTGCGCCATAATACCTAGCTTCCGATATCTGATAAGGATGCACTAAAAAATCTTTTCTCATCACTGGAATATTATTCTCTAAGCTTGCAACTAATTCTAAGTCCTCCAGTTCTCCCAAAAATTTGGAAGGCTCAGTTAAAACTGAGAGCAAGCTTGAACCACCTTCAATGTAACTCATTGCCTGTTTTTGTAAGTCAAAGTTCTTCAAAGCGAGGTTGCCTGATGAAGGTGATTGTTTTTTGATTTCAGCAATGATATGAAAATCATCTGTTGGCAAATTGATTGGTTCGAGGGCGTCCATGTTTTCGCAAGAAGATAGCAGCTCTCTCTCAGTCAAACGATTGGATGCATCTTGAAAGCGTTGTTGGCTTGTTTTGGCCATACTGGTTAAAAAATTCTGAGTCATTATTATTCCAATAACATTAAATTGTTTATAAACTCAGCAGCGGTTCCATTGTGAATGGTGTCTCTTGCTTCGATGATCCCTTGGTGCATATTATCCACTGCTCCTGTTAGTTCTAAAGCCAAGGCAGTGCCCAGTGCTAATGCTTCCCTATGGGGGCCCTGGTCTCTATTATTGAAAACATCTAATACAGCTTTTGCATTATGATTGGCATCACCTCCCAATAAATCCGTATTGTTGCATTTTGGAATTCCAAACTCTTGAGGATCTCTTGTTTCTAAGTGAATGCCTTCAGAGGTGACATCGTAAATCTCAAATGGTGCGATTGGTGTAGGCTCATCCCACCCATTATTTCCATGAATAATAAATGCTCGATCGATGTCCATCCCTGACATTGCCTCAGCCATCAGTTTTGCCATTTCGGCACTAAACGCGCCCAACAGGTAGTATCTAGGTTTGGCTGGGTTGGTCAAAGGACCTAAAATATTAAACACGGTTCTGACACCAAGTGCTTGTCTAATAGGTGCAATGTTCTTCATCGCTGGGTGAAAAAAAGGTGCAAATAAAAACACAAAATTGTGTTGACTCAACAAATTCTGGATCGTTGAAATATTATCAGATAAAGGCACTCCTAGGGCCTCCAAAACATCAGCACTACCTGATTTACTGGAAACGGACCTGTTGCCGTGTTTAACAACTGATAAACCGCAGGCAGCCGCCAACAGAGCAGTGCCTGTAGATAAATTATAACTATTGGAACCATCTCCACCTGTACCGACAATATCGATTGTATTATGGCTCGTTTCTAGGCAAATAGATGTCGCCAGATCCCTCATTGCCAGAGCAAAGCCCCTGACTTCTTCTGGAGACTCTCCTTTGGCGCTTAAAGCAATTAAAAGTTCTCCCGCCACAACAGGATCGATGGATCCCTGTGCCAAATCTTCCATCAATGCATAAGTAGTCGACTCACTTAAGTCCTCCTTGTTTAAAAGTTGATCCAATAGTTGATTTGCCGAGGCATTCATGATTGTGCTGGAGCTCTAGGTTTGTAAAAAATTACTCATCAAGGTCTCCCCTTGTGGGGTTAAGACACTCTCTGGGTGAAATTGAACGCCTTCAATGGGCAACTCCAGATGACGCACGCCCATAATTTCTCCATCCTCCGTTGTTGCAGTGATGGCTAAGGTTGGGGGAATGCTTCTTTGATCTGCTGCAAGTGAGTGATATCTGCCAGCTTCAAATGGATTGTCAATGTGTGAAAAAATTGCGTTGCCGTCGTGGTTAATCAGTGATGTTTTTCCATGCATTAAGCTTTTTGCATGAATGACATCACCACCAAAAGCTTCCACAATGCATTGGTGACCTAGGCAAACACCCAAAATAGGAATTTTCTGGTGAAAGTTTTCAATCGCAGACAAAGAAATACCTGCACTTTCAGGCCTGCCGGGTCCTGGTGATATGATTAAATGGGTTGGTTTAATTAAAGCAGCTTCGGCTAGATCTATTTCATCATTGCGAACAACCACAACTTCTGCCTCCAATGATAAAAAAGCCTGGACCAGGTTATAGGTAAATGAATCGTAATTATCAATTAAAAGAATTTTTTTCAATGCATGCCCTCCACAGCCATCTCTAAAGCCTGTCTCAGTATTTCACTTTTTGCCATAACTTCTTTAAGTTCATCATCGGGTTTGCTATCAGCAACAATTCCACCTCCTGCTTGAAAACTATACTGCCCTTCAGAAAAGACAATGGTTCTAATTGCAATCGCTTGATCCATATCTCCATTTTTTCCAAAGTAACCAACCGTGCCACCATAGATACCTCTGAGTTCTGGTTCAATTGAATCTATCAACTCCATGGCTCTAACTTTAGGAGCTCCTACAAGTGTGCCTGCCGGAAAAGCGGCAGCAAATAAATCAAATGCATCTTGGTCTTGTCCTAGTTCCCCCTGCACTCCGCTGACCATATGCATTACATGACTATAGTGCTCAATGGATTTATAGGGATGAACATTAATTGTTCCTGTTCTTGCTACCCTGCCTAAGTCGTTTCGTGCTAAATCAACCAACATAACGTGTTCTGCGTTTTCTTTTTCATCACTAATCAAGTCGGCTTCCAATACTGCATCTTCCTGTGAGTTTTTCCCTCTTGGTCTGGTCCCGGCAATGGGTCTTAGAGAGGCTTGTGTGCCATTTAATCTAACTAGGGCTTCAGGAGATGAGCCCACTACTTGGAAATGACCCACATCGCAATAAAACATGTATGGAGATGGATTCAATAATCGCATTGCCCGATAGGCTTGAAAAGGATCCAGATGACAGCTGCCTCTAAATTTAATGGACAACACCAGTTGATAAATATCGCCCTCGCGGATAAGATTTTTTGCTTTTTCAACCGCTTGGTAGTACTCAGAATCGGTAATATTAGGCTCAGGGGCAGTGAAAGCATGTTGCTCATCGCTATATGGTATGGGGCCTCTGAGCAACTCTATGATTTTATCTTTAAGCTGACTTCGTTGATCTTCACCTGAGACATGGAGTAATGCAATCCTTCGTGTTAAATGGTCAAAGATTAGTAACGACTCCGGTGCAATATAGCAGCCATCTGGATGTTCTGTGGTGGTGACTTGGTGTTGACTTTTGGGAAGATGTTCAAAAAAACGAACCAAATCGTAACTACCAAAACCAACCAGTCCGCCGGTAAAAGGCACACCTTCAGCAGCTGGTTTTAGCTCAGGAACATCTACAAGTGCTTGTCTGAAACATGTTAAAAGATCATGGGAGTCGCCTAACTCTTCAACCGCTTCCTCATTGATAAAAAAAGTGTTATCTCTGATCTCTATTTTCATAACATCACCTAAGCCCAAAAAAGAATAGCGGGACAGGTAGGTTCCTCCTTCCACGCTTTCTAATAAAAACCTTGGCTGTAAAGGTTTCAACTTTAAATAAGCTGAAACAGGAGTATCTAAATCAGCAGCAATATCAAAAGGTTTGTCCATAATTTTCTCTAATAATAAAAAAACCCATCGCCGTTTAACGGAGATGGGCTAACTTGTTAATTCAATCAGCTAAGTCTGACCCTCTCCTAAGACAGAGTCCACCAGTTTTTTTGATTTAACAATCGCTTAGTCATAATTAGTTGCAGTATCGCTTCTTGAAGATCAATCGTCAAGCAGAAGATAGGGTTATAACGGATAGAGAATGGGTAATATGATTGACAAAGAAATCCACATAATGACAGCCAAAGGCAGCCCCACTCTGACAAAGTCAGAGAATCGATAATTGCCAGCCCCCATAATTAATAAATTGGTTTGGTAACCAATCGGGGTTACAAAGCTCATATTGGCCCCAAATATGACGGCCAATATAAATGGTTCAACTGGAGCACCTAATTGTTGAGCAATACTGATTGCGACTGGGGTTCCAATAACAGCAGCAGCAGTATTGGAAACCACATTGGTGGCAATTGCCATTAACAGCATGAGTGCACTGAGGATAATAGGGGCTGATAACGATTGGGTTGTATACACAAATAATTCAGCTAGAAATTCAGATCCTCCAGTGACTTCGAGTGCGCTACCCAGTGCCAGGCTGGCAACAATAATCATAATGATTGGGATATTCATGGCGTTGCCAACATCTCTCCATTTAAGACATTTGGTAATTAACATCGTTGCCAAACCAGCCAGAGCACTGATCGAAATGGGCAACAACCCTACTCCTGCGACCACCACCACAGCCAACATAATGAATAAAGGTAAAAAAGTCTGGTTCGCAGTTGTAAAATGAACAACATCATCAATGACCAGTAAATTTGCTCCGGTTCTTAGATTTTCGATTGCACTCTCTGTGCCCTGAACCAAGAGCACATCACCAACCATAAGACGTTTTGAGGCTATGTCTCCAACCACTTCGGTGCCGGTTCTGCCTCTATGGATAGCCAAAGGAACTATATTAAAACGTTGGCTGAATTTTTGTGCATTAAGTGTTTGCTGATCCAATAATGAACCGGAGTTAATCACCACTTCAGCTAGATGAATATCTTCTTTTTTTTGTTCGGCTGGGTCATCGATCATAATATCTTCATCTTGGTACAGGGTCACGTTGAGTAACTGTTCATACTCTTTGAGTTGTTCAATGGTGTCTTTGACAAAAATTTGATCACCCGCCTCGAGAACAGCACCTGGTATTTTTGCCACAAACAGACTGTCTGATCGTTTTATTTTTTGGATTACAAAATCATTGCCTGCTTTTTCTACTAACTCACCGATGGTTTTCCCGTTTGGATAACTGTCTTGGTTAACATAGAAAATTGCCTCGAACATTCTTGTTTCTTTTTTACTCTCACGTGGTTTGTGATCGTGTAGGTACCTAGGAGCCACCAACCATAAAAATGCCATTCCGATAGTCCCCGCAATGGCTGCAGGAATGACAAAATCAAATAACTGAATTTGTTTTAGCCCTAAGTCTTGAGAAATTCCAACAACCAATAAATTGGTAGAGGTGCCGATGGTAGTGGACATGCCACCAATTAAAGTGGCCATACCCATAGGAAGCAACACTTTAGTCGTGCTCATGTCTGTTTTTCGTGCCGCTGCTATTAAAGCCGGAATTAATATGACAACAATAGGAGTGTTATTTATGAAAGCACTAAAAAAAGCCCCGAAGATCAGCACACCAAGAAAGGCCAACTTAGGATGTTTACTCCAAACAGATGACAATAAAACAACCAGGGGTTGCAAAGACCCACTGACCTCTATGGCTTTTCCTATAGCCAATAAAGCGCAAATAGTAATCAGGGCTTCATGCCCGAAGCTGGATAAGAAGAAGTAAGATGGCTTGATTGGAATACCATTGAATGTCCATGGAAAGATATAGAACATTAAAACCATAGTCACCAAGATACCAAGCCCTGTTGTTTCCAATGGGATCCAGTCTCTTGAGAAAAGATACAAACCCACAACTGTAATGACCATTACAGCAATGGCATGAATGCTCGGTAAATCTGGAATTGGAATCATTTCAATTTATAATTATATTTCATTCTATATACAGGTACGGTCGTAGGCATGCAAACAGTCTTTCTTGATTATAAAACTGTAGATCCTGGTGATCTAGATTTATCTCAACTAAAGAAAATTACCCCTGATATTGTTTTGTATGACAATACCAGGCCTTCTGAAGCCTTGGAAAGAATTAGAGATGCTGTTGTTGTTATCAACAATAAAGTGCGTTTAGGGAAACAGGAACTTGAGAATACTCATAAAACAAAGCTGATTTGCTTAACAGCTACGGGAACGGATAACATTGATCTCGAAACAGCAAGGCAACGGGGCATTACGGTGTGTAATATTAAAAACTACTGCACCAATTCCGTTGTGCAGCATGTTTTTTTATCCATCCTGTCTCTGCAACACCATGTTAACGCCTACCAGCAATCATTGATGAAGGGAGCATGGGAAGAAAGCCAGCAATTTACTTTACTGGAGCACCCGATCCATGAGCTTAGCTCAAAAACAATAGGCATATTGGGTTTGGGTGTTTTGGGACGAGCTGTTGCGTCTATGGCTGAGGCCTTTGGTATGAATGTTCAGGTATCGGAGAGCTTTAACTCTGAAAAACAAGAATCCAGTTGCGATAAACAACAAAAACCCTATCCCAGAGTACCTTTTGGAACCATGATAGCGCAATCAGATATCATCAGCCTGCATTGCCCTCTGACAGATGAAACTACTAAACTATTTAATAAAACTGTTTTTCAGAATATGAAACGTAATGCCATCATAATCAATACCGCACGTGGTGGTTTGATTGATGACCATGCATTGCTGCATGCCATCAAGAATAAACTTATCGCCGGTGCCGCCTTGGATGTTTTGGATGAAGAGCCTCCAGGGGCAAATCATCCATTAATTCAACATAAATTTCCTACTCTGATTATCACTCCGCATATTGCCTGGGCAGCAAAAGAGGCTCGACAACGTGCCTTGGATCGCATCGCAGAAAATATTGCCGCCTTTCTCAACAACAAACCCATTAATGTAGTAAATAAATAAGTTGGCAAATGGAAACTAGTTTTATTTATCGAGACCATGCAACTAATAATGAAAGTTTTTGAAGTCTTTGGCGGTCAATAGTTTCTTAGGGTTAATATAGGTGGTTCGTAGACCGACCTTCTGACAGCAAATACACCCACTAAGCCGATACAAACAGCTCCTGAAAACAATCCTGATAATAAAATCACTACATTTGGAACATAGTTCACATTAAAGATTTGAGTAGCTAGAGAGCCTGAAATAATCATGGTGCCTAATACTGCAACGAAGCCCGCACCAATCCCCAGGGCAACAAATTCTGTAGCCACTGACTGAAATATTTTAGATCGTTTTGCGCCGATGGTATGGAGTAGTGCGCTTTCATAACGACGTTGGTCGGTACTGGCAAGTATGGTTGAAATAAGAGCCAGCACTCCAGCTATAAATGTTAAAAAAAACATGCATTGAACCGCCAATGAGGCTTTATTGATGACTGTTCTAATCTGCTTGACCACGGCATTTAAATCAACGCTGGTAATTGATGGGTGGCTTGACAAAAACTCATCGGTGATCTGTTGTTTGGATTGCGGTATGTTGATGCTGGTAATAAATGACTGCGGTAGATTCTTGCCAATCATGGGTGAAACCACAAAGAAAAAATTAGGCTCGAAACTTTCCCATTCCACTGCCCTTAAATTGGTCACCGTTGCCTTAAAATTAGATCCTCCGGCTGTAAAAATGACTTCATCACCAACAGTAATGCCGATTGATGTTGCAACATTCTGATCGAGAGAAGCGGCCGGGATTGTATCTCCAAGTTCCCCCCACCATTCACCTTCAACAACGCTATTGTTATCCGGCAATTCTCTATACCAGGTGATGTTGGCTTCCCGCTCAATAAATCTTTCCGGCTGGCTTGATTGACGCTCTCCTTCCAGTTGATTAACTTTCAGCAGCCTGCCCCTAATTAATGGCGTAAAACGCATGTCTTGGCCTATTTCTTTGTTAAAAAAATTGGCCATGTCATTGCGTTCGGAGGCTTGGATATTAAAAAAGAAATGATTGGGTGTCTTCTCTGGCAAACTGGCTTTCCAAGTATCGATTAAATCAGATCTAGTTTCACTGAGCACCATCAAGACCATTAAACTCAGACCAAAAACAACAATATGTAGAATGCTCTCACTGCTGCGTTTGCTAATATTTTTTAACCCTAACCGCCAGCCCACACCGGCTTGCTGATTCATGAGAGCGGTACACTTAACCAGCAACCAGCCCATTGCTGTCAATACCATCCCCAAAACAAAAAGGCTTAAGATAATAATCATCACCAAAGTGAAATCGGCCAGAAGAATGAATAAAAAGACCATTAGAGAAGCCATGGCTAACCCATTGATCAACAAAGCGCCTCGATGCTCGTAAGAAAAATCGTTACGCAAGATTCTTATCGGTTGGGTTGTTTTAAGTTGTTGCAGATAAGGAGTGACCGTGCCAACAATTAAACAGGTTGAAGTCAATAACGCCACCCAGATAGGTTGCCAGGATGGGTCTGGTAAACTGGATTCAAAAACCCCCTCTAATAATCCAGCCAAGATGCTTTGTATGGCAAACCCAAGAGCTACACCAATAGTGGTTGCGAGTAAGGTCATGAGCAATAGCTGGCTGATGAGTGCCGCTAGAATGAATCCTTGTGATGCACCGAAAGTTTTCATTAGTGAGCACGACAGTAGGTTTCTGAGAGCAAAACGTCTGGAAGAAATCATTGCAGCAATAGCAGCTACGATAATAGTTGCCAACCCTGCTAGGCTTAAAAAACGGCTTGAGCGATCTAGTGTTTTTCCGAGCTGTTGTCCTATGTTTTCAATTTGCTGAATTCTAATTTCTGGAGGTAGGTTTTCCAACCCGGTCAGAAAACGATCGAGACGCTCTTGGTTGCCCGCAAACATTTGGCGATACAGTACGCGGCTACCTGGCAGAATGACGCCCATAGATTCAAGGTCGGAAATATTGACAAGAACCGTCGGAGAAAAATTTAAAAAACCAATGTTACGGTCAGGAAAATCATCCAACACGGACTCTATAATAAATTCCCTATCACCTATAACAATGGAGCCGCCCTTTGGGATGTTTAACTGGTCCATCAGTTTTTGCTCTGCCCAAGCATACCCTTGTCGGGGAGCACCTTGATGTTTGTTTATTCTTTGGCCGTTAAATGATCTGAGCTTGAGCGTTCCTCTCAGTGGGTATTCGGGTGAGGTTGCTTTGATCGAAGCCAGTAAATTATCCTCATTAACAATCACCATGCTCAGAAATGATATGGACTCTGCTGTTTTTAATCCTTCCCGTTGAGCCTGCTGTAGGTATACCGATGAAATCGGTGAGCTGGATCGTAGCACCGCATCAGCACCCAAGACTACAGCTGCTTGCTGTTGGATGGAGATTTTAAGCCTGTCACCAAAAAATGTAACGGTGGTTATGGATGTAACTGCCAGAATGACCGCCAAAAAGAGCAGCAACAGGTCGCTATTTTTTAAATCAGATGGAAATTGCTTGATGCCGTATAAGAGCCCTTTAGTCATCTAATCCTGCCCTCATGAATCTGGTAAACAGTCTGGCATTGTTCTGCCAAATGAATATCGTGTGTAACCAGGATGAGGGTGGTGCCCGATTCTTGGTTCATTGCAAATAAGAGATCGCCTAAAGTCTTGCTGCTGGCATTGTCCAGATTACCTGTTGGTTCATCGGCAAAGAGCACTGTTGGTGTGCCTACAAATGCCCTGGCTATGGCAACACGCTGTTTTTCCCCGCCTGATAATTGCTTCGGTAAATGCTTTATTCTTGCCTCCAGGCCCACTCTAGACAAGGCTCTGGTGGCCTTATTTTGGGCATCATGCTCCCCTTGGATCTCCAAGGGGAGCATGACGTTATCAAGGGCTGATAATTTCGGTAATAAATGGAACGACTGGAACACAAATCCGACATTGTCTCCCCTGATTGTTGCTCGAGCATCCTCACCCATAGAAGTAATCTCATGCCCGCATAGAGAAACGCTTCCAGACGTTGGTAAATCAAGCCCTGCAAGAATAGCAAGCAGGGTTGTTTTACCCGAGCCCGATGGCCCAACAATTGCTACTGTTTGACCTTTGTCAACGCTTAAAGTGATATCATTGACTATGGATAATACGCCTTCAGGGCTATTGACCTTTTTGGTAATGTTTTTTGCTTCTATGAGTGGTGTTTTCAAGATGAAATGCAGGTTGTTTTCTTTTATTGTACTAGCTCTCTTTGCTACAGCAAATGATGCGGATGACTCTGGTGCAAACAATCCTTGCATCCTGATTGTTGGCGACAGCTTGAGCGCTGGACTCGGGGTTGAATATCAAAAGACTTGGCCTAAGCTCCTTGAAGATAAAATTAAAGAAGAAGGATATAACTACAGCGTGGTGAATGCCAGCATTAGTGGAGACACCACCAGTGGCGGAGTTGAAAGATTGCCGGAGCTGCTTGTGGAACACCAACCTGCAATTGTCATTATTGAGCTTGGTGGTAATGACGGATTACGGGGTTTGCCGATCACAACTATCAAGAACAACTTAATAATGATGATTGAACAAGCACAAAGCAGGCGAGCTGATATCTTGCTGGCCGGGATGCAATTGCCGCCTAATTATGGCTCTACTTACACAGAATCTTTTGCAGCTCTTTTCCCTGAGCTAGCCACCAAATACAACATCGAACTCATCCCAAGAATTATGCAAGAGGTTGCACTAGACGGTTCACTGATGCAAAACGATGGCATTCATCCCAATACAGAAGGACAGCAGATAATTTTACAGCTGGTTTGGCAGCCACTACAGTCTGTTTTATACAACTCCAACTGAAGAAACCATGGCTACGCCTACAGATCCAAAATTATTGAAAACACCTCAATTAGTTGCTTTTTTGGAAAAAGCCGCATTAGCTTATCGCCAGGGATCCCCGTTGATTGATGACCATGCCTATGACCATGTTTATCTGGCCGAATTGCAAAGGCGGGATCCTGATCATCCCTTTTTGCACCAAGTAGAGGTTGAGCCCGACTTTGGTTCCAGAAGACTGAAGCATCCCGAACCCATGCTCAGCACGGATAAATCCTACTCCATTGAAGAGACCCAAAAATGGGTGGATAGAATCATAAAAGAGGCCAAAAAAATCAACATAGAAGCATCAAAAATAAACGTCATTGTGACTGCTAAGCTCGATGGGATGGCGGCCATGTACCGGGAAGACGGCTTGTTGGTCAATCGTGGTGATGGTGCTTATGGCAATGACATCACTTCGGTGTTTGCTAAAGGGGTAGTGGACACCGGCAATGGGGTTTTTGGGGTTGGCGAATTGGTGATGACTACGGATTATTTTGAAACCCATTTAAAATCCCTCGGCTATGCCCATCCCAGAAATATCTGCGTCGGTGTGGTCAATTCCGATGAGGTCAATGAAGATTTTCTACAAGCATTGAAGGATGGCATGGTTCGCTTTGTTCCCTACTCTACCTTGGATCGCTGGGAAGGCAGTTTTACTGAATTACTGAAGCACCATGATGCCATCCAGCAACAAATCAAAACGTCTTGTGAATACCCTACAGATGGAGTGATTGCCGAGATTAGTCACGAAGAATTAAAAACTGCTCTTGGGTCAACCTCCCATCACAACCGCTGGCAAATTGCGATCAAAAAACGCTCCGCAACCAAGGAAGCCACGGTAAAATCAATCACTTGGCAGATCGGAAGAACAGGACGGATCACCCCGGTATTGGAGGTTGAGCCGATTGAGCTATCCGGAGCTACGGTTGCCCGTGTGACTGCACACCATGCGGGAAATGTAAAATCACTGAGATTGGGTAAAGGCGCTATCATCAATGCTGAACGTTCCGGCGAAGTCATTCCAAAAATTGTCAGTGTGGTCAAACCAGCATCGAGAACTCTGATTGCAACAAAATGCCCCTCTTGTGGAAGTGAGTTATCTTGGGAGGGTGACTTTCTAACCTGTGACAATCATGACCAGTGCCCGGGCCAGGTGCAAAATACCTTGGAACATTTTTTTAAAATTCATGGACAAGTCGATGGGCTCGGACCCAAAAGTATTGAAAAAATGGTGGTTGCTGGTATTGATACCCTGGAACTCATTTATGCATCCTCAGAAGAAGATTTTCAGCAAGCTGGCTTTGGGGACGGTCAATCTAAAAACCTTCGTTTAGAGCTTGACAGATCCTTGAGAGTTGAAATTGAAGACTGGCGTTTTCTTGCCGGCTTTGGTATCCCACAACTCGGACGTGGTGACTCAAAACGCTTATTGCAAAACATGTCCTTGGCTAGCCTTGCCACAGTGGGCAAAGAAGACCTCATGGCGGTCGAGGGGTTTGCCGAAAAATCATCGGCAGATATTATTCATGGACTACAAAGAAAGTGGCCAGTGATCACTCATATAATGAGCCTTGGATTCAATCTTTTAGTAACGCCTTTGGCATCAGATACAGCAACAGTTCAATCACCTATTGCTGGAATGAAACTGGTGTTTACTGGAAAAATGATAAAAGGATCCCGGGATCAGATGCAACAACAGGCGGTGGAGCTTGGAGCCAAAACACAGAGTTTGGTTTCAGCAAAGACAGACCTCTTAGTATGTGGAGAAAATGTGGGACCAAAAAAGCTGGAAACAGCTGGACAACTTGGCATCAATATAATGAATGAAGCCGAGTATCTTGAATTAATCAACAACTAACTGGGACAACAAAGAGGTGGGACAATATCTGTGACCAACTGGATGAGCAAAAAAACCTTTATTTTGTTATTAATATTTAATTTATCTGCCTGCTCAATGGTAGGTGGGTTATGGTATGAAAGAATTGATATCTGGATAGCCAATCAGTTGTTGGAGTATGCTGCTTTTTCACCTGCCCAAGAAGATCAAATTAGACAAACAGCCAAAGAATTTAAGCAGTGGCATTTAAAAAATGAGTTGCCGAAATATAAAACAGTACTAATCCGATTTCAGAGTTTGGATGCTCAGACTAGTGTTAGCGAAATCGAAACAATCTACCAAGCTGGTTTCCAACTGAGTGATGGGGCTATCAATTTCTTCAGGCCTTTTTTGATAGAACTCTCTAAGAGTCTCACTAATAAACAGGTCACAGAAATCGGAATACATCTAGACGAAATGCTGACAACAAGAAGAACTCGGTTGGCAAAGGAAAATAATACCTACCAGGAAAGCTTAGAAAAGAGCTTTGTAAGAATTTTCAGGTTGTTACGAGTCAAGCTAAATGATGGGCAAAGAAACACGATCCGGCTGCTGTCTTCTGAACTAGTGGACACAAGAAGTGAATCCATAGCCATTCGAGAGGCTTGGAATCAAGAGCTTATAGAGCTCCTTGCGTTGAGAAATCAGGGTGGTTTTGAGCAGAGACTAACCAGTCATTTAAATATTCTTGGTTCCGAGGATGCCGACACTAGAGCAGTCATTAATGAGATTTCTGCAAACATTATTGCCTCATTTGATGAAAAACAACGAGCTAGGTATCAAATAAGATTGGGAGCTTTTATAATGTCCATCGACCAGATCATTGGCCGTTAAGCACCAAGTACCGACTGGATGCTTTCTTGAATAAGTTCAGCTGCTTGTTTTGGATGCTCTGCATTTTGAATGGGTCGCCCGACCACAATATAATTAGCCCCTCCCTCAAAGGCCTGTTCGACACTAACAACTCTTTTTTGATCATCGGTTGGTCTGTTTTCTACCGGGCGAATACCGGGGGTTATAATCAGGAGCTTTTCACCTACTTCATGTCGAATGTGCTCCAATTCCAGCCCTGATGCTACAATCCCATCACAACCTGAGGCGAGGGCTCTTTTGGCTCTCGAGACAACCAATTCCTGGATGTCACACTGAAATCCCATGTCATCAATATCACCTTGATCCAAGCTGGTCAGCGCGGTCACTGCCAGTATTTTGAGATTACCTTTTTCCGCTGCTGCTGCTTCCATCATCGATTGATTGCCATGGATGGTAGTGAAGTGGGCACCTCGCTTGCTTAGTTTTTTAACCGCGTTAGCTACGGTTGCAGGAACATCAAAAAGTTTTAAGTCTACAAAAACTTTTTTATCCCTGCTGATCAACCAATCTAACAGCTCGAAGTATTGGCCTGTCATCATCAGTTCCATGCCAATCTTGTAGAATGTAACACTGTCTGAAAGTTCAGCAACAAGCTCTTTTGCTTGGTCGGTATCAGGAACATCCAAGGCAAAAATTAACCGGTCTCTCAGTTCTGTTTCTGTCTTTATATCACTCATTACTGCTATGATAAACGACTATACTCGGAGATGGCATATCTATCTGTCATGCCTGCAATATAATCAGCAACGGTCTCTGCCCTGCCGGCTTTCTGGGTTAATTCCTCTTGTTTTTTGCAAATCAGCTGGTGTCTTTCTGGCATTTCTTCAGGATTTTCCATCAACCGATTAAAAATAGTTGACACATAAATCACTCCTTGTTGGTACATTGTCTCAACTTTGGAGTGGGAATATAGTTTTGCCCTCAATATAGCTTTTAACCGCTTGTGGTCTTTAAACAAAGTGTCACTAAAAGCAATCAACGGTTGTTCTAATCCTTTGACCTCTTCCACTGTTTCAACTTTTGAAGCTTTTATCTTGTTTCGGCTAGTATCAATGAGATCCGTAACCATCAAATCAATTATTTTTCTGACACTTTGGTAGATGGCCACCATGTGGTTCTGTTGTCGGCTTTGTTGCTCAGCCTGGGAGAAAATCTTATAAAAAAAAGGGCTTTCTTCCAGGTCGCTAACATTGATTAACCCAGATCTTAGTCCATCATCAAGGTCATGATTATTGTATGCAATGGAGTCAGCTAAATCGACCAATTGCGCTTCGAGTGTTGGTTGTGTGTTGTTGGTGAATCTTTGGCCCAAGTCTCCGATGATTGCAGCTCTTTTTTTAGAACAGTGTTTTAGAATCCCTTCTCGGGTTTCATGGGTTAAGTTTAAACCGGGAAAATCTGGATACCTTTGCTCTAGCTGATCTACAACTCTGAGCGACTGGTAGTTATGCTCAAATCCCCCAAATGCACTCATGCATTTATCTAAAGCGTCTTGGCCCGCATGTCCAAAAGGTGTGTGTCCTAAATCATGTGCTAAAGCAATAGCCTCAACCAATTCTTCATTTAACAATAACTCCCTTGCCAAGGTTCTAGCTATTTGTGCTACTTCAATAGAATGTGTCAATCTGGTTCGATATGAATCACCTTCATGATGAACAAACACTTGGGTCTTGTAGATCAACCTCCTAAATGCGGTCGAATGAATGATTCTGTCTCTATCTCTTTGAAAGCAGTTGCGGTAGTCGTGGGGTGTTTCTGGATGAACCCTGCCCTTGCTTGTCGCTTCCGTCACAGCATAAGAAGCTATTTTTTCCAACACCGCCTACCTTTCGATCCGCAATAATCGATCTAATTGATCTTTAGGGTAATCAGCAGTTGGCACTGCCTCACCAATAGAGCGCAACAAGACCAATTGAATCTGTTTATTTTCTATTTTTTTGTCTTTTTGCATGGCCTGGGTCAATTGCTCAAAAGAAACATCGGGTAATTCCAATGGCAAATCAAAAGTAGTCAGAAGTGTTTGGATGCGTGTTACATCACTCTCGGTAATCCAGGACATAATCAAAGAAAGCTTAGAGGCCAAAACCATTCCCACAGCCACGGCTTCTCCATGATGCCACTTGCCAAAACCATGAGCAGCCTCAATCGCATGAGCAAAGGTGTGACCAAAGTTTAACAAAGCCCTGACAGAGTGTTCTTTTTCATCCTGCGAGACAATTTCTGCTTTAATTTTGCATGATTGTTGAATCATTTGGTGAATGGTCTCTGGCTCCAATGCAATGATTTCATTGACATGATCTTCCAGCCACTCAAAAAAACCTGCGTCCTTGATCAATCCATATTTGATCACTTCTGACAAGCCGCTCAAGTACTCTTTCTGGGTTAGTGATCGTAAAAATTGACTGTCACAAACCACGCACTTTGGTTGGTAAAAACTGCCAATTAAATTTTTACCCAAAGCGTGGTTTACGCCTGTTTTTCCTCCAACTGAGGCATCCACCTGGGCCAATAATGTGGTTGGAATCTGGATAACATTAACTCCTCTCATAAACACGGATGCAGTGAACCCAGTGATGTCTCCCACAACCCCTCCGCCGAGTGATACCAGTGTTGAGTCTCTGCCAAATCCTGCACCCAATAAAAAATCAATAATTTTGTGCACTGTTTTTAGTTTTTTTTGTTCTTCTCCGTCTGGGAGGACGTAAGATAAACAGTTTTTATTATCAAATAGTTTTGTTATTTTTTCTAAGTAAAGGGGCGCTACCACTTCATTGGTTACAATCAATACATCGTTACCAATAATGTAATCAGCAACAAGATCAGGTGAGTTGGTTAGCCCTTCCCCTATGAAGATTGGGTAGCTATTTTCTTGTAGTTTAACGATCTCTGTGTGCATTGAAGTTCTCTATAATTTTTTCTGCTAACGCTTGGGGATTTTGCCCTTGTGTTTGAACCACCAAGTTGGCTGTTGACTCATAAAATTCTTTTCTTTTGGTGGCCAGCTCCTTGAGCTTTTGCTCTGGATTGCTGGTTTGTAATAAGGGTCTCCTGTTGTTTGGCTTTGCTCGTTTAAGCTGATCTTCTATATCGGTTTCCAAATAAACAACAAAGCCATTATCTCTTATACGCCGTCGGTTATTCTTTGATTCAACGGCTCCACCACCCGTTGCCAATACAATGTTTTGCCTTTGGGTTGCTGCTTTCACCACTCTTTCTTCTCTCTTTCTAAAACCAGCTTCACCTTCAACGTCAAAAATATAAGTAATATTAACGCCTGTGATGGATTCAATTTCACTATCAGTGTCAAGGAACGTTTTGGACAACAAGTTGGCAACAAGGGCGCCTACACTTGTCTTGCCCGAACCCATTGGTCCAATAAGAAAAATATTATTACTTTTATTGTTTATAACCATTCTATTCTATGCGCCTATTCAGGATCAGCACACACTATCTTAAGTTATTTAACATTGATTTGTCTCAAAACTAGGCTTTTCAGCTTAGCGTTTTTCGACAGGGATATAATCTCTTTCAGTGGGTCCAGTATAGAGTTGTCTTGGTCTTCCAATTTTTGTCTTGGGGCTCGACATCATTTCACACCAATGAGTGGCCCACCCCACAGTTCTTGACAGAGTGAACATAACAGTAAACATTTCCAGTGGAATGCCCATGGCCTTGTAAATAATTCCAGAGTAGAAATCAACATTAGGATAAAGATTGTGCTCAATAAAATACTCATCATTTAAAGCAATTTCCTCGAGTGTCAAAGCAAGTTCAAATATTGGATTCTCAGTTTGATCGAGCTCACCTAAAACGGTGTGGCATGTTTCTTTGATGATGGCAGCCCTTGGATCATAGTTTTTGTAAACCCGGTGCCCAAACCCCATTAATCGGAAAGGGTCGTCGTGATCTTTGGCTTTATCCATGAAATGACCAATTCTGTCTACTGTTTTAATTTCATCAAACATTCTGACTACAGCCTCATTGGCTCCGCCATGCAAAGGCCCCCAAAGAGCCGCAACTCCTGAAGACATAGCGGCATAAGGATTGGTTCCAGAACTACCTGATAGCCGAACAGAAGAGGTGCTGCAATTTTGTTCATGATCAGCATGTAGAATGAGCAACACATCCAAAGCCTTAGAGAACACAGAACTCACTTCATAATCACCAGCTCCACCGAAAAACAAATTTAAAACATTGCCTGAGTAATTGCGAGACTCGTCATACATGCCAGCTGTGCTCCCTTGAATGGTATTCAAGATTGCTGCCGCCAACATAGGTGTTTTGCCCAGCACATTAAAGAAAAAATCATCCCGGCTCTGAGTCTCCCTGATGTTGACGTTTGGATGATATACCGATAGCGCAGCCATTGAGGTAGCCATCATGCTCATCGGGTGTGCTGTTTTTGGGAAAGTTTTAAAAAGCTGATGAATGCCCTCATCTAAATTCATGTTTTGTTTTACCTTGAGTCGAAACACCTCCAACTGTTCTGGTGTTGGTAACTCACCATGATAGAGCAAATACGCAGTCTCCAAATATGTGCTCTGTTCAGCCAGTTGTTCAATAGGATAGCCCCGATAAGCAAGAATACCTAGAGAGCCATCAATGTATGTTATTTTACTCTCGCAGCTTGCTGTAGCCCCATAAGAGGGGTCATAGGTAAAAAGGCCTGTGTTTTTGTTCAAGCGCTGTAAGTCAATAACATCTGGTCCGCGTGTTGACTGTTTAATATTTAACTCTGAGTGGCTGTCGCCATGGGTGAGGTTAATTATTTTATCTTCTTTACTCATGTGTGGAGAAGTTGGAACAATAGAGAAGAACAAGCATTATGGTTATTATTTTTTCCCGTATCGTTGCCTAAATTTATCAACTCTACCGGCAGTATCAACAATTTTTTGTTGGCCTGTGTAGAAAGGGTGGCAAGCAGAACAAACCTCGATGTTAAAATCATCGCTGAGGGTTGAGTTAATTTGAAATGAATTGCCACAAGAACAGGTCACATTAATTTCATAGTACTGTGGGTGTATGTCTTTTTTCATCTTGAGTAGTGTTGAATTATATTCTATTTACCAATAACAACTTACAGGTTCTCTATATCCGGACGGTAGCATAACGACTTGCTTGTTGATTTTCAAGAAAATCTATCCTGGGTGTTGTTGTAATCCATACTATTGTTATCCACAAAAACTGTGGATAACTTTGTGGATATGTTATTGCTACGAGCAAAAAAGTTCGTTTTTATAACCCAAATGCAAATTGTACAAAAAATCATCAATAAATCCTTTAAATGATATATATCAATAAGTTACAGCGTAACATTATTGTAATATATGAAAAAAAGGCCTGCTCATTGAAACCAACTCATTCATAGTTTTACCCTGTGGGTAATTGTGTTGAGTCGTCACCAGCCTTGAATCAGTATTCCATATAAACTTCAATAGCTTACCTTGAGTCAAGCGTTGATTGATCGGGTGCAGTGACCGTAAAAAGCAACAACAGATCATTTAAAAACTGATGTCCTTTGCTGGTGCTGCTCCATTGGTTATGTTGTTTTTGCAACAAGCCTTGGGACTTTGCTTGTGCAAATAAATCGCTCACTGTGTTAAAAGGTACTCCAGTTTTATGCAACAGCTCCTGTTCTGTAAAACCACTTTTTGTGCGTAGGTAGTTCATTAGAAAGTCTATCATTAAAGTCCTGTTACTAACTTTCTCTGTGGAAAAAAACTGATCCTCTGTGTTCATAACTGCATCCATGTATCTTTTGGGATTTGATTTTTTCACGTACCTGAAGATGTCCCTTGTTGGCCCTGTATATTTCCCGTGAGCCCCTGCGCCAATAGCCACAAAATCACCATACAACCAGTAATTGAGATTGTGTACACACTGAAAACCTGGCTTAGAAAACGCAGAAATCTCGTATTGTTGATAGCCTGCTTGTTCAAATACATTTTTTCCCTGGTCATGCATGCTCCATATTATTTCATGATCAGGGAGATCAGGTTTTTTAAGGTAATACTGGGTCCCCGCCTCTATGGTTAACTCATAAAATGAAATATGCTCTGGACTTAAGTCAACTAATTGCCTGAGGTCATGGTCAAACTGACTACTGGTTTGTCCTGGCAAACCAAACATCAGATCTAAATTAATGTTCTCAAACCCTGTCTTTTTAGCCTGCTTATACAATTGGATTGTTTGGTTCTCGTTATGCAGTCTGCCAATATTGTTGAGTATTTTTTTTGAAAATGTCTGTGCGCCAACAGACAAGCGATTAATACCCAAAGCTAAATATCTTTCCAGATTATCAGGTTGGCCGATGCCAGGGTTCATCTCCAAAGTGATTTCGATATCATCAGTAAAATTACATTCTTCGTGGATGTTGTCTAATAAAGTTTTAAACGCATCTGGCGGAAATAGATTAGGAGTGCCACCGCCAAAATATATAGATTTAAGCTCGAGTGAGCTATTAGAAAATGTAAGGGTTTTTTTTAAATCAACAATCAGCGTAGATATATATTCACTAGCAGGTAGTCTTTTGTTTAATTTGTATGAATTAAAATCACAATAGGGGCATTTAGATTGGCACCACGGAAAGTGGACATATAATGACGTGGGATGTGTAGCAGCGTTGCGCAATTAAAAACTCAAGTAATTCTTTACAGCATCTATGGCTTGCCCTCTATGGCTTAATTTGTTTTTTAAACCCTGATCAAGTTGAGCCGCTGTTAATTGGGTGCCTGGATCAACAAACACAGGATCATAACCAAAACCATTATGTCCGGTTACCTGCTCAGCAATAAAACCATTCCACTCACCATGAAAAAAATTGACTTTATCAAGCTCTTCCAGGCCAATCAAAGCAATGACACATTTAAACCGTGCGGTTCTTTGTTCAAGCGGAACGCCTGTCATCTGGTCTAATAATTTAGTGATGTTGTCTTTATCTGAAGCGCCGTCTCCAGCAAACCGAGCAGAATGAATTCCAGGCTGGCCGTTTAGGCAATCTACCTCTAAGCCAGAATCATCTCCAATCACAGGTAGTTTGGCTTTCTTGTAGGCCGTTGTTGCTTTTAAGCAGGCATTTTCTTCAAAGGTTTTACCTGTTTCGGGTATGGACTCTATGTTCAAATCTTGTTGCGTAATAATTTCAACCTGATCACCCAGCAGCATTTGTATTTCTTTGGCTTTATTGGCATTGTTTGATGCCAACACTATGGTTTTTATACGCACAAGATTAAGATTAAAAAAATTAGGTTTGTTACAGTGAGTGATTATATAGTTTTAACAGGTTATTTTGGCAAACAATAACATAAATCTGGTGGTTGTCTCTGCTCCTTCTGGAACGGGTAAAACAACTATTGTGAAAAAACTTATTTCTCAACGAGCCAATTTTGTAGCCTCCACCTCTTATACAACCAGAGCAAAAAGAGCCAACGAAACAGACGGTGTTGATTATGTTTTTATAGATCAACAACTATTTACAGAAATGATCAATAAGAATCTGTTTGTTGAGCATGCAAAAGTATTCGATCATTATTACGGCACTCCAAAAAAAGAAATCTCACAAGCACAAAAAAAAGGCCAAACAGTTTTTCTTGAAATTGACTGGCAGGGTGCAGCATCTATTCGTAAAACCAATCCAGATTGTATGTCTATTTTTATCGTCCCTCCCTCCAAGCAAGAATTAAAAAAAAGACTGACCAACAGAGCCACCGACTCAGCCGATCAAATTGTACATCGGTATAAATTAGCTGTTCAGGATATTGAGCAATATATTCATTTTGATTGTGTCATTATCAATAAAGACATTGACTCAACCTGCCTAGAAATTATGGGTTTACTTGACTCCTCTCAAAACATAAAACACAACATCAGCAACGAGGCTCTGACTATCATTGAAAGCTTTATTGGACCTCAAATAGAAACTAATTGACATATCCGCGGATCTGGGTAGTCTTGTCTCCCGTATTAATTTTTCTTACTTATTATGGCTAGAGTTACAGTAGAAGATTGTCTTGAGCACGTTGATAGTGTTTTTGATTTGGTCAAACTTGCTTCCAAAAGAGCAAGAAGGATAGCCGACGGAGCTGATACATTGCTTGAAGATGATGAAAACGACAAGCCCGTTGTTTTAGCATTGAGAGAAATTTCAGAAGGCTTAATGGACAATCCTGAATTTCATACCTCTGAGAACGCACTAGAAAAAGAAATTGCTGAAGAGTTAGCAAGGTCATTGAACGAAGAATAGTTTCTTTTTTATTTCTTTTATAAAAAATTAAACAGCTGCAATAATGCAGCCGGTCTGATTTTATTCACTGATAATTGCTTCCATCTGATAGATCCATACCTTTCATCCCTCTCATTGCGTAGAATAGTCAATAGATAAATGATCTTAGTGTGTTATGGAAGAGTTTGCAGATAAAGCAGCAGCAATGATGAGCAAAAAACTGCCTAAATTAATGAGGCAGCTCCACGATAATTTGCATTATCTGGGACAGAGTGATCAGGAGTTTGTGAAAAAAGCTTACGTGTTTGCAAACATTGCTCACGAAGAGCAACTGAGAAGATCTGGCGAGCCCTACATCAACCACCCTATTGCGGTAGCCAAAACCTTGGCAGATCTTCGTTTAGATAAAGAATCCATTGCCGCTGGCTTGCTGCATGATGTCTTGGAAGACAGCACGATCAACCCTGACCTTATTGTTAAGGAGTTTGGTCAAAATGTACTAAATTTAGTTGATGGTGTGAGTAAGTTAGATCAATTAGAGTACTCAGAGAATGAAAGCACACAAGCAGAAAGTTTTAGAAAAATGATGCTTGCCATGATTGAAGACATACGCGTCATTTTAATTAAACTCTCAGATAGGCTGCATAATATTCAAACCCTTGATGCCTTGGATAAAAACAAACAACAAAAAATCGCAAGGGAAACACTGGATATTTATGCCCCGATCGCAAACCGTTTAGGTATTTATCATATGAAAACCGCTCTGGAAGTAGACGCCTTCAAGCATGCCTACCCTTTTAGGCAAAGAATTCTTGGTAACGCATTAAAACGCAGAACCGGCCACCAGAAAAAAATACTACGAACAATCGCTTCAAGGTTTCGAAAAAACTTAGACGAGGCTCGTATTGATGCTGAAATTCAAAGCAGAAAAAAAGATCTTTATAGCATCTATAAAAAAATGAAGAATAGAAAACTCCCTTTTGATCAAATTATTGATGTGTATGGCATCAGGATTATTGTAGAGCAAGTAGAGGAGTGTTATCAGGTACTGGGATTAGTTCATCAAATATACAAACCGATTATGGATAAGTTTAATGACTACATCGCCATACCAAGGATTAACGGATACCAATCACTACACACTAGTTTGTTGGGGCCCGACGGTACACCTATTGAGGTTCAAATCAGAACAAAGGCCATGAACAGGGTGGCTGAAAGCGGTATTGCAGCACATTGGAAATACAAAACAGAAGAGAAAGATGCTGTTCCTCCACAGATCAGAGCAAGAGAATGGCTGGCAACCATTGAAGAAATCCAGGGAGCAACTCATCCTGAAGAATTTTTGGAAAGTATCAAGGTTGATCTTTACCCAGACAAGGTTTATGTCTTCACACCTAAAGGAAAAATTCTTAGGCTCCCGATCAATTCCACTTGTGTTGATTTTGCATACGCTGTCCACACGGATGTTGGCAACAGTTGTATTGGTGCTAAACTTGATCGCCAACAAGTGCCTCTTAGAACTATTGTTCAAAGTGGTCAGACCGTCGAGATTTTAACCAGTAAACAGTCCAACCCCGATCCCAGCTGGTTAAATTTCATCGCGACTGCAAAAGCAAGGCTGAACATAAGAGCCTATCTGAAGAATTTAAACGTTGCTGAAACCATTACCTTGGGAAAAAGGCTGTTTAATCACGCTTTAACAATATTGGGTAAAAAACAACGGAACATTTCAAAAAAACAACTTAAGAACTTTCTAAATGACCTTGGGCTCAAAGACAGCAAAGATCTTTATGAAAGCATTGGCACTGGCGACAAAAACCCAATACTGATGGCTCAACTTCTACTGGGTGAGTCTGAAAGCGACGATACCATGAAAGAAGACAATCCTTTATACATCAAAGGCACCGAGGGAGTTGCAGTATCGTTCCCAAAATGTTGCACGCCCATACCTGGCGATACCGTTATTGGCCATCTAAGCAAACAACGAGGGTTGGTAGTGCATAGAAGAAACTGCAGACATGTATCTTCGTTTATTAAAGATACCAGTCGCTGGATTGGTGTTGAGTGGAGCGAGCGCTTAGAACATAGTCTTTCTACCGACATAAACGTAAATATCATACACAAACCAGGCTCGCTGGCAGAAGTGGCGAGCACCATTGCCGACAAAGGCTGCAATGTTGAGCAAGTAACAATCCTTGATGAGCATGAAGACGAGACCATTGATTTATTATTCTCGGTCCAGGTAAAAAGCCGTTTAGAGTTGGCGGAAGTGATGAGAGCAATTAAAAAAATAAAAAATGTCATAAAAATTACTAGGCGGCTGCATTAAAAAAATTAACGGCCAACCTTGATGAAAAAACACTTGCATACAAAAAATTCACCTGCAGCAATAGGTCCTTACTCCCAGGCTGTTTTAGTCGACAATCTGGTCTTTCTATCAGGACAAATTCCTCTCAACAATAAAGGAAAAATGGTAGAAGGCACGGTTGAACAACAAGCCCAACAGATTTTTACAAACATAGAAGCCATTCTTGTGGAAGCCGGAGGCACACTCAATGATTTAGTAAAACTAACTGTTTTCTTAACCAGCCTTGATGACTTTGAAGTCATTAATAAAATCATGATGTTGCGTTTGACAAGGCCGTATCCTGCACGCTCCTGTGTAGAAGTCAGTGCCCTGCCCAAGGGTTCTAGCGTTGAGGTTGAAGCTATAGCGCGGATCAGCTTACACACCAAACTACACACTTGATGTTGATACCTCCGAGATGAGCGCCGACTTATTAGATTTAAAAGGGGTTGGCCCTGCTCTAACTACAAAGCTTGAAAAACTAAATGTCTACAGCCAGTCGGATTTGCTGTTTTTACTACCTATCCGCTATGAAGATAGAACCACTATAAAAAAAATCGGCACTCTTGTTGCCGGCGAAAAAGCATTAATTGAGGGGCGGGTATTGCTCAGCAATGTGCTCTACCGTGGGCGTAGGATGCTAGTTTGTCAGCTTTCCGATGATACTGGTATTGTTGCTTTACGTTTTTTTTACTTCTCTAGACAACAAGCCAAAAAACTCAAAAGAGATGCGATCATCCGTTGTTTCGGCCAAACCAGAAAAGCACAGGCTGGGTTGGAAATCATTCACCCGGAGTATCAGATCATAGATCCAGAAAACCCAGCACCACTGGAGCAAAACCTCACTCCAATCTATCCAAGCACAGAAGGCTTACAGCAAGGTCGCCTGAGGAAAATTGTGAGGCTGGCTGTAAACAACCAGATGAATTTGGTTGAAGAACTGCTGCCACATTCAACAATCAAAGAATTTAACTTGATCTCGCTGCAGGATGCGTTATGTGAAATTCATTTTCCAACACAAAAAAACCTGATTTATGGTCATGAAAATAGTGCAAAAAAACGACTCATTATTGAAGAATTGCTGGCCAACCAACTGGCATTAAAAAGACTCAAAAGAAAAACCAGAAAAGAGAGTGCGTTGGCTTTAAATAATGCGGAGCTAAAATCAGCATTGCTCAAAACTCTGCCTTTTCAGCTGACCAAGAGCCAAAAAAAAGCATTGGATGAAATTGAACAAGACTTAAGCAACGATCATCCAATGATGCGCTTACTTCAAGGCGATGTTGGCTCTGGAAAAACTATCGTAGCCGCCTTAGCCATCCTGATCGCTACTGCTAGCAATACACAAGCTGTGTTAATGGCGCCCACAGAGTTATTAGCAGAGCAACATTACAACAACCTCAAGCAATGGTTTGAACCACTTGGGGTCATGGTCGCTTTATTAAAAAGCAAACTGCCTGCTAAAAAAAAGAACATGATTTACGAGGATGTTGCCAGTGGTGTGGCAAAGGTTATAGTGGGCACCCATGCTTTGTTTCAATCAGATGTTGAGTATGCCAACCTTTCTCTGGTCATTGTAGATGAGCAGCATCGGTTTGGGGTTGAGCAACGACTGAGTTTGATGAAAAAAACAGGCCGTCATCAGCAGGTCCCTCATCAGCTGATAATGACTGCGACGCCCATACCAAGAACGCTGGCCATGACCGCCTATGGAGACTTGGATTCTTCTGTAATCACCGAACTACCTAAAGGCCGGGGTGAGATTAAAACTATTATTGTCCCTGAAGAAAAACGCAATGAGGTGGTTGAAAAGATTAGCCATGATTGTTTACAGAGCAGTCAGTCTTATTGGGTCTGTCCTTTAATTGAAGAGTCAGATGATATTAATATTCAAGCTGCTGAAAGCACCTTCTCCTATTTAAAAAATGAGCTCAATCAACTGTCTGTGGGACTGGTTCATGGAAAACTAAACACCACCAAAAAAATAAAAACAATGGAAGATTTTAAAACCGGCACTATTGATATTTTGGTGGCAACCACGGTGATTGAGGTTGGCGTGGATGTCGCCAACGCGACCATTATGGTCATTGAAAACTCTGAAAGGCTTGGGCTGTCTCAGCTCCATCAGCTTCGCGGAAGAATTGGGCGCGGAGAACACCCTAGTATTTGTATTCTTTTATATAAAAAACCACTCTCACCCATTGCCAAGGAACGCTTGGCAGTCATTAGAGAAACTGGTGACGGTTTCTTAATTGCTGAGAAGGATCTTCAACTAAGAGGTCCTGGTGAGTTGCTTGGCACTAAGCAAAAAGGACTAATTGGACTACGTATTGCGGATGTTATGAGAGATGCCTACTTGTTGCCAATGGTTAATAAATTATCCAGCGTAATTGAAGAGCAACACCCTCAATCTACAAAAAAAATTATTAAGCGCTGGGTTGGAGATCAGCTTGAGTATCGTAAAGTTTAATTTGTGGTTAAACTGTTCTCTCTTAAATCACAGGAATGACTTCTAGTGGCTAACATTATTAATGAGATCACTGATAGCCTTATTAATATTAACTGGGTAAGCGCCTCTGGTTTATCAGCCTATCCGGATCTGAGCGCCAACATAAAAAGCTGGCTAACCGAAGCCTCTCTATTAACAATGAGATTAAAAAACTGTGCTCAACATTTTGAGTTAAGGGTGCTAAGCGAAGGCTATAGAAAAACGCCCTCGCTGTTGAAGGATTTAGAAATATCTGACCGGGTTTTTATTCGTGAAGTTATGTTGTTGTCGGATGGTGTGCCCATGATTTTAGGACAAACGTCTATTCCAGAAAAAACCTTACGTCGCCACCACTGGTTGTCTAAGCTGGGCACTGGCGCGTTGGGAGAAAAAATTATGGCTTTTTCCAACGTCCAAAGAAGTGATTTTATTTTTTCATTTTGTACAGGCAGTTCGCCTATACTAAAGAAACACGGAATCGACTGTAAAACCACGGAAGGGGAGGGTCTGTGGATGAGAAGATCTAGTTTTGTAATTCAAAACCAACCTTTGTGGGTTGCTGAAATATTTTTACCAAAAATTAAAGAGCTCTAACACCTTTTTTCTAAGACTTTTGTTCTACTCGGTTTCCCAATCTATCTATAAACAATATTTCATCTAGATCAACTAGTTCGTATTGAGAAATACGCTTGAGTCATTCCGCTTACTAATGGACCTTATTTTTTGCCCCCTTCATTATGCTATGATAGTGCAATATGGGCTGATCTCATGACTCTTGCAAAAGCGGAAGAAAATTAGAAGCTGAGAAGTCGTGGTCCACCTAAAGGCTCTAAAAATAAGATAAAGTAGACACTGTCATGGATGAGAAACTGAAAGAGAATATAATTGCAGGAATTAAAATTGCAGCCATGTTATTTTTTTTAATGATGTTCATCGGAACACTTGTCTGGCCTGGCACTGAAAAATTAACTAGTCTCTTTAGCTAAGAAAAGATAGCGCCAATGATGGCCTGTGAGTGAGAAGATCAAGTTTTGTAATTCAAAATTAACCTTAGTGGCTTGCTGAAATATTATTACCAAAAATTAAAGCGCTCTAACGCATTTTCTTATGGCTAGTGTTGAAAAAAAACTATTTAGCTCCGCTAATCCATATATCCAGATCATGCGTTTGGATCGACCCATTGGCATCTATCTCTTGTTGTGGCCTACGCTCTGGGGTTTGTGGTTGGCCTCGCAGGGCCTTCCGAACCTTCGCATATTGATGATTTTTATTCTCGGGGTCGTGGTCATGCGATCAGCTGGTTGTGTGATCAATGATATTGCTGACAGGGATATTGATCCTCTAGTGGAACGAACAAAACAAAGGCCTTTAGCCACTGGAGCCTTGACCTTGCATCAAGCTTGGTTGTTGTTTTTTTTATTGGTGGTTGTGGCTTTTATGTTAGTTCTACAGCTCAATTATTTTACCCTTTTATTGTCTGGTGGAGGGCTACTATTAACTATCGTTTACCCATTTTGTAAGCGTTTTTTTTCAGCGCCCCAATTAGTGCTTGGGCTGGCGTTTAGCTGGAGTATTCCTATGGCTTTTGCGGCAACAGGCCGTGAGATAAGTCTTCTCGTTTATGTCTTATGGGGATCCGTGGTGTTTTGGGTTTTGTTATACGATACCTTTTATGCCATGGCAGATCGAAAGGACGATTTGGCGCTCAGTCTTAACTCGACTGCTATTTTGTTTGGCTCAAATGACAAAGTAATGATTGGATTATTGCAAGTGGCGATGTTGTTATGTCTGATAGTTGTCGGGTTATTATTTGAGCTTGGTTGGTATTATTACCTTTCATTGGCAATTTCTTGTTGTTTGTTTTTAAGACAGCATTATTTGATCAGAAACCGTGAGCCCAAGGGTTGCTTTCAAGCGTTTTTGGAAAATAATTATGTAGGTGGGGTTATTTTTGTGGGTGTTGTATTGTCCTTTTTCTAATCTTATATTCTCGATCACAGCTGCTGGTCAATCAATGTATTCATAAATTTGTCTCAATCGAGGATTGAATTCTGTCTCTTTATTAATCATAATGCACTGCGTTAATTTATGTTTTCATAACATCGTATTTCTGAATTTTACAAAAAATAGGGATTTATGGCTTTTGTAATCATTGCTGCTGTTATTGTTGTCGGAACTGTTTTATTTAATCTAGTCACTCCGTGGTGGTTTACTCCTTTAGCATCAAATTGGGGCAGCCTGGACCAAACCATTATTATTAGTTTATGGATC
>Ga0208765_1000174_pt1 | contig 41143 bp, 38 predicted proteins | sample ETNtaG_2_FD_185783 | JGI IMG/M metagenome (GOLD analysis project Ga0208765, IMG submission 185783) | Marine microbial and viral communities from oxygen minimum zone, Eastern Pacific Ocean - ETNP201406SV203 (SPAdes) (version 2) | ecosystem: Environmental > Aquatic > Marine > Oceanic ...
TCTGTAGCTTGGACCTCAACACCATGTGGTTTGGCGGTGGTGCAGTGATCAATCACCCGCCAGCTGTAAAAGCGATGGCAGAAAGAATCTATGCCTCTGGAGTCAAGCCTGAATTAGAAGTCTTTGATACAGGCGACATTCGTCTTGCCCGAGACTTAATTCACGATGGCAGCCTCAAGCCACCTATGCTTTTCCAACTGGTCATGGGTGTAAGTTATGGTATGGATGCGACTCCTCAATCACTTGCTTACGCGCGGTCAATGCTTCCAGAGGGCTCCGAGTGGGCAGCCTTCGGGGCAAGTCGACACGCCTATCCAATGCTCGCACAGGCATTTCTTTTAGGCGGCCACTGTCGAGTCGGCATGGAAGATACGGTTTATCTTTCAAAGGGTGTTAAAACACCCGGCAATGGTGCTTTGGTGGAGAAAGCTGTTCAACTTATACAAACTCTTGGCGGACAAGTTGCTACGGTCAATGAAGCCCGTCAAATTCTGGGACTCTCACTCGGTAATTGATTTTTAGTTCGAATTAATTTATCCAATTTTAATGGGTTGAAATCAAAAAACAAACTTAACACGCCAACGCATGAATAAGTCCATCGAAAAACTTAAACGCTATATCAAGGAAAATTTAACAGCGCTGGCCTGGGTGATTGTTATCGCAGTATCTATGTACTACTACGTATCGCTGATGTTCAGTGCCTGATACGCCTGTTCTCTAGTGATATAAAACAGCAGTGTGGCACAGGCTAATACCAATTATTGATCAGTCGTATTCGTCGAACCTTTCTCGTGAGATCGACCTCTCCGTCTGCATTGGATTCGGAAAGGGCAACGGCATCTGCTTGTTGTAGCGATCAAAGTTGATTTGTCTACGTTTCCGGTAGGAAATTATTCGTCTACGTGTATTCCAGCGCTTAGTGTTCATCGTTGCTGGGTGCCCGGCGCTCAGGCTGCCGTGTAGCCACCATCAACTGTCCAGGCTGCACCGGTAACAAATGAAGCCTCTTCGGATGCTAAAAATGTGATCACACTGGCTATCTCTGCGGGCTCCCCTAAACGACCTATGGGATGTTTAGCCACCAAAGCAGCATGCATGTTTGGAGAATCTGTAACCGTTTTTGTCAAATTGGTATAGACGAAGCCCGGGCATACAGCGTTAACTCGAATTGCTTTACTGGCTACTTGTAACGCGAGGTCTCGTGTTAGTTGTAACACACCGCCTTTACTGGGAGGGTAGGGGGAAAATCCATCCGACATAGACAGCGCTGGATCGTAGCTTACAAATGACATTATTGAGGCCAGATTAACAATTGCTCCTCCGCCAGATTGGAGCAGGGCTGGTACCGCGGCATGGCACATCAGCATCGTGCCTTTTAGATTCACACTCAGCACGTCGTCCCATTTCTGTTCAAAGTCGACATCCTCGCCTACTGTTCTAGCACTTATACCTGCTGAATTGACCACGATGTCAAGACAGCCAAATAAGTCTACGGCAGCCTCCACCCATCGGATGCAGTCGTTTCTATCGCGCACATCCCCTTGATCGATTCTCAAATCATTCGCAGCGGAGGAGAATTCGGGTAAGGTAAATTCTTCGCGGTCTACTGCCAATACTCGAGCGCCTTCTGACAAAAAACGTTCAACCGTAGATTTTCCAATACCCGATGCCGCACCAGTAATGATTGCGACTTTATCATTTAAACGATTAGACATAAATATCAATGAGTTATTTAGTTATGTTAATGTAGTAATCTAATAACAAACGGCAATTAGTGAACCGACCATAATCCATCCCAGGTTCGGCCAAACAGATCTATTGTGACACATTCACTCATACATCCAGCATTTCTCCCACGCTCTGATTCCGGATATAGTTGAATGCCGGTCAACGCAAAGCCCCTGGCACGATAAATCATCGTCAGGTGGATATTGCCATGAGTAGCATACGGTATGTCTGTGAGACCCAAGTTAGTGACGGTGGTGGTAACTGTGGTATTGGTTCTGGCTGGACTGGTCGCGTTACCAATTCACGCGAACAGTGATCTCCCGTTTGATTGGTTTCGGAATCTGAACAGTACGGCGTGGGGCTATACTCAGGCTGAAGATCCTAGTGAATACGGATCAGGTGGATTGGTAGAAAGGTTTGAACTCCGTATGGGGGATTGCGACAAAAACGAACATGTGGATGACTGTAAATCTAACCAGGAGCGCATTGAATTAATCGAACTTGATCGACCTGCTGACCCACTGAATGGAGAAGTTTGGTATCGCTGGAAAATGTATTTTCCTGATGGTTATAGAAACATCTATCCGGCAAAAACACATCATGTTCGATTTGTCGAGAGGGACGACAAAATAGTCTGGTCTTTCGAAATCGGGAGTACCGGTGTTTTTTGGTTGGGCAATTACGTCTCGGATGAACACACCTACTACCCACTAATCGACGAGGACGAGCTATTGTCTCAATGGCATGAATTGAGTGTGCATGCAAAGTGGGGGCCGGATAGTGGTTTTTTTAAGGTGTGGGTCAACAATGTTAAGAAAGTTAACTTTGTGGGTACAACTTGTCGCCGCTGTCGCCTTCGTCTCGGTTACGGAATCATACGCTCTGGCCTAGACCAATATTATAAATTCTACCCAGGAAACGATTTACCGACACAGGTTATCTACTATTTAGGACTTGAAAGAAGTGCCAGTGGGATTGACTACCCAGGGTATATTCCACCTCAAACGACTGCTACCCCGACTGTAAGCGATCAACCCCAAACGCTTAAGCCAGTGTTAATCATCGAAACCAGCAGCAAGGAGACACCGGGCACAGACCAACTTGAACTGGATAAAGGTGATCCAGAGGTCCCTAACAGAGATAGAGATTAATTGTTTGGCAGCCAAACGGGATCCATCAAAATGACTATGAAGAACGAAAAAATCTTTATTACAGCCGCAGAACTGCTCCGGGATTCGTTTTTACTTGCAAGCAATATTCTTCAAAGTGGATTCCGCCCGGACTATATCGTGGGCATATGGCGTGGCGGTACGCCGGTAGGCATTGCGGTGCAGGAATTTCTCGACTACGCTGGTGTTGAGACGGATCACATTGCAATTCGAACATCTCACTACACAGGCATAGACCAGACAACACTGAATGTACAGGTGCACGGACTGGGTTATCTAATACGTAAAGTGAATAAACAAGATTCTCTTCTCATTGTGGATGATGTGTTCGATACAGGAATGAGTGTAGATGCTGTGCTCGGTGAGCTTTTAAAGCGGGCGCGTCTAAATATGCCTGGTGACATCCGTATTGCAACACCGTGGTATAAGCCCTCGAAGAACAAAACGGAGCGGACACCCAACTACTATATTCACGAAACCGCGCAGTGGCTTGTGTTCCCGCACGAGCTCACAGGCTTGACACATGAAGAGGTTTGCCTTGGAAAGCCGGAAATCGCCGACATCGTCGCCTCGCTACATCCTTCAAAGCAGACGGTATGACTAAGCTTGGCTCCTAAACGGAGTGGGCGCGAGCCAATGTTACCGTTACCACAACGCCAGAGTGGTCCGGGCGATTTTCCGCTTTAACGGTTCCTCCGTGAAATTCGGCAATGACGCGTACGACGTATAGTCCAAGTCCCAGGTGCGCCTCACGGGCGTCCTTAGCACTGGAAACCATTGGGTCGAATAGTCTATGTTCGATATCCTGGGGAAGGGTGGGTCCCCGATTAAGAACAGATAGAGAAATCAGTTCATGCGCGAGGCTAATCTGAACAACGATATCGCCAACAGTACTGAAGCGTATTGCGTTATCAACTAGCTTGTCTAAAAGCTGGGCCATTCGATCGGGGACTCCGTCGGTATAGAATGTACCGGGCAGTGCGTCGATCCTAATTGTTCGATCAAAATAGACCTGCTGATAACCCTCTACACAAGAAGTAACGAGCTGCCTGAGGTCGTATCTTTCGAACTGGTCCGATTCTTGTTCCAGGGCTTCTTTTAGGCTTGCAGCTTCTGTCAAACTGGTCAGTATCGAACGGAGTCGTTGTACACCATTTTGTGCGCGAAGAAAATACTTGTTATCACGAAGGTCCTGGTTGGAATACTGAAGGTTTTCGAGTGATGAATTCACCACGTTCAAGGGGTTGTGCATCTCGTGAGCCAGTGTATCGGGCAGTTTTTCAAGATACCTCGTGTACTGACCAAGATTCTGCAACATGGCAGAAATACTTCGTGTCAGACTGCCAAGTTCATCGGCAGCGCGAGTGCCGGACCTGATGTTATCTCGAAGCAATCGGCCTTCATCTGTGGTTGCCTGTTCGGTTTCTCTCTGCAACCGCCCAACACGGTAAGTTAGCCTACTGGCGAACACAAGAATTATGATTGACAAAAATAGAAATACCCCCAGGAAAAGGAGCATAAACCGCCGAAGGGTTTCATATTGAAGCGATAGCAGTCGGTTTCCACTTTGTTTCATCAGAATAGCGCCTTGGATTTCTCCTTTTGCCCAAATAGGCAGGGCACTGACAATCAGCTTAGCTTCACCATGTCTCCGACGTTCACTGACCTGAGAACCGTTGTTGATAACATTCGAAAGGATGCGCAGGTCTTCCTTAGATGAATCTACTGGCATGTCTTTAAGTCCGCCTAGGGGTTGGCGTAGCACCCAGTCGTATAAAGCCAAGGGTATGGATTCAATTCGATTCAACCAAGCTTTATCAGAGATTCGCGCCCGTTGTACTGTCAGTCGTCCAGGATAGAGACTCCCCAGTTCTGCGCGTAACCGAAAATCCTTGTCCCATATCCGAATGTTTGCCTCAGAGAGGTAGATGGGTTCAACCAGCTTGGCCAGTGCAGGGGTCATCAGTCGTACACGGCCAAGATTGTGAACGAAAGGGTCGGGATCCGTAGAGATACGCCCCGTTATCTCACGTGCAACCAGGTCGTCTACGTCAACAATCTCGAATTTGATTCTTGTCCTTTGCCCCATAATATCTTTGGGAATTCTTACTTTAATGGAGTAGCCACCGTCACCAGGCTCAAACACTGCCGTTATCTTTTTGAGCGCTTCTCCGGTTTCCGGCTCGCGCCAGCCAGTTTTCATCGAATAAACACTCATCCGTCCTTCCTCTCTAGCGACTAGAAGGTAACGCCTGAGTTCGATACCGAATGTCTGAATAGTGACTCGCAGCTGATCGCTGTTGGCCAGACTGACCAACTCGGGGTCTCTGAATACGACGTTGTCGTCGGTTACTTGAAACAGCGCATAAACGAACGACTCATGAGTCCCCAGAGCATGACGAACTGAGAGCGAGTGCGGCTTGTAATCTAGTGTGCACTCGAAAAACCCGGTTCCTGTGTATTCACGGATGTCTTGAAATGATGATTCCCAGTCGGCCACGTTAGCATCGACCGAAAGAGAGTTAGTCAGTTTGGTTGGCAATACCTCGAATGACTGCCCAAGTACTTCCGCTACACCAACATCCGGATCGAACAGGGCCTCTCGGTTCGATAGCAGACTTGCGATTCCTTCAGAAGTCAACTCCAGCGCCTGTTGTTGTCCCTCCAGCAGGAAGTTTTCCATCTCACGGACCGATTTGTAGCCCATCCACGGAATAGCCAGCAGTGAAAGCACCAACAGCAACAACTTGGTCCTGATCTTGAAACCGGTTCGGATTCGGCGATGCTTTGACTCACCCTTTCTGGGTTGTTGGTGGGTGAAGAACTTATCGTTTGTCTGTGTCGTTGTCACAGCAGTCTAGTCGTGGGACCATTTATAGCCGGTGCCATGCACTGTTTGAATTCGGTCAAAAGCAGGATCGATGAGCCTGAACTTGTTTCTGATGCGGCGGATATAACCGTTGATCGTATTTCTTTCCACTAGTCCTTGGCGTGTGACATCGTTCAGAGCTTCATATGTTTTGACGTGTCCAGGTCGCCGAGCCAGCGACTCGACCAACCAGAACTCCGTCAAAGTCAGATTGACTATTTCATCCCGCCACAAAACCGACATACTTTTTTCATCTATTTCCAACTGGTCTAACTTTATTGATGACTCGGAATCTATCGGATGTTGGAGCTGTTCGGCAATTCGAAGTAGCGCGTGAACTCTGGCTACCAGAAATTCCAGGCTGACCGGCTTGGTAATGTAATCCCAGGCTGTCATCCGCTGGGAAGAGATGCGATCGGCATCACTGTCTCGAGCGGTCAGAAATATAACGGGGAGGTTAGAACTCATATTCCTGAGTTCCATACACAACTCAAAACCACCGTCCATATCCTCACCCAACATGATGTCTAGGATAGCGAGATCTGGAAGTGACTTTTGAAATCCAGCTTGCGCTTCTGATTTACTGCCATATGCTTGGATCTCGAAGCCTTGCGCTGCGAGAACGTCTATATAATTTTCGCGCTGATCAAAGTCGTCTTCGACGACGGCTACTATTTTCATGGCGTAGCTCTCATTTGGTCTGTTAAAAGGTCAAACCCCTAAGATAACGTACCTACCGCTTCAGTAGTGAACTTACTCAAATGGGCCGCAAATAACAATAAAACCGTGATTACCCTGTGATTACCATCAATCCGACGCTTCGAAACCAGATCAAATTATTACAGTTTTGGCTGGCCATCAGCGCAGTCGAGCGAAAAATGTCGAAGATAGTGTTTGTGCCACTAACGGACGAAATGGTATTTGAGCACCCCGAAATGATTACGGGACCGATCATGACCTATAAACCGACCACTTCAAGAACGGATAATCGTTCTTTAAGTTCAAAGGAATCACTTCACGCCTCAAAGGTCTACCTGAAAGGCGATATGGTCAATGGTATCGACGTTGTCTATGCCAGAGAAAAGCCAAATAAGAAGATTCAAGGCTGAAAAACCGCGGTTATAACCGCGGTTTTCGTTGGGCTAAGTATTCCGCAAGGGCAACGGTGTATCTTGCTTCTCACGTCCAGGCCGCACCGGGCGGGTAGCACTGGGTCGTAGGCGAGGGGCCGACGAGCGATCGCCGCCTATAGCCATTTTGTCGACCGACATATCGACAGAGCCTTTGAATTGGCAGCCATCTTCCAGAACAACCCTCGGCGCCCGAATGTCACCGGTGACCTGGCCACTGGGGCTTACGACGACTTGTTCTGCACCGCGAAGTTCTCCTTTTACCTCGCCATCAACGCGGATTACGCGAGCATTGATGTTCGCAGTCACACGTCCATTTTTGCTAACTACGAGTGAATTCTCCTTAAAATTAACTGTGCCTTCGATCGTGCCATCGACAATTAAGTCTTCTTCACCCGCAACATCACCATGGATAATGATAGAAGAGCCTATGGATGCCGGTTTTTTGTTCGAAGCACTCGGCGCCTTAGGGGCAGCGGTGGATGACTTTGCGTTAGCGGTGTCGGGTTTTGCGGAATCAGGTAGTTCGTTTTGACTCATGGTCATGTCCTTTGCGGTATCAATTGGGTAAATCTTGGGTAGGGGAGCATTGTCTACTGAGCGAGCATCAAGCGTCAATTGGCTGAAGTGGTAAATTCATGCATCTATACGATTTAACATAATCTATGTTATGCGAACTAACAATACACAACGTACGTTTTTACTTGGCAGGTATCGTTCGATTTCAGCTATTCCTAATCGCCAGAGGAAACAGGCTGAAAAAATTATCCGTGGTTTGCTGTGCCAGTGTGTCGAAGCTAACACCCCGTAGTTCTGCAAGGTATCTTGCCGTATGCGCGACAAACGCAGGCTCGTTCCTGTGACCACGCTCAGGAACTGGAGCAAGGTATGGCGCGTCTGTCTCGACGAGAAGCCGATCACTCGGCACGTTTCTCGCGACTTCCCTGACGGTGTCAGCATTTTTGAAGGTCACAATTCCAGATATAGACACATAAAAACCCATGTCTAGAGCCGCTTTCGCGGTCGGCCAATCTTCCGAAAAGCAATGCATGACCCCACCAGCGTCAGAAGCACCTTCCTCGCGCATTATGGAAATTGTGTCCTGGTTTGCCTGTCTGGTGTGCACAATAAGGGGTTTTCCCACCTCTCTTGAAACCGCGATGTGTTTGCGGAACCGATCCAATTGCCACTCTAGATCGCCCTCTGAACGGTAGTAATCTAGACCAGTTTCTCCAACAGCAACGACAACAGGATCTGCAGCCGCTTCTCGAAGCGACAAATATGTAGGCGAGTCTACAATGCCTGGATCATGGTTCGGATGAACGCCTGCGGATGCAAATACATGGGTATAGTTATGGGATATTTCTATAATATTCTTCAGGTCTTCCAGATTTACCGATACACAAAGCAGGTAGCCTACGCCGGCGGCTTTAGCACGTTCTAGCACAGCACCCAGATTTTCATGTAACCCAGGAAAATCAATATGGCAATGAGAATCGACCAGTATCAAGTGTTGTGTCCGTGATTGTGCGAAAAAGACAGTTTGAGTGCGATGTGTTCAAGAAATAACTGTTCATCGACTGACTTCTTTGGCCAACTGAGAAACTTGCCGATTGCGAAATAGACGGAAAATAAGACCTCTCGAAACTCAAGGGCGAGATCCGGCGAAATTAAAACCGGCACATCAGCATCATGCCTAGGATGGACCGACTCTCTCAATCCTCGATATATCTCCGATTGAATCACCTTTAGGGTCAACACCCTGTCGTAGATTCCATTTTGGCGTGCAAAAGCACCCGCGTTTACACTCCCGGAGATCAAACCAGTCAGTCCATCGATCAACGCTTGGTAGGCTTCTAAATCTTCTCTGGCATTCATTTGGAGCACCTCATAAGGCCCTAACCCGTGCGTAATCAGTTGCTGTGCAACTTTCAAATCCACCTTATGCTCGGTCGTCAGCCACTCAATGGATTCATCGATGGTAGGGTTGTTAAGGTCGAGACGACTGCACCGACTACGAATTGTCGGTGGTAAATTGCCTGGGAACGAAGACAGCAATAGAAAATAGGATCCACCAGTCGGTTCCTCTAGTGATTTTAGAAGTGCATTCGCCGCATTCAAATTAAGCGCATCGGCTGGATAAATCAGGCAGACTTTGCTCGACCCTAATCCAGCGGATTTATTCAAAGACTCAGTGACTGCCCGTATTTGATCAACTGTGATGATGCTTCTGACAGTTGTTCTTCGTTCTCTTTTTGTGGAATCTGTGTCGGCGTATCTCATCGACTGATTCCTAAACCTAAGGTCACAGATTGCCTCGGCTTCTTCAGTAGAAATAACATGCAGATCCGGGTGAACACCCCGTGCGAACATATGACAGGATCTGCATGATGTACAAGGCTTGTCACTGTTTCCTACATCACATAGCAACATCCCAGCGAGTTCCATGCCAAGATTCGGTAAATCGGTACCCGGCCTGCCGACAAGCAACGTTGAAGATGGTATAACTTGGCGCCTTTCCTGCAACGAATGCCATAGGGTCTGATGCCACGGGCTAATCGCCATTCCCATACCCTAAAGAGCTCAACATATCTTCAATTTCAATTGTGATGGCTTTATGTACCTCGAGTATTGGAGCCGCTGCGTCAACCAGAGTTATGCGTGAACCACACTGGCGATATCTTTCCAGATAAGCTTCGCGGACTCGCTGCTTAAATGCAAGATCTTGCTGTTCTATCCGATCACGGGTCTTGCCGCGACGTGTTAACCGACGTATTCCCTGCTCTACCGGCAGGTCTAATAGAATCGTTTTATCCGGTCTGAAATCACCTTGAACAAAGTTCTGTAAGGCTGCTATATCCTTTATCCCCATCTGGCGACCACCACCCTGGTAGGCATACGTCGCATCTGTAAATCTGTCCGACAATACCCACTGTCCATTTGATAAACGCGGTTTGATAACATTAGTAACGTGCTGCGAACGCGCCGCAAACATGAGCAACAGTTCAACCTTGTCATCGATCGGGTCGGCGTTGTGAAGAATTATTTTTCTCAATGCCTCCCCAAGTCGCGTGCCACCGGGTTCTCGAGTTATGTGGACATCAATACCTCTTGTATCCAGAAAGTCAGATAACAGCTCAATCTGAGTCGTTTTGCCAGAGCCATCTCCACCTTCTAAAGTAATAAAGTGGCCTGCCTTGTTACGGTTTTTTTGGTTCATTCCGTCGTTGGTAGGTTTTTACGGCTTGTCGATGTTCCTCAAATGTTTTTGAAAAGTGGTGCGTGCCATCACCCTTGGCCACGAAATAGAAGAGACCATGTTCCTCAGGATGCGCGGCTGCAAAGAGTGAGTCCCAACCTGGGCAACTGATTGGAGATGGTGGGAGCCCATCCCTTCTATAGGTATTGTAAGGGGTGTCTTTGGCCAGATGTTCTTTCGTCAGGCCTCCAGTAAATTCATCGCCTAGACCATAAATTACACTTGGGTCGGTCTGCAAACGCATGTTTTTCTGCAGTCGATTAAAAAATACCCCACTTATTTTTGGTTTCTCATGCGCGACAACTGCCTCTTTTTCAATAATCGATGCAAGAATCAGCAGTTCATAGGGGCTCTTAAGCAAAAGGTCATTATCTTTACCGGACCAGGCGTCCTGAAGTTTCACCTTCAGAACTTTGTTTGCACGCCGCAATATACTGATGGGCGTGTCGGACCGAATGTAATGATAGGTATCTGGGAAGAATAATCCTTCGAGCAGTTCATGGTCGGTACTGATCGCCTGTTTGATCAGTTTTGATGAGAGGTCACCTTCTTCTCTGAAAAGAGATTTGGCTGAATTCAGCCGGTCTATTATGTCGCGAAACTCGAAGCCTTCCGGAAAGGTGATTGAATGTTCGACTACTTTGCCTGCGACTACCTGAGTAACAATTTCCTCGATACTGTCCCCAGTGTTGACCCTATATTCCCCGGCTTTCAGACTCGACGATCGCCCCGTTATCATTAGCCACGCCATGACAGGCACAGGAGATTCAAGATCACTAATCAGTGCGATCATTCCAGCGAAGTCGCGCAAACTACTGCCGCTCTCAAGGAGAAGTACATTGCTGTGTAAAACCCGTGGCTCGAGCGCCGTACGCTGAAGGTACATCACGAAAATTACCAGAAAGGAAACAACACCAGCTATGCCGATAAGAAGGTGTTTTGACACGTTGTGTCACCTCGAGAGATTTCTGAACATCCTTTATGCTGCACCGTGATTCTAGCGGCAAGCCAAAATCAGATCGTCCAGGTCAGTGCCATGATTCAGTCCATGTAACGCTTGAACACAAGAGTGCCATTGGTTCCACCAAACCCAAATGAGTTGCTCAATGCGGTATTGATGCCAGCTTCCCGAGCGGCCCCCGGAACGTAATCCAGATCACAAGCCGGATCCGGTGTCTCTAGATTAATTGTTGGTGGGATCACGCCATGATAAAGCGATAAAACAGTTGCCAGAGCTTCAACACCGCCCGCTGCACCAAGCAGATGTCCCAGCATAGATTTGTTGGAGCTGACCATCAGTTTGTAGGCGGTTGGTCCAAAGGTCCTCTTAATTGCGAGAGTCTCACCCAGGTCACCCTGCGGAGTAGAAGTGCCGTGAGCATTGATGTAGTCAATCTCACTGGGATCAATGCAACCATCCTTCAGGGCGTTTGCCATGCACCTAGAGGCACCCTCCCCCCCAGTTGAAGGCTGCGTCATATGGTGCGCATCTCCGCTCATGCCAAATCCTATCAACTCGGCATAGATTCTCGCGCCCCTGGCCTTCGCCTGTTCCAGTTCTTCTAAAACTATCGCGCCGGCGCCTTCCCCAAGGACGAATCCATCTCGTTCGAGATCCCAAGGACGACTCGCCCCGACTGGATCGTGATTTCTTCGGCTGAGTGCCTTCGCTGCACCAAAACCGGCCATCGATGTTGGAGTGATACTCGATTCAGTGCCTCCGGCAACCATCACAGTTGCCTCGCCGTATTGAATCAATCGAGCAGCCATCCCTATACAGTGAGTTCCCGTTGTACAGGCTGTTGCAATGGCTAAATTTGGACCTTGCGCATCCAACATAATAGATAAATTTCCCGAGACCATATTGATAATACTGCTGGGAATATAGAATGGTGAAACCCTTTTGGGACCTTTTTCTAACAATGTATTCGTGGTTCTTTCAATCGTCTCCAGCCCACCTATCCCGGCTCCAATCAAGACGCCAAAGCGCTCTTTATCGAGCTCACCATTCAGACCCGCATCATCGTAGGCCTCCAGACCAGCGACCATACCCAACTGCACAAAGCGATCCATCTTCCGCGATTCTTTGTTAGAAAGGCGCTCGAGCGGATCAAAATCTTGAGCTTCACCAGCAATAGAAGAGGGATAACCAGTTGCATCAAAGAAACTAATGGGGCTAATACCGGACTTGCCTTCAGTCAAAGCTGTCCAGGTTGCCGGCATACTGCAACCTAGGGGCGTGACACAACCTAGGCCGGTGACAGCGACTCTGTGTCTGGTCATTTAATGGATGCTCTAATTAGAAAAGCCGCGCTTAGCATTTCGCTAAGGCGGCTTCCTATTTCAGGCCGGAAAGTCTTGCATCAACCGGTAGCGTTCGCCTGGATAAATTCTATCGCCTGCTTGACCGTAGTGATCTTTTCAGCCTCGTCATCCGGTATCTCGGTATCAAACTCCTCTTCTAAGGCCATTACAAGCTCTACTGTATCCAGGGAGTCCGCACCCAGGTCATCAACAAACGAAGCGTCGGGTGTTACCTGATCTTCAGCTACACCCAGTTGTTCTACGACGATTTTTTTTACTCGATCTTCTATGGTACTCATTGATTTACTAGCCTCCCTAGGTGTTGCAGCTACAGATCTTGGCGATATCACGGACCAGGCTCCGCTGGAACCCAGTTACCCATTGGCGCGCATTAAACAATATTACCCGATTGAAGTCCATCACGGTGTGTATGACCAGTACAGGGTATGGACCTTAAGCTAGGCCACTACTGACTCAAAATTATTATTGATATTATAGGTTAATATGTGTCGTCAACTAACTGAATACATGGCTAGAATTATCTAACCCATGTACATTCCGCCGTTGACATGCAGAACCTGTCCAGTAATGTAGGCGCCGGCATCAGAGGCCAGAAACGCCACCAGCGAAGCAACCTCATTGGGTAAGCCAAGTCGCCCCAGTGGCACGGACTCAATCAAGCTTTCACGCTGGCTTTCCGCCAATTTCGCCGTCATGTCTGTATCGATAAAGCCGGGAGCGACAATGTTAACGGTGATATTGCGGCTGGCTACTTCTCTAGCTAACGCACGCGTAAATCCAATCATACCGGCTTTGGCTGCTGCATAGTTCGTTTGTCCCGCGTTGCCGGTACTGCCAACCACGGAGCCAATATTGATTATCCGGCCATGACGTGTTTTGGTCATCTTGCGTAAAACCGCCTTTGAAAGTCTATATAACGATTTTAAATTCGTATCTATGATGCCATCCCAATCTTGTTCCTTCATTCTTAGTAGCAGGTTGTCCCCTGTTATACCAGCGTTGTTTACGAGCACACTTACAGAGCCATACTCAGTCTCTATGTCGCCCAATAGTTGATCCACTGATTCTTGATCTCTGACATCTAGTCGATACCCTCTACCAGGGATCTCTAGGTTATTGAGAAAATCGGTAATTGCTTGAGCACCCTCTGAAGTGGTGGCTGTCCCAACGACGAGACAACCCGCACTACCGAGTGCCTCACATATAGCTTTGCCTATACCCCTGCTACCGCCCGTTACTAGGCATATTTCAGCCATAAATTTTTTCTTGGCGATGTCCAACCGAACTTACACTCATGACATAAATCCTATTCTGCCGAGATTCTTAAACCGGTACAGATTACGCAGAAATCTGTTGTTCATTCAATTGGCCGAGATCGTCACGTATTTGAGCGACCAGGTTGGTTCTGACCGCTGTTTGGGCCACCTTAATAGCGTGGGCAAACCCTATTTCATCAGTGCCTCCGTGGCTCTTAACGACCGCACCACTCAACCCCACTAATACTGCACCATCGTAGCGTCTATGATCTATTCGAGTACGAATTGCCTTGAGTACTGGAGCAGACAAAACCCCTAGAAATCGTGACCACAATGATCGCATATATTCTTCCTTTACCGCCTTTGTTAGCATCTGCGCCAAACCTTCACTTGTTTTTAGTGCAACATTGCCAGCAAAACCATCACATACAATGACATCGACTTCACCACTGAAAATATCATCTCCTTCTACATAACCGATGAAGTTGATGGGACTATTCTGGAATAACTTATATGCTGATTTGACCGTCACGTTTCCTTTGACCTCCTCACTTCCGATATTGAGCAGCCCCACTGTGGGGTTAGGGTTATTCTCAAGTGTCCGAACTAAACTTGCACCCATCATCCCGAATTGTAGAAGGTGCTCTGGCAAACTTTCTACATTGGCACCAAGATCCAGTATATGTACGTGGCCGTTTGCCCGTGGAAGTGCACTGACAATAGCAGGCCGATCTATTCCAGGCAGTGTCTTTAGCACGAACCGAGCCGTGGCCATGAGAGCACCTGTGTTGCCTGCGCTGACACACGCATCAGCCTTTCCAGCTTTTACGAGATCAATCGATAGTCGTAGAGAAGAATTCTTTTTGTTCTTAAGCGCGGAGACGGCAGACTCGTCCATTTCAACGACTTCAGTCGATTTAACAATCTCCAGTCTCGGATGTGACTTCTTGGGACCCAATGCATTCTCAATTGAGTCGACGGCACCCACCAGTTTGATCGAAAGATCTGGGTTAGCTTGCACCATCGACCAGGCCGCTGGCACAGTAACAGGTATGCCGTAATCGCCCCCCATCGCATCGACGGCGAGAGTAGTATTCACTTCAGTAACTATTCCGCATTTCTGCCTAAAATTCGCACGAATCGCACGGATCGAGTGTAGCGATTTAAATGCTACTCAGTTTCGCCCCGGTCGCTGACGATCTTTCGCCCTCGGTAATAGCCGTCCGCTGTCACGTGATGTCTCCGATGCAGTTCCCCGGAAACTGGGTCAGTTGACAAGGTCGAACCGGTCAGCGCGTCATGTGATCGACGCATATTTCTTTTCGATGGGGTTTTCCTGTTTTTCTGAACAGCCATAAGTGATCTCTTGGTCTAGAATTTAACGCTTGGAGAGCCCAGAATATACATCAAGTCACTCTGGGTTGATTGGTAGGTGAACGAAGCCCGAATTTTATTCTTTGCTGCTTAAAGTGTCAAAAAACTCAAAACATCAGGAACTCGTTCTTGCGTCTTCTTCCCGATATCGACGCGCGCTTCTGGACAAGCTATTGATACCTTTTCGGACTGTGCCGCCTGATATTGATGAATCACGAAAACACGATGAAGACGCAACTACGCTTGTTGAGCGGCTAGCGAGTGAGAAAGCCCAGGTTGTGGGCCAACATGAGGCAAGCGCTTTGATAATCGGGTCTGATCAGGTGGCCGTATACGCCGGTCAGATTGTTGGAAAACCGATCGACCGAGAAGATGCGATCTCGCAGCTTGAGCTTATTTCTGGAGGAAAAGCAAAACTTTTAACCAGCGTCGCAGTGCTGAATACACTCACTAGGCAGACTCAGACTCAGACAGTGTCGACATTGATCCAGTTTAAATCGCTGAGTCGCCCAGGAATCGAATTCTATCTCGATACAGATAAGCCTTACGACTGCTGCGGCAGCGTCCGTGTCGAAGGACTGGGTATTACATTATTGAAAAGTATTCATTCCAGCGATCCTACTGCAGTGATGGGACTGCCTATGATTGCGCTGGTATCGATGCTCGAAAAAGAAGGCATAGACCCTTTGATGGTCAAGTCACCAACTAGGAAGAGTGGTTTTGAGCCCCCGAACTGACCTCTAACGAGCTTCCTATCAAACGATAGGTCTCGTCCTCCAGATAGATACATCCATCAGACTCGGTAATGCTTAAAGCTTGCAACGGCCTGCCTCTGCAGGCGCCACCGGCGCACGCGCCCGTTTTGGGATCATAGAGTGCGCCGTGCGTCGCGCAGACAAGATACTGACCATCCGCGTCGAAGAATTCGCCCAGACTCCAGTCCAGCTCCAACGCCATATGTGCACATTGATTGATAAAACTCGCTACCCCTTCGGTAGATCGAACCACAAAAGCCGTGTAAGTTCTTCTCCGGTCTGTGACCTCGAAGCGAAACCCCCTGCCCCCCACTGTTAAAGAATCGGATCGACACAGCAGTTTGGCATTGATTGTGACTTTCGGTGTCATTAGCGATTTCTTAGCTCGTAACACGATAGCGTCCGGAAAGAAGTCGGCCTGAGGGTAGTCGACAATCCATTTCTATATGTTGGGCCCTACCGCCATGAGTTGTTCAAAGTCATCTGGAAGCGGGGCTTCCACTCTTAGCAAAGCATCGGTATCAGGATGTTGAAGTTCAATCCGAGTCGCATGCAGCAGTTGTCTCTTTATCCCCATCCGCGCTAGTTTTCTGTTGTCCGAAACGTTGCCATATTTGCGATCGGCCGCAACAGGAAACCCAGCTGATGCAGCATGGACTCGTATCTGGTGCATTCGCCCTGTCATTAGTTTTACCTCGACCAAGGTATATCCATTTGTACATCTAAGAGGCTGAAAAATAGTCCGAGCAGGGCTCCCGCTCGAGGATACGATGACTCGATTAACCAGGTTACCTCGAGTCTTCTTTATAGGCGCATTTACTTCGTGAACATCAGCTTGCCATTCGCCAACCACAATAATATGGTAGGTTTTGTGAAAAAATCCCGATTCCTCCTGTCTGCGCAGGCTGGCATGTAGAGACCTAAGGCAATCCGGTGTTTTACCAAGAATCAGACAACCCGATGTATCTTTATCCAATCGATGGGCTAACTCAAGAAAACTGTTGGCATAACGCTCTGCTCTTAGTAGTTCGATAACACCACCAGCCAGCCCAGTGCCCCCATGCACTGCTGTTCCAGAGGGTTTGTTCACTACCAATATCGATTGATCTTCATAGAGTGTTTGGATCATTTCGACCTTTGACAAATCCAACACCGCAACAGATTCGCGATTCGCCGTTCTAATTGGGGGAATTCGCACCTTATCCATAAGTCGGAGTCGATAGTCCGGTTTAACTCTCCCCCCATTGACCCGCACCTGGCCATCTCTGATGATTCTATAGATGTGACTCTTCGGGACCCCCTTGAGTATTCTGCGCAAATAGTTGTCTAACCGCCGGGTTACAGACCTTTCGTCAACCTCCAAGATTGTCGGGCGACCAGCTTGAGGACCGCCTATTTCATCTGGATTAACCATGTTGTTGTTTGCCTGAAAAACGGTCAAATGCTATAATTGTTTGAGTTGTAGAGGAAAAATACCGTGTAAGCGCATGTGATAGCAAGCTTTGTAAGCGCCCGGTTTGAGAGATTTTCGGCACTGTGAAAATTATGATTGGTCCAAAGTGGTCCACCCAGAGTGCCCGGAGAACGCAGTCAGCCGCCAGGTAATCCCTGGCAAATAGCTGGCTTACTGAGAATAGGCAGTTCGGTAAATAACACACTGGCAGAGCGTCAGGGGTATATGCCAAGACATCGCGTCAAGACTGCTTACCGTTTAACCAATGCATAACAGGAATTGTAGTACAGCAACCACGGCAACTGTGACCTGCCAATCTGGCGAGTCGTTTTGCACAGTTTGCACCTGAAGCATTCTTCAATCAGTTATCTCTCACATCACCGGCCTTGCGGTTTACGAGGGGCTTGTTGTCGCGTAGTTCGGCTTACCACTGGTACGGCCAAATAACTGTTGCCGTGCTGCACCCGAGAGGTGCAAGTCACGCGACTTAGCGACTTAAAGCTGAGAGAAAATAATGAAAAGAATGCTATTTAATGCAACCCACCCAGAAGAACTCCGGGTAGCGATTGTCGATGGTCAGAAATTACTTGATCTAGATATCGAATCCGCAATACGTGCACAGCGCAAGGGAAATATCTATAAGGGTATCATCACTCGCGTAGAGCCCAGCCTAGAAGCTGCTTTTGTAGATTACGGTGCAGAGAGACAAGGGTTTTTGCCTCTGAAGGAAATCTCCCGATCGCACTTCAAAAGCTATTCTTCGGCAACCCCAATGGCACAAGTAAAGATTCAAGAGGTTGTGTCTGTCGGCCAAGAATTCCTGGTTCAAGTGGAAAAAGACGAACGCGGGACGAAAGGCGCCGCTTTGACAACTTTTATTAGTTTGGCTGGTCGTTATCTCGTGCTCATGCCAAACAATCCTAAAGGCGGTGGTATTTCACGACAAATCGAAGGTGAAGAACGCTCAGAACTCAGAGAAGCAATGGCGCAGCTGACTGCCCCAACCGCCCACTCGTTGATAGCTAGAACAGTCGGCATAGGGAAGTCAGTAGAGGAACTTCAATGGGATCTTGATTTTCTTCTTCAGCTGTGGGGTGCGATTGAATCCGCTGCCGCTGACAAGTCAGCCCCCTTCCTGGTCTATCAAGAAAGCAACTTGATCGTCCGAGCGATACGAGATTATCTTCGAAGCGATATCCAGGAAATTGTCATCGATCAGCAAGAAGTTTTCGATCGTGCCAGTCGATTTATGCAACAGGTCATGCCTCACAACATTATTCGCCTAAAACACTACCAAGACACCGTTCCTCTATTTTCGAGGTTTCAAATAGAGCACCAGATCGAGAGTGCCTATTCACGAAAAGTGACCCTGACTTCGGGTGGCTCGTTAGTTATTGACCACACTGAGGCATTGGTGAGCATCGACGTTAATTCCGCACGCGCGACAAAAGGTTCAGATATTGAGGAGACAGCACTACAGACTAATCTTGAAGCTGTTGACGAACTTGCACGCCAATTAAGAATACGTGATCTTGGAGGATTGATCGTCATCGACCTGATAGACATGACGTCGTCTCAGAACAAAAAAATGGTAGAAGCAAGATTGCATGATGCGGTTAAGAACGATCGCGCGCGAATTCAGTTAGGACATATTTCGCGATTCGGTTTGCTCGAAATGTCAAGACAGCGCCTCAGATCTTCCATTAGCGAATCAAATTATGAATCCTGTGTGTTGTGCAAAGGTACTGGGCAAATTCGAAATGTAACTTCGTCCGCATTGAGTCTGCTTCGCATACTTGAGGAAGAAGCGCTGAAGGAAAATACAGAAGCAATCGTAGCGGAGTTGCCACTCGATACAGCTACCTTTCTGCTGAATGAAAAACGTCACGAAGTGAGCCAAATCGAAAATCGATTGGGTACTCGCGTCGTAATACTACCTTCAGCAAATCTCCAAGGGCCGCAGCTAAACATCAGGCGATTGCGCAGCGACGATATTGACGAAATGGGCTACCAGGCGAGTCACGAACTCAAATCAGATGACCCTTCCAGTGACTCTCTGGCGCAGTATCCACTGGAGAAAAAATCGCCGGAAGCGGCAGTTAAGTTGGAGCAACTCTCTACCGAACCACCCCCTGCTGCCTCAACGACCGGCCCTAAAGCTCCTGCGGCACCATCAACCATTGGTTTCTTTGCAAAGGTGCGCAATCTGTTCTCTAAAACGGCCGTAGTGGTAGAAGAAAAATCAGATAAGACCGAAAGACCGAAACGTCATACTCAAAATCGTCGACGCCATGGAGGGCAACATCGAGGGGGCTCAAACCGTCGCAGCCAGCCTAACCGCAATAACGCACAAAAAAACCAGAAAAGCACAGATTCGGGTAGTCCCAGAGAGGGACAAAACAGGCAAGCCCGAGGCAACGCACAGCCTAATCGCAATCGTAGGCCGCGTAATAGTCGAAAAACAACTGACCAAAGAAACCGTCAACCCGCCAGCCAAAATACTTCTTCACGTACTGCGACAAGTCAAAAGCCAAGTACTGCTACCGACCAAAAGCGCCCGACTGAGCAGGCAAGCCAAACGGGCACTGAGGGCTAAGGCTACGCGGCGGTCTAAATTCTCATTTCTTAGATTCGCTGATGTTAGGCGATAGCCTTCATACGTACTGTCTGGGGGTTCAGATCAAGGACTTCTAGACGTTTGGAGATGTCCATTCCGACAAGAATTTTTTCAAATGAGGCCGTCCGTCCTGAGCCAAACTAGATCGGACTCTGTTCATTTCTAGTGCATAGCTGTCGTCGGTCATGCGACCTCGGATGTATTGGAAACGAAGATATATTAAATAAGTATTGAGTACATCGGTCTCGCAATAATTGCGAATCTCGCCGATTTGGCCAGTGCTGTAATGGTGCCATACATCAGCCCCACTCACGCCCATTTTCCCGGGTAGGCCTAAAAGTTGCGAAATCTCGTCCAGCGGTGCAGTCCCTCTGGCCTGGAACCCAGACAGAACATCCATAAGATCAATATGACGCCAGTGATATCGATTCACATAGTTATTCCACCTGAACTCCCTGTCAGTATCGCCGGTTTCCCAGTAACGTTGTGAGACAACACAGTTATACAGCGCTCGATAATGTATAACGGGGAGATCAAATCCCGATCCATTCCAGGACACAAGGGTTGGGTCGTATCTATCTATGCCACTAAAAAATCGTTCTAAGAGCTCCTTTTCTGTCGAATCTTTGTCACCCAAGCTCCAGACCCGAAAATCGTCATCCTCCTTCAGGGCAACGCCTATCGCCACTATACGATGGTAGTGAAGAGCTAAAAAATCAGAACCGCCGGTTTTTTGCCGTCGACGGTGTGCCATTGCTCGAACGACATCTTGATCATCTATGCCGTCTAACTCAAGCGCAGTCCTTCCAGAAACTGCGTCTGGTACTGTTTCTATATCAAACACAAGAATTGGTGAGTTGAACATTGCTCGCCTTAGATAGGCTTAACTTCTATGGCAACTGAATTGTGACATTATCTTGCACGTCACATCGTCAATCTATGGACGACAAAACCAAATCCCTCAATCCCTCACCTCCTTTTGGAATGGTTATCGGTTCTGGTGATTGATCGATTGCGATGTCCGGATCTTTCAGCCCATGCCCGGTCAAAGTGCAGACCACAACTGAATCATCTTGAATGTTTCCTTTTTCCATCTCGTCGCAGAACCCTGCTATTGCAACGGCTGACGCCGGTTCACAAAAAATGCCACAACGATCCGCCAACATTTTTTGGGCTAAGAGAATCTGTTCGTCATCGGAACCTCTAAACCAGCCATTTGATTCGATCACAGCGGTATTAGCTAGATTCCATGACTGTGGATTGCCGATACGGATGGCAGTGGCGATCGTTTCCGGTTCTTCAATGGGAGCACCAACCAGAAATGGTGCGGCCCCGGCGGCCTGACACCCAACCATTCTTGGTTTGGCGTCCGTGATTCCTGCATCAACATATTCAACATAGCCCATCCAGTATGCGCTGATATTCCCGGCATTACCGACCGGGAGGAAATGATAATCGGGCGCGGAACCAAGTTCATCCACCACCTCAAAAGCGGCTGTTTTCTGACCCTGTAGCCGGAAAGGATTGACGGAATTGACCAAGGTAACTTCTGCCTCCTCTGGTATTCGTTTGACGATCTCCATCGCATCGTCAAAATTCCCTCCAATCTGAACAACTTTAGCACCGTGCATCATCGCTTGGGCAAGTTTACCAAGTGCAATCTTACCCGCGGGTATAACTACAAAAGCTTGAACGCCAGCGCGAGCTGCATATGCTGCCGCGGAAGCAGAGGTATTACCGGTCGACGCGCAGATAACGGCCTTACTGCCGCTGTGTGATGCCATTGACAAAGCAACTGTCATCCCCCGGTCTTTAAAGGAACCAGTGGGATTAAGACCCTCGCATTTGGCATACACATGAATATTTCGTTTTCGATCTGACACAGCTGGCAGATGAACCAACGGGGTATCGCCCTCGTTGATGTGTATCGCTTCAGCATCAGGAGGTATCGGCAGCTTATCTCGATAGGCAGCAATAATACCGCCATTGAATTTTCGGACGGTCAACTCGTCTGTACCTCGTCATCCATGGTCTCAATTCGAATTCGAACAACCCTTTCTTTGATCGTTTTCAATCTCTCCAGTTCCGGAATGGCATGTAGCATCTGGGATTCGATCGTTCTGTGTGTGAGGATGACAATAGATACCGGTTCATCTCCAGTACTCGTTCCCTTCTGCCTTATAGAATCAATACTAATACTGTGTTCGCCGAGGATCCTGGCGATATCTGCCAAAACTCCCGGTCTGTCTAACGCTAGCAAGCGAAGATAATAAGCAGTTTCAATATCGCCAATCGAACCACACATATTTTGGGAAAGCTGTCCCGGTTGAAATGCCAAGTGAGGCACCCTATTCTCTCGATCTGTAGTTAGCGTTCTAACGACGTCAACAATATCTGCGACTACAGATGAAGCGGTTGGTTTGGCCCCCGCACCAGCACCATAATGCAGCGTTGGACCGACAGCATCGCCATGAACAAGAATTGCATTCATTACGCCATCAACGTTCGCCAGCAGATGATCCGCCGGTATTAGACAGGGGTGGACTCTGAGTTCTATTTTTCCTTTGTGCCGCTTTGCTATTCCAAGATGTTTGATGCTATATCCAAATTCCTTAGCATATGCTATGTCCTGTTGGTGTATTTCGGTTATCCCTTCTACAAAAACCGCGTCAAAGTCTAATGGGATGCCGAAGGCAATAGACGACAATATAGTCAACTTATGGGCTGCGTCGATCCCTTCGATATCAAAAGCAGGATCCGATTCAGCATATCCAAGTCGCTGAGCCTCTGCCAGTACCTTACTGAAGGAGCTCGCTTTCTTGTGCATTTCTGAGAGTATGAAGTTTGTCGTCCCATTTACAATTCCGATGACTCGTTCAATTCGATTGCCAGTGAGTCCTTCGCGCAGAACCTTGATGATGGAAATCCCTCCTGCAACCGCGGCTTCGAATGCGACAACCAGGCCCTTGTTCATAGCTACCTCAAAAATATCATTGCCATGAATGGCAATAAGGGCTTTGTTGGCCGTAACTATATGTTTGCCATGTTTCAGGGCCCTAAGAGCAACTTCTCTGGCGGTTGATTCACCGCCCATTAACTCAACGATAAGATCGATGTGTGGGTCATCGGTTACTTCGAACGGGTCATCAGTCAGTTTGAAATCACTGATATTGCAGGCTCGTTGTTTAGTAGTATCATTAACCGCTACTGCCCTGATATTGATCTGACGACCTGCTCTACGAGTGATTTCTTCTGCATTTTTGTCGAGTAAATTGACCGTTCCTGCGCCAACTGTACCTAGACCAATAATGCCGATTTGTACAGGTTTCATATCATTAACGTCATGCACCCAAGGGCTGGCTAACGGATATAGCAACGAAGCTATCCGCCCTTAGTTTAGATGGATTATTCACCTATTTTATCGTATGTTGGCAACGACAACGTAGTTGGTGTCGATAATGTTCAACAAAACACCAGGCCTTCCCAACCAACAATAAGCTATCCCCTGAGCTAGATAACGTGGCCACCATAAATGTGATTCTTGAATTTTTACCCTTGCGGGTAATGGTAGGATCACAATCATTTGACGACAGTTTCATCGTAACGCCAGACACTGTTATATCGCCTTGGTTAAGAAAGAACAGAGGAACGCTCAGTAATTCTGATCTTTTTCCACTACTCGCGCTTGACGTTGATATTCTGCTGGTGGGTACTGGTCCAACCCAGGAAATTCCAGGTCCTTCTGTCTACAGAGCTTTTGTAGACAAAGGAATGTCTATCGAGTTTATGGATTCGGCGGCAGCGTGTAGAACCTATAACATACTTGTTGGCGAACAACGGCGAGTCGGAGCAGGTATCACACTACCGATTGGATAGCAGACAGCGCCACAATCTTATTGTCTGGCGGGTAGGTACATTAATGGATCCACTGGTTTTCCATCTAGACGGATCTCGAAATGCAGCCTGACCGTTTCTGCGCCAGTACTACCCATGTGAGCGATCACCTGTTCCGCCCGCACCGAATCCCCTTCATCGACCACTAACAGATTGTTATGAGCATAAGCACTGAGAAAATGTTCGTCGTGCTTGAGAATCAACAGAAGCCCATAACCCCTTAAACCGGAACCAGCGTAGACAACCTTCCCAGCCGCTGCTGCCACCACTGGGCTACCCTCCCCTCCTAGTATGTCTATGCCGTTGTTACCTTCTGTCGGGGAAAACTCGCTGAGAACCCGACCAGCACTCGGCCATGACCATACCTGCCTCTGGCTTGCGCTAGCGCTAGACGAATGCTGTTTAATCGAATTGCCTGAGTCTTTCTGATCTTTCTCGGCAAGCGGTTGTGCACGTAGTTCAGTGTTCGCCAATGCTTTGACGACCGTCCGTGACCACTTTCCGCTGGAGTGCTCCGATGCCTTGGCAGGACCTAACCGAATTTTCTGCCCCGGAGCCACATGGTATGGCGGACTTAATCTGTTCCAAAGCGCGACTTCACGATAATCCAGCCCGAATTCCCAAGCAATGGTATACAGTGAATCGCCCTGCTTCACTATACGTGCTGGATATCTTGATTTTTTCGGTGTCAGGTCGCTGACTGGAATCACTGGATTGCCACCACAACCGTTCAGTAATAAGGTTATTGACAGAGCAGCGGCTAGCTTGGTCAGTTTCATGGTTTGATCAGTGCAGCAGGATAAATAGAGCGACCAACAGAGCGATGACGGCCCACCCTAAAACATCGACATAGCGCCGGATAGCATTGACTAGATCCTCGTCGTTGGCAAAAAATGTCCCTGCAAAATAGATAAACCCCGCAACGAGAAAGAACCGAGCACCTCTACCGATAATGGAAGCCAAAACGAACGCCACCAACGACATTCCCATCATGCCGGCACTAATCGTAAAGATTTTATAGGGTACGGGTGTAAAGCCCGCCACAAGAATTATCCAGATACCATAGTCTTCAAACCACTGTTGTGCTAATGCCAGGGTCGCTTGCGCGCCATATATTGTGACCAGCCATTCTCCGAACCCACCCAAGAAATACCCGAAAATACCACCTGCGACCGACGCGATTGTAGTCAGGCCCGCCAGGCGCCATGCACGTTTTCGATTTCCAAGTACCATAGGAGCCAGCATGACATCAGGAGGAACAGGAAAGAAAGAAGATTCAGCAAAGGACACAATAGCCAGATATGTTGGTGCGCGGCGATGTCGAGACAACCTGACGACCGAATCGTACAGTCCCTTAAACATATCAAGCTCGGATCTAACTCTTAAGCTTCAAGTTTAGTGCCCAGTCAGTTAAATGCTCGCACTGACTGTGATCCGTACTATCTATACGCAACGGTGTTATGGAGACGTAGCCTTCGTTTACCGCTGAAAAATCAGTTCCGGGTCCGCTATCGACAGCACTGCCTATCGTTCCGATACGGTACTGTCTGTAGTCGTCACTAGCATTAAGCCTGATTACAGGGTGAGATCGCGCTCGATAGCCCAGTCGGGTAATTTTATATCCATGAAGATCCTCTAGAGGTCTATCTGGTACGTTAACATTCAAAATCGTCCGAGAAGGCAAAGGATTGACTTTGAGTTCGGAAACTATTGCTGAGGCAACCTGCCCCGCTGTCCAATAGTGTTTAGGCTCACTACCAACCAGCGAAACTGCCACCCCGGGATAGGCTAACCGACGTCCCTCCAGGGCCGCCCCTACGGTTCCCGAATAAAGCACATCATCACCCAGATTAGATCCAGAGTTGATTCCAGAAATCACCATATCCGGTTCATTGTCGAGTAGCCCGTTTAGTCCGATATGAACGCAATCAACCGGAGTTCCGTCGACAGCAAAGCATCGTTCCCCAGTTGCCTTGACAGTAAGTACCTTACTCAGCGTCAAAGAACCACTAGCGCCGCTTTTATTCTCATCAGGAGCAACAACTGTAATCTCACCATGCTCTTTTGTGCTCTCAAGAAGGGCCTTGAGACCTGGGGCCTGATACCCATCGTCATTGCTCAGTAATATATGCATTTATGTGTGTTTTATCTGGTTTAAGGCTAACTGACCCTAGAACAAAATCATAGGCCAAGGGTGTATTATCTCAACTTCCGCTATTCCTGTGAATAACGCCAATCGACACGCTCGAGAGTCATAACGAATCTCAAATATCATTCCTCAGTCAAATGAAATCATTCGAGAATCCCGATCATTATTCCGAGATACGGCGACTGACATTGATTGGTGGCATGCTTGATTTGTTTCTTGGATTTGTCAAGGTGTTGGTTGGATATATCGGTAACTCACAGGCACTAATCGCAGATGGCATACATTCTTTATCAGACCTGATAACCGATGTCCTGGTTCTTGTCGCAACAAAGCACAGTGCTCAAGCAGCCGACGAGGGACACCCGTACGGTCACGACCGGATCCAGACTCTGGCCAGCCTGGCATTGGCCGGTTCGTTAGGCATCATAGCCGCGGTTATTGCCTGGGATGCTGTTACCAGGATTTTGTCTCCAGAATCACTGCTGCAGCCGGGATTTTGGCCATTGGCGGTAGCCGCTATCTCCGTTGTCTCAAAAGAGGGATATTTTCAGTACATTGTACGGCATCCCACCGCCGCTACCTCGCGCATGTTGTATGCGAACGCCTGGCACAGTCGATCAGATGCATTATCTTCACTCGCAGTTATTGTAGGAGTTGGTGGGGTACTGGCTGGATTTGCCTGGGCAGACGCATTTGCTGCGATTGTGGTCGCTGGTCTGCTACTTGTCGTGGCTTACAGAATCGGTCGGGAAGGTGCTGAGGAACTCATAGATTCAGCAGCCTCTCCGGTTCTGAACGCCAATATGCAAAAGACCATCCTTTCAATAGAAGGTGTAAGAGATACACATGAACTGAGGACCCGTCGCATGGCTGACAAAGTGCTAGCCGATGTGCATATCCGAGTGGATCCCCTGATCAGTGTTTCTGAAGGCCACCGGATCGGTGATGAGGTGATGGATACCCTAAAGACACGGTTCCCGGAGGTTGGGGATGTAATCATACATATTGACCCAGAAGACGACATTGCGAACGACGTTTTCTCTAAGCTACCTATGCGATCTGTAATCGAGGCAGAAATCAATACTAGCCTTCAGAATTTGGAAAACAAATTCGATACCCCATTTATCCTACAGCCGAAAAACATAGTCGTACACTATCTTGATGAAGGGTGTCAGGTTGAAATCTGGATGAACATGCCTGATGAGGCAACCGCCAGTGACTGCAGTCTTGTTTCACTGAAAATAGGGGAGGAACTTGTGCGTATCGATAATATCGTCAGTACCAACGTTTTATTTTCCTCAAATTAGTTGGCGTCGAGCTAAAACCGAACCCATAAGAGAGGCGGATTACCACATTGCAGTACCGAGCAGTCACAGATCTAGCAAGGTCGGGCCTTGTCCTAGTCGCTCAATCGTGACCTCGTGAATTCTTCGCCTAGAGGCACTTTTTACCAACACCTCAAAATTATCTAAGGCAAAGGTTTCGCCTGTTATGGGTATTCGCTCTGTATGGTCAAGAATCCATCGGTTTATCGTATCCGTGGATTTGCCGGGAAGTTCCATATCAAAATACTCTTCAATGAGCCTGACTTCTGCCGTGCCATCCACGCTTATTTTGTTCAGTCCTAACTCAACAAACTCAACAGGCTTTTGGTCACTTTCATCATAAATCTCACCAACGAGTTCTTCTAGAAGGTCCTCAAAAGTAACGACACCTTCCATGGTGCCATGTTCATCAACAACGATAGCCATGTGTTGCTGTTCCTTTCTAAACCCGCTGATAGTATCGGTTACAGGCTGAGTATCGGGAACGAACCTTGCTTCTCGACCGATTTCACCCACCGGAACCTGTGTTTGTTTATTGATTACTGCAACCATAAGGTCCCTCATATAGAGGATCTTCTGTATCTCATCTGGATCTTCAGCGAATAGCGGAATTCGACTGTAGGGAGTTTCCTTGAGGTCTTCTAGCGCCTGGAATACTGGTCTGCGACCATCATAAGTAAAAACCTTATGTCGCGGTGTCATTACATCTGCAACGGTGAGGTCAGTTAAAGCAAAAGCCCTCTCGATCAAGACTCTTTCACCTCGCTCAATTGTTCCCTCTTCTTCTCCATAGCCAATGATGCTGATAAGTTCTGATTCAGTTACCGTAGGATCCTCTTCACTCGAAATGGCAGCTTTCCCCGCAACATCCGCTATGACTTCAAATAAGCTAATCAAGGGATAAATGGTGCGTTGAAACCAGAGCACTATAGGAGAAACGACCAGTGAAATCCTCTCCGAATAACGTGTCGCGAGACTCTTCGGCGTAACCTCTCCAAATATCAGGACCAGCACGGTAAGCACACCCACTGCGATTCCAGGCCCAATACTCCCAAGGATTCGGGTAGCGATCACTGTTGCTATCGCGGATGCAGCTATGTTCACCAGGTTATTACCAATCAAGATGGCGATGAGCATCTTTTGGGGCTTACTCTTTAATATGAATAACGACCTGGCGCCTCGCCTTCGCTCTTTCAGTAGTGCTTTTGCTCTTCCTTTGGATAAGGCGATAAGAGCTGTTTCCGATGCGGAAAAAAAAGCTGAACAAAATAACAGAAGTACCAAACATATGCCGCCTAACATAATACTTGACCTAAGACGCTACCGCGATTTGCCAAAGACGGAGGTTCAGATTCTTCGTTTGCCAACTGTGATTCTTTCATTACGGGCCAAACAACAGGGGATGACTGGTAGCGCACCTAGCGTGTTCGATAAGTAAAGACTGTACCATTACTGTAGTTTTGATGCTAAGTATTCAGTATAGCCCACGCGTGGGCCGCCCTTCTTGCCAACAACTCACGACCGCACGAACTCGGAAATACGATTGCGTTAGGTTCTACAGTTTCACTCCAACGGAATCATCCAACTGTGACGATCCTCGAGTTCACCGTGCTGAATACCGAGGATCCTATCGTATAGCTTCGGACACAGATTTCCGGATTGCTCATCAGGAAAACACAGTTCGTCCTCTTGATGGCGAATTCGTCCAATAGGAACCACGACCGAAGCTGTACCGGCTCCAAAAGCCTCATAGAGTTCACCTTCAGTTTGGGCTTGAAATAACTCATCCATAGACAGGCGACGTTCAGTAGCTCTGATACCCATATCGCCGAGTAGAGTCAAAACGCTCTCACGCGTTACACCAGGCAGTATCGTTCCACTCAGATCTGGAGTAACCACCGAATCACCCAGCCGAAAAAACATATTCATCTGTCCGGCCTCTTCCACATATCTGTGCTCTTGTCCATCAAGCCACAAGATCTGGTCAAAACCATCCTCGACACTGTCATTCATCGGCCTTAGTGTCACCGAATAGTTACTTGCAGTTTTCGCGTAACCCGTTCCACCATGGGGTGCTCTGGTGTAGCGTTCTTCTGCTTTGAGATATAGCGGCGACTTTACCTGTGCAAAGTACTCACATACCGGTGACGTGAAGATCAGTAATCGGTACTGCGATGCTGGTCGCACAGCCAGATGGGGTTCGGTTGCCATAAGTACGGGCCTCACATATAACGCCTCACCCCTTTTGGATGGAGCCCAGTCTTGATCAAGCATCACGAGTTGTTTGATTGATTCTATGACGAGAGATTCATCTGGTGCAGGTATACACAATCTAGCGCATGAAGCTGTTAAGCGTGCAGCATTTCGGTCAACCCTGAAAAGTCTTATCTTGTGATCAACGGTGCCTCGGAATGCCTTTAATCCTTCAAAAACTGTTTGGCCATAATGCAGTGCTAACGCAGCCGGACTCATTTCAATGGGAGCGAATGGAACAATCGAAGGTTCTCCCCACGTGCCATCCGAAAATTCACAGGTAACCATATGATCTGAAAAATAGTCGCCAAACCCCAGATTTGTATAATCGACTTCTGCCAGACGACTATTCTTCACAGACTTGATTTTCATTGTTTCTCCAGACTCAATCGGCATCCTGTCTGATTCTGTGATCGTTAATTAGATATTTTTGACCAGATCATGGCAGTCAGGTTCTCTACGTCTGCTCCTGACAGTGCGCCGCCTTTATTGAATAACAAATTCCCATTGGGGCCAAACACCAGCACATTATAACTATCATCAAGCAGTCCCCACTGCTCAACCAGTACTTTACTCGTGTCTGTAACATAAGTCGTACGGGGATATTTCTTTTGCTTCCCCTTAAGGATCTTTCTGATTAGGAATTTCGGTTTCCATGTCGCCGCCAAATTAGTGATCGCTATGGATCGTATTTTTTCCGACGGATACTGTTCTTTAGCCAACGCTTCTTCAACATGTTCGTTAACCTTGACTTTGTCGGGATCAACATACATCAATATATGTACTACCCCTTCCAGTTCAGAACTATCCCAACTGGTACCGTCGAGCCTGCCCCCGGCTTCGCCTGCCAACTGGGCCAGAGGCGGCACCTGATTTAATTCCAGATCGGCATTGACTGAACTGCTGACAACGAACAGTACGATCATGGTCGAGAATATCAACTTATGTTTGTGTATCATCAATCCTGAAAAAGAGGCTGCAAAACCTAATGTCTAATCGATTGCGACGAATGGTCATGACAGGCCATTACTATCCGGAAGAATCCGAAATGACCCTAATGCGCAGAATTCCTTGACCTGACCAACTATTTCTTGACTGAGAACAGAAAATTCACTTTCTAGCAATTTATCAGATTCCACATAGTGTTGTAGTGCTGACGCTAGGCTATCTGAGAGTGAATAGGCGTCGACTTCAGTCGTCTTTTGAAAACTAGGGTGGTCGTATCCACCCGCCCAACCACTGTTTTCAAAGCTCTTTAGCTCCTCTAGTCCGAGGCCGGGATCAATGGTCCCACAGGGTTCCCAGCCATGTTGACTAGCGAGCGCCCTCAAATCACTCCACTGATTATTTGTGATTGCTATAAACCGGCCGCGGTGAGATCGAGACATACTCTTAAGTATCACAATCGATGTCTTCAGGAAGAGCGTTGTTGTTAATAAAAATCTCTCATCAACTCGCACCGTCTGTTGCCGATCTTCGAGAAATGGTCGGGGCGAGAGGATTCGAACCTCCGACCACCGCAACCCCATTGCGGTGCGCTACCAGACTGCGCTACGCCCCGTACAATATCTCCGACCAAACTACGATCGCAGGAGCTCCGAAATATCTGTAAGTTCCTCTATTACCTGACCGTAGGGATTTTTGTTTAGCCCTTTACTGCTCTTTTGTTTTTCTTCTCGAAGCCGATTACCAGCACCACTGATCGTATAGCCCTCAATATAGAGCAGACGACGGATTGTTCTGATCAACTCGACTTCATGGCGTTGGTAATAGCGGCGATTGCCTCGACGTTTTACAGGCTGCAATTGAGGAAACTCTTGTTCCCAGTACCTTAGAACATGAGGTTTCACAGAACAAAGTTCGCTTACCTCACCAATAGTAAAGTATCTCTTAGCCGGGATCGGTGGGAGTTCCTCTGACGAGGGATCGAGCATCGTCATAGTTGGTTCGTCTCAGGCTTTCCATCCAATGCGGATACATTGTTTTTGGCTATCCGATCCTTGACTTTCTGACTTGCTTTGTAGGTAACCACTCGCCTTGGTGTTACAGGCACCTCTTCACCAGTCTTGGGATTTCGTCCTGGGCGACTCTTTTTGTCTCGAACGCTAAAACCACCGAATCCTGAAAGCTTTACTGATTCACCACTCTCTAATGATTCTCGAATTTTTTCGAAAAATAATTCGACAAATTCTTTAGCTTCCCGCTTGTTCAAGCCAAGTTGCTCAAACAACGTATTTGCGAGATCTGCCTTGGTGACAGTCATCGATCTTCCCTTCCTCTGGCGGTCTATTTATTTCTGAGCTTCGAGCCCAGCTTTTTCTTTAGGCTGTCGAGAATCTCCTCCATAACCTTCTCGATATCCTGTTCCGTAAGATTGCGTGAAGTTCCTTTCAACGTCAACCCATAAGACAAAGATTTTTTGTCTTTTTCTATCTCAGCGCCCTGATATACATCAAACAGCTCGATTGAGTTCAATATGGTTCCACCGGATTCCAGGATAACCTCTCTGACGTCGTCCGCTGGTATAGCTATATCCACTGTTATTGAGAGATCTCGTTTCACAGAAGGAAACTTCGGCGTGGGGCTATAGGCAGGTAGATCGCGAACCGCTATGCATTGGGTATCTAATTCAAAAATAAATACTGTTTGTTCTAGGTCAAATGCTTTCATAATCTCTGGGTGCAGCTGTCCGAGCCAGCCGACGACTTGGCTACCATGGGTTATCCTCGCGCTCTGACCAGGATGAAGTGCGGGATGAAGAGCAGGCTTAAATTCTGTTTTTACGGCCTTAGCCGCTAGTCTGAACATTCCTTCAACGTCACCTTTAACATCATAAAAGTCTATCGCTCGAACATGGCTGTCCCATCCCCTGCGACAAGCATCACCGGTTACGACCCCAGCAATTCTCTTGATTTCAGATCGATTATTGATATTGCCATGAAATACATTACCGGCTTCAAACAGTCGGATCCGTCGCCATTGTCGACGATAGTTAACAGCCAGCGCCTGCAGCAACCCCGGCCAGAGACTTGTGCGCATGACCGACATGTTTGACGCGATCGGGTTCTCCAGTGTGATGCCTTGTGAGTCTGGATCGACTAGTTTTTGAATCAATGGATCTACAAAACTGTATGTCATTATCTCCTGATAATCGTTGTCAATAAGAAAATCAGTTAACCGGTCAGTGGTCAGGCTCGCCTCCCGGTCGGGCGTATAGGCGACGACACTCTTAGGGTCGCGGGTAGGTACATTGTCATAGCCATATACCCGAACCACCTCCTCCACCAGATCGTGCTCTTCTTCGATATCTGTTCTCCAACTCGGCGGGCGCACCTTCCAGCCTGATTTGAGAATCCTAACTTTCATCCCCAGAGATTCAAGAATGAGCTTGACTCGTTTGTCGGGTATCGTATGCCCCAACACCTTGATCAGACGCGATCTGCGTAATGTGATGGGTATCGGGGTAGTCATGTGGGATTCACTGGCTTCCTGAAACACTGGGCCTGGGTTACCCCCCACAAAAGCACTGATCAACTGAGTTGCTCGCTCTATGGCGGTCCGTTGATGGGCAGGATCAATCTTCCTTTCAAAGCGATATGAGGCTTCCGACTGTATCCCGTACTCTCGCGCCTTGCGAGCTATTGTGCCAGGCCGGAAATAGGCCGCCTCGAGCATGATGGATGTAGTCTGCCCGTCAATACCTGAACTCATGCCACCCATGATTCCCGCCATACCAATGCACTTGTCGACATCCGCAATCATCAATGTTTCAGGTGTTAGTCGAATGGATTTCCCATCAAGTAGATCTAGTGTTTCTCCCTTCCGGGAGCGTCTGACGACAATCTTTTCTTTGATTTCTTTCAAATCGAATGCATGCAACGGCTGGCCGAGTTCTAACATCACATAGTTGGTAATGTCGACAACGGTACTGATGCTTCGAAGACCGCACCGCCTTAGTCGTTCGCGCATCCAATCTGGTGTCTTGGATTGCGAGACGATACCGTCTATTACTCTTCCAACATATCGCGGCGCATCGTTTGGAGCTTGTATTTCTAATTGAACAATATGCTTACTTGTCGCCTTAACAGATTTCAGGGCAGGCCCGATAAGTTTCTCACCGGTTAGCGCATGCAACTCCCTCGCGATGCCTTGTACACTGAGACAGTCGCCACGATTCGGTGTAAGGTCGATATCAATTATGTGGTCATCGACCTGCAGATAATCGTTGAGTGTGTTGCCCGTCGGGGCTGTCGAATCAAGTATAAGAACACCAGCCGAATTATCTGCACTGTAATCCAGATTCAGATCATCTGCGGAACACAACATCCCTCGCGATTTCTGACCGTTAAAGTCAGCGACACGAATTGAATTCCCACCTGGCAGAGAACTGCCTGGCATCGCCGCGACCACCCGACACCCTACTTCAACATTGGACGCTCCACAAACTATATCGACGTTTCGGCGTTGGCCAACGTCAACCTGACATATCTTTAAATTGTTATTACCAGGCAGATGTGTCGTGGACACGATTTCAGCAACTCGGATCTTGTTTGAAAATCCTGGGACCTTAGAAATGGAAGCGACTTCAAGGCCTGCCGTAGTCAATAAATCAGAAAGATGTGGTAGATCCAAATCTACCTTTATCCATTCCCTCAACCAGTTGAGACTGATAATCATTGGATGTTCATGAGTAGCTATTAGCTGAATTGATTCAAAAACGACAGTTCGTTATCAAAAAATAGCCTAAGATCATCGACTCCATATCGAAGCATCGTGACCCGTTCTATGCCCATACCAAATGCGTAGCCCGTATATTTCTCGTTGTCGATACCAACTTGTCTAAACACTTCGGGATGAACCATGCCGCAGCCAAGTATTTCTAACCAGCCGGTATGCTGACATACCCTACAGCCAGTACTGGCACAAAAAACACACCCCATATCGACTTCCGCTGAAGGTTCGGTGAATGGAAAGTAAGATGGCCTGAATCTTACCGGCAAGTCCTGTTCAAAGAATTCACGAACAAAATGAATCAGGATCCCTTTTAGATCGGAGAAGGTTATATCCACATCAACTGCTAATCCTTCGACCTGGTTAAACATAGGAGTATGGGTAACATCAGAATCGCACCGGTACACCTTACCCGGGGCTATGACCCTAATCGGGAGTTCTTGATTTTCCATATATCGCACCTGGACAGGCGATGTATGAGTTCGGAGGACTACACCCGGAGATAGATAAAAGGTATCGTGCATGGCTCTAGCTGGGTGATCCTCGGGGATATTCAGCGCACCAAAGTTATGGAAATCGTCTTCGATTTCAGGGCCGTCCGCGACATCAAATCCGAGCCGTCGAAATATGGTTGTAATCCTGCGTACAGAACGACTTATTGGATGTAATGTGCCATGTTGTATAGCTCGACCAGGCAGTGATACATCAATGATGTCTCGATCTAACGCGTTGGATTGCGCTTGCTGCTCTAGAATCTCGGCCTTTCTGTCGATGGCTACTGCCAGCTTTTGTTTCGCAATATTTAGCGCTTGCCCATATGCTTTTCGTTCTTCAACTGGCAGGCTCCCGATCTGCTTAAGCTGGAGTGTCAGGTATCCCTTTCGACCGAGATGAGCAATCCGTATCGCTTCCAAGGCAGAGAGCGTCGTCGTGCCCGATACCGCTTCGATCACTTCAGTTATTTTGGCAGATAACTCATCGCCTGCGGATTTTTGACTCACTGTAGTCCCTTTCTACAAAAAAAAAGGAAAGGCCATAGACCTTTCCCATTGTCTACTTACGCATGCCATGGCACTGCCACGGGCTACGTTAAGCTACCAGTGCTGCCTTGGCTCGTTCCGCCAAAGACTCGAAACCTGCTTTGTCATTAACAGCCATGTCAGCAAGTACCTTTCGATCTATTTCAACCGCTGCCTTCGAAAGACCATTAATCATCTGACTGTAATTAATCCCGCTTAGTCGAGCTGCCGCATTGATTCTCACAATCCACAACGCTCGAAATTGACGCTTACGCTGTCTACGATCTCTGTACGCATACTGTCCAGCCTTCATCACGGCTTGTTTTGCGACTCGATAGACATTTTTGCGGGCACCACGATACCCTTTAGCATTCGCCAACACTTTGCGATGTCTGGCTCTTGCAGTTACCCCTCGTTTTACCCTCGGCATCGGTCCACTCCGTAATCTGATGTATTAACTGTAAGGAAGCATCCGCTTCAGTGCGGACTCATTTGAAGGATGAACGATTAACTGCGACCGTAATTGCCTTTTTCGCTTGGTCGACTTTTTTGTCAGGATGTGGTTCATATATGCCTGTGAACGCTTAAAACGACCACTTGCTGTCGTCTTGAAGCGCTTCGCAGCACCCCTATTCGTCTTCATCTTGGGCATCTTGATTGTCTCTCGAATGACTCTTAATTTACTTCTTAGGCGCTAGGACCATGACCATCTGTCGACCTTCCATTTTTGGCATTTGCTCGACCACTCCCAGTTCATCCAGATCGGCTTCGACTCGTTTTAGCATTTTCATGCCCAGTTCCTGGTGGGCCATTTCTCTGCCTCGGAACCGTAACGTCACCTTGACTTTATTTCCGGCATCCAGGAAGCGCACCAAATTTCGCACCTTTATGTCATAGTCGCCGATATCGGTCCCAGGCCGGAATTTGACCTCTTTAACGATTATCTGTTTTTGCTTTTTCTTCGATTCCTGCTTTTTCTTTGCCGTTGAATATAAAAATTTGCCGTAGTCCATCAACCGACAAACAGGTGGTTCTGCATAGGGCGAGATCTCAACAAGATCAAGTTGTTTCTCTTCTGCAATCTGGTGGGCTTCAGTAACTGAAACAATACCCAGTTGTTCCCCGCCTTCTCCGATTAGCCGGATTTCACCGGTTGTAATCTCGTCGTTGATGCGCTGCTGCTTTGCTGCTATGTCGCTGCTCCTTTACCTGGTTAGCTATTTACCGTATTGATGAAAGGCCTGGTAGCGCTGTTGCTACCTTGTCTAGTTCGATTGAACCTAGATCGGTCCCATCTTGGGTACGCACGGAAACACACTCCGCGTCTATTTCCTTGTCTCCAACAACCAGAATAAAAGGAATTCGGCGCAGAGTCGCATGACGAATTTTATAGCCGATCTTCTCGTTTCTCAAGTCACATTGCACTCTTAAGTCATGATTTTTTAGATGTTTTTGTACCGAGAGGGCATATTCACGCTGCCTGGGCCCAATGTTGCACACGATTAACTGGACTGGAGAAAGCCACGCAGGCAATTTTCCTTCAGTATCTTCAATCAAAATTCCAATAAAACGCTCGAGAGAACCCAGAATTGCCCTATGGATCATGACGGGCACCTTTTTCGTCCCATCTTCAGCAACGTACTCGGCTCCCAGTCGACTCGGCATCGAGAAGTCCAGTTGTATGGTCCCACATTGCCAACGTCTGCCTATAGAGTCACGGAGTACGAACTCGTGTTTAGGTCCGTAAAATGCACCCTCGCCTTCCTGCACTGTAAAGGGTATACCTTTTTCTTCGAGTGCAGCAGCCAACGCTTTCTCTGAGCGATCCCACAACAGGTCATCCCCCACTCGATTTTCAGGTCGAGTCGACAGGGCAACCTCAATTTCCTCAAACCCAAAATCGTTATACATACGGTAGGTCAGATCGATCAGTGTTGACACCTCACTGCCTATTTGCTCTTCTGTGCAGAAAACATGGGCATCATCCTGGGTAAAACGCCGACCACGCATCAGCCCATGCAGGGTACCTGAGGGCTCGTTTCTGTGGCAGATACCGAATTCGGATATTCTTAGTGGCAGGTCTCTATAGCTTTTAAGCCCTTGATTAAAGATCATGACATGACCGGGGCAGTTCATTGGTTTAATGGCGTAGTCCTGATCCTCGACATGCGTTGTAAACATGTTTTCCCTGAACTTTTCCCAGTGCCCTGAACGTTCCCACAATCGTCTATTGAGCACTTGCGGTGTGTTCACCTCCTGGTAGTCATATTCTTCGAGCAAGGTTCGAACATAGGTTTCTACCCGTTGATACAATGTCCATCCCTGTTCATGCCAGAAAGCCATACCCGGTGCTTCTTCTTGAAAATGAAAATAGTCCAGCTGTTTGCCCAACTTTCTATGGTCCCTTTTTTCAGCTTCGACCAAGCGGGTGAGATAAGCATCAAGCTGCTTCTTATCCGGCCACGCAGTACCATAAATTCGTTGCAGCATTTCTTTCGTTGAATCGCCCCGCCAATACGCGCCAGCCAGTTTTGTAAGCTTAAAAGCTTTTAGGTAACCGGTTGACGGAACGTGTGGTCCGCGACACAGGTCGGTGAACTCGCCTTGTGTGTACAGCGAAATCATCTCGTCTTCCGGTATAGCTCCGATGATTTCCGCCTTATAGTTCTCGCCGCTGGCCTTAAATAGTGCAACCGCTTCATCGCGCGCCATCGTTGAACGACTGACCGGCAGTTCCGAACTTGCCAGCTCGTACATTTTCTTTTCTATCTTTTCCAGATCAGCTTCTTCAAAGCCAGAAGCATAGGAAAAATCATAGTAAAACCCGTCTTCAATAACTGGCCCAATTGTTACCTGAGCCGCCGGATACAGAGATTTAACCGCATGGGCCATAAGATGGGCACAGGAGTGCCGCAGGATCTCCACTCCCTTCGGATCTTCAGGTGTGATAATGCATATAGATTGATCGCTGTCGACACAGTAATCCATGTCGACCAACCTACCGTCAACCTCACCTGCCAACGCACGTTTCGCAAGTTTCGGGTGTATGTCAGCTGCGATTTCCATAACCGAAACGGGCCCTTCATAACTACGGATAGCACCGTCAGGCAGTTGAATTTCGGGCATTTCTATTTTCCCTGGGAGCTGTCGCGTCTGGCATCTAAGCTCTAGATGTTTTAAACGAGAATGCCACATTGACTCAATGTGGCATTCGATTGATTCAGTATCTGGTAGGCGCGAGTGGGATCGAACCACCGACCACTTGCGTGTCGAGCAAGTGCTCTACCGCTGAGCTACGCGCCTTTATAGCTGCTATACCGCTATTCTACATCCAATTATCGGCGATGGGCAGGGTGGGCCGCTAGCTGACCACCGACGGTCGGTCGCTCATAGAACTGGCGGTGAAGTGCCTCTTTTTCAACTCACTGATGCTGTCCCGAAGCTGTGCCGCCTGCTCAAATTCAAGCGCACGTGCGTGATCGTACATCTGCTTCTCAAGGCCATCAATCAGGCGCCCAAGGTCGCCGGCTGATTTGATTTCGATATTTGCAATATTTGGATCAATTGTGCCTGCTTTACCAAGTCTGGTTCCGCCTGCTTGCTGAGCCTTCTCATAAACACCATCAATGATTTCTGTAATTCGTTTTTCTATAGTCGCCGGCGAAATTCCATGACGGATGTTGTGAGCCTCTTGTTTTTCCCTCCGCCTTTCTGTCTCGTCGATCGCCCTTTGCATAGACTGCGTCACAGTGTCGGCATAAAGAACCGCTTTCCCGTTGATATTTCGAGCAGCACGGCCGATTGTCTGAATCAGAGAGCGTGTCGAACGGAGAAAGCCCTCTTTATCGGCATCCAGAATAGCCACCAGAGACACTTCTGGGAGATCCAAGCCTTCACGCAATAAATTAATACCTACCAGCACATCGAAAACACCAAGGCGAAGATCCCGGATAATCTCAACACGTTCGACAGTATCTATATCGGAATGAAGGTATCTCACTCGTACTCCGTGATCTGCCAAATAATCGCAAAGGTCTTCAGACATTCGCTTGGTTAATGTAGTCACCAAAACCCTTTCAGAGTCTTTCACACGAAGTTGTATCTCAGAAATCAGGTCATCCACCTGAGTGGCCACCGGTCTTATCTCCAGAATTGGATCTACCAATCCTGTTGGCCGCACAACCTGATCTACGGTACTGGAACTGTGTTCCGACTCGTAAGGCCCTGGCGTTGCTGATACGAACACGGTCTGGGGAATCATTCGTTCAAACTCATCAAATCGCAACGGTCGGTTATCCAATGCTGATGGCAATCGAAACCCATATTCAACAAGTGTTTCTTTTCTCGAACGATCGCCTTTGTACATTGCACCCAGTTGGGGCACCGTCACATGACTTTCGTCTATAAATAGCAGTGCATCGTCTGGCAGATAGTCGATCAGTGTCGGGGGAGGTTCGCCCACTTTCCGACCAGAAAGGAATCTCGAATAGTTTTCAATCCCGTTGCAGTAGCCTAATTCTTCGATCATTTCCAGATCATATTGAGTGCGCTGTTCGAGCCGTTGCGCCTCCAAGAGTCGCTCCTGGCCTCGCAGAACTGAAAGTCGTTCAGCCAACTCGTCTCTGATAACTTTCGTTGCCGCTAGTAGAGTCTCGCGTGGAGTTACGTAATGACTCTTAGGATAGATAGTGAAACGATTCAGCCTTTCATCGACTTCACCGGTTAGAGGATCAAATCGTGCCAGGCGTTCAATTTGATCACCAAACAACTCGATCCGTACGGCAAAACGTTCCGATTCTGCTGGAAAAATATCGATAACATCGCCGCGAACCCGAAAAGTCCCACGCCGAAGATCCATTTCATTGCGTGTATATTGAAGCTCAGAAAGACGCCGCAGAATGTCACGTTGTTCCGCCAGGCCCCCTTGCCTCAGATGAAGAATCATCCCGTGATAGGCCGCCGGATCCCCAAGGCCATAAATTGCAGAAACCGTGGCAACGATGATTGTATCCTCTCGCTCCAGAAGCGCCTTTGTGGCCGATAGACGCATCTGGTCAATGTGATCGTTGATAGACGCATCTTTTTCAATATAGGTATCACTGCTCGGTACATACGCTTCGGGCTGATAGTAATCGTAGTAAGACACAAAATATTCAACCGCATTGCCCGGAAAAAAATCACGCATTTCTGCATAGAGCTGCGCGGCAAGCGTTTTGTTCGGGGCAAGTATTAATGTCGTTCTACTTGTGCTGGCAATCAGATGGGCCATTGTGAACGTCTTGCCAGATCCTGTGACACCGAGCAAGGTCTGGTACAACTCTCCAACCTCAATGCCGTTCAGCAATGCCTCGATCGCTTCAGGTTGGTCTCCTGCGGGATGAAATTCACTTTCCAGCTGAAACTGACGCATCATTTTAGGTTATGTAAGTGACTCACTCGTTTTAGTAGGCTTATGTTCATCTGAGCAGGGACCTCGACACTGAAACCTATTCAGCCAAATGGTTCTGTGAACTGCGACACAGTCTGACCGGCATAAAACACCTAGCGTTGCAGCTATGGCGCGGATTCTTTGCCAATTCTATAACCCTGCAACACCAATTTCAGTATTCCATCGATCCCGACAAACCGGTGTAAGTTTGATTGAACTGCTTGTTGGCTGTTTGATTATTGCTGTCCTTGTCCAATTGGCCATACCCGGTTTTCAAGCGCTTTCAGATCGATCGAAGCGGAATGCAACAACACGATTGCTTATTACAGATCTTAATTGGGCCCGGACCGTAGCACTAGCAAACAGTACCAGACTATACCTGTGTCCGGGTCAAAACTCAGATCGTTGC